>R21__coassemble_368_pt1 | contig 37746 bp, 35 predicted proteins | sample R21__metabat2_low_PE_052 | metagenome-assembled genome bin R21 | reverse complement strand
GAGCGCAGCCTTGCCAAGGCTGAGGTGGCGGGTTCGAGCCCCGTTTCCCGCTCCAATATGCCTCCTTAGCTCAGTTGGCTAGAGCACCTGACTCTTAATCAGGGTGTCCAGGGTTCGAGTCCCTGAGGGGGTACCAAAGCAAAAGAGATGCCATCCGGCATCTCTTTTGCTTTACAGTGGCTTTCTCAGGGACTCGAAGGGCGGGCGTAAGCGAAGGCCACAGTGCGGCCTTCGCCCCCGCCCTGCCCGAGCCCGCAGGCGAGAAGAGTCCCTGAGGGGGTACTTCAGCGCACCCCGACCAAGCGTGAGCGCGAATTCGAGTCCCTGAGGGCCGCCGGCTTTTTCGCCTTCACGCTCCGTTCCCACAATATCTTTAATCAAGGTATGCAAAACATATTCATGTTTATACAAACTATTCCTCAAAAAACCAGAACTGTGAACAATCTATTGACAAGGAACGTTCGATAGACTATACTTATCAATGTTGAGGAGGTCTTGTGTCTGTCTTCTGCGATCGCAGTTGTGTTTCATGGGGCATCTACCGTATATGGCGGATATTGCATGAAAATGCAGCGTCGATGGGGGAGAGGGGCGCTGGGCGGTCTGACAACACATAAACCATAGGAGGAATCACAAGCATGAAAAAAGCACTTTCTCTGCTGCTCGCGCTGACCATGTTGGTCGCGCTGGTTGCCGTCGCAAAGCCTGCCGCCGCTGAGGATGACTTCCACATCGGTATCGTCACCGGCTCCGTTTCCCAGAGCGAGGACGATCGCCGCGGCGCCGAGGCCTTCCAGAAAGCGTTTGGCGAGGATAAGGTCACGCTGGCCATCTATCCCGACAACTTCACCGAGGAGTTGGAGACCACCATCCAGACCATCGTAAACCTGTCCGACGATCCTCTGATGAAGGCCATCATCGTCAACCAGGCCGTTCCCGGCACCACCGAGGCCTTCCGTCAGATCAAGGAGCGCCGCCCCGACATCATCTGCATCGCCGGTGAGTCCCACGAGGATCTGCCCGAGATCGGCAGCGCCGCTGACCTGGTCTGCAACAACGACTTCGTCGCCCGTGGCTACCTGATGATCCGGACCGCCCATGAGATGGGCTGCGACACCTTCGTCCACATCTCCTTCCCCCGGCACATGTCCTATGAGACCATGAGCCGCCGCGTGGCCATCATGAAGGCCGCCTGCGAAGAGTTTGGCATGACCTTCGTCCTGGAGACCGCGCCCGATCCCACCACCGACGTGGGCGTGGCCGGCGCCCAGGCCTACATTCTGGAGCATGTGCCCCAGTGGGTCGAGCAGTATGGCCAGAACGCCGCGTACTTCTGCACCAACGACGCCCACACCGAGCCTTTGCTTAAGCAGCTCCTGGCTTACGGCGGCTGCTTCATCGAGGCCGACCTGCCCTCTCCCACCATGGGTTACCCCGGCGCTCTGGGCATCGATCTGACCGCGGAAGCCGGCGACTATGCCAAGATCCTTGCCAAGGTCGAGGAAGCTGTCTGTGAAAAGGGCGGCGCTGGCCGCTTCGGCACCTGGGCCTACTCCTACGGCTACACCGTGTCCGCCGGCCTTGCGCAGCACGCCGTGAACGTCATCAAGGGCGAGAGCGAGCTGCTGGATATGGACGACATCGCTGCCGCCTACGGCGTCTTCTCCCCCGGTGCTGAGTGGAACGGCTCCAACTACACGGATGCCGCCACCGGCGTCAAGGCCGAGAACACCTTCCTTGTGTATCAGGACACCTACATCATGGGCAATCCTGGTCACTACATGGGCGCCACCGAGATCGAGGTGCCTGAGAAGTACTTCACCATCAAATAAGCTGGATCATAATCAATCGACAGGGGGGAGGGCCCAACCTCCCCCCTTTTCAGGAAAGAGGGCCTGTAAAGATATGGAAAAAGCAAACACGCCCCTGCTGGAAATGCGCAACATCAAAAAGGACTTCTTCGGCAACCAGGTCTTGACCGATATCAACCTCACCCTGGGTGAGGGCGAAGTGCTGGGCCTGTGCGGCGAGAACGGCGCAGGCAAGAGCACGCTCATGAAGATCCTCTTTGGCATGAACGTCATTCGGGAGACCGGCGGCTATGAGGGGGACATCCTGCTCAACGGCCAGAAGGTCAGTTTCGATTCTCCCTTCGACGCCCTGGCCGCGGGCATCGGCATGGTCCATCAGGAGTTTTCCCTGATCCCCGGCTTTACCGCGTCGGAGAACATCGTTTTGAACCGGGAGCCGAAAAAACGGAACGTTATCTCCGAGGTCTTCGGAGAGCGGCTCGACACCCTCGACTATAACGAGATTACCGGACGGGCGGAGAAGGCGATCGACAAGATGGGCTTCACGGTGGACAAGGATATGGTCATCAACGAAATGCCCGTGGGCCACAAACAGTTTACCGAGATCGCCCGGGAGCTCAGCAAGGATCAGCTCAAGCTCCTGATCCTGGACGAGCCCACCGCCGTCTTGACCGAGAAGGAGGCAGAGGCGCTGCTCTCGTCCATCCGCTCCATGTCGGAAAACGGTATCGCCGTGATCTTTATCACCCACCGACTCCATGAGATAATGAGCGTCTGCGACAAGGTCGTGGTCATGCGCGACGGGTTCGTCGTCAAGGATATCCCTGCAAAAGAGACCAATGTCAACGAGATCTCCAAATGGATGGTGGGCCGAAACGTGGACACCTCCGCCAGCGCGGATGCGCGGGATCATTCGGATGCAAAAACGATCATGTCCATCCGCCGGCTGTGGGTGGATATGCCCGGCGAGATCGTGCGGGATGTGAGCCTCGATGTGAGGGAGGGCGAGATCCTGGGCATCGGCGGCCTCGCCGGCCAGGGGAAGCTGGGCATCCCCAACGGGATCATGGGCCTCTACGAGGCCGGCGGCAGTGTGGAGCTGGACGGCAAGCCCATCCCGCTGAACAACCCCCGCAGGTGCCTGGACGCTTCGCTGGCCTTCGTGTCCGAGGATCGCCGCGGCGTGGGCTTGCTGCTGGATGAGACGCTGGAATGGAACGTGGCCTTCCCGGCCATGCAGGTCCAGGACAAGTTCCTGAAAAACTATCTGGGCGGCCTCATCAAATGGCGGGATGAAAAGGCCATCCGGGAGGTCACCGAGCGCTATATCGACGAGCTGGCCATCAAGTGCACCGGCTCCAAGCAAAAAGCCAAGGAGCTCTCGGGCGGCAACCAGCAGAAGATATGTCTCGCCAAGGCCTTCGCTCTGGAGCCGAAGTTCCTATTCGTCTCCGAGCCTACCCGGGGAATCGACGTAGGCGCCAAAGCCCTGGTGCTGGAAGCCCTGCGCCGCTTCAACCGGGAGAGCGGGGTCACGGTGGTCATGATCTCCTCGGAGCTGGAGGAGCTCAGGCAGATCTGCGACCGCATCGCCATCGTCTCCGGCGGCAAGATCGCCGGCATTCTTCCCGCCACTGACCCGTCAGAGGACTTCGGTATGCTGATGGTCAGCATGGTAAAGTGAGGAGGACAGCATGTACGAACCATTAGATAAATCCAGTCTCACCCTGAGCGAGCGGATCCGCGGCTTCGTCAACAGCTTCGGTCTGCCCCGACTGATCATCGCGGCCTTCCTGCTGATGCTGTATATCGCCGCCCCCTTCGTAGGCGCGGGCTTCTGGATGCAGATCAGCAACACCATCAACCGCTTCAGCTGGAACGCGGTCATGGTCCTCGCCATGGTGCCCATGATCCACTCCGGCTGCGGGTTGAACTTCGGGTTGCCGCTGGGCATCATCTCGGGGCTTCTCGGCGCCACCCTCTCCATCGAGTTCGGGTTCACTGGGCCCATGAGCTTTTTGATGGCCATCCTCATCGCCACGCCCATCGCCATCATCCTGGGCATGGGCTATGGGTGGCTCCTTAACAAGATCAAGGGCGGCGAGATGATGATCGCCACCTACGTGGGTTTCTCCTCGGTGTCCTTCATGTGTATGCTCTGGCTCCTGCTGCCCTACCACAGCCCCACCATGGTCTGGGGCTTCGCGGGCAAGGGCCTTCGTACCACCATCTCCCTGGAGGGCTTCTACGACAAGGTCCTGGCGAACTTCCTGCAGATCAACATCGGCTCCCTCTCGATCCCTACCGGGACGCTGCTGTTCTTCGCGCTGCTGGCCTTCGCCATGTGGGCGTTCCTCCACACCAAGACCGGCACGGCCATGACCGCTGTGGGCTCCAACCCCACCTTCGCTAGGGCGGCCGGTGTGAACGTGGACAGGATGCGGCTGCTGTCCGTGGTGCTCTCCACCTGGCTCGCCGCCATCGGCATCCTGGTGTATGAGCAGGGCTTCGGCTTCATCCAGCTCTACATGGCGCCCTTCTACATGGCGTTGCCGGCCGTGTCCGCCATCCTGATCGGCGGCGCGTCCGTCAACAAGGCGTCCATCGCCAACGTGGTCATCGGCACCTTCCTGTTCCAGGGCATCGTCACCATGACCCCCACGGTCATGAACAACATGATCCATATGGATATGAGCGAGGTCATCCGCGTCGTCGCCTCTCAGGGCATGATCCTCTACGCGCTGACCAGAAAGACGGAGGCGAGCAAATGAAAAACATGAGCTTTGGCAAGAAGGTCCTCACCTTCATACGCGACAACACCGTGCCCATCATGTTCGTGTTGATCTGCGCGTTCTGCATCCCTCTGTCGGGCTTCTCCTTCAGCTATCTGCTCAACGAGATCATCACCCGCATGGGCCGGAACATCTTCCTGATCCTGGCGCTGCTCATCCCCATCATGTCCGGCATGGGCCTGAACTTCGGCATGACGCTGGGCGCCATGGCGGGGGAGATCGCCCTGATCTTCGTGTCCGACTGGCAGATCTGGGGCATCCCCGGCGTGGTGCTCGCTATGATCCTGTCGATCCCCATCTCGGTGCTCCTGGGTACCTTCTGCGGCAAGATCCTCAACATGGCCAAGGGCCGTGAGATGATCACCAGCTACATCATCAGCTTCTTCATGAACGGTGTCTACCAGCTGGTGGTGCTGTACATGATGGGCAACATCATCCCCATCAAGCACTTTTCCGTGAAGCTGCCCCGTGGCTACGGCATCCGCAACACCGTGTCCCTGCTCAACATGCGCCAGTGCCTGGATAATCTGCTGGCCATCCGGGTGAAGGGCGTGAAGATCCCAGTGCTGACCTTCCTGATCATCGCCCTGCTGTGCCTGTTCATCATCTGGTTCCGCAAGACCAAGCTGGGCCAGGATATGCGCGCGGTGGGCCAGGACATGAACGTGGCCCAGGACGCGGGCGTCAACGTGGAGCGCACCCGTATCATCTCCATCGTCATCTCCACGGTGCTGGCCGGCTTCGGCATGGTGATCTACCTGCAGAACATGGGCAACATCGCCACCTACAGCTCCCATTCCCAGATCGGCATGTTCTGCATCGCGGCGCTGCTGGTGGGCGGCGCTTCGGTGGATAAAGCCTCCATCGGCAACGTCTTCCTGGGGGTCATCCTCTTCCATACCATGTTCATCGTGGCGCCCAAGGCCGGCGCGGTCATCACGGGCGACTCCATGATCGGCGAATACTTCCGCGTCTTCGTCTCCTATGGCGTCATCACCCTGTCGCTGATCATGTATGAGACCAAGAAGCGCAAGAACAAGAGTCTGGTCGGGCAGCAGCTGGCTTTGGATCAGCAGGCAGAGGAGGCGAAGTGACATGAATAAGACCCGTCGTTTGTTGTTCCGTTTGGGAACGCTCCTTATCCTGCTGGCCATCGCCGCCTGCATGATGATCGTCGGCCGCGGCCACACCGTGTATCTCGACAACAAGACCCTGGAGTACAACGGTCAATCTTATCCCGCCCTCTACAAGATCGAGATCGAGAAGGATGGGGAGAAGATCGCGAAGCTCAGCAAGCGGGAGCGGGGCATGGCCACCAACATCGGCCAGTCCTTCGAGATCACGCTCCATATCACCAGGGAGAAGAAGGGATCCGAGGAGACCGAGGTCGTCAAGCTCAAGCTCCCCTATTCCATGGACGGCATCATCCTCAACCTGCCCGGGTACCTGGAGGGCTTGCCGGAGGAGGCGTATCTGTCGGAGTTCATCTCCACGGCGGAAACGGAGCCCGTGGAGGAGGAGACCCCGGCTGAGGACGAATTTGGCATCAGCAGCACGGAGGAGGAGGCTCCCCCGGCCAACTGATCGCCTGTTTTACAGCGTGAGGAGGCGCCCCAGCGGCGCCTCCTTAATATTTTTTCCAAAAACTATTAACAATTTATTTAAAAATACTTGCCAACGAAAGGGAATGGTGTTAGAATACATCTGATCCACAATATATTGTGGTTTTCGGGGCTATCTGAAATCAAGATAGCGGAGGAGTCGATTTGCGGATCATTGCCGGTTCAGCCAAGGGCAGAAGCTTCGACGCACCTGAAGGCAGGGATACCCGCCCCACGCTGGATCGGGTCAAGGAGGCCATCTTCGGCAGCATCCAGTTTCAGGTGCCCGGCGCTACGGTGCTCGATCTCTTTTCCGGCTCCGGCAACATGGGCCTCGAAGCTTTGTCCCGTGGCGCTAAAGAGGCCATCTGCGTGGACGCATCCCCGTCTTGTGCCGCTTTGATCCGGAAAAACGGAGAAAAGCTGGGCCTTGCGGAGGGGTTGAGGGTGCTGAACGTCGATTATCGAGCAGCGCTTTCGTCCATTATCTTGGAGGGGAAGCAGGCGGATTTGGTGTTTCTCGACCCGCCCTATGCCTCCGGCTTCGCGGCGGATGCGGTGCAGCTGATCTTTGAGGGAAAGCTCCTCAAGCAAAACGGCACCCTCATCGTGGAGCATGCCTATGATCAGCCGCCCAAGCTGGGAGAAGGCCCCTGGGCGGTGGCGCGGGTGAAGAAATACGGAGCCTGCGGCGTAACGACTTTGGTTTGGAGGGAACGGGAATGACCGTCGGCGTATATCCGGGGAGTTTTGATCCCTTCACGGTGGGGCATTTGGACGTGCTCACCAACGCGGCGGGTTTGTTCGACCTCGTATATGTGGCTGTGCTCCACAATGTGGACAAGCGGCCCACGTTCACCGTGGACGAGCGCATGGACATGATCCGCAACGTGCTTGTGGCCGAGAAGCTGGACAACGTCCGCTGCGGCACCTTTGACGGTCTGCTGGTGGACTACGCCAGGGCCGTGAACGCCACCCACATCGTGAGGGGGCTCCGAGCCACGTCGGACTTTGAATATGAGTTCCAGATCGACGCTGTGAACCGTCATCTGGACAACTCCCTTCGAACGGTGTATTTTATGGCCTCTCCCGGCCACTCCTTCCTGAGTTCCAGCAACGTGAAGGAGATCGGCCTCTGGGGCGGCAGTATCCGGGGATTGGTCCCCTCTGTGAATGAAGAGATTATTTGTGAAAGGTTGGCAAAAAAATGAGCAGCGCACAGACGATGAAGATCTACAGCATCATATCCCGCATTGAGCAGGTGTTGAACGACAGCCCCAAGTATAAGCTGGGCGGCGGTAATAAGAAGATCGTGGAGGTCGAGGAGCTCTTCGACCTGCTGGGCGATCTTAAGGTCACGATCCCGGAGGATATCCGTCGGGCCAGCGGCATCATCGCCGAGGAGGCGAACATCCTGGGGGACGCCAACGAGCAGGCGGAGGAGACTGTCAACAAGGCCAAGGCCGATGCCGAGGACCTCATGCGCCAGGCCCAGGAGGCGGCGGAGAAGGTCTACAACCAGTCCGTCCAGGAGTATGAAGCCCTGGTTTCGGAGGAGTCCGTTTATCAGGAGGCTGTGGCCCGCTCCAAGCAGATCCAGCAGGAGGCTATCGACAACGCCAACGCCATCACCAACGGTTCCCGGCAGTACGCGGACGATATGCTGGCCGACGTGCAGCGGTATCTGAACGACTACATCAAGATGCTCAACGCCAACCGGGAGGAGCTGAACGTTCAGTCCGTCCCGGAATATGAGGAGAAGGACGTGGAGAAGGACGTTTCCCAGGGTCGGGCCATGGAGGAACGTCATACCGTGACCGCCGCTCCGAAAGCCCCTGCCCGCCCCGCAGCTGAACCGGAGGATGAGGAAGAGGAGGCCCCTGTCCGTCCCGCCCGCAAGGAAACGAAGAAGGCCGCCAAGCCCGCAGCGCCCGCCTATGACGACGAGGAGGATGAACCCAAGAAGCCCAAGAAGAAGGGATGGTTCAAGCGCATGCTGGAGGGCGACGACGAGGACGAATTCGACGATGACGACGTCTGGGGCGAGGATGACGAGCCCGCCAGGGAGCCGAAGCCCAAGAAGAAGCGCCACAAGCTCTTCGAGATCGTGGAAGTGGACGACGACGAGGACGACGAAGACGAATACGAGGAATAAAAAACCAGGAGCGGCCCACACGGGAGCGCTCCTTTTGTATGAACGGGTGGCCGTTCCGTCCATCTTGCTTTTTTTCTTCGGATAGGGTATGATACACCATAGCTTTTCAGGGAGATATACGGCATGGACCAATCTCATATTCGCAATTTCTGCATCATCGCTCACATCGACCACGGCAAGTCCACCCTGGCGGATCGGATGATGGAGCTCACCGACACCGTCGCCAAGCGGGACATGGAGGCCCAGCTGCTGGATTCCATGGACATCGAGCGGGAGCGGGGCATCACCATCAAGGCCTCCGCCGTGCGCATGTTCTACACCGCCGAGGATGGGGAGCAGTATATGTTCAACCTCATCGACACCCCCGGGCACGTGGACTTTACCTACGAGGTCTCCCGGGCTTTGAAGGCCTGCGAAGGGGCGGTGCTGGTGGTGGACGCCACCCAGGGCATCGAAGCCCAGACCCTGGCCAACGTGTATCTCGCCATCGATAACGATTTGGAGGTCCTGCCGGTCATCAATAAGATCGACCTTCCTTCCGCCGAGCCGGAGCGGGTCATGCACGAGATCGAGGACGTGATCGGCCTGCCTGCCGAAGACGCCCCCCGGGTGTCGGCCAAGACCGGTCTGAATGTGGAGGAGGTGCTCTCCAAGATCGTGGATTTGGTGCCCGCGCCCAGCGGTGATCCCGACGGCCCCACCAAGGCTCTGATCTTCGACTGCCTCTACGACAACTACAAGGGCGCCCTTTCCTATGTGCGGGTGTTCGACGGGGCCATCCGACCCGGTATGCGCATCCGGTCCATGGCCACGGGCCATGAGTTCGACGTGACCGAAGTGGGCGTGTTCACGCCCCAATGGAGAACGGTGGAGGAGCTGAGCGCCGGAGAGGTGGGCTATGTGGCCGCCTCCATCAAGAGCGTGGAGGAGACCAAGGTGGGCGACACGCTGACGGACGTGGAGCATCCCGCCCGGGAGCCCCTGCCCGGCTATATGAAGGTGAATCCCATGGTCTTCTGCGGCATCTATCCCGCCGACGGCTCCCATTACGGGGATCTGATGGAAGCCCTCGAAAAGCTGAAGCTGAACGACGCCTCCCTGTCCTTCGAGAAGGAGACCAGCGCCGCCCTGGGCTACGGCTTCCGCTGCGGCTTTTTGGGGCTCCTGCACATGGAGATCATCACGGAACGGCTGGAGCGGGAGTTCGACTTGGATCTGGTCACCACCAGCCCCTCCGTGGTCTACCGGGTGAAGATGATGAGCGGCGAGACCGTCGTCATCGACAACCCGGCCAGCCTCCCGGACCCCTCCGAGATCGACTACATGGAGGAGCCCATGGTGAAGGCCAGCATCATGACCCCGCCGGAGTATGTGGGCCCCATCATGGAGCTGTGCCAGAACAACCGCGGCATCTTCGAGCACATGGACTATATCGAGAAGGATAGGGTGAAGATCCTCTACACCCTGCCCCTCAACGAGATCATCTACGACTTTTTCGACTCCCTCAAGTCCCGCAGCAAGGGCTACGCTTCCTTCGACTACGAGCTGAAGGACTATCAGAGGAGCGATTTGGTGCGCCTCGATTTCCTCCTCAACGGCGACATGTGCGACGCCCTGTCCACCATCGTCCACAAGGATCGGGCCTATCCCAAGGGCCGGGCGGTGTGCGAAAAGCTGAAGGACGTAATCCCCCGCCAGCAGTTTGAGATCCCCGTCCAGGCGGCTATCGGCGGCAAGATCATCGCCCGGGAGACCGTGAAGGCGGTCCGCAAGGACGTTTTAGCCAAGTGCTACGGCGGCGACATCTCCCGCAAGAAGAAGCTGTTGGAGAAGCAGAAGGAGGGCAAAAAGCGCATGCGCCAGGTGGGCACCGTGTCCGTGCCCAGCGACGCCTTCATGAGCGTATTGAGGATCAACGGATGACCGGCGTCTACGTCCACATCCCCTATTGCGTGCGAAAGTGCGCCTACTGCGACTTCTGTTCCGTGCCCCGCGATGATACCGCGACGGAATACGCCGACGCCCTTTGCCGGGAGATAGAGCTGTCTCGGGATCGGCTGCCCTACGAGGGGCCGGTCCCTTCCGTTTTCTTTGGGGGCGGCACGCCCACCGTGCTGCCTGCGGACGCCCTGGTTCGAATCCTCAATACGATCCGAAGCACCTACGAGGTCCGCTCCGACGCCGAGATCACCACCGAATGCAACCCCGGCACGGCCAGCTATGCGGACTTCGTCAAGCTCCGCTCTGCCGGGTTCAACCGCCTGTCCCTGGGGCTCCAGTCCGCCGACGACGGGCTGCTGCAAGCCGTGGGCCGCATCCACACCTACGACCAGTTTTTGACCGCCTTTCATGCCGCTCGGGACGCGGGCTTTCAGAATATAAATGTGGACCTGATGCACGGCCTGCCGGGCCAGAGGGAGGCGGACTATCTGGACACCCTGCGAAAGGTCTGCGACCTGGGCCCGGAGCACATCTCCGCCTATGCCCTCATCCTGGAGGAGGGCACGCCCCTGTATCGACAGGTGCGGGCGGGGGAAGCGGTCCTGCCCGATGAGGACGCGGTGGCGGACATGGAGGACGGGGGCATGGCCTATCTCAAAGAGCGGGGCTATGAACGATATGAGGTCTCCAACTTCGCCAGGCCCGGCTATGAATGCCGCCATAACCTGATCTATTGGAACGACGAACCGTATCTGGGCTTCGGGGTGGCCGCCCATTCCTCGGCCCGGGGACAGGGGGAGTGGCTTAGATGGTCCAACACCGACAGCATCCCGGAGTACCTGCGCAAGCTGAAGCGGGGCAGGCTCCCCACCGCCGAGACCCTCCATATAGACAAAAAGGAGGAGATGTTCGAGGTCGTCATGCTGGGCCTGCGAAAGGTATCCGGCATCCCTCGCCAAACCTTTCTGGACCGCTTCGGCCTTACCGTAGAACAAGCTTTTCCGGATGCCTGGCTGAATGTACAAGCCAACGGCTGGTGGTCAGCCAGCGCCACCCACTACGCCCTCGCGGAGCAGGGCATGGACCATCTCAACACCGCCCTGTGCTATTTTAGGTAAATCAGCATGGATATTCGTCTTGTACCTCGGTTCGACGCCCTGCGGGGCGTTTTTTGTTCCCCCTGAATTCACCTTCATTTCACATTGTGAGCCGGTCATTTGCTTGACATTGGGTAATAATGGTGGTACATTCTGTACAGTGATTAGCACTCAAAGGAATGGAGTGCTAAAGAAAGGAGGAAACGGTATGGACTTGAATCCCAGAAAGCTGCGGATCCTCCGGGCCATCGTGGATGAATACATCCTTTCCGGTGCCCCGGTGGGCAGTAAGGTCCTGAGCCAGAACCCCTCCTTTAAGCTCTCCTCAGCCACCATCCGCAACGAGATGGCGGATCTGGAGGATTTGGGGTATCTGGAGCAGCCCCACACCTCCGCCGGCCGGGTGCCCTCCGATAAGGCCTACCGCCTCTACGTCAACAACATGATGCAGCGGTCCAACCTGACGGAGGACGAGGTGAAGGTTATGTCGGCCTACTGCCAGAACCGGGTGAAGGGGTTGGACGCCGTCATGCGGGAGACCGCCAACGTGCTCTCCAGCATCACCCGCTACACGGCCCTGGTCATGATGCCCGAGAGCGCCACCAACCGGCTGCGGCATCTGCAGCTGGTGCCCCTGGCGGAGGGATATGCCCTGGTGGTGGTGGTCACCGACGCGGGCGTCGCAAGAGACTCCGTCATCCAGATGCCCGCCGACATGGGCGCTGACGAGCTGGACCGCATCTCCCGCACCATCTCCCAGCGGTACTACAACTGCCGCATGAGTGAGGTGGGGGAGCGGATGACGAAGGAGCTGGGCGCGGAGCTGCTGGACAAGGGCTCCTTCCTCACGGACCTGGTGGACACCATGGAGACCGCCTCCGGGTCGAACGCCCACCGCATCGCCCTTTCGGGCGCCAACAACATGCTGGACTATCCCGCCTATGGGGACATCGACCGGGCGCGGCAGCTGCTGGCGGCGGTGGAGAAGAAGGACTCCCTATATAAGCTGTTGAAGAACGCGGGCCCCTTCGAGATCAGCGTCCGCATCGGCAGCGAGCTGGGGCAGGACATCTTCAGCGACTGCAGCTTGGTCACCGCCACCTATCGCATCGGCACCCTGCCCGTGGGGACCATGGGCGTCATCGGCCCCACCCGGATGCCCTACGGCAAGGTGGTGTCCGTGCTGGATTATATGAGTAAAAGCTTAGGCAGTATCTTAACGAATCTTTTGGAGGAAGACTGATGTCGAGGAACAAGAGGAAGGCCGAGGAAAAGGCGGCCGAGATCCCCGTGGAAGCAACCGAGGAAACCCCGGTGGAGAACGAAGATATGACCAAGGTCCAGGAGGAGCTAAAGAAGCTTCAGGAGGACCTCACCAAGAAACAGCAGGAGCTGGACGACACCATCCGCCTCTTGCAGCGGAACCAGGCGGATTTTGAGAACTTCCGCCGCCGGAACAACAGCGTCCGGGCCGAAAGCTATGAAAACGGCAGGCGGGACGCGGTGGCGGAGCTGCTGCCTTCCCTGGACGATTTCGACAGGATCATCGCCAACGCCGACAAGGCGGACGAAGCCTGGGTGGAGGGCGTGAAGCTGGTCTACCGCAAGCTCAACGACGAGCTCAAAAAGCTGGGCCTGTCGGAGATCGAGGCGGACGGCAGGTTCGACCCCAATCTGCACAACGCGGTCCTTTCCGAGCAGGCGGAGGGCGTGGAGAGCGAAACCATCCTGGCGGTCTTGCAAAAGGGCTATAAGATGGGCGACAAGATCCTGCGGCACAGCATGGTCAAGGTCGCAGAATAAGGAAAAAACAGCCGCACCTTTCAAGGGCAAAGCTGAAACAGCATACAATATACTTACTATCAGGAGGAAAAGAAAACTATGGGTAAGATTATCGGTATTGATTTAGGCACGACCAATTCCTGCGTTGCCGTCCTGGAGGGCGGCGAGCCGGTCGTTATCCCCAACAGCGAAGGCGCCCGCACCACGCCTTCCGTGGTGGCTTTCAAGGACGGCGAGCGCCTTGTGGGCACCATCGCCAAGCGCCAGGCCATCACCAACCCCACCCGCACCGTGGCCTCTATTAAGCGGGATATGGGCAGCAACCGCAAGGTGAACATCGACGGCAAGGACTACACGCCCCAGGAGATCTCCGCCATGATCCTGCAGAAGCTGAAGCAGGACGCGGAATCCTACCTCGGTGAGAAGGTGACCCAGGCGGTCATCACCGTGCCCGCCTACTTCACGGACTCCCAGCGCCAGGCCACCAAGGACGCCGGCCGCATCGCCGGCCTGGAGGTCCTCCGTATCATCAACGAGCCCACGGCCGCTTCTCTGGCCTACGGTCTCGATAAGGAAAACAACCAGAAGATCCTGGTCTACGATCTGGGCGGCGGCACCTTCGATGTGTCCATCCTGGAGATCGGCGACGGCGTCTTCGAGGTGCTGGCCACCGCGGGCAACAACCGTCTGGGCGGCGACGACTTCGACCAGCGCCTTATGGAGCATGTGGCTTCCGATTTCAAGCGCAACACCGGCATCGACCTCATGCAGGATCGGACCGCCACCCAGCGTCTCAAGGAGGCTGCCGAGAAGGCTAAGATCGAGCTTTCCGGCGTGACCACCACCAACATCAACCTGCCCTACATCGCCATGGACGCCTCCGGCGCCAAGAACATCGACATGACCATCACCCGGGCCAAGTTCAACGAGCTCATCTCCGACCTCGTCGACAAGACCAAGGCCTGTGTGCAGAAGGCCATGCAGGATGCCGGCCTCACTAACTCCCAGATCGACAAGGTCATCCTGGTGGGCGGCTCCAGCCGTATCCCCTGCGTCCAGGAGATGGTGCGTACCATCACCGGCAAGGAGCCCTTCAAGGGCATCAACCCTGACGAGTGCGTGGCCATCGGCGCGGCCATCCAGGGTGGCGTCCTGGGCGGCGAGGTCAAGGACGTGCTGCTCCTCGACGTGACGCCTCTTTCCCTGGGCATCGAGACCGTGGGCGGCGTGTTCACCCGCCTCATTGAGCGGAACACCACCATCCCCACCAAGAAGAGCCAGATCTTCTCCACCGCCGCCGACGGCCAGACCTCCGTGGAGGTCCACGTGCTCCAGGGCGAGCGGGAGATGGCTCAGTACAACAAGACCCTTGGTCGCTTCCAGCTCTCCGGCATCGCGCCCGCGCCCCGCGGTGTGCCTCAGATCGAGGTCACCTTCGACATCGACGCCAACGGCATCGTCCACGTGTCCGCCAAGGATCTGGGCACCGGCAACCAGCAGCAGGTGACCATCACCGCTTCCACCAACCTGACCGAGGACGAGATCAAGAAGGCGGTCAACGAGGCGGAGCAGTACGCCAACGAGGACAAGAAGCGCAAGGAAGAGGTGGACGCCCGCAACCACGCCGATCAGCTGGTCTACACCACCGAGAAGACCTTGAAGGAGCTGGGCGACAAGATTCCTGCCTCCGACAAGACCATGCTGGAGGGCATGGTGGCCGACCTTCGCAAGGCGCTGGAGGGCACCGACACCGAGGCCATCAAGCGGGCCACGGAGCTGCTGACCGAGAAGAGCTACGAGGTCTTCGGCAAGATCTATCAGCAGCAACAGCAGCAGGGCCAGCAGCCGCCCCATGCCCCCAATGACGGCACCAGCTACGGCCCCAACGAGGGCGGCGACGACAACGTGGTCGATGCGGATTACGAGGTCGTCAAGTAACCAATAGAAGTAAACGGCTTTAGGGGCGGGCAGCCGCCCCTTTCGACCGAGGAAACGAGGTGAGGATCGTGGCAGATAAGCGGGATTATTACGAGGTTTTAGGCGTCAGCAAGACCGCCACCGACAGCGAGATCAAGAGCGCGTTTCGGAAGGCGGCCAAGTCCTGCCATCCGGACCTGCATCCCAACGACAAGGCGGCGGAGGCCCAGTTCAAGGAGCTGAACGAGGCCTACAGCGTCCTTTCCGATCCTGAAAAACGAGCAAAGTACGATCAATACGGCCATGCGGCCTTCGACCCCACCATGGGCGGTGCCAACCCCTTCGAGGGCGGCTTCGGCGGGTTCGACGATATTCTCAACAGCTTCTTTGGCGGCGGCTTCGGCGGGGGCTTTGGCAGCCGCTCCGCCCAGCGGGACGCGCCTATGGCGGGGGACGATCTTCGGTACAACCTGTCGTTGACCTTCGAGGAGGCGGCCTTCGGCGTCACCAAGGAGCTGCTGATCCCCCGGGAGGAGAGCTGCGAAGCCTGCGGCGGCACCGGCGCCAAGAAGGGCACCAGCCCCGTTCGCTGCCCCACCTGCAACGGCACGGGCCAGGTCCGCACCCAGCAGAACACCATGTTCGGGGCCTTCACCACCAGCCGGCCCTGCTCGGCCTGCAACGGCACGGGCAAATACATCAAGGACCCCTGCCCGGACTGCAGCGGCAAGGGCAGAGTTCGGAAGAACACCCGCATCCAGCTGAAGGTCCCCGCCGGCATCAACGACGGCCAGACCATCAACATGCGAGGCGAGGGCGAAGCGGGCTACAAGGGCGGACCGAGAGGCAACCTCTACGTGACCGTCTCCGTGAAGCCCCATAAGCTGTTCACCCGGGATGGCTGCAACCTCCTGTTGAACCTGAAGGTACCCTTCACCACCATGGCCCTGGGCGGCGAGATCACGGTGCCCACGCTCAAGGAAAAGGTGCGCTACACCATCCCCTCCGGCACCCAGAACGGTACCACCTTCCGGCTGAAGGAGCAGGGTGTGCCCATCCCCGGCGCCAGCTCCCAAGTGAAAGGTGATCTGCTGGTGACGGTGGAGTCGGATATCCCCCGGCGGCTGTCCGACGAGCAGAAGGCCCTGCTGCAGCAGTATGCGGCCCTCGGCGGTGAAGCCACCACCCCCTCCAAGAAGAAGGGCGGCATCCGCAACATCTTCAAGTAACACCGTAAAAAGGAACTCACCTATGTCGGTCTATCCCTATGAGGGCGTGACGCCCGAGATCGAACGAGACGTGCTGCTCTGCCCCGGCGCCATGGTTGTGGGCCGGGTGACGATCGGCGAAGGATCCTCCATCTGGTACAACGCGGTGCTTCGCGGCGACGTCCATGACATCGTCATCGGCCGCTACACCAGCATCCAGGACGGCACCCTCATCCACGAGGACTCCGGTCGGGGCAGCGGCCTCGAAGGCGGCCTCCCCACGGTAGTGGGGGACTATGTGACCGTGGGCCATGGGGTCATCCTTCACGCCTGTCGGGTAGAGGACTACGCCCTCATCGGCATGGGCGCCATCATCATGGACGGAGCCGTCATCGGCAAGGGCTCCGTGGTGGGCGCGGGGGCGTTGGTGACCAAGAACACCGTCGTCCCGCCCTTTTCCCTGGTGCTGGGGAGCCCCGCGAAGGTCATCAAGACCCTGCCGGAAAGCTCCCTTGAGCAGCGCAAGGAGCAGGCCATACACTATCACGGTCTTGCCCAGGACCACCGGCGGATGCTGGACGGTTGGAAGGATTGAATGAAAACCCATAGAAAACTGTCGCGCAGGCGGCAGTTTTTGTTGCTTTTTCCCGCTTTGGTGCTATGATAGCCCTATAACGGATTTGAGAGGATGATTCGAATGTCGTTTGGCGTATTGATGGGGATCGTTCTGGTGGTGGGGCTCATCCTGGGGGTGGGCTTTCTGTCTGGACGGCGGGTGAAGGATTCCTCGGACTTTCTCTCCGGCGGCGGCAAGGCCGGCGCTTTCCTGGTGGCGGGCGCCATCATGGGGAGCCTGGTGGGGAGCCAGTCCACCATGGGCACCGCCCAGCTGTCCTTTCAGTTCGGCTTCTCCAGCTGGTGGTTCACCCTGGGCTGCTGCTTTGGGTGCCTGGCCCTGGGCCTGTTCTACAGCCATAAGCTGCGCCAAAGCGGCTGCATCACCGAGCTGGCCATCGTCACCCGGGAGTACGGCCCCGCCGTCGGCGGCATCAGCTCCATCCTCTGCTCCATTGGGATCTTCATCAGCGTCTTCTCCCAGGTCATCGCCTGCGCGGGGCTCATCTCCGCCCTGTTCCCTGGCACACCCCTGTGGGCGGGGGCGGTGCTGTCCGCTCTGCTCATGGGCCTCTACGTGATCTTCGGCGGGGCCTGGGGCGCGGGCATGGGCGGCGTGGTCAAGCTCCTGCTCCTTTGCGGCGTGTCCCTTATGGGCCTGGTGCTCATCCTCTATTGGAGCCATGGGCTCACAGGTCTCCGGAAGGAGCTGGATGCGCTGCTGACGGGCACCTCCCTGGGCATGATCCGGCAGGAGGCCACGGGGGTGCCGAACATCACCGACGGGGGCGTATTGAAGGGTCAGTTTTTCAGCCTCACCTCCCGAGGCGCTGTTCGGGACCTGAGCTCCGGCTTCTCCCTGCTGCTTGGCGTGTTGTGCACCCAGTCCTATGCCCAGGCCATCTGGTCGGGCAAGTCGGACCGGGCCGCTCGGGGCGGCGCCTTCATCAGCGCGGTGGCCGCCCCCTTCATCGGCCTCGGTGGCGTGGCCATGGGCCTCTTTATGCGCAGCCACTACATGCTGCGGGCGGAGGCGGAGGCTCTGCTGGCGGCAGGAAAGGCCCTTCCGGATCTCCCTGTCCTTGAAAGCACCATCCGCGCCATGCCCACCTTCGCCCTCAATCATTTTCCGCCCCTGGTGGCGGGGATCATCCTGGGCACCCTGCTCATCACCGCCGTCAGCGGGGGCGCGGGCCTGTCCTTTGGCATGGCCACCATCCTGACCCGAGATATTCTCCAGCGCCTGTCTCACCGCTGGGACGTCCCCAAGCGGGAGTTGGCGGCCGTGCGTGTGTGCATCAGCGGTATACTCCTGGCGTCGGTGGCGGTGACCGTAGCCCTGCCCGATTCCCTTATCAACGATTTCGGGTTCCTGTCCATGGGCCTTCGCGCCTGCGTTCTCTTTTTACCCATGACCGCCGCTTTATGGCTGCCGGGTCGGGTGGACGGCCGGTGCATCCTCGCCTCCATGATCCTGGCGCCCTGCGCGGACATTCTCTCAAAAGTCCTCTCCCTGCCCGGCGACCCCCTGCTGTGGGGCATGGGCGTGTCGTTGCTGTGTTGCCTGGTGGGGCTCATTATCGGACGCAAAAAAGGAGCCGAGTAACGGCTCTTTTGCATGATAAACTAAATCAATCCACTGTGAAGAAGGCCTGATCCCCGTAGGTGTTCACCACCTGGATTACCGGCCGGTCCGCTTCTTCGGGCAGAGGGAGCTTTAGGGGGAGCTTAGGCTTGGTGATCGTGCGGGTGGGGTAGAACACCCGCTCCTTTTCGTACCCGATGGCTGCGTAGGCCAGGGGGACGGGGCGGCGGTTCAGCTGCGCTTCGGTGACGGTGACGATGTTCCCCTCCACGGTGAAGGCTGCGTCGCATTTGTTTCGACTGGCGGGAAAGTGTAACGTCATGGCCTTTTGGGCCTTTTCCGACTCATCCAGGAGGGTGAAGCTGGCGGCGTTGCCCAATAGTCGCTTGCGAAGGGTGATGAGGGCCAGGGGGGAGGCATCCACCGCCAAAAACCGGCGTCCGGTCTTCGCGGCCACGGCGGCTGTGGTGCCGCTGCCGGAAAAGAGGTCGCAGACCAGATCTCCCGGACGTGTGGAGGCTAAAATAATCCTTTCCAGCAGGGCTTCCGGCTTCTGGGTGGCGTAGCCCGTGCGCTCCCGGTCCTTTTGCTGTAAATGCTCGATGTCCGTCCACACGTCCGTGGGGTAAATGAGGTCGTCCTCGTAATAGGTATACAGCTTCCCCCGGGTGCGGATGGAGTAGCCCACCCGGCCGTCCTGATCCACGAACTGCTTCATATGGTTCCGGCGTTCGGGCCCTCGGGGCGTACCCACGGAGGCGATGTTGAAATACACCTTGCGGCTCTTGCGGTAGAAGAGAATGGTGTCGTGCTTGCGGGGAAAGAAGCGGGTGGCCCGGCCGCCGGACTTGTAGCCCCACACGATCTCGTCCATGAAGTTGTCCGGACCGAAGATCTCGTCCAGCATCAGCCGGAGCTTGGCGCTCATGCGCCAGTCCACGTGCAAATACAGGCTCCCGCTGGGGGAGAGGAGGGCGCGGCAGCCGGTGAGGATGGAGCGCATCCATTTGAGGTACTCCGCCTCCGGCATATCGTCCCGGAACAGGGGGATGTTCGTATCCTCCTTCCGCTGGAAGGTGTCTCCGGTTCCAAAGGGTGGGTCCAGATAGATGAGCTGGACCTTGCCGCCGTATTCGTCGATCAGCCAGGGCAGCTGCTTTTCGCTGCGGGCCAGGAAGAAGGACCCGGGACCGCCTATCTCATGATGCTCCGCGTTGCAATAGATCCGCATCGACCTTTCCTCCGTTTCGCCTATCCTGTCCATAATAATACAAGATATTGCACCTCATGGCAAGGGGAAACACAATATTTCGCCGAATACTGCAGACCATGAAAAATATATTGCAAACAGCACGGTGCAGTGCTATTATATATTCGATTTTTATAATGGAGGTTTGCTTATGAAAGTTATCATTGATTCCGCCGAAAACATCGCAGCCATGGCTGCGCAGCAATATGTTAATCTGCTGAAGCGCAAGCCCAACGCCATCCTGGGCGGCGCCACCGGCTCCACCCCTCTCGGCCTCTACGCCGAGCTGGTCCGCCTCAACAAGGCAGGGGAGATCTCCTTCAAGGATGCTTCCAGCTTCAACCTGGATGAGTATGTGGGACTTGACGGCAGCCACGATCAGAGCTACCGCTACTTCATGGACCACAACCTGTTCGATCATATCGACATCGACAAATCCCGCACTCGGGTCCCCTCCGGCATCGACACCAGCGACCCCGCGGCCTACGATAAGGAGATCGCGGCGGCAGGCGGCGTGGATCTGCAGCTTTTGGGCATCGGCAACAACGGCCACATCGGCTTCAACGAGCCCGGTACCCCCTTCGGTTCCCTCACCCACATCGTGGAGCTGACCGAGTCCACCCGTGAGGCCAACAAGCGGTTCTTCGCCTCCATTGACGAGGTGCCCACCCACGCCGTCACCATGGGTGTGAAGACGGTCATGCAGGCCCGCTCCATCATCCTCATGGCCATCGGACCCGCCAAGGCCCCCATCATGAAGGCGATGCTTCAAGGTCCTGTCACCGAGAATGTGCCCGCCTCCGTGCTTCAGCTCCATCCGGACGTGACCGTCTACATGGACTACGAAGCAGCCAAGCTGCTGTAAGGAGAAAAGCATGGGCAAATATTTCGGAACGGACGGCTTTCGCGGCGAGGTCAACAAGGTTCTGACCGTGGAGCATGCCTATAAGATCGGCCGCTTCATCGGCTGGTATTACGGCCGTGACCACAAGGCCAGCATCGCCATCGGTAAGGATACCCGCCGCTCGGGCTACATGCTGGAGCATGCTCTCATCGCCGGCATCACCGCCTCCGGGGCGGACGCCTACATGCTGCACGTGACCACCACCCCCAGCGTGTCCTACATCACCCGCATCGACGATTTCGATTGCGGCATCATGATCTCCGCCAGCCACAATCCCTTCCATGACAACGGCATCAAGCTCATCAACGGCCACGGGGAAAAGATGGAGGACGAGGTCCAGGATCTGTGTGAAAAGTATCTGGACGGCGAGATGGAGGAGCTGCCCTTGGCCGAGCGGGAGAGCATCGGCAAGGCCATCGACTACGCCGCCGGAAGGAACCGCTACATCGGCTATCTCATCAGCCTGGCCACCCATTCCTATAAGCACATGCGGGTGGGCCTCGACTCCGCCAACGGCTCCACCTGGCAGATGGCCAAGAGCGTGTTCGACGCTTTGGGCGCGGACACCTACGTGGTGGGCAATACCCCCGACGGCACCAACATCAACGCCGGCTGCGGCTCCACCCACATCGAAAACCTGCAGAAGCTGGTGAAGGAGAATCATTTGGACGTGGGCTTCGCCTTCGACGGCGACGCCGACCGGTGCCTGGCGGTGGACGAGAAGGGGAATGTGGTCAACGGCGATCATATTCTCTACATCTATGCCGGCTACATGCAGGAGCGGGGAAAGCTGGGCAACAGCAAGGTGGTCACCACCGTCATGAGCAACTTCGGCCTGTATAAAGCGTTGGACGCTCGCGGCATCGGCTACGAGAAGACAGCTGTGGGCGATCGCTACGTCTATGAGAACATGCGCGCTAACGGCCATCGCATCGGCGGCGAGCAGTCCGGCCACATCATCTTCAGTAAGTACGCCACCACCGGCGACGGTCTGTTGACCGCCATCAAGACCATGCAGGTCATTTTGGATCGAAAGACCACCTTGTCCCGTCTTGCCGAGCCCTGCCAGATGTATCCCCAGGTTCTCAAGAATGTGGTGGTGAAGGACAAGGACGACACCATGAACGATCCTCGCGTCCAGGCCGAGGTCAAGGCCGCCGAGGAGCGGCTGGGCAACTCGGGCCGGGTGTTGCTAAGACCGAGCGGCACGGAGCCTGTGCTCAGGGTCATGGCGGAGGCCACCACGGCCGAGGCCTGCGAGAGGGAAGTGGACGCCATCATTCACGCCATGGACGAGGCGGGCCAGCTCATTCGCGTGAAATAAGGAAGGAAAGCTATGTACACCATCGCTGAACTGTTGGATCTTTCCCATACCCAGGCCGCCCCTCTTTTCGAGGGCAAGACCTACCCCTACGAGGTGCTGGACGGCATCAAGGCCTTCATTCTGGAGCTGGGCGCCACGCTGGCCTTGGACGAATACGATCATCCCCAGGCGGACGTGTGGATCGCCAAGGACGCCGTGATCTACCCCAACAACTACATCGCCGGTCCCTGCATCATCGGCCATAAGACAGAGGTCCGGCCCGGCGCCTTCATTCGCGGCAGCGCCCTGGTGGGCGACAACTGCGTGGTGGGCAACTCCACGGAGCTCAAGAACGTGATTCTGTTCGACAACGTGCAAGTCCCCCACTACAACTACGTGGGCGACTCCATCCTGGGGTATAAATCCCACATGGGCGCGGGCTCCATCACCAGCAACGTGAAGTCGGATAAGACCCTGGTGGTTTTAAAGGACGGGGAAAGAGAGCTTCCCACCAGCCGCAAGAAGGTGGGCGCGGTGCTGGGCGACTACGTGGAGGTGGGCTGCAACAGCGTGCTGAATCCCGGCACCGTCATCGGCCGCCACAGCAACGTCTATCCCACCAGCTGCGTCCGCGGCGAGATCCCGGCGGATTCCATCTTCAAGACCGGTGCGCGTGTGGTGAAAAAAGCCTGATAAATTCATGAAAAAGGTGTTGACTTCCTCGGCGGGAGAGGCTATAATATCAGCCGAACGTCGCCAGAGACAGCCGGTAGCGGCATTGCCGTGTAAATCCTGCCGAGGTGGTGGAACACGAGCTTGTATTGTGTCCTTCCGTCTGCAGCGACGGGAGGATTTTTGATACAAGGAGGTGAAACAATGGCAAACGCGAAGTTTATCGAGCAAAAAGCAGCCAAGGTCGCTGAGATCCAGGCGAAAATCGAGAAGGCGAAGTCCATCGTGTTCTTCGATTATCGCGGCATCACCGTGGCCGAGGATACAGAGCTCCGTCGGAGCATGCGCAAGGAGAACGTGGAATACGTGGTGTTGAAGAACAACATGGTGTCCCGCGCCGCCGAGAACGCTTCCATCGACTCCAAGATCGAGGACATGCTCAAGGGACCCGTGGCATACGCTTTCGGGTATGAGGACGAAGTGGCCCCCGCCCGCATTCTGAAGGCCTTCGTGAAGAAGACGAAGAAGTGTGAGCTCAAGGGCGGTATCGTGGACGGCAAGCTGACCAGCGCCGCCGACATGGATGCTATCGCCGATCTTCCCAGCAAGGAAGTCCTTATCAGCCGCCTGCTGGGCAGCATGAAGAGCCCCATTTCCAAGCTCGCTATCGTGCTGGATCAGATCGCCAAGCAGAAGGGCGAAGCCCCCGAAGCGTAAGGAACCGGGCATTGGCCCACAGAACAACAAATTATAATATTATTAAGGAGATTTATCATGAATAAGGAACAACTGATTGCTGATCTGAAGGCAATGTCCGTTCTGGAGCTGGCCGAGCTGGTCAAGGCTCTGGAGGAGGAGTTTGGCGTGTCTGCCGCCGCCGGTGCCGTCGTGGCCGCCGGTCCCGCCGCTGCCGCTGCTGAGCCCGTGGAAGAGAAGACCGAGTTCGACGTCATTCTCAAGGACGTCGGCCCCGAGAAGATCAAGGTCATCAAGGTCGTTCGCGAGCAGACCGGTCTGGGCCTGAAGGAAGCCAAGGCTGTGGTCGATGGCGCTCCCGCCCCCGTCAAGGAAGGCATCTCCAAGGAAGATGCCGAGAAGCTGGTCGCCGCCTTCAAGGAAGTGGGCGCCACCTGCGAGATCAAATAAGATTTCGGCAATTCAATACCAAAAGGACGGCTCGGATCATTCGCGCCGTCCTTTTTGCTATCCGTTTTTCTCCAGATTTCGACCGAAGAGCACAGCCCCGTTGCCGAATTTGGAACGGATGCTGTCCACGGCGTCGTCCAGCCGCCGGGCCTTCTCCGAGGCGGCGGTGTCCGAGAACATGTTGAGCTGCTGAGCGCCGTCCCGGCTTAGGCCCGTGACGCCCACGCTGAGCATCCGAATGGGTTTGCTGGCGGGCCAGTTGCTTCGAAAAAGCTCCACCGCCGTGTCCCGTATGAGCCGGGTGCTGCAGGTATATTCATCGAGACTCTTTTGCCGGTTGATGACCTTCAGGTTCGGATCCTTGATCTGGATGGTGACCACAGAAGCAAACAGCTTCTTCCGCCTTAACCGGGTCCCCACCTGATCGGAGATCAGGGTCAGCCCCGCCATGACCTCTGCCGGGTCCACGAGATCGTGGTCGAAGGTCACATTGTGGCTGATACTCTTAGGCTGTTCCTCATAGCCGGTGGGCAGGACGGGGGAGAGGTCCTCGCCCCGGGCGGCCCTTTGCAGGGAGAGGCCGGTTTTACCCAGGAAGGTGAGGGATTTGGGATCCGCCTCAGCTAAATCACCGATGGTCAGGATGCCGTGCTCCCTGAGATACGCTGCGCCGGACTTGCCCACGAACAACAGCTCCTTAATGGGCATAGGCCATAGCAATTCGGCATAGTTTTCCCGGGAGATCACGGTGGTGGCGTCGGGCTTCTTGTAGTCGGAGCCCATCTTGGCGAAGGTCTTGTTGAAGGACACGCCCACGGAGATGGTCACGCCGATCTCCTCCCGAATGCGGCCACGCAGCTCATCGGCGATCTGCTGGCCGGTGCCGAACAGATGCCGGCTGCCCGTCACGTCCAGGAAGCTCTCGTCGATGCTGAAGCGCTCCACCAGGTCCGTATAGCTTTCATAGATGGCGTTGATGCGCTCGCATACCGTCCGGTATTTCTCGTGGTGAGCGGGCACCAGCAATAGATTCGGGCACTTCTTCCGGGCGCTGTAGATCGTCTCGGCGGTCTCGATATGATAGGCTTTGGCCAGCTCGTTTTTCGCCAGGATGATGCCGTGCCTGGACGCGGGGTCGCCGCACACCGCCATGGGGACCAGCTTGTATTCCGGATGGTCGATGGACTCCACGGAGGCATAGTAGCTGTTGCAGTCGGCATGGAGGATGACCCTGTCCGTGGGCAGGAATCCTTCATCCAGCGGTGTTTTTCTTCGGTGATCCATTGGCGCTCGCGCTCCTGTTTTCGATTTTATTGTATCATTTTATCATAACGGTATGCAAGGGCAAATTGCGATTGGCTTTAAAGGGAGACGATCATGTGGCGGCCTGAAAACGATCCCATTTTTTCGGACCCGCATCCCCGGCAGGCGGGGGAGGGGGCGGGCCTGTCAGTCCCTTCGCCGCATGCCCTTTCGAGGCCGGTGTAATGCATCAAAATTATATAGTAAAACCGATTTTTCCTCTTGCGTTCGATCATATTGTATGATAATATACAAATCGAGCACAGGACCGATCGTATGTTTTGAATGTTATTTGCTCTTCTTTTCGAGGGCGAGTAATATATAATAACAAGGAGGTTGTTTCGTAAATGGCAAAGTACATCATGGCATTGGACGCAGGCACCACCAGCAATCGTTGTATCCTGTTCAACGAGAAGGGTGAGATCTGCAGCGTCGCGCAGAAGGAGTTTACGCAGATCTATCCCCAGCCCGGCTGGGTAGAGCACAACGCCAACGAGATCTGGGACACTCAGCTGCATGTCTGCCGTCAGGCGATGGAAAAGATCGGCGCGAAGGCCGAAGACATTGCCGCGATCGGCATCACCAACCAGCGTGAGACCACCATCATCTGGGACAGGAAGACCGGTGAGCCGGTTTACAACGCCATCGTGTGGCAGTGCCGCCGGACCGCTCCCATGAAGGAGGAGCTGCTTGCGGTTTATCCCGAACTGGAGAAGGAAGCCTATGAGAAGACCGGTCTGGTGTTCGACCCCTACTTTTCCTGCACGAAGGCCCGCTGGATCCTGAACAACGTGCCCGGCGTGCGCGCCCGCGCGGAGGCCGGCAACCTGGCCTTCGGCACCGTGGACAGCTGGCTGATCTTCAAGCTGACCAAGGGCCGCGTCCATGCGACGGATTATTCCAACGCGTCCAGGACCCAGCTGTTCAACATCAACACCTGCAAGTGGGACGAGGAGCTCTGCCGGAAGTTCAGCATTCCCATGAGCATGCTCCCCGAAGCGAAGCCCTCCAGCGGCCTGTTCGGCGAGACCGACCCCGAGTGGTTCGGCGGCGCCATCAAGATCACCGGCGACGCCGGCGACCAGCAGGCAGCTCTGTTCGGCCAGACCTGCTTCGAGCCCGGCATGGCCAAGAACACCTACGGCACCGGCTGCTTCATGCTGATGAACATCGGCGAGAAGCCCATCTTCCCCAACAACGGCCTGCTGACCACCATCGCCTGGGGTCTCGACGGCAAGGTCGAGTATGCCCTTGAAGGCTCCGTCTTCGTGGCTGGCGCCGCCATCCAGTGGCTCCGCGACGAGGTCAAGCTGGTGGATGCTTCCCCCGATTCCGAGTACTTTGCCACCAAGGTCAAGGACACCAACGGCTGCTATGTCGTTCCCGCCTTCACCGGTCTCGGCGCTCCCTACTGGGATCCCTATGCCCGCGGCACCATCACCGGCCTCACCCGCGGCGTTAACAAGGCCCACATCATCCGTGCCACCCTGGAGTCCCTGGCCTTCCAGACCAACGACGTGTTGGCGGCCATGGAGGAAGGTTCCGGCGTGAAGCTGAACGCCCTCAAGGTGGACGGCGGCGCCTGCAAGAACAACTTCTTAATGCAGTTCCAGTCTGACATCATCAACGCGCCGGTCCATCGTCCCGTGTGCGTTGAGACCACCGCCATGGGCGCCAGCTACCTGGCCGGCCTCGCCGTGGGCTACTGGACCAGCAAGGACGACGTCATCAAGAACTGGGCCATCGATCGCGAGTTCGTTCCCGAGATGGACGATGAGACCCGCGCCAAGGAGGTCAAGGGCTGGAAGAAGGCCGTCAACTCCACCTTCGGCTGGGCCAAGGAGTAAGCCAGATCGCCTGATGGCATGAACCCCGTGCCCGGCCGGTCGTCGGGTCCCCATCCCACCGGTTATCGTCTGTCCCGCCGCGGGGAAATGCGGCGGGGCAGGATAAATAAAAAATCTAAAAGAAAGAGGTAGAACCATGTTTCCTAAACTCCTTGCTGAGTTCCTCGGCACCGCGATGCTGATCCTCCTGGGCGACGGCGTCGTTGCCAACGTCACGCTGAACAAGTCCGGCATGAAGGGCGCCGGTTCCATCCAGATCACCCTGGCCTGGGGCCTTGCGGTTCTGATGCCCGCCATCTGCTACGGCGCTATTTCCGGCGCTCACTTCAACCCTGCCGTGTCCATCGGCCTTGCCATCGCCGGCAAGCTCGAGTGGGGCTTGGTCGTGCCCTACATCATCGCGCAGATGGCCGGCGGCTGCCTGGGCGGTATCGTTGTGTACCTCTTCTTCAAACAGCAGTTTGACGCCACCGATGACCCCGCCACCAAGCTGGGCGTGTTCTCCACCGCTCCTTCCGTGCGCCACACCCTGAACAACTTCTTCTGCGAAGCCGTGGGCACCTTCGTGCTGGTGTTCGTCATCCTCATGAACCGTGATTCCGGCGCCGCCACCTCCGGCGTGGCCAGCCTCTTCACCTTCGGCCTGATCGTTGCCATCGGCATGTCCCTGGGCGGCACCACCGGTTACGCCATCAACCCCGCCCGTGACGCCGGTCCCCGTATCGCCCACATGATCGTCCTGCCCAAGGACAATCACAACTGGTCCTACGGCTGGATCCCCGTGGTCGCCCCCATCGTGGGCGGCATCGTGGCTGCTCTCTTCTATCTGCTCGTGAAGGGCCCCCTGGGTATCTAAGTCGAGTGCAGAGCTCCATTAGGTAACTGAAGATGGGGCCGTCTTATGGTAGGACATCCGTCCTCGCAAGGCGGCCCCTTTTCCTGTAATAGCAAATGAGAGGTGAACGCGATGTATGATGTGATCATCATCGGCGGCGGCGTGGTCGGCTGTGCCATCGCACGGGAGCTGTCCCGGTACCAGACCAAGACGCTGCTGCTGGAAAAGACCAACGATATCTGCAACGGCCAGAGCAAAGCCAACACCGCCATCGTCCATGGCGGCTACGATTGCAAGCCGAACACCTTGAAGGCAAAGTTCAACGTGCTGGGCAACGCCATGTTCGACAAGATCCATGAGGAGCTGGAAGTGCCCGTGCAGTGGAATACCTCCCTGGTGGTCTCCTTCAGCAAGGAAGATCATCCGGCCCTCGAAAAGCTTTTGAACCAGGGCATCCAGAACGGCTGCCGGGGCGAGCTTCGGATCATCGACGAGGAGGAGCTTCGCCGTCGGGAGCCCAACGTGGGCAGCACGGCCTGCGAAGCCCTTCTGGTAGGGTCCGGCGGCATCGTCTGCCCCTACGAACTGACCCAGGCCTTTGCGGAGAACGCGGCCATGAACGGCGCCGAGTTCCTGCGCAACGCCAAGGTGACCAACCTGCGCAAGCTTCCCAACGGCCATTGGCAGGTGGTCTCCACCGTGGGCACGTTCGAGACCCGCGCCGTGGTGAACGCCGCCGGCGCCTACTCCGACGTGTTCAACAACATGGTCTCCGAGGACAAGGTCCACATCCGGCCCCGCCGCGGAGAGTATTATATCGTTGACAAAAAGTATCGCGACGTGTTCCACGCGGCCATGTTCCAGCTGCCCACCAAGATGGGCAAGGGCATCCTGGTGGCCCCCACGGTGGACGGCACCGTGCTCATCGGGCCCACCGCCGAGGACATCGACGATAAGGAAGATAAGCGGACCACGGCATTTGGCCTGGCCAAGACCCTCCGGGAAGCCACCCGTACCTGGGAGCACATCCCCACCCGGGCCTTTATCACCACCTTCTCCGGCCTGCGCGCCACAGGCGACAAGGGCGACTTCGTGCTGGGCGAGCCCGCCGATGCGCCTCTGTTCTTCAACTGCTGTGCCGTGGAGTCTCCGGGCCTGACCTCTTCGCCCGCCATCGCCAAGTGGATGTCTGAACAGATCGCCGGCAAGCTGGAGCTGAAGGAGAATCCCGACTTCAACCCCATCCGCAAGGCGATCCCCAAGTTCCGGGAGATGACCGCCGAGGAGCGGGAAGCCGCCATCGCCGCCAATCCGGACTACGGCAAGGTGGTCTGCCGCTGCGAGACCGTCACCGAAGCGGAGATCCGGGAAGCCATCCGCCGCCCCGTGGGCGCGCTGGATATCGACGGCATCAAGCGCCGCATCCGGGCCGGCATGGGCCGGTGCCAGGCGGGCTTCTGCACGCCGCGGACCGTGGAGATCCTGGCCGAGGAGCTGGGCATCTCGCCCCTTGAGGTGACCAAGTTCGGCGGCGGGTCCAAACTCCTGCAAGGATATCTCTTTGAGGAGGGCAAGAACCATGCGTAAAACGGATATTCTCATCATCGGCGGCGGCCCGGCGGGCCTGGCCGCGGCGGTGGGCGCCTATGAAACCGGCGCCCGCGACATCCTGATCCTGGACCGTGAGGAGCGCCTGGGCGGCATCCTCAAGCAGTGCATCCACAACGGCTTCGGCCTCCACACCTTCAAGGAGGAGCTGACCGGCCCCGAGTATGCCCAGCGGTTCATCGAGAAGGTCCTGGAGTATAAGATCCCCTATCAGACCGAGACCATGGTCATCGACGTGTCCGACGACAAGGTGGTCACCTGCGTGTCCCGGAAGAACGGCCTCGAGCGCATCCAGGCCAAGGCCGTCATCCTTTGCATGGGCTGCCGCGAGCGGCCCCGGGGCTCCCTGGGGACCCCCGGCGAGCGCTGCCCCGGCATCTTCACCGCGGGCACGGCCCAGAAGTTCACCAACCTGGAGGGCCTTATGCCCGGCAAAGAGGTGGTCATCCTGGGCTCCGGCGACATCGGCCTCATCATGGCTCGCCGCATGACCTTCCTGGGGGCCAAGGTCCACGCCTGCGTGGAGCTTATGCCCTATTCCAGCGGCCTCAAGCGGAACATCGTCCAGTGTTTGGACGACTTTGGAATCCCTCTGCTCCTCAGCCACACGGTGGTGGACATCCACGGCCGGGAGCACCTTACCGGCGTCACCGTGGCCCAGGTGGGTCCCGATCTTAAGCCCATCCCCGGCACAGAGAAGGAGTTCCCCTGCGATACGCTGCTGCTGTCCGTGGGCCTGATCCCGGAGAACGAGCTCTCCGAGATGGCCGGCGTGAAGATCGCCCCCAGCACCTCCGGGGCGGAGGTGGACGAGCAGCTCATGACCTCGGTGCCCGGCATCTTCTCCGCCGGAAACGTGCTCCACGTCCACGATCTGGTGGACTTCGTATCCGAGGAGGCAGGGAAGGCCGGCGCCAACGCCTGGCGGTATGTGCAGAACGTGCTCCCCAAGGGGGGGCGCAAGGTGCCCGTAGAGATGGGTTTCGGCGTGGGCGGCATCGTGCCCCAGTTCGTGTCCGAGAATGTGGATGATAAGGTCAGCTTCATGTTTCGGCCACGAAACGTGTATCGAAACGCCAAGGTGATCGTGGAACTGAACGGGGCCGAGATTTACTCCAAGAAGGCCATGATCCTGGCACCGGGCGAGATGGTGAATCTCAGCATCCCCGCCGAAAAACTAAAGGGGCTGGACACAGCCGAATCCATCTTGGTACGAATCGAGGTGCCTGAAGCATGAAATACGAACTGACCTGCATCAACTGCCCCATGGGCTGCCGCATCACGGCGGACTACGACGGCCGGGAAGTCACCGACATCCAGGGCTACACCTGCGCCCGGGGCAAGGCCTATGCGCAATCGGAGATCACCGATCCCACCCGCATGGTCACGGCCCTGGTGGGGGTGGAGGGGAAGCATGTGCCCCTGTCCGTCAAGACCCAGGCCCCCATCCGCAAGCCCCTGATCATCGACGCGCTGCAGGTGATCCGCGAGACCACCGTGCGGCCCCCCATCCATATCGGGGACGTGGTCATCGAAAACATCTGCGGCTCCGGCATAAACGTCATCGCCACGGAGAACATGGACTGAAGCTAACACAAAAAGGGCCACCGCTCAACAGCCGGTGGTCCTTTGCTATGCGCGAATGCTATATCACGATGCCCCCGTCTACGGACAGGATCTGGCCCGTGACCGTCTCCGCTTCCGCCAGATAGCAAACGGCCTGGGAGACCTGCTCCGGAGCTATCAGCTGCCCAAGAGGCGTATCCTCACGAAAGGCTTCCAGGTCGGCCGTGGTGAGGGCGTCGTTCATGGGGGAGGGGACCAGCCCGGGCGCTACGGCGTTGACCCGGATGCGGGAGGGCGCCAGCTCCCTGGCCATGGCCTTCACGAAGCTGTTCAAAGCGCCCTTGGAGGCGGAGTAGACCGCTTCACAGGAGCCGCCGGCAAGTCCCCACATAGAGGAGATATGGACGATGGCGCCGCCTTCCTTTTGCAGCATATGGGGGATGGCTGCCTGGGTGACGAGCATGGCGCCCTTCACGTTCACCGCATATACCCGGTCCATCTCCGCTTCGCTCACGTCGTTTAGCACCTTTTGCGGCAAAGCGACGCCCGCGCAGTTCACCACGAGATCGACTCGCCCAAGGTGGGTCTCGATGGCCCTGAAAAGCTTAGAAACGTCCGTATTTCGCGAGATATCGGCTGATTGAAGAAGGATCGGGGTATCGCTTGAAAGCGCATGCAGAAGCGCTCCGGCCCTCTCAGGATGGCTGTGATACTGTAATGCTAAAGCATATCCCTTTGCGGCCAACGCCTTTGCGCAGGCGCCGCCGATGACCCCGGAAGCCCCGGTGACCAACGCGATCTTCATGCTCATGCTCCTACTCTGTAGATAGCATGTAGTATATCCCATTTTGCAGCCGCTGTAAAGAAGAAGGCCTGCCGCTTGGGCAGGCCAACGAATGGATCAGTCGTCGTATTCTCCCGTGTGTCGCACGTTCCTCTGAAAGAGCATCACGATGCCCCAAATGCCGGCGATGCCAACCAGGGCGTATACGATCCGCGAGAAGGTGGTCATGGAGCCGAACAGAGCCGCCACCAGATCAAAGTGAAACAGTCCGATCAAACCCCAGTTCAGAGCGCCGACGACCATAATGATCAAAGCAAGTACGTTCATTCCTTTGCCACTCCTTTCGAGGGTAGTGTATCAAAAAACCGGAGTTTTATGCGAAGGAATAGGGATTTAGACTTTTCTTTTTCTTTTCGGGGAGGATCTCCACCTCAAATTCATCGAAATCGACGGTTTCAATAAAGTCCGCCGGTTTGAACACGACACGTGAAAACTGCTTAAGATCATTCACATGCTTTCGAAGGATCACCGGACGGCATAGATCCAGATCCTGACACAGCTCATGAAGGAGCACGCTCCACCCCTCCATATCAGAAGGCCGTGCGGAAGAAAACTCCCGCACGACCTCGTTCATGATCCTATGATCCTGCAGTACCTTGGCCCAGATTTTCATCAGTCGGGCAGCTGGAACCAGGCCGTGATAAACAGGCTGGTGCCGTCGGTATACAGGCCGTTGAGCGTGCTGTACATCTTGTACGATTTACCCACGAGCTTGGTGGCGTCCCAGTTGGTGACGGCGTTGAGCACGTAGATGTTTATGGTGTCCTTGGTGCTGGTCTTGGCCGCGAAGGTGATGATGCCGGTCTCAGGATCCACCGACTCGATTCTGCCCACAAAGCGGTAGAAGCCGGGATCGGTGGGATTCTCCATGACCTTCTCGAAGGCCATACCTCTGGGCACCTCGTGATAGGACTTGGTCTTGTTGTAGCCCTTGACGGCGTCGTCCTTCTTGGCGTACATGCGGGAGACGAGGCAGGTGGTCTCACCCTCCTCATAGCCGTCCTTTTTGGCGTGGATGGTGATGGAGGCGATGCCGTAATAGCTCTTGTCGAAGGTCACCTCAAAGGAGTATTTGCCTTCCGGATCCACCGTAGGCGCACCGCAGGCCACGGAGGACTGATACTCCGCCGCGGGCGTGGCGGTCAACGTGGCGCCGGGCGCAGTGACGCCGGTTACGATCACCTTGTTGTTCTTGTCGGCACGAAGGGTGTTGACAGCGCCATCGACCGTGAGGGTCATCTGCTCGGGGATGAAGATGTAGGGCGTGACGGTGAAGGCGTAGCTGGTGGACACGTAGTTCGCCTTGCTGGCCTCGATGGTCACGATCTCCGCCTCTTCGCCGGTCAGGGAGTAGGTGTACTCAAAGTTGCCGCCCTCATACATGCTGGTCACCGGCTGGCCGTTCACGGTCACGGTCACGGTGTGGTCGTCCACCTTGCCCTTGAGGGCGATCTCGTTGCCCTCGGCAGCCATGATGCCTTCCTCGGGAATGGTGGCCTGGGCGGGATCAATCAGCTCCAGCTGAAGGGTGGGGAAGGTGATCTCAAAGGAATCCACCTGGAGCGCTTCCTGGGAGCCGTCCGCGTGGGCCACCAGGATCTGGGGCGTCACGGGATAGACGGATTCGGTGAGCGGCGCGTTGGGGAAGAAGCAGGACTTGGGAATGGTCAGCTGATAGGGCTGATCGCTCCCGGTGGTGTTCTGGGTCACGTAGTCGTCCTGATTGGGCAGGACGATGGTCAGCGTGTCGCCGGGACGGGCCACCATCTTGACGCTGATGCTGGGAACACCGTTGGCGTCCACGATCTCCTCCATGGTAGTGGCGGAGTAGTCCACCTGCGTTCCGGTGACCGGCGCATCGGTGGGGGTGCTTTGCTGCGTTTGCGCAGGCTCGGAAGGCGCTTCCGTCGCCGTCTGCTGGGGCTGCTGGACGGTCTTTTCCGGGGTGCTCTTGCCGGCGCAGTTGAACTGCAGTACGCTGGGGAGCTTGGCCTTGGTGGCGCCGCCCTTGATGTTGCAGAAAGCTACGATGCCGACGATGATCAGCAGGATGGCCACCAGGCACACGATCAAAACGGTGACGATGCTGAACCCGCCACCTTCGTTGGACTTGCTGCTGCGGCCGGCGTTCTTCCGGCGGGGCGGCGTGGGCTCATACTCCTCGTACTCGTCCTCATCGTCATAGTCGTCCTCATCGTCGTCCTCGATCTCGTCATCGTCCTCGTCGTCATCTTCTTCGTCCTCGTCGTCGTCCTCTTCGACGCGGCTCTTTTTGCTGACGGGACGGGCAAAGCGAGAGGTCTTCGGCTCGGATTCCAGCTTTTCGGCTTCCTCCTCGTAGTCGTCATCTTCTTCGTCCTCGTCGTCATCGTCATCTTCTTCGTCCTCGTCGTCATCGTCCTCGTCCTCGTCGTCATCGTCCTCGTCTTCGTCGACGACGCGGCGCTTTTTCACAGGAGCGGCAGGGCGGGCGAAGCTGGACTTGCGCACCGGCTTCACTTCCTCTTCCTCATCGAAATCTTCCTCTTCCGCATCCTCTTCTTCGTCAGGCTCCTCCGCCTTCTTGGCCGCTTTGAAGGTTCCGGCACGGCGAGCAGCGGAAAAATCAGGCGCTTTCACGTTGCCCCGCCGGGGACGGAGTTCCTCCTCAACGACCTCTTCCGCCTCGGTGACCTTCGCTTCGTCAACATCCGGCTGCTCCTTCAAATTGGCAGCGCAGACCTTGCAGAAGGTCGCATGGTCGGGGTTGTAGGCTCCGCATTTTTTGCAAATCATAGAATAGCCTCCTTGGACGTATTTACATAGAAACACTGTAAATTATAGGGGAGGTTTGTTGAGGTTTTGTTGCCGATACATGACGAATGTGTAAACAATTCAGCGGGGGATCGTTATTTTACATTGTACCCTATTGTAACTTATGGTATAAATAGGCAAGTATGCAGGATCGTCACCCGGTGACGCGCGTTTGAATAGCATAGAGTATACTGTGACAGGATGGAACATGACATGATCTATTTAGATAACAGCGCCACGACGCGCACACTCCCGGAGGCAGCCGAGGTTGCTTATCAGGCCATGACGGAGGATTTCTTCAACCCGGCGGCTGCCTATGCCTTTGGGGCGCGAACGGAGAAGCGGGTGAACGAGGCGCGGCAAATCGTAGCCCGGCCTTTGCGGGCGAAGCGGGAGGAGATCGTCTTCACCTCCGGCGGCACGGAGAGCAACAATGCCGCCGTCTTCGGCAGCCTTCGGGGCTGGCGGGGCCCGGCGCGGATCATCACCACCGCGGTGGAGCACCCCTCCGTCTTTGAGACGGTCCAATCGCTGAATCAGAGCGGGGACGTGGATATCGTGATCCTGCCGGTGAACGAGCAGGGGTATCCCGATCTGGCAGCCCTGCGGGATGCGCTTACGGAGAACACAGCCCTGGTGTCCATGATGCACGTGAACAACGAGCTGGGCACGGTGACGGATCTTGCTGCCGCGGCGCGGCTCATTCGCCGCCTGGCGCCCCGGGCGGTCTTTCACGCGGACGGTGTGCAGGCATATCTGAAGGTTGATGCGGAGAACCTGGGGGTGGACCTGTACTCCGTCTCCGCCCATAAGTTTCATGGGCCCAAGGGCGTGGGCGCCCTGTATAAACGCAGCGGCGTCCGCTTCGCCGGGGGACAGATCGGCGGGGGACAGGAGAACAACCTGCGCTCCGGCACCTTGAACGTGCCCGGCATCCTGGGCATGGAGAAGGCGGCCCTGCTGTATGAACAGAACCTCATGGCGTGGCGGCAGAACATGCGCGCCTGCAAGCGGCGCTTGTATGAGAATCTGATGAGCATTCCCGACGTGGTGCTCAACGGGCCCTCCCTGGACGAGGCCGCGCCTCACATCCTGAACCTGTCCTTTATGGGGGTCAGGGGAGAGGTGCTCCTCCACGCTCTCGAACAATTCGACGTGTGCGTGTCCACAGGCTCGGCCTGCGCGGCTCGGAAGGCGGGGAAGAACCGCATCCTCACGGCGGCGGGCATCCTCGGCCCCCGGCAGGAGGGCGCTATCCGCTTCAGCCTCTGCCCCTTCAATACCGTCCAGGAGATGGACCAGGCCGCTCAGATCGTATCCGAGCAGGTAAGATTCTTAAGAAAGTATAGGAGAAGATAAGCATGAACAACAGCGCATTGGTCGTCAAATACGCGGAGATACACCTGAAGGGGCTCAACCGCCCGTTCTTCGAGCGCAAGCTGGTGGAGAAAATCCAGGAAGCCTTGGCGGACGCCCGGCCCCATGTGGTGCGGGAGCAGGGGCGCATCTTCGTCTACGATCTGCCGGAGGAGCATCTGGAGGAATACGCTCGGCGGCTTCAAAAAGTCTTTGGCATCCACTCCGTATCCGTCGCCGCCTGCGGGGAAAAGACCTGGGAACAGGTCCGCGCCCTGGGCATTCGGCTCATGGCCGCCTATGGGGACGAGCCCAAAACCTTTAAAGTCTTCGCCCGCCGGGCGGACAAGCGGTTTCCCATGACCTCGGAGATGATCTGTCGGGAGCTGGGCGGGGAGCTGCTCGAGGCCTATCCCAACCTGAAGGTGGACGTGCACCATCCCGAGATCCCTCTGACCGTGGAGATCCGCCAGGACAAAGCCTTTCTCTATACCGGGGAGATCCCCTGCGCCGGCGGCATGCCCGTGGGCACCAACGGAAAGGCCATGCTCCTGATCTCCGGCGGCATCGACAGCCCCGTGGCCGGGTACATGATCGCCAAGCGGGGCGTGACCCTCTCCGCCATCCACTTTTACAGCTACCCGTACACCAGCGAGCGAGCCCGGGACAAGGTGGTGGAGCTGGCTCAGATCGTCTCCCAATATGCCGGAGCCTTCGATCTGTATCTGGTCCCATTCACCGAGATCCAGACCACCATCTACGATAAGTGTCCCGCCTCCGAGACCACCGTGCTCATGCGGCGTCTCATGATGAAGATCGCCGAGCGCACCGCCCGGACCTGCGGGTGTCTGGCTCTCATCACCGGGGAGTCCATCGGGCAGGTGGCCAGCCAAACCATCGAGAGTCTGGCCGTCACAAACGACGCCGTGGACATGCCCGTGTTCCGGCCTCTCATCGGCTTTGACAAGGAGGAGATCATTGAGCGGGCCCAGAGGATCGGCACCTTCGAGACCTCCATCCTGCCCTATGAGGATTGCTGCACGGTCTTCGTGCCTCAGCATCCCGTCACCCGGCCCCAGGTCCAAAAGCTGCGGGAGAGCGAAGCTTTGGTGGATTTTGAGCCCATGATCGAAGCGGCCATGCGCAATACGGAGGTCATACGGATTTCACACAATGTTTCCTATTGATTGCCTGCCTTTATGGTATACTAACGTTAAATCCTGGAAAGGAGAACAAGAATGATGAAATCCATCACTCGCTTTATCGGCGTCGTCGTGCTCATCGCGGTCCTGGCGGGCTTCGTTTTATTTAAACTGAATGAAAAGGGGTTCATCTCCGGGAACCTGAGCCACTGGGTCACGGTCATGACCGAGCACATCACCGGTATCAAGAACGACACGGAGACCTTCCTCCACGAGGAGGGCTATCTGCTGCCCACGGCCACCGTAGCCCCCAATCAGCAGCAACAGCAGACGTCGCCTACGTACTGAGCATTCACAATGATAAAGGAGCCGCTAAGTCCCTCTTTCGAGTTTCTTAACGGCTCCCTTTTTGCTGGTCTGGGTGAGAAGATTTGAACTTCCGGCCTCAGGGCGTCTCGCTGTCGCTGCGCAACAGTCGGCCGCCCGTTGCCCGCCTTTTCGACCATTCACTGGATGGCCGAAATCGCCTGCGGCGACCGGCGGTCAACCCCTCTTAGGGTTCAAGAGGCCGGAAGTCCTCTCAACTCAGCATAAATAAAATGGACAGGTAAACCCTGTCCATTTTAGTTGGTCTGGGTGAGAAGATTTGAACTTCCGGCCTCTTGAACCCCATTC
>R21__coassemble_363_pt1 | contig 37990 bp, 30 predicted proteins | sample R21__metabat2_low_PE_052 | metagenome-assembled genome bin R21 | reverse complement strand
ATTCTATACTTATATTCCATGCTAAGAGGCTGCCTCACTAATGAGACAGCCCCGTGCTTTAAATAAACACCTATGAAAAAAATCCTATCGTTCCTATCCTCCATGGGCTTCGCCATCACGCTGCTGGTGGTGCTGGCTGTGGCATGCGTTGCCGCCAGCTTCGTGACTCAGGGCCAGAGCTACGAATGGTATGCCGCCGTCTACTCCGAACGGACAGCGGGCCTTATCGTGGGCCTGGGCCTCGATCACGCGTTCCATAGCTGGTGGTTTTTGACGCTGACCGCCTTCCTCTGCGGGAATTTGCTCCTGTGCAACCTCACCCGCCTCAAGCCCCTCGTGGCCCGGACAAGGCGGGAAGCGGACCCGGCGGCGGCCCTGTCCCAGCCGGTGGACATCCGGACGGAGGGGATATCAGACCCCCTCCCCGTGTTCGAAAAGCTGCGGCTGCCCAAGCCCCAAGCCTATGACGTGGAGGGAAAAAAGGCCCTGTTCTCCGGCAAAAACCGGCTGGGTCTGTGGGGCCCCTGGGTGTGTCATCTGGGCATTTTGCTCCTCATCGTGGGCTTCACCCTGGGCCAGATGCTGCATCGGGAGTACACGGTCTACGGCGTCCCCGGCGACACCAGGCCCATCGGCGACACGGGATACTACCTCACCATCGACGATTTTGAGGTGCGGCTCCGGGACGACGACACCGTAGAGCAGTACGTGGCGGACGTCACCGTGTTCCGAGCCCCTCAGGGCTCCACCACCGTCCCCGACAGCAAGAGCGCCACCGTGTCTGTGAACCATCCCGCTCGGCTCTATACCTTCAAGGTTTACCAGAACTCCACGGGCTACGCCGCCCGCATCACCGTAGAGGAAGCCGGGACGCCGCTGCAAACCGGGATCGTCTGCGCCGGCGAGGGCGTCGAGATCGCCGACGCACCGGGGCTGAACGTGTATTTGAACGCCTTTTACCCGGACTTCTATTTGCAGCCGGGTGTCGGTCCCACGACCCTGTCCGGCCGCATGAACAACCCCGCTTACCTCTATTCCGTCACCTACCGTAATAGCATGGTGGGCATGAACTGCTGGCAGGAGACGGACGACCCCATCACGGTCAACGACTACAGTATCACCTTTTCGGAGCCCCAGAGCTATACGCTCCTGCAGGTGAAGGTGGACCGGTTCCAGGGCCTGGCACTTTTAGGGGGCCTGGTGATCATGCTGGGGCTGATCCTCGCCTTCTATCTGCTGCCAGTGAAGGCCTGGGCGGTGCAGGGAGAGGACGGGACCTGGACGATGTATGGCCAAAGCCGCAAAGGCGGGGCCCTGTTCCGGGAGGATTTTGATCGGGCCGTAGGCCGTGAAAGAAAAGGAGAAACACTATGACGCTGGAAAACATCCTCTTCTACGGAGTCCTGTGCCTGTATTTTCTGGCTATGATCCTCTATTTCCTGTTTGTGGCCGTGAAAAAGGAAGGCCTGGGCAAGGCGGCAGTGGCTGTCCAGACCGTAGGTCTTATTCTGCATACGGCGGCCATCGTGCTCCGGGGCGTGGTGGCTGGGCGGCTGCCGCTAAGCAACCAGTACGAGTTCGCCACGGCCTTCGCCTGGGGGCTGTGCCTGGTGAGCCTGCTGTTCATTTTGAAGTTCAAATTCACGATCCTGGGCGCCTTCGCCGCGCCGGTCACCTTCCTCATCATCGGCTATGCGGCATTGCAGTCCAAGGAGATCCGCGCCCTGATGCCCGCCCTCCAATCCAACTGGCTGGGGTTCCACGTGTCCACGGCCATCATCGCCTACGGGGCCTTCGGCGTGTCCTGTGTGCTGGGGGTCATCTTCCTGCTGCGGGAGAAAATGAAGGCAAGCGGGTTCCTGGACCAGCACATCCCCTCCCGGGAGAAGCTGGACATGCTGAGCTATCGAAGCGTATCGCTGGGGCTGCTGTTTCTCACCTTCACCATTGTCACCGGCGCCATCTGGGCTGAGCGGGCCTGGGGCAGCTATTGGTCCTGGGACCCCAAGGAGACCTGGTCGCTGGTGACCTGGCTGGTCTACGCCGCCTATCTGCATCTGCGCATCCGCCGGGGCTGGCAGGGCAAGTCCGCCGCCATCTTCGCCGTGGTGGGCTTCGTCTGCGTGATCTTCACGTACATTGGGGTGAATACGTTATTGCCCGGAGTTCATAGCTATAAATGATATTCGCTTGCGAATATCAAATCATGCTGCCGCTGGCGGCTGCAAATCATGGGGCGAAGCCCCAAATCATGCTTTGAAAAAGCAAATCATTCCAAAACGAAAGAGGCTGTCAATGGATAACCTCTTTTATGATTTGCGCCTTTGGCGCATGGGGTCAGGCTCGCTTTTGAGCCAAGGTGAACGCCCGCTCCGCCATGGCGATCATCAGCAGGCCGAAGACGGCCACGTAGAAGGGGAACAGGCCGAGGCCCAGCCGGGCGGAGAGGAAGCCGAAGAGAGGCGGTGCGAAGGTGGAGCCCACGTAGGCGCTGGCCATCTGTACGCCGATGATGGCCTGGGAGTTCTCCGGGCCGAAGTTCGATGGCGTGGCGTGGATGATGCTGGGGTAGATGGGGGCGCACCCAAGGCCGATAATCACGCAGCCCGTGAGTGCCACCGCCTCGGGAAGGCCATGGATCAGCAGCAGCGCCACACCCAGGAACAGGATCCCGGTGCCCAGGCGGATCATCCGCCTATCCCCCAGCCGGTTCGAAATGAACCCCGCCAGGAACCGGCCCAACGTGATACCGATGAAGAACAGCGACGCAAAGGCCGCCGCCCGCTCCGGGCTCACGCCCCGGGTGGCGATGAGATAGGAAGCGGTCCAGAGCATGCAGGTGCTCTCCAACGCGCAGTAGCTGCAAAAGCCCAGCAGCAGCTGTATGACACCCCGGATCTTCAGGGAGCCCGTGAGCCCCAACACCTTGCTGCTTTTCTCGCTTCGGTCCACCGATTCGTGGACCTTCCACAGCGGCAACGTCAGCACCAGCACGGCGGTGATGGCGATTTGGATCAGGCCCACCGTCCGATACCCCGCCTGCCAGGTGGCGCGGGTCAGGGCCACGCTCATGATGTAGGGGCTGACGATGGTGCCCACGCCCCAGAAGCAGTGGAGCCAGCTCATGTGCCTTGAGGTGTAGTGGAGGGCCACATAGTTGTTGAGGGCCGCGTCGATGGACCCGGCGCCGAGGCCGTAGGGGATGGCCCACAGGCACAGCATCCAGAACCGGGTGGCGGTGGAAAAGCCCAAGAGGGCCAGGGCCGTCAACACCACGGAAACCACCGTCACATATTTTGCGCCGAATCGGCGGGTCAGCCGCTCGGAAAGGAGGCTGGAGGTGACCGTGCCCAGGGAGATGACCATGGACACCACACCCCCGTAGGAAAGGGGCACCCCAAAGAAGCCGTGCATCACGGGCCAGCCCGCCCCCAAAAGGGAATCGGGGAGGCCCAGGCTGATGAAGGCAAGATAGATAACGGCAAGCAGCAGGGAGGCCATGAAAACGCTCCTTTCTCAAAGCGAAAAGAGCATACCATTCGGGGATATCTTTGTCAAGAAAGGGCGGAGCATCTTGACAAACAGCCCCACAGGATTTATTATGAATGTGTTCATAAAAGAGGGAAGGCCATGCCCAAAATCATCGAAGACGTGAAGAACAGGATCCTCCGTGCGGCCCGTGAGCGGCTGCTGAGGGGAGACCTGTCCTCTTTTTCTGCCCGGGGCATCGCCGAGGACTGCGGCATCGCCGTGGGCACCATCTATAATTACTACCGGGACAAGGAAAGCCTTCTGGCCGCCGTTATGGCCCAGGACTGGCAGGCAGAGATGGAAAAGGCGGGGGAGGCGGTGGCCGCTGCACCCAGCGTGGAGGCGGGCATCCTATGCCTCTATGAGGCCATGGTCGCCTTCAGCCGTGTCTACGAGTCCGTCTGGGCCGCTTACCCCACAGGGGAGGGCTTTGGGAGTTTGTATCGCACCCGGCATAAGCTCCTGCTCTCCCAGATCGAAGGCCAGCTCACAGCCCTTTACAGCCGCTTCGGCCCGGTGCCGGAGGAGGGACGGCGCATCCTGCTCTCGGAGCTTATTTTGGCCGCCAGCCAACATGTGGAGGTGGGGCGGTCGGACCTTATTTCATTCATCCGCGGGGGCATGGGCCCCGGCACAGCATATACAGAAACTAAGGAGGAGAAGTAACGAATGTCCACATTCCAGGAGCTGCGTATCGTCGATAACTTTTATCAAACATCCCTGTTCTATCCCATGCCGGCGGTGCTGGTGAGCACCTTGACCGACAACGGGAAGACCACCTGCGGACCCTACTCCCTGCTCGCTCCGTTCTATGTGGCGGGCAAGCCCTATTACGCCTTCATGCTGGAGTGCCGCAACTCCTCCAACACTGCCCAGAATTTAATCAAGCACAAGAGGTGCGTCATCAACTTCCTGCCCGACGATCGAAAGACCTTCAAGGAGATGGTGCGTCTTGGGTGGCCCGGGGATACGCCGGCGGAGAAGATGAAGGACTTCCGCTTCCATCTGGAGGATGGCCTCCGCAAGGCCGAGGACCCGGACGGCGTCTACCCCCAGGTCATCACCGAAGCCCTCCAGGCCGTGGAGTGCACCTGGGTGGACACGTTGGACAACGCCCAGGACGACGGCCCCATCCCCGAGGGCATGGACCACTACGAGCTGGAGAAATATCACGATTTCAACGGCATCACCACCCCCTACGGGGCCCACTTCGTGCTGAAGATCGACAAGATCCTCATGAAGCCTCAGTACCGGAACGCCATCGTCAACGGCGTTAAGTCCGGAGACTTCCCCCATTTGCCCGTGGACTACGGTTATCGGGACTCCAAGAATTTCTGGTACCACAAGCACCGTCGGCTCCTGCCGGAGCTCCTGCCCCAGCGGCAGACCACCGTGGCTTCCGTTCGCTACGCCGCCGACCGGCTCCAGACCGAGGTAAAGTTCACCGACGCCGCCCTCGAACGGCTGGTGAAGGTGCCCCGGGTCTTCCTGCCCACGGCCCTCAAGGGCTGCGTCAAGTGGGCCGAGGAGAATGGCGTGAAGGTCATCGACATGAAAGAGATGGAGATCATCAACGACAAGCGCAGCAAAGAGAAAGGAAAATAATTCAGTCTGTCGAAGCCTTGGGGGCTTCGACAGACTGAGGCTCCGCCTTCGCTTCGCTTTCAGGTCCCGCCTATAAACCTTGGGGTTTACCGGGCGGCGGGCCCTGCAAGGTGTCAAATCCGCCGCGCATGTCGCCGGATTTGACATATATGAAGCCGCCCGTTCTTCCTCAGTCGCTTAAGTCATCCGGTGAACAGGAACTATCGTGCCAAAGATTGAGTTACTATTGAAAGGAGTTATATATGAGCGAATTCACTCCGGATTTCCACCATTTTCAAAACTTCTGGATCGAGCAGCAGAAAACCGCCAAGCACATGGACCGGGACGCGGCCTGGGCCCACATCGAGGGGTTCATAAAGGCCCACAACACCTGCGGCTTTGCTACAGGCTACGGCGACTATGTCCGCTGTACCCCCATCGAGTACACCTATATGGACGGATGCTTCTGGTTCGTCTCGGAGGGCGGCAGCAAGTTCATCGGCCTTGAGAAGAACCGAAACGTGAGCCTCGCCATCTTCGAATACTACGGCAACCCCAAGGACTCCCACGGGCTCCAGGTCATGGGCAAGGCGGAGTTCTACTCCAACACCTCCGACCAGTTCAAAAAGCTCCTTGCCTTCAAGGGCATCCCCTACGACGTACTGAAGGCGGCCGCCGTGGAGGTGGCCGTGGTCCGCGTGGTGCCCACCCGGTTCGAGATGTACGACACGGACTTCGTGAAGCAGGGGTATGATGTGCGACAGATCGTCGAGGTGTGACATGATCGAGAAACTGCTGACCGAGCTTCAGGAGATATACCTCTTCACCCCCTGTGAGGCGCCAAAGTTCGATGCCTTCGACCTCAACGGCATGGCCTTCATCACCAAGGGCTGGGATGCTCAGGGTCTGGGCCGGGTGTCCCTCATGGAAGCCACCGGCATGGGCGGGGCCATGACTATGACCGCCCTCATCGTGAACCCCGTCAAGATCGACGCCCCCCTTTTCAACCTGGATTTGATCGCGCTGCCCGGGAAGAAGATTCTGTACATGGAACTCTACGACACGCTCCTCGCCGCACAAAGGAACGAGGTCCCCTTCGCGGCCATCCGCGACGGGTTCGCCGACATCGCGGATATTCCCGGCAAGCCCTGCTGGTACGATGACATCCGCTACGCCGCGTCCGTAACCAAGTGCGCCATGGCGGGGCAGGAGGGGCGACTGGATGAGCTGATGGCCCGATTCGGCGAGGAGTATTTGAATCTCCTCAAGGACGCCCGCCCGTGCGATTCGGCAGCCAAAAAGGTCAAGACCGACGCCTACCGGGACGGATTGCTCGATCACGGCGGCCCCGCCACCGATGGGTTTTTGAAGACCTGGGGCCGGGAGAAGACGGCGGAGCTGTTTGAACAGGTTTTATTTGGATAATAGAAAGAAAAACAAGGAGGAAAGACAATGAAGGTAGTATTGGCAGGAGCCTTCGGCAACCTGGGCTTCGAGATCCTAAAGGCGCTAATTGACAAGGGCCATGAAATCGTCGCTGCGGATCTGAAGGAGAAGGAGAACAACGGCCTCGAAGGGAAATACACATTCAAATCCATCGACGCCACCAACCCCGAGACCCTCAAGGGTCTCTGCGACGGAGCGGAGGTGGTTATCACCACCATGGGCCTCACCACCGCGTCCACCAAATTCACGTCCTACGACATCGACTATCAGGGCAATCTGAACCTGTACAACGAGGCTAAGACCGCCGGCGTCAAGAAGTTCAACTACATCTCCGTCATCGCCTGTGATCTCCCCGGCGCGGAGAAGGTGCCCATGCTCCACGCCAAGTTCATGCTGGAGAACGAGATCAAGAAGGGGACCATGGACTACGTCATCTACCGGCCCACGGGCTACTTCTACGACATCGCCAAGGTATTCAAGCCCTACGTGGACAAGGGGGAGATGCAGCTCCTCAAGGGCTACCACGGCGTGAAAGCCAACGTGGTGGATTGTCCCGACTTTGCGAAATTCATCGTAGACCACATGCTGGACACCAATAAGCTCTACGAAGTGGGCGGCAAGGAGACCTACACCTACGAGGAGATGGCCAAGATGTGCTTCAAGGCCGCCGGCAAGCCCTGTGTCATCAAGGACAGCCCCATCTGGATGTTCGGCATCTTAGCCAACCTCCCCGCCATCAAGAAGGCCGGCAAGCACGATATCATCCTCTTCTCCAAGTGGACGCTCAGCCATGATCTGGTGGGCAAGGACGTGACCGGCGAAGGCTCCTTCGCTGAGTACATCAAAGACTACTTTGGGAGGAAAGAATGATGTTTACACTGTTGCCTGAGTATATCGGCCAGGCCTGGCCCTTGTTCATGTGGGGCGTGGTCATCGTGGCGGCCATCGGCTGCTGCATGGGCTTCAAGGAGTTCGTCTGGTTCATGTCCGTGGGCTACGGCTTCGCGGTCATGTGCATCGGCGCATACCTCTTGATCCTGGGCCTCATCAAGGGATACCTCACCGTGGCCACCGCCATCATGTGCGCTCTGTTCGTCATCTACGGCTACCGGCTGGGGGGCTATATCCTGAAACGGGAGCTGACCAACGCCGCCTATAAGAAGACGCTGGAAAGTACCGGCTCCACCAAGGCCATGCCTATCCCCGTGTCGGCTTTCATGTGGGCCTTCTCCATGTGGCTCTACACCGCGGAGACCTCCTCCGTGACCTACCGGATCATCAACCAGTCCAAGGACAACGCCTTTGCCTGGATCGGTCTTGTCATCATGGCCGTGGCCATCGTGGGCGAAGCTACCGCCGACAAGCAGAAATCCGCCGCCAAGAAGGTGAACCCCAAGCGCTTCTGCGATACGGGCCTCTATAGGATCGTCCGCTGCCCCAACTACTTCTGCGAGGTCCTCTTCTGGTTCGGCGTCACCGTGTCCGGCATCGGCTCCGTCCAGGGCCGGCAGTGGATCATGGTCCTCATCGCCTTCGTGCTCATCACCTACGTCATGTATAACTCCGCCAGCCGCCTGGAGCTGCGCCACGAGAAGACCTATGGTCTGGACCCTGCCTATCAGAAGTATTCCGACACCGTCCCCCTGCTGTTCCCCTTTACGAAGCAGTATCACTCCATGAAGGTTTACCGGGAGTAAACGCAGTTAAACGAACAGACCGTCGATTCGATGTCGACGGTCTTTTTTGTTGCGCCTAATAAAATGGCCAGTGGCTCAGCAGATATCCGGGAATCACCACCAGCAGGAAGAAAACCCAGTTGATGAGGGTGAAGGTCTTGATGAACCGGCCACCCTGGCCCGGGTATGCCCGGACATAGATGCGGTAGTTGATGACGGAAGCCAGCGACCCGATCAGCGAGCAAAGGCCCGCCGTGTCCAGCCCGTAAATGAGGCCGGCGAAGTTTTCCGTGAAGGGGTAGAGGACGATGGAGGCGGGCACGTTGGAGATGACCTGGCTAAGTCCGATGGCCCACCAGTACTCCCGTCCAGCCACGGACCGCTTCAGGAAGGCGCCGATAGTCTCGTTGGCTGATATGGAGGAGGAGAACACGAAGAAACAGAGAAAAGTGACGAGCAGCACGTAGTCCACCTGCAACAGCAGCTCTCTATCCACCGCCAGTATTCCCCCAAGCACCACCAGCACAGCAAAGGGCCACAGGCTGGTCCGGGTGACGATGACGGCGATGATCAGCAAAAACAAGGCCACGTACACCACGCGGCGGACCCGGCCCTCCGCTTTCCAGGGGGACAGGTCTATGCCGGCACCGATCCGCTCCTTCTGGTCCTTCCGGTAGAGGAACAGGACGAAGAGTATGAGCAGCGCCGCGGACAGGCCGGAGAGGGGGAGCATATGGAGCAGGAATCGCCCCGTGCTGACGCCGGACTGGCCGTAGAGGAACAGGTTTTGGGGGCTGCCGAAGGGGGTCAGCATGGACCCGCGGACGGCGGCGATGTTCTCCAGGGAGATGACGGGCAGGATGTATCTTTCCTTGCCGCCCTCCCGAAAGAGGAGGATGGTCACGGGCACGAAGATGATGAGGGACACGTCGTTGGTGACGAACATGGAGGAGAAGAACACCCCGAAGATGAGAAACAAACTCAGGGCCGTCATCCGCTTCAGGTTGGACGCCAGGGCCACCAGGGGCCGCAGCACGTTCTCCCGCTTGAATCCATCCAGGACGCACAGCATCATGAGAAGCGTGCCCAAAGTGTGCCAGTCGATGTCATAGAATAGCCGCTTCGTGGGCGGGGTGATGACAAGGGCTGCTGCCGCCGCCAGCATCGACACGGTCAGCATGGGCTCCTTCTTTAAAAACGTCAGGATGTGTTTCATGATGCGTCCTTTTCACTCAGCATTTTCGGCAGGTTCAGTATACTCCCGCTCGGTCCGTTTGAAAAGGAGCAAAACGCCCGATCCCTCTAAAAATCCTCCTTTCCTTTTTCCCGGGCCTGTGCTACTATATATATGGATTTATATGTATAGGAGCAGGAGGAACGATCTATGGGTGTTTTGTCCGGTTTGGAGCCTCAGGCGCTGTTTGGGTTCTTTGAGGAGTTGTGCGCCATCCCTCGGGGGTCTCACCATACGGGGGCCGTCAGCGAGTATCTGGCGTCCTTTGCCCAGCGGCGGGGCCTTCGCTATCGTCGGGACGAATTGAACAACGTGATCATCTGGAAGGATGCCGCGCCCGGCTACGAGGATGCGCCGACGGTCATGGTCCAGGGGCATATGGACATGCTCATTGAGAAGGACCGGGAGTGCTCCCGGAACATGGAGAAGGAGGGGCTGGACATCTTCGTGGACGGAGATGAAATCGGCGCCCACGGCACCACCCTGGGTGCGGACGACGGCATCGGCGTGGCCATGATGCTGGCGCTGCTGGACGATGATCGGGTGCTCCATGGGCCCTTGGAGTGTGTATTCACCGCCGATGAAGAGGTGGGCATGCAGGGCGTTCGGGGCCTCGATGTATCCGATCTCAAGGCAAAGCTCATGATCAACCTGGACTCCCTGGAGGAGCGGGTGTTCACCGTCAGCTGCGCCGGGTCCACCCGGGTGGTCAGCACCCTGCCTGTGAAGCGAGAGTCCTTTGAGGGGAAGATCTGCGCCCTCATGGTGGACGGGCTTATCGGCGGTCACTCCGGCGAGGATATCCACCGGGGCCGGGCCAACGCCAACCACCTCATGGGCCGAGCGCTGATGGAGATCATGGAGAAGACGGAGCTCAGGCTCCTGACCGTCTCCGGCGGCGCCAAGGACAACACCATTCCCCGTGACGCGGCGGCCCTCATTGCGGTAACGGACGTGGAGGCGGCCAAGGCGGTGGCCAAAGAGCTGGCGGAAGCCCTGGAAAACGAGTATCGGGCCACGGAAAAGAGGGTCCGAATCCGGCTGTTCCCCACCCGCAGCAGCTTCGTGCCCATGGATGAGGACAGCACCCGTCGGGCGGCCACGTTCCTCTTTTGCGCGCCCAACGGGGTTCAGGCCATGAGCGCGGAGGTGCCGGGCCTGGTCCAGACTTCGTTGAACTTCGCTCAAATCTACACCGAGGACGACAAGCTGGTGTCCCGGTTCATGATCCGTTCCAGCATCAACTCCCAGGCGCAGGACATCGCCCGTGGGGTCATGGCCCTGGCGGCGGCTTTGGGCGGCAGCTCCACCATTCCGGCGGCCTATTCCGCCTGGCAGTATCGGCCGGATTCTCACCTGAGGGAGGTCATGACCGACGCCTTTCACACGGTCTACGGCACGGAGCCCCGGATCGCGGCTCTCCACGCCAGCTTGGAATGCGGCATCCTTTCGGGGAAGATAGCGGACCTCGACTGCATCTCCATCGGCCCGGACGTCATCAACGTCCACACCCCCCGGGAGCGGCTGCGCATTGCCTCCGCCTGGCGGACCTGGGTCCTGTTGAGGCATGCGCTGCGGCGGTTGAAATAACGGAAGCTTGGCCTCGCTTTTGCCCCTTTTCTTTCGGAAAAGGGGCGTTTTTACTTGCTAATCCGCAGTTTTTAAGGCTTTTAGCCTTAATTTATTGACATATATAGGATTATACTTTAAAAATCAGAAGTGTTCACATTGGTGCCAAATTTTGAATAGTACGGGTCACTGAGCCCCTGAAAGCCGGGGCTTTGGGATAGAAAATCAAATGAGGAGGGGTTCTCATGATTACCAATGGCTTTACCTGTTTTGCCACGCTGGTGCTGATCGCCGGGCTTCTGGTCGGCGCGCAGAAGCTGACCAAGTGGTAGTTCTTCGAGTATGTGCCCCCGGTGGTGCTGCTGTACCTCATCGGCATGCTGGGCTGCACCTTCAAGCTCTGGGACACCGCCGCCACCAAGGACGCCTACAACGCCCTGCGCAATCCCATCCTGTACGCCATGATCTTCGTGATGTTGCTTCGCTGCGACATCCGTCAGATCCTGAAGCTGGGCCCCAAGATGCTACTGGGCTTCTTCACCGCCACCATCATCATCGCCATCGGCTTTGTGGTCACCTACGCCCTGATGCACCCCTTGCTGGGTGAAGGCGCCTGGCGGGGCCTGGGCGCCCTGTGCGGCAGCTGGATGGGCGGCTCCGGCAACCTGGTGGCCGTGGCCGACGCTCTGCAGGCCACCGAAGCGCAGCTGGCCGGTGCGTCCATCGTAGACTCCATCGACTACTCCATCTGGGTCATGTTCCTGCTGTGGGCCATCACCCTGGCGCCCAAGTTCAACAAGTGGGTCAAGGCCAACACCAAGACCCTGGACGAAGTTTCCAGCCGTCTCGACGCTGAGTTCGCCCAGGCCAAGACCAAGAAGGTGGACTTCCCCTCCTTGATCTTCCTGCTGGGCCTTGCTTTGGCCGTCTCCGCCGTCTGCACCAACCTGGGCACCGCCCTTCGGAACGCTTCTCCCAAGTGGCTCCAGGTCTTTGATGTGGCCACCTTCCGCATCGTGCTGGTGTCCATCATCGGTCTGGTCCTCGCCATGACCCCCATCGGCAAGATCGCCGGCTCCACCGAGCTCTCCAACGTCATGCTGTACATGGTCATCGGCCTCATCGCCTCCCGTGCCTCCTTCCTGGAGCTCTTCGAGGCGGGCATGGCCTGGTGGATCGTGGCTGGCTTCGCTATCCTGCTGATCCACGGCGTGTTGATGATCCTGGCCGCCAAGCTCTTTAAGCTCGACATGTTCACCAGCGGCGTGGCGTCCCTCGCCAACATCGGCGGCACCGCGTCCGCCCCCATCCTGGCCGAGTGCATCCCCGCCACCGCCACGGAACCCGGCATCTTCCGTTGGGACGACATGGACTATATCAAGCGCCGCATCGACGAGGTGAAGGCGAAGTGCCGTTGGTGCGTCATCGTGAGCCACGGCGGCGAGGAGTTCACCAGCATGCCCAGTCCCTACACCCGGGACCGGTACCTCCGATATCTGGAGTTGGGGGCGGACGTGGTGGTGGCCCATCATCCTCACGTGCCCGAGAACTATGAACTCTTCCCAGACGGGAAGGCCATCTTCTACTCCCTGGGCAACTTCATCTTCGACACCAACTACCAGCGGGCCCATCTGTACACCGACGTGGGGGTGCTGCTGAAGCTGATCTTCACCCCCGAGAAGCTGGACTTTGAGGCCATGGGTATCCAGATCGTCCGCGGCCCGGAGAAGATCGTGGAAGCGCCCCTCCCTGACATCTTCACCAATATCCCCGTGGGCGAATACGCCCTGCTTTCACCCTTGGCGGCCAAGGCCTTCGTGACGGAGGACATGCGCAAGATGGTGTACCTGGAGCCTGATCGGTTCACCAACGCCCCCCAGGAGGTCTGGGACGGGTACTTCTTCAGCACCGAGCCCGACGGCTACTTTGAGGGCGCCCACATGGACTTTCATGTGATCGTTCCCTTCTCCAAGATCGCCGAGGAGGGAGCCTGGAAGTACTCTAAGCTGGATAAGGTGAAGGAATACATATTGAAACAATTATAATGATTTTGCCGCTTTTTTCTCTTCGTGAAGAGGAAAAAGCGGCGCAAAAAAAAGAGAATCTTAAGAAAAGTAAGGAGGCTGTGCCCGTGACACGGCCTCCTTACTGGTGTTTAGTTCTGAAACAAATACTGATACAACCCTTTGATGGTCTCAAAGTACAGGGGCGAATGCTCCTTCATAAAGGCCCGTATCTCCGGCACGTCGTAGGCCCAGCTTGCAGCGGCGAAGGGCACCAGGCGCTGACGAGCCATGTCGTAGCCGGGCTTGAGATCGTCCACCACCAAAAGATCCTCCGGCCCCAGGTCCATGGCCGCCATGATCCGATCGAGAGCATAGGGGCTGGGCTTACGCCGCTCCCGGGGCAAATCCCAGCCGAAGACCATGGACGGCTCCGGCAGTCCGTTCGCCCGAAAGTCCCGGAGGATGTTGGCCCGCAGAGAGTGGGAGATGACCGCAATATGGCCGCCCCGCCTGAGCTGCTCCTCCATGATCCGTTTCATGCCGGGGAAGACCCGGGGCACATGGGTAGCCACATACCCCTTCCACACCTCCATCTCTCGATCGAGCTCCGCCGGCGTGAGGTGCAACGTCCCTTCGCAGTACTCCAAAAAACCGGGGTGGAAGTTCATGCGAAAATAGTCTTCCAGGCTGATAAAAACCCCGGGCCGGATCTCTTTCAGGTACGCCAGAAAGGCAGGATAGTGGATGAGTCTGGTGCTGTCCATGACCGTGTCGTCGTGGTCCAGCACCAGGCATTTGTATTTAAGCTTCCCGTCGGTCATGAGGCCAGCGCCTGGTCGAAGGCCGTCTTCAGGTGGGCCTTGATGGTCTCGTACCCGTGGAGGGGCGAGCACTCATAGAGCTTGTCCCCCGCATAGAACAGGGAGGGCACCCGGTAGTAGTCCCGGCTGTCGGCCAAAGCCGCCTGTTGGGTCTCCTCAATCCAGCGAAGGGTCAAGGCGTCGTAGGCAGGCTCCTCCCGCAGCAGCTCCGCCACAGCCTTTTGCGCGTTTTGGCAGTATGGGCAGCCGGTCAGATAGAAGATCTCGATCTCGCGCATGGTTCCATTCCTTTCTTTTTTAGAGGTGCTCCAGGACCTCGCCCATGATGATCCAGTGGGGTTTTATGCCGTTCTGATAGATGCGCTGGGCTTCCGGAGGCACGTCCTCATAGGCCATGGGCGCCATGTATATCTTTTTGCAGACGAAGGTCTCCGCCGCCTCTTGGAAGGTGACGCCATTCGTCAAAACCCGGGGCGTCAGGCCCGCGGCGGCCGCCTTGTTTCCCTCCCGTCCGGATGTGCGGCCCATGAGGAGCAAAGCTTCCCGGCAGCTTTCGGGGTAGAAGGACACGGTGAAATAGTCGTTCTCTTTCATGAACTGCCAGGTGTACCTATCCGGCCGCACGTAGACGGTCAAAATGCTTTTGCCCCAGATAGTGCCCATGGAGCCCCAGGAGATGGTCATGCTGTTGAAGCTATCCTGGGTGCCCGCCGTCAGCAGCGCCCAGCCCATATCGAATTTGGTGAAGGGGTCAATCTGCATTCATCCTATCCTCCCATCATAATAAACGGGGGAATCATCGTTCCCCCGTACGAAAGCCTTAGATGCAGTGCGCGTCGCCGGGGGCGAAGTCGATATAGGCCGTCTCGCCCGCCTGGTAGATCTTCTTGTCCTTGGGGTTGTACTCGTGGATGATGAGCTTCACGTTCCCCAGCATCACATGGTAGAGCTGATAGGCGCCCATGAAGTTGGAGACCACGACCTCCACGGGGAAGTAGCCCTGATCCCGCAGCATGGTGGACTCGGGCCGCAGCACCACGGTGGTATTGGCGCCGTCCGATACGTTGCCGGCCGCCGCCACCTTCACCTCGGTGCCGCCGATATCCACGACGCCCGTGTCGCCCTCGTGGCGAAGCATCTGGCCGTCCAGGAAGTTGGCGTCGCCGATGAAGTCGGCCACGAACTTGTTCTGGGGGTGGTAGTAAATCTCCTGGGGGGTGCCCATCTGGGACACCAGGCCCTTCTCCATGACGATGATCTTGTCGGAAAGGGCCATGGCTTCGCTCTGGTCATGGGTCACGTAGACGGCGGTGATGCCCGCCCGCTGCTGGATGCGGCGGATCTCGGTGCGCATGCTGACGCGGAGCTTGGCGTCCAGGTTGCTGAGGGGCTCGTCAAAGAGCAGCACCCCCGGCTCCATCACTAGTGCGCGGGCCAGGGCCACCCGCTGCTGCTGGCCGCCGGAAAGCTGGTTGGTCATGCGGCTCTCCATGCCCTCGAGGCCCACCAGGGCCAGAATGTCCGTGACCCGGCGTTTGATCTCATCCTTGGGGACCTTGCGGATCTTGAGACCGTAGGCCACGTTGTCGAAGATGTTGTAGTGGGGGAGCAGGGCGTAGCTCTGGAACACCATGGCCGTGTCCCGCTTGTTGGGGGTCAGGGCGTTGATGGGCTCGTTGCCCAGGTAAATCTCGCCCTCGTCGGGGCTCTCAAAGCCCGCGATCATGCGGAGCGTGGTGGTCTTGCCGCAGCCCGAGGGGCCCAGCAGCGTCACGAAGGAGCCGGGCTCGATCTCCAGGTTGGTGTCCTTCACGGCGTAGAAGTCCTTCTTGGTCTTGGGGTCCTGATAGATCTTGGAAATATGTTCCAGGCGTACGCCTTTTTTCTCTTTAGCCATAGCCTTAGGCCTCCTCTTTCAATTTTCTGCTGGTCCCGAAGAATTTCATGAAAAGGTTCATGAGCAGCACCGACCCGTAGGTGATCAGTATCAGTATGGTGGCAAAGGCGCAGGCGATGCTGAAGGCGCCTTTCTCCGCGAATTCGTTGATCTGCACGGTGATGAGCAAAAACGACGGCGTTACCAGCAGGATGATGGCGGAGATGGCGGTGATGGAGCGGACGAAGGCGGTGACGAGACCGCTCAGGAACGAATCCTTGATCAGCGGCAGCGTCACGGTCATGAACACCTTGAAGCTGTCCGCACCCATGTCGTAGGCGCTTTCCTCGATGCTCTTGTCGATCTGCCGGAGGGCGGATATGCCGCTTCGGGTGCCCGTGGGCAGGCTTCGGACCACAAAGACGATGATGAGGATGGCCGCGCTGTTATAGAGGAACTGCAACGCCCCCGTGTGGAACAATCCTCCGGAGAAGCCCCGGATATAGCCCACGCCCAGCACCGTGCCGGGCACGGCCATGGCCAGCATGGACACAGCCTCGATGAAGCCCTTGGCCTTGAATTTCCGCTTGACCACCAGGTAGGAGATGATCATGCTCAAAAGGGCCGTGATGGGGGAGGCGATGAGGGACAGGATGAAGGAGTCCTTGAAGGCCTTGAGACCGTGGTACCGCTGGAACACCTGCCGGAACCACTTGAAGGTCAGCGGCGAGAACTTATAGCCCCAGGTGGGGAACAGGGCGCCGATGGGCACGCAGATGTACATACCGATGACGAAGATGGCGGCCAAGGAGCACAAAATGGTCAGCGGCACGGTGACGCTCCGATCCTCGATGAGCATCCGGGCCCGGGAGGCCTTGCCCGTCAACGTGGCGGCGGTCTTGGATTCCAGATAGTACTTCTGCACCGCGAACATGATCAGCGTGATGCCCAGCAGCACCACGGCCATGGCCGCGGCCTGCTCCCGCTCATAGCCGCTGGTGATCTTGAGATAGATGGTGGTGGCCAGGGTGTCGTAGCTGCCGCCGATGATCATGGGGTTGGCGAAGTCGGCGATGGACTCGATAAAGGTCACCAAAAAGGCGTTGCCGAGACCGGGCAGGAGCAGGGGCAATGTGACGCTGGTAAAAACTTTCATGCGGGAAGCGCCCATATCCCGGGCCGCCTCCTCCAGAGACGGGTCGATGTTCTTCAACAGACCCTTGAGCATCATGTAGCAGACGGGGAAGAAGGTCAACGTCTGGACAATGACGATGCCCCAGTAGCCGTAGACGTTGTTGTCATAGATCTTCAGCAGGAACCGGGTGATGAGGCCCGCTTTGCCGAAGAGCATGATCATGGACAAACTCAGCACGAAGGGCGGGGACACCACGGGCAGCATGGATACCACCTTGAAGAGGCCCCCCACCGCCTTGTTCATGCGGACATAGACCTCCACATATGCAAACAGCAGGCCGATGACCGTGGAGAGGATGCCCACCACGAAGCCCACCTTCAATGTGTTGGTGATGGCGTGGGGAAAGGTGGAGTGAGCATCGGTAAAGATACGGCGGAAGATATCCAGCGTCAGGTGGCCGTCGCTGAGAACACTGTCGATCAGCAGGATCACCAGAGGATAGAGGATGAACAGCGTCAGGAAGGTAATGAGCAGCACGATGGTCGTCACCATGATGGGATCGGCCATGAGCTTTTTCCTGTCCAGCGCCGCACCCTGAGCGCTTTTTGCCATAGGGCAGCCTCCTTACTTCTTGTTTTCAAAAAAGAAGGTCCCCGCCCCGGAGGGCGGGGACCCCGCTTCAATACAAAGCGTGAATTCCCGAAAGGATGACGTTACTCGGTCTTGAACCGGTCGTCGCCGCCGTTGAGGGCAGCCATCACGTCCTCCACGTTCTGCTTGGTGTCGGTGACGGCCTTGCCGAAGTCATAGCCGTCCCACACCAGGGAGGGATCGAGACCGAACTCAGCGGCCACGGCGGGCTGCTGGGCGTTGTCGATCACCAGGAACTGATAGGAACCGTTCTGGGCGGCCAGCTCCACGCAGTCGGGAGACAAGGCAAACTCCATGAACAGCTTGGCGGCGTTCATATGGGCCGCACCCTTGAAGATGGCCACGGGGCCGATCTCGCAGGCGGTGCCGTCGGCGGGCACGATGAGCTTCACGTTGTCATAGCCGTTGTCCACGATCTGGGTGATGCCGTCGTGGAGGAAGCCGATGCCGATGACGCACTCGCCAGTGCCCACGTTCTTGGACGGGCCGGAGCCGGACTTGGTGTAGATCTGGACGTTCTTATCGAGGTCCACCAGGTACTTGATGCCCTCGTCGTGGCCCTTGAGCTGGATCATGAGGTTGGCCACCAGCTTGGGGGTGCCGGCGGTGTTGTAGTTGGAGAGCCAGATGAGGCCCTTGTACTCTTCCTTGAGCAGGTCGTCCCAGGTCTCAGGGGCGGCGAGGCCAAGGCGCTCCAGCTCGGGGACGTTAACCATGAAGCCCAGCAGGCCGGTGTAGATGCCGTACCAGTAGCCGTTGGGATCCTTGTACATGTCCTTGAGCAGGTGAGCGGCGTTCACGGGCACGTAGCTGTTGTCCAGCAGACCGTCGGCAGCAGCCTGGTCATAGGGGTTGTTGGTGCCGCCGAACCAGACGTCCGCGGAGGGCTTGCCGTTCTCCTCGGCGATCTTGGCGGGGACCTCGCCGGTGGACATACGCTGATAGCTGGTCTTGATACCATACAGCTCCTGGAACTTGGCGCAGGCAGCGGCCAGATAGTCCTCTTCGCAGGACCCGTAGACCACCAGCTCGCCCTCAGCCTTGGCGGCCTCGATGAGCTCGGCGGGAATCGCCGTCTCTTCGGCGAAGACCGCGGGGACCAGCGCGAACACCATGACCAACGCCAGCATCAATGCAAATACTTTCTTCATGTTACTTCTCCTTCTTCTACGATTTGGGCATACGCCCTAAAAATCATTATAATGGGGTTGTCCTGAATAATCAAGGGGGAGAGGACAAATAGTTAAAAAAGTGTGAACAACTTTCGGGTCTTCACCTAAAAAAGGCAGCCGTACAGATCACCGCGCGGGCTCCGCCGCGGGGGCCGCATACGTGGTGAGACACTCGGGAGGAATGTTCTCCAGAAAGTCGTTCTTTTCCACGTCCTCGCCCACGGTGCTGAAGTAGAGACCATAGTCCGATGGATGGTACTTGCCGCTGCGAATGTTCTGGATCTTGGCGGCCTCGGCGCCGTTCTTCCACTTATACATGCCCTCCGCGGCCACCTGCCGGGCGGTCTTGCCCTCGAAGGAATCGAGGGGCGTGTCCACGTCGATGAAGATCTGATTCTGATCGTACATGTGGATATACAGCTTCTTCACCTGCCATGCCCCGTACTGCTCGGCGGATTCCGGGAACAGGGTGGGGTCCGCGGCGTCCGCCACAGCCTTCACCGTGATCTCGGCCGTCAGTTTGTTGGCCCCGTGATTGATGCTGCCGTTGACCAGGTCATAGGTGATCACCACCTCCGGCTTCACCCGGCGGATCTCCGCCACCAGCAGTGCTTCGGGATCCCGGGGATCCTCCTCCAGCCAGGTCTTGGTATAGAGTTCGTAGGTGACCTTGAGATGGTCCTTGAATTCAAAGAAGGTTTTGAAGTTCCGAAGGCCGGCCAGATAGGAGCCGCCGGAGCTCTCCCGCTGGCGGCCGATGGTGTCGCAGCCCATGTCGGCCACGGAAATTGCATAGCCCCGGTCCGTGTAGGTGGGGAGCACCGCGCCGAACACCAGCACATCGTCATAGCCGTGGGCCTCCACCAGCATGATGTCCGCCTTCTCAAGGGGCTCCTGCCAGTCCACTACCTTCTGCTGCATGAGCATCTGCTTCTGGTTGTAGACGAACAGCTCCGTGAGCTTTCCTTCGCCCTCCAGCACGGTCATGCGCACCTCCCGGACCTCCTCTGCCGGGAACACGGTGATGAACCGGATCACGTTTTCGTACTCCCGCTCATAGACGCACTCGCCCGTTTCGCTGATACATTCCACCAAAGCCCGGGTGGGGATGGTGAGCCATTCCCAGTAAATGGCGGCCACCTCGGTTTTATCGGTCCACTTCACGGAAAAATAGTCGTCCTGCACGAAGGGTACCGTGCTCGAATAGGTGTTGTCGGTCAGAAACTTCATCACAGGATTTCGTTCCGTCACGTGGAGCTCGATGGTGCACTGAATGTTGATGTTATAGTCCGCCATGGTAGCCACGGGCAGCGCCAATATCAGCACTGCCGCCAGTATCGCCAGGATCCGTTTCATCTTTCTCAATCCTCCGCAAAAGCTGCTTTTAAGTATAGCACGGGATGCCCTTCGGTTCAAGATGGGCGGCAGAGGCTCATAATTTTTACATATGGCAGAAAAAACCTTGCGCGTGAGGGCCCGACACGGTACTATATTCAATAGAAAAATGGGGAAAAGGGGAGAATTATGCGGATCATCGAATTGAAGGAGACCGTCACCGCGTCCAACGACCGGGATGCGGCGGTTTTGCGGGAGGAGCTGCGGGAGAAGGGCACGTTGCTCATCAACCTCATGGCTTCGCCGGGCGCGGGGAAGACCACCCTTTTGGAGCGGACCATCCGGGACATGAAGGACAGGTTCAAAATAGCCGTCATGGAGGCGGACGTGGATTCCGACGTGGACGCCGTGCGCATCGAAAAGCTGGGCGCCAAGGCCGTCCAGGCCCACACCGGCGGCATGTGCCATATGGACGCGGGCATGACCCGGGCGGCCCTGGAGGAGCTGGGGGAGGAAGCTTTCGACCTGGTGGTGTTGGAGAACGTGGGGAACCTCATTTGCCCCGCGGAGTTCGACACCGGCGCCGGGAAGAAGGTCATGCTGCTGAGCGTGCCCGAGGGGGACGACAAGCCCCTCAAGTACCCCCTCATGTTCTCCGTCAGCGACGTGCTGATCCTGACCAAGACGGACGTAGCCCCCTACTTCGATTTCGATTTTGAGGCCTGCAAGAAGCGGGCGAAGGGGCTTAACCCCGACATAGAGGTGTTCGAGGTGTCGTCGAAGACCGGCAGCGGGTTCGAAGCGTGGGAAGCCTGGCTCGAAAAAGCCATTTTAGATTGGAAGAAATAACATAAAGGAGCAAGCGCATGAAGGAACAGAAGAATCGCCTGACCAACGAACGGGATTTTCGGCAGGACCCCAACTATACCCCTGCGGACCCGGAGAAGGCTAAGCTCGCATTGGAGCTGGGCACCATGATCACCGACAGGTATCTTCAGAAGTACACCAAGACGTTGAAGACGGACGACCCCGAGTACTGGGCCATCGACGCCGTGCTCACCAAGGAGGAGATACAATTCCTTCTGAACTTCAAGAAGACCCGGGTGCTCTATGACGTGCCCGCCCTGGCGAAGATGAACGGCATGTCCGAGGAGGACACGGAGAAGATGTGCAGGCATCTGTGCTGGGTGGGTATGCTGGAAATGAACCGGGAGAACGAGGATCATCATCGGCAGTACAACGTGCCCATCTTCGTGCCGGGCTCGGCGGAGTTCATGATGATGAATGACAAGCTCACGGAGGAGCATCCGCAGCTGGCCACGTTCTTCAACCTCATGACCCAGATGCCCCTTGAGAACATCACCCAGATGATCCCCCCCGGCGGCAGCGGCGTGGGTATGCACGTGATCCCCGTGGAGAAGGCCATCGAGCATGAGAATCAATCCGTCAGCGTGGAGCACATCTCCCACTGGCTCAACAAGTACGACAAGTACTCCATCGGCCAGTGCACCTGCCGCAAGCAGCAGACCATGCGGGGCGAGGGCAGCGGCGAGATCAACGGCGAGTTCTGTATGGGCGTGGGCGACATGGCCGAATACTGCGTGGAAAAGGGCATGGGCCGCTACATCACCTACGAGGAGGCCCTGGAGGTTTTGGAGCGGGCCGAGCGCCACGGCTTCGTCCACCAGATCACCAACATCGACGGCGAGGACAAGATCGTCGCCATCTGCAACTGCGCCCCGGGCGTTTGCAACGCCCTTCGGACCAGCCAGCTCTACAACACCCCCAACATGTCCCGCTCGGCTTACCGGGCCCATGTGGACAGGACCAAGTGCGTGGCCTGCGGCAAGTGCGTGGAGGTTTGCCCCGTGGGCGCGGCGAAGCTGGGCCAGAAGCTGTGCAAGAAGGACGGCAGCAAGGTGGCCTATCCGCTTTCCGAGCTCCCCGACGCCCGCAAGTGGGGCCCCGATAAGTGGAACCCCAACTATCGGAACGACGCCAAGATCAACTGCTACGACTCCGGCACCGCCCCCTGCAAGACGGCCTGCCCCGCGCACCTTGCCATCCAAGGCTATATTCAGATGGCCAAGGAGGGGCGCTATAGGGACGCCCTCAAGCTCATCAAGCAGGATAACCCCCTGCCCGCCGTCTGCGGCGCCATCTGCAACCGGCGCTGTGAGGACGCCTGCACGAGAGGCACCGTGGATGAGCCGCTGGCCATCGACGAGATCAAGAAGTTCATCGCCGCCCAGGAATTGAAGGCGGAGAACCGCTTCATCCCCATCTGCGAGAAGGACGACGGCGGCATGTGGGGCCCGGACTACAGGATGGCCATCATCGGCGCCGGTCCCGCGGGCCTCTCCTGCGCCTACTATCTGCGCACCCGGGGCTACGACGTGACCATCTTCGAGAAGGAGAGCGCCCCCGGCGGTATGCTCCGCCACGGCATCCCCTCCTTCCGTCTCGAGAAGGACGTGCTGAACGCCGAGATCGAGGTCCTCCGCACCATGGGCGTGGAGTTCCGCTGCGGCGTGGAGGTGGGCAAGGATGTGACCATCGCCCAGCTTCGGGAGCAGGGCTACAAGGCCTTCTATCTGGCCATCGGCCTTCAGGACGGCCGCAAGGCCGGGGTCCCCGGAGAGGACGCGCAGGGCGTGGAGTCCGGCGTTTCCTTCCTCCGGCGCATCTGCAACGACAACACCTTGCGCCTTGATGGCGACGTGGTGGTGGTAGGCGGCGGCAACGTGGCTGTGGATGTGGCCCGCACCGCGGCCCGGGCCACCTCAGGCAAGGTGACCATGCTCTGTCTGGAGGGCGAGGACGAGATGCCCGCTGCCGACGATGAGGTGGCCGAAGCTAAGGCCGAGGGCATCGAGGTGAAGAACGGCTGGGGCCCCAAGGAGATCCTGACCGAAAACGGCAAGGTCACCGGCATCGTCTTCAAGCGCTGCACCCGGGTCTATGATAAGGATCATCGGTTCAGCCCCCAGTATGACGAGAACTTCACCCTGACACTTTCCTGCCAGAACGTGCTCCAGGCCATCGGCCAGGCGGCCGTGTGGGGCGATCTTGTCAAGGATACCAAGGTGGAGCTTCGTCGGAACGGCACCGTGGTGGCCGACCCCGTCACCTTCCAGACGTCCGAGCCCGACATCTTCGCCGGCGGCGATATCGAGCACGGCGCCCGCTTCGCCATCGACGCCATCGCGGACGGCAAGAAGGCCTGCGAATCCATGCACCGGTACGTGCACCCCGGCCAGTCCCTGACCATCGCCCGGGACCTCAGGGCGTTCAAGGAGCTCAATAAGGACGATATCCAGCTGCCCGACTACGACCACGCCAAGCGCCAGATCCCCGGCGAGACGGGCGTGGTGCCCAAGACCACCTTCTCCGACACCCGGATCCCCTTCACGGAGGAGCAGGTGAAGGCCGAAGCGAACCGGTGCCTTAGCTGCGGCGCTTCCGTGGTGGACTACAACCGCTGCGTGGGGTGCGGGCTCTGCACCACCCGGTGTGAGTTCGACGCCATCCACCTCACCCGCGACCTGCCTGACGCTTCCAACATGGTCCGCTGCGAGGACAAGATGGGCAAGGTGGGGGCCTACGCCATCAAGCGGGCGGGGAAGATCCTGTTCGGCAAGAAGGAGCCCACCGAGTGGATCCCCGAATAAACCATGCACGAGATGGGAATCATCCTGCATTTGGCTAAATCCTTAGAGGAAACAGCCAAGGAGCGGGACATCGACAAGATCCTCCGGGTGACGCTGCAGGTAGGCGAGGTGTCCGGCATCATGACGGACTACTTCGCGGACTGCTGGAACTACTTTCGCGGCCGTCACCCGGTCCTAAGCACGGCGGAACTGACCATAGAGACCATCCCCGCCGTGACCTTCTGCTCGAGCTGTGAGAAGACCTACCCCACGGTCCAGTACGGCCGGGAGTGCCCCTATTGCCACAGCGGCGAGACCTGGCTCCTCCGGGGCAACGAATGCGTCATCAAGGAGATCGAAGTGGAGTAGACACATATGCGAGTCACCTAACGTAGAGTGACTCGCATTTTTCACATCCCTTTCACAATGTCTTCTACGGTTTCTGGTACAATACTGAATCATATATAGTCGGAGCGAGAAATGATCTCCAAATTCAGCGTCAAAAAGCCCTTCACCGTGCTGGTGGCGGTCATATTGGTCCTGGTCCTGGGCGCGGTCTCCGTGACCCGGATGACCCCCGATCTGCTGCCGGAGATGAGCTTTCCTTACATCGTCCTGGTCACCACCTACATCGGCGCGGCGCCGGAGGAGGTGGAGAACACCGTCACCAAGCCCATGGAGCAGAGCCTGGCGGCCCTCGATGACCTCAAGGAGATTTCCTCCGTTTCTTCGGAGAACGTGTCCGTGGTGTATCTGACCTTCGAGGATACGGTGAACGTGGACCGGGCCATGCTGGACATTCAGCAGGTGGTCACCCGACTGAAGGGCGACTGGCCCGAAGCCGTGGGCAACCCCACCAGCTTGGAGCTGTCCACGGACCTGATCCCCACCGTGGTGGCGGCGGTCCACTATCAGGATATGGACCCGGTGGACTTGTCTGGCTTCGTCAGCGAGAAGCTGATCCCGGCCCTGGAGGGCACCAACGGCGTGGCCTCGGTGAACGCTACGGGCCTGGTGGCGGAAAAGATCGAGATCGAGCTCAACCGGGAGAAGATCGACGCGCTGAACCGAAAGCTGTACCGGGCCATGGACGAGAAGGCCCAGGAAGCCTTTGACAAGATCGACGAAGGACAGCAGAAGCTGGACGAGGGACGCCAGGAGCTGGAAGACGCCAAGGCGGAGCTGGAGCAGGGGGAAAAGGCCCTGCAATACGGCTGGTACACGGCCTATCAGGGCTTCGACGAGGCCAAAGTCAAGCTCGATTCGACCAAGGAGGAGCTGATTTCAGCCATCGCCATGATGGAGGAGCAGCGAGCCGCCCTGGTGGCCCAAAGGGACGGGATCGAGACCCAGCGGCGGCTGCTCACCGCCCTGCAGGAGTCCATCAACCTGCTGGAGGGCCGCAGGACGGTGTTGGAAACGTCCATCGCGGAGATCCAAAGCAGCGACATGACCGAGGAAGAGAAGGCGGCGGCTGTCGCCTTGCCCCAGGCGGAGCTGGATGGGACGAACCAGGCCTTGGCGGCCATCGACCAGCAGCTACTCCAATACGGCATCACCCGGGGGCAGATCCCCGAGCTTCTCGCTCAGATGGCACAACTCGACGAGGGTATCGCGCTGCTCGATGAGAACCTGGCGGCGGCCCAGGAGGGCCTTGCCCAGGTGGAGGGCGGCTACGATGAGTTGGAGAAGAAGAAGAGTGAAGTTACCGGGCAGCTGTCCTATGCCCAAAAACAGCTGGACGAGGGGCGCAAGCAGATCGAAACCGGCGCCACGGAGCTGGACAACGGTCAGCAGGAGCTGGACAACGCCTTGACCACCGCCCTCGATCAGCTGGCGGCGGCCAAGGAGGCGGCGGATCTCAACAACATCCTCACCAAGGAGCTGGTGGCCCAGCTGGTCCAGGCCCAGAATTTTGAGATGCCCGCCGGATACGTGAACGACGGGGACGTGAGCTGGATCGTGAACGTGGGCGACAAGGTAAGGGGCGTGGAGGCCCTGGAGCAGGTGGCTATCCTGTCCCTGGGCCTGGACGGGCTCGATCTTGTGCGCCTGGGCGACGTGGCCGATGTGCACATCTCGGACAACAGCGACACCACCTTTGCCCGGATCAACGGAGAGAACGGTGTGCTGCTCACCTTCACCCGCCAGAGCGCCTACCCCACCGCCACCGTGGCGGACACCATCAGCGAGCGGTTTAGGGAGCTGGAGAGCCAGTATCCGGGCCTTCGCTTCGTGGCCCTTATGGATCAGGGGGACTATATCCACATGGCCATGGCCGCCGTGGTCCAAAGCCTGCTGCTGGGCGGGGCGCTGGCCATCCTCATTTTGTTCCTCTTCCTTCGGGACATCCGCCCCACCTTCGCCGTGGGCATCTCCATCCCCGTGTCCGTGCTCTTTGCCCTGGGCCTTATGTATTTCTCCGGAGTCACCATGAACGTGATCTCCATGGCGGGTCTGGCCATCGGGATCGGCATGTTGGTGGATAACTCCATCGTGGTCATCGAGAATATCTACCGCCTGCGATCCGAGGGGGTGGCCCCTCGAGAGGCCGCCATCCAGGGTGCCAGGGAGGTCATGGGGGCCATCACCGCCTCCACGCTGACCACGGTCTGCGTCTTCGTGCCGGTGCTCTTCGTCCATGGCATGACCCGGCAGGTGTTCATGGACATGATCTTGACCATCACCTACTCCCTCGTGGCCAGCCTCATCGTGGCCCTGACGGTGATCCCCGCCATGGCCCAGGGGCTCCTCCGGCGGCAGGTGAAGCCCATGAGCACTCTGGCGAAAAAGCTGATGGGCGCCTTTGAGCGGTCGGTCCGCTTCACCCTCCGCCACCGGGCGCTATCGCTCCTGCTGGCCCTGGGCCTTTTGGGCGGCTCGGCCTACTATTCCCTCAAGCAGGGCTTTGAATACTTCCCCGAAAGCGGCGGCACCCAGATATCCATCACCGTCACCGTGCCGGAGGACTATACCTTCTCCGATCGGTGCTTCCTGGCTGACGAGATGATGGCGTCCATGGAGGAGGTGCCCCATCTCACCGACATCGGCGGCATGATCGGCGGCGGCATGGAGAGTCTGGTGGGACTGTCTAACGGCGGCGGCAGCGAGCAGATCACCGTCTATGCCCTGGTGGATGAAAACAGCGGCTACAGCAGCATCGAAGCCATCAAGGACATACGGCAGGCGCTGGAGCCCTACAAGCGGCAGGCGGATTTTGAGGTGTCCTCTGTGTCCACCATGAGCATGACCTCCATGCTCCAAAGCGGCGGTTTCACCATGAACATCTATTCCAACGACCTGGATGATTTGAGGACGGCGGCCATGACCGTAGCTGACCGGCTCCGGACCGTGGAAGGATTAAAGGATATCAGCGGCGGCGGGGAGGATACCGCCCCGGCCCTGCACATCACGGTGGACAAGGAGAAGGCCATTGAGCACAACCTCACCACGGCCCAGGTGTACCTGGCCATCGTGGAGGAGCTGACCCGCAGCATCCAGGCCACCCAGGTGACCACCTCCACCAACTCCCTTTCTGCCACCATCCACTCGGCGGATGGGGAGACGGACCGGCAGAAGCTGGAGAAGATGACCGTCACCGCCACATTGCGGGACGGCACCACCGAGGAGGTGCCCCTCTCGGATATCATCACGGTCGTTGAGACCGAGACCCTTGCCTCCATCCACCGGCTGGAGCAGCGGCGCTACATCTCCGTCACCGCCACCGTGGCGGACGGGTACAACGTGACGTTGGTCTCCACGGCGGCCCGCAAAGCCCTGGAGGATGTGGCACTGCCTGCCGGGTGCCAGGTGGAATACGCCGGAGAGAACGAGACCATCATGGACGCCATGAAGGATCTGTTCTTCATGCTGCTTCTCGGCGTGCTCATCATCTACCTCATCATGGTGGCCCAGTTCCAGTCCCTGCTCTCTCCCTTTATCGTGATCTTCACGGTGCCCCTGGCGTTTACAGGCGGGTTTTTAGGGCTCTTGATCTCCCGCTTCAACATGAGCATCGTGTCCATGGTGGGTATGATCATGCTGGTGGGCGTGGTGGTCAACAACGGCATCGTGCTGGTGGACTGCGCCAACCGGCTCCGGGAAGAAGGGCTCAACAAGCGGGAGGCTATCGTGAAGGCCACCACCATGCGCATCCGGCCCGTACTCATGACCGCCCTGACCACGATCCTGGGCTTGCTGCCCCTGGGCATGGGCCTCGGTACCGGGGCGGAGATCATCCAGCCCGTGGCCATCGTCTGCATCGGCGGTCTCACCTACGCCACCCTTATGACGGTCTTCATCGTCCCCGTCCTCTATGACCTGCTCCGGAGGGACAGGAAACCTAAGGCTTCAGCTTGACATGTTCTCAAAACGTCAGCAGCGGGAGGGCTTGAGCTCTCCCGCTGTGTTTATATACCGTTTTCTTCTTTGTGCCGCGTGATGTACCGAAGGGCGTACCGCTCCTTCAGGGGGTAGGGCTTGTCCGGCAGCTCCAGCTCGTACCGCTCCGAGGCGTTGACGATTCGGGTGCCGCCGTAGAGAAGCTCCCGCTGGGGGAGGGGCCAGCCCCTGAGATGGACGTGGCCGTGGACCAGGCACAGGGGGTGGTATTGATCCAGCAGCTTTTGAAAGCAGGCGAACTCCCGGTGAGGCAGATCCTCTCCGCCGCCGAGGCCCAGAGGCGGCGCGTGGGTCACGATCACGTCCACACCGCCGCTTTTCCAAAGGGCGAAGCGGAGTTTGTTGATCCTTCGAGCCATCTGCCGCTCCGTGAACTGCCAGGGGGCGTTGGGCCGGTATTGGAGGCAGCCGCCAAGGCCCAGAATGCGCAGGCCCCGATAGACCACCAGCTGGTCGTCGATGCAGTCGCAGCCCTCCGGCGGGCGGCGGGAGTACCCTTCGTCGTGGTTCCCGTGGACGTACAGCAGCGGTGCGTGGGCCATGGTCACCAAAAAGGAAAGGTAGTCCGCTTTCAGATCCCCGGCGGACAGAATGAGGTCATACCCATCGAGACGCCCGGGGGCGTAGTGGTCCCACAGGGCTGGGCACTCCTCGTCGGAAACGGTCAGGATGCGCATGGCTACACCTCGGGGGGCAAATCTTCCCGATGGAGCCCCAGCTCCCGCACCAGGGCCCGGGACATGGGGAGCAGCTCTTCGTAGGCGGGGATGGTTCCCTCCACACCGTCGGAAAGGTAGTCCATCATCAAAAGTTCCCGGGAGGTCAAATCCTGCCTGCCGTCGTTTTTCACGGTCCCATCCTGGGCCATGAGGGGCCGCTGGAAGGGGAGCAGGGCGCCGCTTTTGATCTGGTCCATGAGGGAGGCAGCCAGCGTTCTCGTGCCCTCGGGCACCAGGTCCGTCATCTGCACGTCGATGACGCCGCTGTCCATGCCCCACCAGTAGTTGATGGCTTCGGGGGCCTTCTTCTGGTCGTAGCTGCCGGAAAGGACGGTGCGGACCAGGTTCTCATAGAGCTTGCCCCACATCCAGCAGGGGGAGGCCAGCGGCGAGAAAGTGCCGCTCTCGTCGATGATATAGGTGCCGTATTCGCCCAGCCCCATGTAGTGGGTGTTTGGCACGGGGATATCCCGGTCGGAGATGACCTTGGCGCCTCGGGCGAGAAGCTTCTCCACCGCGTTCCCTTCCAGGCAGCTCCACTCCAGGAGGACCTTGGCCCGGGGGTTGGTCATGCGGGCGCCCAGGGTAAAGGCGTTGATGGAGGCCGGCACTCCCAGGATGGGGTAGGAGGCCACGTAGCCGATGAGGTCGTTCTTCGCCATGGCCCCGGCTATGAGGCCGGTGATGAACTTGCCCTCGTAGATGCGGCAGTAGTAGCTGCGAACGCTGGAAAGGTTGGTTCCCGCGGAGCAGTTGAGGAAACGCACCTTGGGGTACTTCACCGCCGCCTTCAGGGTGGGGCCTAAGAGCTGCGGCGTGGTGGTGAAGATCAGGTCCGCGCCTTCCTCTGCCGCCTGGTCCAGGAGGGATAGAGCCTCCTCCGCCGTGTCGGCGTGGCGGTATTCCCGAACGCTGACCTGCTCGGGCAGGGCCTCCCGAAGGTAGGCTGCGCCCTGGGCGTGGCCCCGGGTCCAGGTGCTGATGCCCTCATCCTGCTGATAGATCATGGCCACGTTTAGCCGTTTCGGGGCGGGGGAGATGAGCTTATTCAAGAGGCTCTTTTGCTCCTCCTCCGGCGCGGTGCGGACCTGGACCGCATCCGCGTCCGCCGTGGCCTGCACGTCCTTCCAGAGGCCGGACAGGGATTCTCTCAGCTCCTTGGTCGTCATGGCGCCCAGCTGCTCGTAGGGGTAGACCCGGAGCCAGAGAAGCAAAGCGTCCTCGCATTTGAGGTCCTTTCCCTGGCCGCCCAGGGCGGTGAAGGCTTCTTTAAAATAGGTGTAGCGGGCGGAGAACCGGCGGCGCTCCTCCTCAGGCCAGATCTCGCCGGGCTTTTTGTCGAGGGCTACGAGGAGCTTTGCATATTCGCCCGGTTTTTGGAACTGGACGTCGTAGGAGCCGGAGGCCCGGTGGAAGTCCGCAAACTCATAGTAGGCCCGGATGCGGGGATCGTCGGTCTTTTCGGGCAGGATGCGGCGGATGTCGCTGAGGATCCGCGTGTTGCCGAAGTGCTTGAGGACGCTCACCCGCTTGTTGCCCTCCTGGACGTAGAAGCTGCCCAGGTATTCATAGCAGAGGATGGCGTCCCGAATGCCCGCGTCACTGAGATGCGCTTCGCACAGGTTCATCCATTTCTGGGCAAACTCGCTGTTCTCCGGCAGCAGGGGCAGAAAGCCCGCCGTCAGGGCGGAGGTGCGGCCCCGGGTCCGGGTGCCCACGATCCGGTCCATGGGGATCTCCTGGCTTTCGAGCTCCTGGACGGTGAGCTTGCTCACTTCCGGCAGCAGCTCCTCCAGCACCGCCGGGCCGGGGTCCTTATTTAGACCTGTCAGCCTCGCATATTCCTTCTGGCCTTCCTTCAGGGCGGCCAGGTATTCTTCTCTTGCAGTATAATTCATATATCATTCCTCTTTTTAGATCGCCCTATCTTACCAGAAAGGGGCGTCTTTGCCAATAGCGTTTTGGGTTTTTCTTTGCGCAGTATCTGGAAGAATCCTGTTGTTATTGTCCAAAAACTGCGCTACAATGGAGACGATCACAAGAATTGGGAGGGCTTCATGAAACTCAACTATAAGCGCACCATCTTCGTCGGCTTCGCCTTCTTTTTGATCTGCACCTTCTGGCAGGCCTACGACACCATCATTCCCAAGATCCTGACCGATAAATTCGGCATGACCCAGGCCAATTCCGGCATCATCATGGCCCTCGATAATGTGCTTGCCTTGTTCATGCTGCCCCTCTTCGGCACCATCTCCGACAAGTGCCGCCATACGCTGGGCCGCCGGACCCCCTTTATTCTCTTTGGCACCATCGTGGCCGCCATTATGCTGGTGGTTTTGTCCTTCGTGGACAACAAGCAGCTCAGGAACATCGAGGCCGTGGCGAAGATCGACGATCCTGCGGCCCTCGAGGCCCTCTACGACGCGGAGCAGGAGGAGACCATCCAGACCCCCGACGGTCAGCAGGTGGTCCTGAAGGACAGGTTCACCAGGGCGGAGTTCGCCGCCATCACCGCCCAGCGGGTGGACCCCGACACGGGCAAGAAGGTCACCGATGAGGACTATTTGAACTTCGTGGTACCCGCCCGGCAGCTCTACGCCCGGCAGGCGACAAAGGCGAACCCCGGGACGCTGGTTCTGTTCATCGGGGTGCTCCTCCTCATCCTCGTCGCTATGGCCACCTTCCGCTCCCCGGCGGTGGCACTGATGCCGGACGTGACCATGAAGCCCCTTCGCTCGAAAGCCAACGCCGTCATCAACCTGATGGGCACGGCGGGCGGCATTCTGGTGCTCGCCATGGGCATGGTGTTTGCCACCGGCGCGGTGAAGAATTCCCTCATGAGCTACACGGTGTTCTTCTCGATCGTGGCCGCGGTCATGCTTCTCGCCCTCGTGATCTTCCGCCTGAAGGTGGATGAGCCCCGGTTCGTGCGGGAGATGGAGGAGGAGAGCGCCAAATACGACCTCGATGAGGCGGCTCCCGGGGAAAGTGCTGACGCGGCCACCCGGAAGCTCAGCCGAGGGGAATTCACGTCCCTCATTTTGATCCTGGCCTCGGTGGTGTTCTGGTTCATGGGCTACAACGCCGTCACGTCCAAGTATTCCGTCTATGCGGGCAAGGTTTTGTCCCTCGATTATAACAGCACGCTGATGATCGCCAACGTGGCCGCCATCCTCTCCTACCTGCCCGTGGGCATGGTGGCGAGCAAGATCGGTCGGAAGAAAACCATCCTCATCGGCATCGGCTTTTTGGCCACCGCCTTCTGCGTGGCCTCCTTCCTGCGGGAGGGGAGCTCCGCCATGCTCATGAACTGCATGTTCGCCCTCGCCGGCATCGGATGGGCCACCATCAACGTGAACAGCTTCCCTATGGTGGTGGAGCTCTCTCGCGGCGGCGACGTGGGCAAGTACACGGGCTTCTACTATACCGCCAGCATGGCCGCCCAGACCTTCACCCCTTACTTTTCCGGCGCCCTCATGGATCGGATGGGCATGACCACCCTGTTCCCCTACGCCACGGTGTTCGTCATTCTCGCTGCCTTCACCATGCTCTTCGTGAAGCATGGCGACAGCAAGCCCATCCCGGCCAAGAGCAAGCTGGAAGCCCTGGACGTGGGAGACTGATATAACGTATTTCAGCCAGAAGCGCGTCAGAAAGTATCCGCTGGATCATGGACATATTTCAAATGCATTGATTGACAATTCTGTTTATCTACTATACAATAAAAAAAGACAGGATCAGGAGATCCTGAAACAGAAAAATTGAAAGGTAGGGGTTTGTTATGAAGAAATTGATGGCTTGCGCGCTGGCTGTGATGCTGGTACTGGGGTTGTGTGCTCCCCTCTCTGTTCTGGCGGAAGAAGAGGATGTGCTGGTGATCTACAGCGCCCGGAACGAACGCCTGAACAACATCGTCATTCCGGCCTTCGAAGCTGCCACCGGCATTAAAGTGGAGATGATCACCGGCTCCTCCGGCGAGGTGCTCCAGCGCGTGAAGAGCGAAGTGGAGACCGGCAACGTGACCGTGGACATCCACTGGGCTGCCGACGAGACCATGCTGGCCGCCAACCGTGACCTGTTCGAGGTCTATGTGTCCACCGAGAACGACGCGCTGTATCCCCAGTTCCAGAACGACGGCACCAATTGCTTCAACAACGCTTATGCGGAGCCCAACGTGATGATCGTGAACACCGAGGTGTTGGCGCAGCTGGGCATTGAGGTGAACGGCTATGCCGATCTGCTTCAGCCCGAACTGAAGGGCAAGATCATTTCCGCCGACCCCGCCAACTCCTCCTCTGCCTTCCAGTGCCTGATCGGTATGCTGTATGGCATGGGCAACGGCGATCCTATGAGCCAGGAAGCCTGGGACTATATCGATGCCTTCCTCAAGATCAAGGGCGACATCTCCGCCAACTCCTCCTCCCAGGTGTACAACGGCGTGGCCAACGGCGAATATGCGGTGGGTCTGAGCTATGAGGATCCCTGCGTGGAACTGCAGGCCAAAGGTGAAAAGCCCGTGAAGGTAATCTACGCCGTGGAAGGCACCGTGTATCCCGGCGAATCCGTGCAGATCATCAAGGGCGCTCCCCACATGGAAGCCGCCAAGAAGTTTGTTGACTTCGTGCTGAGCGAGGAGAGCCAGGTCGCCGTGGCTGCGGCGCTGAACCTGCGCCCCCTGCGCGCTGGCGTTCCTGTCAATGAGAAGATGATCCCCGACAGCGAGATCAAGCAGTTTGAGACCTACTCCACCAAGTTCGTTGCGGAGCATAAGGCCGAGATCGTGAAGATGTATCTGGACCATGTGGAAATGAACATGGAGTGATCCTCTCGTATAGGCCGAACAAGAATCGACAGGCCGGGAAGTTTTTATGGCTTCCCGGCCTTCATCAAAAAAGGAGATCATACAATGAGTGTAGCGATTCGTGTCAATAACGTCACCAAGATGTACGGGAAAAACGTGGTCATTCAGGGCTTGTCCGCCGAGATCAACCCCGGAGAATTCTTCACCCTGCTGGGGCCGTCCGGGTGCGGAAAAACCACGCTGCTGCGCATGATCATCGGGTTCAACACCATCGAGGGCGGAGAGATCCGGGTGGATGACAAGGTGATCAACAATATCCCCACCAACAAGCGCAACATGGGCATGGTGTTCCAGAATTACGCCGTGTTTCCGCACATGAGCGTGCGGGACAACGTGGCGTATGGTCTGAAGACCCGTAAGGTCCCCCGGGCGGAGCGCTATAAGAAGGTCGACGAGATATTGAAGTTGGTCAAGATAGACCAGTATGCCGACCGGATGCCCACCCAGCTTTCCGGTGGCCAGCAGCAGCGCGTGGCGCTGGCCCGTGCCATCGTGATCGAACCGGAAGTGCTGCTGATGGACGAGCCGCTTTCCAATCTGGACGCCAAGCTGCGCGTGGAGATGCGCAATGTCATCAAGCAGATCCAGCATCAGATCGGCATTACCACCGTATACGTGACGCACGACCAGGAGGAAGCCCTGGCGATCTCCGACCGCATCGCCGTCATGAACGGCGGCGTGATTCAGCAGGTGGGCACCCCCAAGCATATTTATCAGCGCCCGGCCAACGAGTTCGTTTCCACCTTCATCGGCCTCTCCAATCTGCTGGACGCAGACTGCAAGGACAATACGCTGGACTTCGGGGACGATTACCGTGTGCCGATGACGACGATTCAGGAAGGCGTTTCCGGCAAAGTGCATGTGGCGGTGCGGCCCGAGGAATTCATCATCCACACCGACGGCGCTCCCGGCATCCCCGCTACGGTGACCAGCAGCGTGTTCCTGGGCATGACGCAGCACTACTTCATGCAGCTCAAAGACGGCAAGGAGATCGAAGTGGTGGAGAACAGCGACTTGACTGACATCATCCCCGACGGCAGCGCCGTGACGCTGGGGATCATGCCCCACAAGGTGAACGTCTTTGATGCAAAAACCCAGGCCACCCTGATTCGGGAGGGGGTGTGAAGGCCATGAGCAAACGCAGGTATTCCCCCCTCTGGACGTTCCTGGCTCTGCTGATCCTGGCCCTGTTTATCATCTTCGTGGTGTATCCGCTCGTCCTGGTCCTGTATAAAAGCGTGGTGAATCCCTCGGACAATAGTTTCACCCTTGAAAACTTCACCCGCTTCTTTACCCGGAAATACTACACGAACACCCTGCGCAACTCCTTCAGCGTCACCATCGTCTCCACCCTCATCAGCGCAACGCTGGGCCTGCTGATCGCGTACATCACGCGGCAGTATAAGATCGCGGGCAGCAAATGGCTGAACATCTGCATCGTGGTCAGCTACCTGTCGCCGCCCTTCATCGGGGCCTATGCCTGGATCCAGCTGCTAGGGCGCAACGGCTTGTTTACCCGGATCATCAACAACCTGTTCGGCATCTCGTTCGGCGGCATATACGGATTCGCGGGCATCGTGTTGGCATTTTCGCTTCAGTCCTTTCCGCTGGTGTACATGTATGTGAGCGGTGCCCTGCAGAACTTGGATAACTCCCTGAACGAAGCGGCAGAGAGCTTTGGCGCGAACAACTTTCAGCGGGTCACCGGCATCATCCTGCCGCTGGTGTTGCCCACGGTGCTGGCGTCATCCCTGCTGGTGTTCATGCGGGTGTTCTCCGATTTCGGTACGCCCATGCTCATCGGCGAAGGCTACCGCACCTTCCCCGTGGTGCTGTACAACCAGTTCATGGGCGAAGTGACCAACGACAGCTATTTCGCCGCCGCCTTGTGCGTTATCATCATGATCATCACGCTGGTGTTCTTCTTCCTCCAGCGCTGGATCGCCCGGCGGCACAGCTACGCCATGTCCGCCCTCAAGCCCATGCTGCCCCGTGAACAAAGGCTGGGGCCGAAGATCCTGTGCCACCTGTTCGTGTATCTGGTGGTTCTGGTGGCGCTGCTGCCCCAGATCACGGTCATCGTGACTTCGTTCCTCAAGGAATCCACGCCCGGCATTTTCACCACGGAGTTCTCCCTCATCAACTATAGGACCATCTTTTCCAAGAATCCGCGCGTGATCCCCAACACCTATCTGTTCGGCCTGGCCGCCATCGCATTGGTGGTGGTGCTGGGCGTGCTGATCTCGTATCTGGCTGTCCGCAGGCGGTCCGTTATTACCAGCACCGTGGACACGCTGACTATGCTGCCGTACATCATCCCCGGCTCGGTGCTTGGCATCTGCTTCCTGTACGCCTTCGCCAAGCCGCCGCTGGCGCTGACCGGCACGGCCATCATCATTATCGTCTCCCTGACCGTGCGCCGTATGCCCTATACCATCCGTTCCAGCACGGCCATCATCAGCCAGATCAGCCCGTCCATCGAAGAAGCCGCCGTTTCCCTGGGTGCTTCCGAGATGCGCTCGTTTGGAGAGATCATGCTGCCCATGATGATGCCCGGCGTTATCTCCGGCGCCATCATGAGCTGGGTGACGGTCATCAGCGAGCTCAGTTCCTCCATCATGCTGTACCGGGCCAGCACGCAAACGTTGACGGTGGCTGTCTATACGGAGGTCATCCGCGACTGCTTCGGCAATGCCGCGGCGTATTCCACCGTGCTGACAGTGACCAGTGTGCTGTCCCTGCTGCTGTTCTTCAAGCTCACGGGCAGAAGGGATATCAGCGTATAACCAGAGGGGCATCCCTCAGTATCGTTTAAGGGGCCGGGGCCACATGGTGACCCCGGCCCCGCCGTTCCCTTTGAAGTAAAAGAGCGAAAGCTACCAATCTCTTCCTCTGATGGCCAGCTTCACCACCTCGTAGCCGCCGTTGTAGACGCCCTGGGCTTTAAGGGCCACGATGCGGCCGCACATGTGCTTTAGGATGGACTTGTCGTTGATGGGCTTGAGGGCGGTCTTCGCCATGCCGTTGAGCTTCTTGTAGCCCAGATAGGCAAAGGGCGTCTGGACCGTATGGATGGATCCCTCGGCCAAATGGAGCCCTATTGACTAATTCTTTATAAACAAGTATAATTTAACCGACTGAATACGCATGTGCTATTGGAGGGTATTGCGCATATCGGTCGAACAGCAAGCCGAAACGGACGGTGCGCGGCCATAGTCGCCTTGAGACCGGACGGCGGACAAAGACAGTGATTTTCGAAGCGAAGACCGCTCCGATGGCCGAAGGTATATTTAAGATTTGGAGAAAGCAGCCCGGCAAAGGGGAAAATAGGCATGGAAAAGGGAAATGGTCCCCAGAATGAGGTCCCACAGAGATCCGGCAGGGGAAAGGGGAGCATCCGTTGGATCATTCTGGCAGCAGCTATCCTGATCCTGGGGGTGGGGGTATACGTCTATTCCATCGTGAACCGGCCCCAAAGCTTGTTTGAGGAGACGGTGAGGACCGCCGACGATCCGGCGGCGACAGACGGGGACTCCCCCCGCGGGCAGCTATTCTCTGGAATCGTGAACATCGCTCTTTTCGGGATCGACGCCTTCGAGGATGGTGGTACCACCAGCGGGACCATGCCCCATACGGATGCTGCCATGATCGTGGCGGTGGATTTCGACACGAAGGAAATAAGCCTCATTTCCATCGCCAGGGACATCCTGACTAATATACCCGGACATTCTGGCTTCTACAAATTCAACGGCGTCTTCAATGTGGGTGGCGGCATGGAGGATCCTCATGGGGGCCTGGAGCTTGCCTGCCGGACGGCGGAGATGTGGCTGGGCGGCCTGTCCGTGCCCTACTACTGCGGAGTGGATTTTCAGGCGGTAATCGACCTGGTGGACGCTATCGGCGGCATTGACTACGACGTGGATCAGGCGTTTCAATCCATGAACGGTTCACACACCTATGACAAGGGCATGCATCATCTGGACGGGGACGCGGTCCTGGGGTATCTGCGGATACGGCGGGCAGCCGATGGCTTGGACAGCTCCCGAACGGCTCGCCAGCGCAGGATGATGGTCGCTCTCTTCCAAAAGCTAAAGAAGGAAGGGCAGCTATCCATGATCCCGGAACTGATGAAGATTATGCGGGATTCCATCTATACCAACATCAATGTAGCTCAGGCGGCTGCTCTTGTGAATTTTGCCCAGGATTTAGATTCGGATAGCATCCGGACCTATAGCTTTCAGGGAACTATATCCAACCGATACGATTGGGCATTCTGCTTCATCTTCCAGCAGGATCGTATCGAGATACTGAAGAAGGTCTATG
>R21__coassemble_333_pt1 | contig 39834 bp, 31 predicted proteins | sample R21__metabat2_low_PE_052 | metagenome-assembled genome bin R21 | reverse complement strand
GAGATCATCGGCGTCAGCGAGACCTATTCCTCGGAGTCCGCCTGCAAGAACGGCATCGAGAGCGTCCGTAAGAACGCCGTGGCCGCCGGGCTGGAGGATCAGACCGTGGAAGGAAATGCTTGCAAGAACCCCAAGTTCGAGGTCTATAAGGACAAGGCGGGCGAGTTCCGCTTCCGCCTCAAGGCCGCCAACGGCGAGATCATTCTCACCGGCGAGAGCTACAAGGCCAAGGCCGGCTGCCTCAAGGGCATCGAGAGCATCCGCAAGAACGCCGCCGAGTCCCCCGTGGTGGAGGAAAAGGCGTAAGGCAACACATGTGGAGAAGGGGCCGTTAAAAAAGTCCCTGAAACAGTAAAGGCCTACGGAAGGGTTTCCGTGGGCCTTTTACTGTGGTAAAATAGACGTGTGAAAAACCAAATTACCGAAACAAAGTATACCGCAAAGCAGGGAAGATTACCAGTGTTTGTTGCAGAAATCCCTAAGTGAGAGCCTCTTCGGCTCCTTTTTTGCCTCCCTTGTTCGGCCCTGCAGAATGGGGGAGCGAGGACATGCGTTTGCACAGCAACTGCACCTCTGGTGGTGGAGAGGGGCTCTCACCCAAGCGTGGTCAGCTCGGGATGGTTCATGACGATGGCCACAAGCACCATCAGCAAACCGCTGAGTATGAGGAAGAGGATCATGCCCCCGTTGGCAAACATGGCGCTTCCCACACCGGGGACCGCGTTGCGCGCCACGTGCGCTTTCTGTCGGTTTACGAAGAACAGCACCACACCGGCCACGGCCACCAATAGCACCAGGCCGGAGGCCGCCGGGATCAGGATGGGCAGCACCCCGCCCAGGAAGTTGATGCAGGCGTGGATGCCGATGGTGTAGAGAATGTTACCCGTGCGAATGTATACGTACGCCAGGATCGCGCCCAGCAAAAAAGCGTAGAAAAACTGGGTCAGATTCCCGTGGAACAGGCCGAAGGTGATCCCGGAAAAGAGGATGACGGGCCATTCCCCGTAGGGCAGCACCCGATCTACGATGACCTTGCGGAACACCAGCTCTTCGAACACCGGCGCCAGCACCACGAAGGCCACCACCATCTCCACCGACGCGCCGGCGGCGGAAGCGAGGCTCGACACCAGATCCACGGAGCCGGGGGAGAGGAGCAGGTTCACGCCGATGCCCACCAGGTTGCCCACGATCATGCAGGCGTAGCAGATGCACACCAGGGCCAGGAACCGGCCTATGCTGAGCTCGTTTTTCTCCGGTTTTAGGCTGGGCAGCTGCCGCCCCAGCAATGCCATCACCGGCAGGGTGAAGCACCCCGTGCACAGCCCGCCCACCAAAAAGGCATGGGCCTGGGCGTCGAATCCGGGGAAGAGGGCGGCCAGCACCGTGGGCACCAGCTGGCTCACCAGCAGGCCCAAGCACAAACCAAGGCCCATGCGGCTGAAGGTGCGGCGCATAGCGCCCTTGGACGGCGTCATATCCGCCAAGGGTTCGTTGGCGGGGGCGCCAACGGCAGATTCGATCTTTTCTTCCATGATTCTATCCTCCTTGTCGATCTCCAATACCATACCAAATTTACAGATACTTGTCAAAATCAGTTCTTTCCATGGAAATCATTGCCGGAACACAGGCAGAATACGGGCCGTCTATACAATGCGGAAAAGTTGAAGAAAGCCCTGGCAATGCTGCTCAGCATCCTCATGCTGGTGACGATGCTGCCTGTCTCTGCCTTGGCTGAAACCGGAACGTCCGCCGAAGATCCCGCAGCCGAGACCACCTGAACCGAGAAGGGCACCGAGCCCTCCGCCGAAGAGGAGACCCTTGAGGAGCCCGAGCCCACATGCCCATGAGCGGAGGCACCACCGTGACATTCACTAACGACTTCCCGGCTGTCGGCCCCACGGGCGTGAGCTTCAGTAACCTGCCCTTTACACTCATGCCGGCGGTGGGCCTGGCTATGCCTCTTCTGATCCCGCATAAACGCCGTCGCAGGGAAGAGGACTAAGCACATACAAACACGGAGGCCAAGGGGCTCCGGTTATTCTTTGTCCTTTTGCGCCGATGCGGCGCATAAACTGAGGGTATGAGGAAGGATCTGCTGAAAAAGACCCTCCGGTTTTTGGACCTGCCGGAGGATATGGACCCCGCGGTGCCCCGGATCACGGTCCTGGGTCGAGACCGAATGCTGGTGGAGAACGTGTCCGGCATACGCCGCTGCACCGAGGCGGAGGTGCGGTTGCTCACGGGCTGCGGCACCCTGACGGTGAGTGGGGAGGAGCTGCTGGTCAAAGAGCTGGGGGAGAGCCGGGCGCTCATCACGGGCAGCCTGGAACAGTGGGCCTATGAGGAATAAGAAAGAGTGGCATTTTTGCGGCGGGTATGTTATACTTCAAATTGAAGGAGTATATCCCGAGCGGCTCGTCTCCCTTTTGGAAGCCGAGGGAGTGCCCCTGTGGGACCTGCATCGCCCCCGGCCCGGCACGTTGGTCTGCACCCTGCCTGCCCATGACTTTCGGCGGCTGCATGAACTGAATCGCCGGTGTCGCTGTCGAATCCATATCCAAAGGAAGGGCGGCGGGCGGTATCGGCTCCGTCCCCTGTGGCGGCAGCGGGTGTTGATGCTGGGCATGGCGGCCACGCTGCTCTTAGCTTGGTGGTGTTCCCATCGGGTCTGGTTCGTGGAGGTCCAGGGCTGTGAGCGCATGGACGAAGGGGTGCTGCTGGAAGCCCTCCGGGAGCAGGGCGTCTGCACCGGTCGGGACCTGCGAACGCTGCCTCTGTCGGACATTGCCGACGTGGTTGCCGCCCGGTATGAGGAGCTGGCCTTCGTGGAACTCCATGTGGACGGCGTCTTCCTCCGCATCCGGGCACGGGAAGCCCTGATGGAAGGGGAGCGGCTGGACCTCACAAAGCCCTGCGACCTTATCTCCACCCGAGAGGGCGTCGTCACCAAGGTGAGCGCCTACGGGGGCCGAGCCCAGGTGAAGGTGGGCGACAAGGTGAAGCGGGGCCAGCTGCTGATTTCGGGCCACGTCACCGCCCGGGACGGGAGCATGACCTACGCCACCCACGCCTATGGGGAGGTGCTGGCCGCCGTCCTCTACAAGGCTCAGGTGGAGGCCCCGAGGACCCAGGTGGAATGGGCTGAAACGGGGCAAGAAGCCGCCTACGGCGCCCTGTATGTGGGGCCCTGGAAGGTGCTGGAGGGAGCCTGCCCCTATCCCGACGGGACCTTGACAGGGGAAGTCCGGGAGATCTCCCTCTCGCCTTGGCCCCTGCGCATATGTCGGGGGACCTGGCGGGAGAAGGTAAAGCGGGAGCGGTCCCTGACCACGGGCGAGCGGAAGGAAGCGGCCCTCTTCGAGGCGGAGCGCATGGCCCTGTTGCAGGTGCCGAAAACGGCGAAGATCATCATGATCGACCGCTACACGGTGGAAAAAAACGGCAAGCTCTACGGCGTTTGCACCGTAACCACAGAAGAAAATATCGGATACACAAAGGAGATCACGTAAGCATCGAATGAGCGTTATCACGGAACGGATAGAATTGGACAGCATGGAGGACGCCGCAGGGCTCTTTGGCGTTCTGGATGAAAACATCTCCGTCTTCGAGCAGGAGACGGGCACCCTCATCACGGTGAATGGGGACGGCATCGGCATCGAGGGGGAGGCAGAGAACGCCGCCCTCTGCAGGGTCGTCCTCGAAAAGCTCCTGTCCATGCAGCGCAAGGGGGAGCCCATCAACCGAAGCCGCATACGCTACGCGGTGGACCTGGCCAGGGAGGGGAACGCGGACCTCATCTCCGAGATCATGGGCGACGTGGTGGCCCTCACCGCCCGGGGCAAGCAGATCAAGTGCAAGACTCTGGGCCAGAAGAAGTACGTCCAGGCCCTGAAGGAGTATGAGCTGGTCTTCGGCGTGGGCCCCGCGGGCACGGGCAAGACGTATCTTGCCGTGGCCATGGCGGTGCTGGCCTTCAAAAATAAGGAAGTGGACAAGATCATCCTGACCCGGCCTGCCGTGGAGGCGGGGGAGAAGCTGGGCTTCTTGCCGGGGGATCTGCAAAACAAGGTGGATCCCTATCTTCGGCCCCTCTACGACGCGCTGCAGGAGTTCTTCGGCATGGAGACCTACCGGAACCTCATGGAGCGAGGGGCCATCGAGGTGGCGCCCCTTGCCTACATGCGGGGCCGGACCCTCAATAACGCATACATCATTTTGGACGAAGCCCAAAACTGCTCCATCGAGCAGATGAAGATGTTTTTGACCCGCCTGGGCGAGGGGAGCCGGGCCATCATCACCGGCGACATCACCCAGATCGACCTGCCCCGGGAGAAGAAGAGCGGCCTCATCCACGCCATCGGCATCCTCCGGGATGTGGAGGGCATCCGGGTCGTCCAGCTCACTCACAAGGACGTGGTGCGCCACGAGCTGGTCCAGCGGATCATCCAAGCCTACGAGCGCAGCGAAAAGCAGCACGATTGAGTATAGACAGGGGGAAGGCCATGGACGGACCGAGATCGAACAAACTGCGGGGAATGGGACGAGCCATCGGGCTGCCGCTGCTTCTTTTGGCATGTCTTGTGAACCTGTTTTTCCTGTGCCTTCGCTACCCGGACGCGCGCCTCGACGTGCAGGCCGGGGATGTACTCACGGAGGATATAGTCTACCCCTTCTCTACCACCGACGCCTTTCGTACGGACGAGCTCAGGCAGGTGGCCCGGGATCGGGTGGAACCGGTCTATCGGCTGGACGATGGCATCGTCGCCGCCCAGGGGGAAGCGCTGGAGGGCTGGTTTGTCCAATACGACCTGTTTTTGAAGGAGATGGTTCTTCGCTGGGAGGAGAGCGCCCAGGAGTATACAGGGGGGTATCTATACAATCAGACCGCCTGGAACGCCCTGGTGAAGGAGCCGGAGCTCCAGTCGAAACTCAATGAATACGACGTCAGCGACGCCATGGACACGGTCATGGCCTACTCCCTGCTCAACACCTACCTGCCCCGCAGCAGCATCCACGCCGCCGGCAGCATGCCCGACACCGAGCCCTTGAAGACCGCGGTCAAGGCCGCCATCCTGGATGGGATGGGCGCGGGCGTCCGGGAGAGCGAGCTTGCCACGGCCCGATATCGCGCCAAGGAGCAGCTGAAGCAGACCAGCCTCCCCGCCGTCAGCAAGACGGAGCTGGCCGGGAACCTGATCGACAAGTTTTATATCGCTTCCGCCGTGGTGGACGAGGTGGAGACGGAGAAGGCCCGTGCTGATGCCGCGGATGCAGTGACCCCCGTGGCCGTCCGCAAAGGGGAGGTCCTGCTGAAGAAGGGGACTGCCCTGAGTCAGAAGGACATCGTGCATCTGGTGGCGCTGGACATGCTCAAGTCGGAGACGGACCGGAGCCCCTATGGCGTGTATCTGCTGTATCTGCTGCCCGTGTACCTGATCTATGGACTGTATCTGCTGCTTTTTGAGCGGGACATCGCCCTCAAACCCCAGGTCATGGTGCGGCTATGCCTCCTGCTGATGGGGAACCTGGCCGTCACCTGGGCCTTCACCCTCTTTGAGAGCCGCATCGCGCCGGTGCTGTTGGGGACCCTTATGATCGCTGCCACCCATGAGAAGCGAACGGCCCTGAGCGCCGGTGTGCTCATCGCCCTCACAGACAGCCTTCTGCTCCCCGCAGGCGGGATCGCCACGGGGGAGACCTTCGCCCTCCTGGCGGGGACGGTCCTGGCGGGTACGGTCAGCGTGTGCATCCTGACGATGGACGACAAGCGGACCGCCTTCGTGCCGGCGGCCATCGTGGGCGGCGCCGTGGGCGGGCTTTTGCCGGCGGTGCCGAAGCTCCTCGGCGGGGAGGGCCTTTTGGTCAGCGTAACTGCCTTTGGTTTGTTCTTTGTGGGGGCCATCATCGCCCTGGTGCTCAGCATGGGCCTCACGTTCATCTGGGAGCTTCTGTTCGATCTGCCCTCGCCCACGCGGTTGAGTGAGCTTTTGAACATGGACCATCCCCTGCAGCGGCGGCTCATGAACAACGCTCCCGGCACCTACCACCACTGCCAGATGACCGCTTTGCTGGCGGAGAACGGGGCCCAGAGCATTGGCGCCAACGCCCTGCTGGTGAAGGCGGCCGCCGCCGTCCATGACGTGGGCAAGCTCCGGTCTCCCCGGAATTTTGCCGAGAACCAGGCCAATGGCGTGAACCCTCACGATGAGATGACCCCCCAGGAGAGCGCCCGCATCATCATCGCCCACGTGGCGGACGGAGACGCCATCCTGCAGCGCTATCGGGTGCCCGCCGCCGTCCGGGCCCTGGTGCGGGAGCATCACGGCACCACCATGACCGCCTATTTCTACGTGAAGGCCAAGAAGATGGATCCGGACGTCCAGGAGGCGGACTTCCGCTATCCGGGCCCGAAGCCAGGCAGCAAGGAGAGCGCCATCCTCATGCTGGCAGACAGCTGCGAGGCAGCAGTCCGGTCCTTGGGTGGGCCCAGCCCCGAGCAGGTGCGGGACATGGTCCACCGGGTCATCCGCGGCAAGATGGAGGACGGGCAGCTGGTGAACTGCGACTTGACGCTGAATGAGCTCAGTCGGGTGGAGGAGAGCTTTTTGCAGACCTTCGCGGGTATCCTCCATGACCGCATCATCTACCCCAAGGAGGAAAAATGATCGAAGTCTATTCTGAGGACGAGGCCCTGACCCCCCAGGAGGAGGCGGGCATCCGTACCGCCTGCGAAACGGCCCTTGCTATGGAGGGAGCGGCGGGGGATATCACCGTGCTGGTGGCGGGGCCGGACCATATACGACAGCTCAACCGGGATTTTCGGAACGTGGATCGGGTCACGGACGTGCTCACCTTTCCCAGCCGGGAGGGGGAGGCGCTGCTTGGTTCCCCCGACGGGTATCTGGGGGACATCATGATCTGCCGCCGCCGGGCTGTGGAGCAGGCGGCGGAGTACGGCCACGGCCTCAGCCGGGAGCTGGCCTTTTTGGCGGTCCACGGGACGCTGCATATCCTGGGCTACGACCATATGAACGAGGCGGAGGAGCAGATCATGCGCGCCCGCCAGCGGACAATTTTGGAAAGGATCGGTGAGATCAGATGAAAGTGTTGACGAAACAAGAGATGGATCGGCTGCTGGACCTGGCTGAGGAGGCGCGAAACCATGCCTATTCCCCCTATTCCCACTACAGCGTGGGCGCCGCCCTCTTGACGGCGGACGGGCAGGTGTACCAGGGCTGCAACATCGAGAACGCCGGGTTCACCCCCACCATTTGCGCCGAGCGCACGGCCTTCTTCAAGGCCATATACGACGGGCATAGGGCCTTTCGCGCCGTCGCCGTCATCGCCACGGGGGAGGAGATGGGCTTTCCCTGCGGGGTTTGCCGGCAGGTCATGGCGGAGTTCTGCGACAAGGACTTCCTCATCATCACCGCCAATGGGGATCGGACGAAGGTGGACGTGTCCACCTTTGAGCAGCTGCTGCCCCATTCCTTTGGCCCCAAGGACCTGAACGTATAGCCATGGCCTATAAAAGCGGTTTTTTCAGCCTCATCGGCTGTCCAAACGTAGGTAAATCCACCCTACTCAACGCCCTGGTGGGCCAGAAGATATCCATCGTCACGGACCGGGCCCAAACCACCCGGAACCGGATCACCGGCGTCCTCACCCGGAACGAATACCAGATGATCTTCCTGGACACCCCGGGCATGACCACGCCGAAAAACAAGCTGGGCGAATATATGCAGAAGACCGCTTCCGACTCCCTCTCCAACGTGGAGGCCATCCTCTTTCTGGTGGACGCCCGCAAGGGGGTGGGGGAGCGTGACGGGCAGATCATGGCCCGGCTAAAGCAGGCAAAGTGCCCCGTGCTGGTGATCCTCAACAAGTGCGACATCGCCACCAGGCTGCAAATAGACCAGGCGGAGGAGGACATTCGAGCTGCAGGCTTTCCCAACATCCAGCGCATCTCCGCTTTCAAAGGGACGGGCCTTGCTGAGTTGGAAGCCCTGCTGGTGGACTATCTCACCGAAGGTCCCCAATACTTCCCGCCGGACATGGTCACGGACCAGCCGGAGCGCTTGATCTGCGCCGAGATGATCCGGGAGAAAGCCTTGGAGCTATTGAAGGACGAGGTGCCCCACGGCATCGGCGTCAGCATGGATAAGATGGAGCTTCGCCCCGACGGCCAGCTCATGGACTGCTACGCCACCATCCTCTGCGAGCGGGACAGCCACAAGGGCATCATCATCGGCCGGGGCGGCTCCATGCTGAAAAAGATCGGTTCCGCGGCCCGGGCGGACATGGAGTGGCTGCTGGGCGTGAAGGTGAATCTGCAGCTCTGGGTGAAGATCAAGGACGACTGGCGCAACCGGCAGTCGGTGCTAAATGAACTGGGCTACGAGGGCTGAATAGCGGCGAATCCTTTTAGACCATACTGGTCCTGAAAGGAGGCGCGCTCATGACACCGGAAGAAAAGAAAGCCTTTCAGGCATTTTACGAAAGCGGTCGGGTGGAGGCGTATTTGAACTACGCCCGGCTGCGGGAGAGACAGCATGGCGGACGTAACGTACAGGGGCATGGTGATCCGGACGGTGGATTACCGGGACAACGATAGGATACTGACCCTCTTTACAGCGGAAAGCGGCCGGGTGGACGCCAAGGCGCGGAACTGCCGCAAGGCTACGTCGCCGCTGCTTGCCTGCACCCAGCCCTTCACCTACGGGGAGTATCAGCTTTTTTACCACAAAAACAAGTACATCGTGGACCAGGGGGAGGTGCTGGAAAGCTTCTACCCCCTGCGGGAGGACGTGGAGAAGTACGCCGCGGCCTCCCTGTGCGCGTCCCTGTGTCTCGAGGGCGTCCAGGCGGAGGAAAGGAGCGAGGATCTTTTCTCCCTGCTCTATCACACCCTTTCCTTTCTCACCTATGGGGATAGCGATCCGGGGGACCTGTGCGCCGCCTTTCTCGTGCGCTTCCTGGCCCTCTCCGGCTTTCGCCCCGCCATCACCCAGTGCGCCGTCTGCGGCCGGGATATGCGGGAGGACCCCGTCATCCGTTTCCTGCCCGACAAGGGCGGGGCGGTGTGCGCCGCCTGCTCCCCCGTGGGGCGGCGGATCGGCAGGACCCCTTTGGAGGCCATGCGGCGGATGCTGCTCCTCAGTGACGACCAGTTGTTCAGGGTGAAGCTGAAGGAGCCCCTTAGAGCCGAGGTCTTGTCACATCTCATGCCCTATGCGAAATTCTACCTGCCCGGCATCGAAAAGGCCGCGGCCCTCTTTACCTCATTGCATATGCCGCCGGAGGCGACGGAACAGGAGTAGCCCATGGAACTGCTGAAAAACACCTTTTTAGCCCTGTTTCCCCTATATTTCTACATGGCCACCGGGGCCGTGCTGCGGAGAATGAAGGTGCTGAAGACGGAGGACCTGCCGAAGCTCAACGGGCTGCTGTTTCGGTCCTTTCTGTTCTTCTCCCTCTTCAACAACGTGCGCAACGCGGATTTCACCGGCGCAGACAGCGGAAAGCTGCTGTTGTTCGGAGGCGTGTCCATCTTCTGCCTCTTCGGCCTCTATATGCTCATCGTGCCCCGGATCATCAAGGACTATCGCCAGTCCGCCGTGTCCATCCAGGCCATGTACCGGAGCAACTTTGTGCTGCTCGGCATGGCCTACGCCGAGCAGCTCTGCGGGCCGGAAAACGTAGGCCCCGTGAGCCTGCTGGTGTCCATCGTGGTGCCCATGTTCAATTTGCTGGCGGTGCTGACCTTCGAGCTCCTGCGGGGCGGCAAGGTGAACATCGGCAAGATCCTGTTGAACATCGTGAAAAACCCCCTTATCATCGCCTCGGCCCTGGGCGCCGTCTGTGCGCTGTTCAACGTGCAATTCCCCGAGTATCTCGATAAGCCCATGAAGTCCCTGGGCATCGCTGCCACGCCCTTTGCCATGGTGCTGGTGGGGGCGTCGCTGACGTTGAAATCCATGGCGAAGAATAAAAAGCTGGTCCTGGGCGTGTCCGCCGTCCGGCTCATCCTTTCGCCGCTGCTGGTGGTCCCCGTGGCCGTTTTGCTGGGCTTCCGGGACGCCGCTTTGGTAGGCATCATGACCGCCACCGCTGCCCCCACCGCCGTGGTCTCCGTGGCCATGAGCTATGAGCTGGGCGGCGACGGGGAGCTGGCTGCCGAGATCGTAGCCACCACGTCCCTTTTATCCCTCTTCACCATGTTTCTGTGGGTGCTGGCGCTGCGAGGGATGGGCTACTGCTGATCGGATCCGCGCTACATTCCCGTATCGGGCCCGTATCGGTAGAAATCTATACCGTATCGGTAGAAATCAATACCGTATCGGTAGAAATCTATATGGTATCGAGAGAAGACAAAGACAAAGACAAATACAAAGACAAAGACAAGGACAATGACTCTCTCTCTGCAGGCGGCGCGGGGGCGCCGGGGGGGAGAGAGAAGCCCCCCCTATTCGAACTTGAATTGTCAAGTCAAGTGCAACGGTGAATGGAAAAGCACATGCTGACATCCACGTTATTCACAGACTGTTTTCCGAGGCGCTCTTGCAATAATAGTGGGGAATGATGTATGATTACGTCACACAAATACTGGGAGGAAAGGCTGATGAGGCGCAAGACCCGCCGCACATTTCAACCTCGGTTCTTTTTGTTTCTGGCGCTGTCCATCGCGCTGCTGGTGGGGATCGTGCTGCTTTCCTCCGCCGGGGTGGACTACTACCAGGAGCGTAAGAAGCAGAGCGAGCTGGACCTGCCCGTGGCGGCCAGCGCCTCTCCGGAGGCGGGGCCGGAGAGTGGCACGGGCACGGAGGGGCAAACCGGCGGCGTCGTCCGCAAGACGAGGCTAAGCAAGGACCAGCCGTATGTGGTCACCGGCAGCGACAAGGACGGACTCGAGTCCTCCGTCCGGGTGAACAACGAGGACAAGGTTCGGGAGCAGGCGCCCCGGGAAATGGGCCTCAGCCTCATCAATAAGGATGTCTATACGGAGATGACCGGCGTCATCACCTTCGGGAGCAACCCCTACCGGGACAGCTTCGCCTTCGGCACCGCCACGATCACCCTAAAATCCATGCAAATCACCTGGCAGTCCATCGTGGGAAAGCTGGGCGACTATGCGGGCACCTCCTGGACGGGCCAGCCCCTGCTGGTGAAATGGAAGCCGGAGGTCCTGCCCACCCTGGGCGTCAGCGACATCTACAAGGCCACGGAGGACTTCATCGAGGTCATCTATCCCTCCGCCGACGGCAACATCTATTTCTTCGACCTGCTCACCGGCGGCCAGACCCGGCAGCCCATCCCCGTGGGCGTATCCCTGTTCGGCACGGCGACGTTGGATCCGGACGGGCGGCCCATGCTCTACGTGGGGGCCGGGCTCATGAAGAAGAACGCACGGGGCACCGAGGTAAGCTACTACTATGCCGTCAACCTCATCACCAATCAGGTGGAATATGAGTTCGGCGGCCGGGACTATTTCGCCTACCGGAACAAGTGGAACGCCTTCGATGCCTGCCCCCTCATCGTCAACGATACCCTGATCCAGCCCAGCGAGGGCGGCATCATCTACTTCGTCTCCCTGCGCACCAAGTACGACCCGGAACAGGGGACCATCTCCATCACTCCCGGCGATCGGGTGAAGTACCGCTACACCGGTCCCAACTACAACGCCAACGACAACACGGGCAAGAAATGGTACGGCTTTGAATCCTCGCCCGCCATCTTCCGCAACTACCTGTTCATCACCGACAACGGCGGCCACCTGCAGTGCATCGACACCAACACCCTGAAGCTCCTCTACGCCGTGGATCTGGGAGGCGACACCGACGCCTCGCCGGTGCTGGAGGAGGACGGAGCGGCAGGCGCCCTGTTCGTCTACACCGCCAGCCAGACCAACGTCCAGGCGGCGGACCTGCCCGCGGGCTGGGGCTACGCCACCATGAAGAAGATCAACGCCCTGACGGGGCAGGTCGTCTGGTCCAAGGACCGAATCTCCTACGTGGGCAACGGCTCCTATAAGAGCGGCTGCCGTTCCACGCCCCATGTGGGCCGGGGGAACATCAGCAACCTGCTGATCTGCGCCTTCTCCGGTGCGGGCATCCCGGTGGTGGACGAATCCGGTGCCGTCAGCTCCTACACCTACGGCGGCCGGCTGGTGGCCTTCGATAAGAGCGACGGAACGGTGGTTTGGTCCATTGAAACCGAAGGCAGCGCGGACTATGTGTCCTCGCCCCTGGTCATCTACACGGACCGGGGAGACGCCTATCTTGTTGCCTGCGACCGGTCCGGCCACGTGAACCTTTACGACGCCTCCTCGGGCGGCATGGCTCTCTGCTCCTTTCTGGATCTGGGCGCTCGCATCGACTCCACACCGGCGGCCTTCGGCAACTATTTCGTGGTGGGCACCACCGGCAAAGCCCCCGACGGCACGGAGACGACGCCGACGATCTATTGCATCAAAGTCGAATAAGCATAGGAAGACACGGATGAGCATAGCCTTTCCCAAAAGGGGAGGACTTTTTCATATGCGCATTCTTTTGGCGGGGCAGCCCAACTGCGGCAAAACCACCCTGTTCAACCGTCTCACGGGTCGGCAGGAGCATACGGGGAACCGGGCGGGGGTGACGGTCCAATGTGCTCGGGGACGGCTAAAGGGCAGGGAGGAGGTGGCGGTGGACCTGCCGGGGCTCTACAGCTTTACGGGCGGCGGGGCGGACGAGCAGGCGGCACGACAGGCCATTTTGGAGGAAGCGCCCGATATCATTTGGAACGTGGTGGACAGCACCGCCCTGGTTCGAGCTCTGACGCTGACGTTGCAGCTCATATCCCTCCGTCGGCCCACGGCGGTGCTCCTCAACATGGCGGATGAGGCCAGGAAAAAGGGCATCCGCATCGACGCGCAGAAGCTGTCTATCTGCCTGGGGGTGCCCGTGTTTTCCGTCAGCGCCCGGACGGGGGAGGGCTTGGACGATCCGGGCAGCTTCCTTCGAAAGGGACGCGTATCGTCTCTGACCGTCCCAACGACCCAGGAGGGTCTGTTTCGTCAAGCCCGGGAGATCGCCGGGGAAGTCATGACGCAGGCAGCCGGAGAGCAGAGAAATGGCGTAGATAAGCTGCTCCTGCACCCGCTGTGGGGCCTGCCCCTCTTTGGCCTGATCCTGGGGTTGGTGTTCCTCATCACCTTTCAATGGGCGGGTCCCTGGTTCACGCAGGGCGTGGAGGCGCTGGTGGACCAGATCAGGGAGGCGCTCTCGGGGACGCCCCTGGATCTGCCGCCCATCACCGAAGGTCTGCTGAACAGCGTCGGATATGTGTTGTCCTTTCTGCCCGTCATCACGGTCCTCTCCTTGCTGTTGACCATCTTGGAGGACGTGGGCTATTTGCCCCGGGCGGCCTTTCTGCTGGATGGGTGGCTCAAAAAGCTGGGGCTGGACGGGAGGTGTGCCGTGCCGCTGCTGCTGGGCTTCGGGTGCACGGTGCCCGCCGCTTTGGCCACTCGGTCCCTGCCCGAAGAGGATCTCAGGCGTTCCACCGTCCGACTGCTGCCCTTCGTGCCCTGTTCGGCCCGGCTGCCCTTCTTGCTCCTGTTGGGCGGGCTCCTGCTGCCGGATAGCCCCGCTCGAGGCGCACTGCTGTTCTACGGCCTTAGCCTCATTGTGGGCGTCCTGTACGGCAGCCTGACCCGGCCCAGAGGCGGTCGCTCCGCCTTCTATCTGGAGCTGCCGCCCCTTCGGCTTCCCCGGTGGCAGAGCGTACTCAGGGAGACGGAGAAGCATGTGGACCATTTTCTGCGGCGGGCGGGGTTGATCCTGCTGCCCACCGCGTTCCTCCTGTGGGCAGCCGCCCATTTGAACACCGGCTTTCATCCCGCGCAGAGGGGGGAGGAGAGCCTGCTCTCCGCGTTAGGGAAATGGCTGCTCCCGCTGCTGCGGCCCATGGGCCTGGACGACTGGCGGGCGGGGGTAATCCTGCTTTCGGGCGTGGGTGCCAGGGAGACCATGGCCTCCACAGCGGCTCTGTTCATGGCGGAGGGACTGTGCTTATCGGGAGAGCAGGTCTTCGTCCTTGGCGCGGTGTCGCTGCTGTTGCCGCCGTGCCTCGGCACACTGCTGACCGTGGGGGGGGAATCGGGCGGCCGAGAGATGGGAAAGCTCGTTCTCCGCCAGCTGCTGCTTGCCTGGTCAACAGGGGTCGTTTTGCATGTGCTCCTGCACACGATCTCCTTTTTATTTCCATAAAAACCGACAAAATCGGAATAATCCAAAATCATTTTGCAGGACGCAACTTTCACTCTTGCATTTTCGCTGCGCATAGAGTAACATGGTGTCACTATGAAGAAAGGCAGTACACCATGAACAATCTGCTGAACGAAATCCAAAGACGCTTGCCCACCCTCTCCAAGGGTCAGCAGCGCATCGCCAATTATATCGTCGCCAGCTATGAGCAGGCCGCTTTCATGACCGCGGCCAGGCTGGGCGAGACCGTGGGCGTATCCGAATCCACGGTGGTCCGCTTCGCCTATGCGCTGGGCCTCGATGGTTACCCGGCGTTGCAGGATCGGATGCAGGAGATGGTCCTGGGCCGCCTCACCTCCGTGCAGCGGGCCCAGCTTGCCTCCGGCATCAAGAAGAGTGAGGTCCTCAGGACCGTCCTGAACACCGACATGAACTCCATCCGTACCACCCTGGAGATGGCCGACGAGGACCAGTTCGACCGGGCGGTGGAGACCATCCTTCAGGCCCGGAAGGTCTATGTGCTGGGGCTTCGCTCCGCCATGCCCCTGGCCATGTTCCTGACGTATTATCTCGACTATATCTGCGGGAACGTCATCACCTTCTCCGCCAACATCCAGGACCTCAGGGAGACCATGGTCCGCATGGATGATCGGGACGCCTTTATCTGCATCAGCTTTCCCCGCTACAGCTCCCGCACCGCCGAGGCCATGGCCTACGCGAAGACCCGGGGGGCCAGGACCATCGCCCTGACGGACAAGCAGGATTCCCCCATCGGCGCCATGGCCGACGTGGTGCTGCTGGCCAAGTCCGACATGGCCTCCTTCGCCGATTCCCTGACCGCGCCCCTTTCGGTTATCAACGCCATCATCGTGGCGGCGGGCCTGCAAAGCGAGAAGGAGGTCCAGGAGCATTTGCGGGAGCTGGAGAACGTGTGGAACCGAGACCAGGTTTATCTCACTGACGGAGGGGACGGCAAATGAGCCCCCTTTCCGCAGCGGTCATCGGCGGCGGTCCGGCGGGCCAGATGGCGGCCATCGCCGCGGCTCGGAACGGACACAGGGTCACCCTGTTCGATAAGAACGAGAAGCTGGGCAAGAAGCTCTATATCACCGGCAAGGGCCGCTGCAACGTGACCAACGACGGCGGCCGGGACGGATTCTTCGCCAACGTGATCCGCAACCCCCGCTTCCTCTACAGCGCCTATGCCGCCTTCAATGAGCGGGATATGATGGCCTTTTTGGAGAGCAACGGCTGCCCGGTGAAGGTGGAGCGGGGGCAGCGGGTGTTTCCCGCCTCCGATAAGTCCAGCGACGTGCAGAAGGCTCTCGACCGGGCTTTGAAAGCGGCGGGCGTGGATATCCGCCTGAATACGGATGTGAGGGAGATCCTGACCGCCGACGGCTCCGTTTTTGGCGTTCGCACGGACCGGGGGGAGGAGGCCTTCGACCGGGTCATATTGACCACCGGCGGCATGAGCTACCCCGCCACCGGCTCCACAGGGGCAGGCTTTGAGATGGCGAAAGCCCTTGGGCATACGGTGACGAGCCTCTATCCTTCGCTGGTCCCCTTGGAGACCGTGGAAAGCTGGCCCTTCGCCCTGTCGGGCATCACCTTGAAGAACGTGTGCCTCACGGCCAAAAAGAACGGCAAGACCCTCTATTCCGAGCAGGGGGAGATGCTGCTCACCCATTTCGGCGTGTCGGGGCCCCTGGTGCTCTCCGCCTCCGCCTACATCGCGGAGGAGCCGGCGGGTACGGCGCTGTTCATCGACCTTAAGCCCGCCATACCGGCGGAGGAGCTTCACACCCGGCTCCAAAAGCTGGTGCAGGAGAACCCCAAGAAGGCCGTGGGCGGGGCCTTTTCCGGCGTACTGCCCACAAGGCTGCTGGACGCTGTGTTCAGCCAGGCCCGTATACAGCCCTGGGCCCCGGCGTCCTCCTTTACCCGGGAGCAGCGGCAGGCTCTGGTCGCCGCATTGAAGGGCATGCCTCTGACCGTGAAAGGTGCGCGGCCCTTCTCGGAGGCCGTCATCACCCGGGGCGGCGTCAGCGTGAAGGAGGTCAAGCCTTCCACCCTGGAATCAAAGCTGGTGTCCGGTCTGTATCTGGCCGGGGAAATACTGGATGTGGACGCCTTTACCGGCGGCTTCAACTTACAGATCGCCTGGTCCACGGGCGCATTGGCAGGAGGCAGCATATGAACTTTACCAACGGCATCGCACTGGACGGACCCGCCGGCGCGGGCAAGAGCACCATCGCCAAGATCATCGCCAAGCGCTTAGGCTTGCCCTACCTGGACACCGGCGCCATGTACCGGGCCATGGCCCTGTGTGCCATCGGCGAGGGCGTGTCGCTGACGGACGCCGAAAAGGTGGATGAACTCTTGAACCGCACGGACATCCGGGTAGTCTACCTGGCGGATGGTCAGCACGTTTTGGTCAACGGCGAAGACGTGACGCACAGGCTCCGTGAGGAGCAGATCGGCAAGGGCGCCTCCCTCATCAGCAAGCTTCGCTGCGTACGGGACAAGCTGGCGGGCATGCAGCGGGACATTGCCCACGAGACCCACGCGGTCCTGGACGGCCGGGAGATCGGCACCTTCGTGATCCCGGAGACCCCCTACAAGTTTTACGTCACCGCCACAGCCGAGGAGCGGGCCATGCGGCGCTTCCGGCAGCTGCAGGAGAAGGGGGAAAGCCCTGACTACGAGCTGATCCTCAAGGACATAGAAGCCCGGGATTATCAGGACAGCCACCGGGACTACGCCCCCCTCAAGCAGGCGGAGGACGCCGTGCTCATCGACACCACCCACATGACCATCGACGAGGCCGTGGAAACGGTCCTTACGACGCTGGAGGCAAAGTAGATGCTGTACTGGTTTGGCAGGATCGTGGTGGGCCCCTTCTTCTGGCTCATCTTCCGGCCCGTGGTCCGCAACCGGCAGGGCCTCTTTTCCCATGGGTCGGTCATGTACATCTGCAATCACTTTTCCCTGGCGGATGCGGTGGCTCTCGCGGCCATCAGTCCCCGGAACATCCGGTTCATGGCATTGGAGAAGCTGTTTACCAAGCCCCTGACCGCGGCCTTTTTCCGAAGCCTCAACATGGTCCCGGCGGGGGAGGAGGGAGGCTCCCGGCTGGGCCCCGTGAAGCGGGCCATCGCCCTCTTGAACGAGGGGAACGCCTTCGGCATCTATCCGGAGGGCCATCGCTCCCCGGTCTATACGGAGATGGACACCTTTGAGAAGGGGGCGGCTTTCATCGCCCTTCGGGCCAACGTGCCCATCATCCCCCTCTACATGGACCCCCTGAGCTGGAAGCGGATGCGCCTTCGTGCGGTGGTGGGCGAGCCGATCATTCCCGAGGAAGTGAAGGCGGCCTGCCCCGGCCAGAAGCCCGTGGACGCCCTCGCCGATAGGATCGTGGACACCCTCAACACCCTGCGCCGGGAGACGGAGAGCATGATCCCTCTGCGGCTGAGGCGGAAGATATGAGGGTGATCGTGGCGAAAAACGCCGGGTTCTGCTTCGGTGTGCGCCGGGCGGTGGAGCTGGCGAGGAAGGAAGCCCGACAGCGGGGCCGGGTCTATACCTGGGGCAAGCTCATCCATAATGAGTCCGTGATCCGGGACCTCAGTGCGGAGGGGATTTTGCCTGTGGAAACACTGGACAATCTTCAGGCGGGGGATACCCTGATCATCCGGGCCCACGGCGCGCCGCCGTCCCTGTTTGAGAATTGTGCGGCCCGGGGCATTCGCACCGTGGACGCCACCTGCCCCTTCGTGGAGCGCATCCACCCCATCGTGGCGGAGGCGGCCGAGAAGGGGATACCCGTGTACATCGCAGGCAAGCGCACCCATCCCGAAGTCATCGGCACCGCCGGCTGGGGCCGGGGCAAGGCCGTCGTTTTGGAGACCCCCCAGGAGGCGGAGCGAGCCGAGGCGGGCGCAATGGGCTGTCTGGTGGCCCAGACCACCCTGTCTGAGAGGACCTTCGACGAGATCGCCGCCGTTCTCAAGCGCCGCATCCCCGAATTGGTGGTCCATAACACCATCTGCCGCACCACCCGCACCCGCCAGGAGGAGGCGGAGGCCATGTCCCGGCGGTGTACGAAGATGCTGGTGTTGGGCTCAGGAGGGAGCGCCAACACCGCCGCGCTGGCGGATTTGTGCAAAATCCACTGTTCGGACACCAAAATGATAGACGATATCGGCAAAATCCCTCTTGAAATATTTAAATTGGATGATATAATAGGCTTGGTCACAGGCGCATCGACGCCAGACCCCATGATTAGGGAGGTTATACAAGGAATGAGCGAACTCGAAAAGACGACGATCGAAACCAATGAAGCGGAAGCTCCCGCCGAGGTTGTCGCCGAAACCACTGAACAGGCCGTCGAAGAAGCTGTAGTCGCGGTCGAAGAACCCGTTGTCGCTGCCGAGGAGAAGGCAGAGGAAGCCGCAGAGCAGGTCGCGGAAGAAGCGGCCGCTGAGGCAAAAGAGACCGTGGAGACCGTGGTCGAAGAGGTCAAGGAAGCCGCCGCCCCCGTGAAGGACGCCGCTGAGGACTTCGAGCAGGCCATCGACAGCTCCATCCGCCGGATCCGCCCCGGCCAGATCGTCACCGGCACCGTCATCGGCATCACCGACAGTGAAGTCCTGGTCAACGTGGGCTACAAGTCCGACGGCTACATCCCCCGCGCCGAGTTTTCCGCCGATCCCAATGCCGAGATCGACGTGAAGGAAGGCGACGAGATTGATGTGGAGGTCGTCAAGGTGAACGACGGCGAGGGCAACGTGCTTCTTTCCCGGAAGAACGTCCAGAGCAAGAAGTTCTGGGACGATCTCATGGCGGAGGAGACCGAGGGCAAGTCCTTCGAGACAGTGGTGAAGGAAGTCGTCAAGGGCGGCCTGATCGCCGAGATGGAGGGCGGCGTACGCGCTTTCATCCCCGCTTCGCACGTTTCCACCAAATATGTCGAGAATCTCAGCGAGTACGTGGGCAAGGCCGTCAAGGTCAAGGTCCTGGAGATCGACAAGCAGCGCAAGCGCATCGTGGCGTCCATCAAGCAAGTGCTGTTGGATGAAGCCACGTCCCGTGAGCAGGAGAAATGGGATTCCCTGGTGGTCGGCAGCAAGATCCACGGCATCGTCCGCCGGATCACCGACTTCGGCGCCTTTGTGGACATCGGCGGCCTCGATGGTCTCGTCCATGTGACCGACGCCGCCTGGGGCCGGGTCAAGCACCCCTCCGACGTGCTCAGCGTCAACCAGGAGATCGACGTGCTGGTTCTCGGTGTCGATAAAGAGAAGAAGCGCATCTCCCTGGGCTACAAGCAGCTCCAGCCCAAGCCCTGGACCATGGCGGGCGAGAAGTACCCCGTGGGCTCCATCGTGGAGGGCAAGGTGGTCCGCATCGTTCCCTTCGGCGCCTTCGTGGCCCTGGAGCCCACCATCGACGGTCTCATCCACATCTCCCAGGTGGCCACCCGCCGCATCGAGAAGGTGGAGGACGAGCTGAAGGTCGGCGACATCGTCCGCTGCAAGGTCCTGGAGGTGAACCCCGAGGCCAAGCGCATCTCCCTCTCCCGCAAGGAAGCGACCCTCGAGGAGCATCCCGAGATCGCCGAGCAGCTCGCCGCAGAGCGGGCCGAGAAGGAGCGCATCTATCAGGAGCGCAAGGCCGCCCGCGAGAACGCCAACCAGAACGCCGGTGAGCGTCGGCCCCGCGCTGAGCGCCCCGCCACCAGTGAGCGTCCCGCCAACGACGAGCGCCGGGAGTCCCGCCCGGATCGCCGCCGCCGCAACAGCGAGGACGGCGACTATGAGCTGCCCCCGGTGACCAGCACCACCACGAGCCTGGCCGACCTCTTCGCCGGCTTCAAGACCGAGGAGTAAGCTGAACACAGCGATACGCAAAGCAGACGCTGACCGGCGTCTGCTTTTTCGCGTTTCTTCCCGTAAATTCCAGCAGGCTTTCCTTGACACAGGGGACAAGAAAGCCTATAATACATACGGATTATAAGGGCCCATATGTGCCCAAAAAAAAACAGGAGGATTATGGTATGGCAAAGACCATGACAATCGACGGGAACACCGCGGCAAGCCATGTGGCTTACGCATTTTCCGACGTTGCCGCAATTTACCCCATCACCCCTTCGTCTCCCATGGCGGAGGTGGCCGACGACTGGGCTGCCAACGGCAGGATCAATCTGTTCGGCCAGAAGGTCCGCATCGCCGAGATGCAGTCCGAGGGCGGTGCTTCCGGCGCGGTCCACGGCTCCCTCAAGGGCGGCGCGCTGACCACCACCTTCACGGCTTCTCAGGGCTTGCTCCTGATGATCCCCAACATGTATAAGATCAGCGGCGAGCTGCTGCCCGGCGTGTTCCACGTGTCCGCCCGGGCCCTGGCCACCCACGCCCTGTCCATCTTCGGCGACCAGAGCGATGTCATGGCCTGCCGTCAGACCGGCTTTGCCATGATCGCCTCCGCCTCCGTCCAGGAGGTCATGGACCTGGCCCTCGTCACCCACCTTTCCGCCATCAAGGCGTCCGTGCCCTTCGTCCACTTCTTCGACGGCTTCCGCACCTCCCACGAGGTCCAGAAGATCGAGGCCATCGACTATGAGGACATGGGTAAGCTCCTGGACTACGACGCGGTGAAGAAGTTCCGTGAGCGGGCCCTGAACCCCGAGCATCCCCATCTTGGCGGCACGGCGCAGAACCCCGACATCTACTTCCAGAATCGCGAAGCGGCCAACAAGTATTATGAGGCCGTTCCCGCCATCGTGGAGGACTACATGGAGAAGGTCAGCGCCCTCACCGGCCGGACCTACCACCTCTTCGACTACGTGGGCGCCCCCGATGCCGACCGGGTGGTCATCATCATGGGCAGCGGCGCCGACGTGACCGAGGAGACCATCAACTACCTGAACGCCAGGGGCGAGAAGCTGGGCCTCATCAAGGTCCGCCTGTATCGGCCCTTCGCCGCCGATAAGTTCCTGGCCGCCATCCCCGCCACCTGCAAGAAGCTGGCCGTCATGGACCGCACCAAGGAGCCCGGCTCCCTGGGCGAGCCCCTGTACACCGACGTGTGCACCGCCCTGCGGGAAGCCGGTCGGGAGGATCTCGTTGTGGTCGGCGGCCGCTACGGCCTGGGCAGCAAGGAGTTCAATCCCACCATGGTCAAGGCCATCTACGACAACCTCAGCGAGGCCGAGCCCAAGAACCACTTCACCGTGGGCATCATCGATGACGTGACCAATCTCAGCTTGCCTCTCGGCCCCACCGTCAACGCGGCCCCCGAGGGCACCATCTCCTGCAAGTTCTACGGCCTCGGCTCCGACGGCACCGTAGGCGCCAACAAGAACTCCATCAAGATCATCGGCGACCACACCGACATGTACGCCCAGGGCTACTTTGCCTACGACTCCAAGAAGTCCGGCGGTCTCACCGTCAGCCATCTGCGCTTCGGCAAGACCCCCATCCAGAGCCCCTACCTCATCGACAGCGCGGACTTCGTGGCCTGCCACAATCCGTCCTATGTCACGAAGTACAACGTGGCCAGCGGCATCAAGGAGGGCGGCACGTTCCTCCTCAACAGCCCCTGGACCCTGGAGGAGATGGAGAAGGAGTTGCCCGCGTCCTTCAAGAACGCCATCGCCAAGAACCATCTGAAGTTCTACAACATCGACGCCATCAAGCTGGCTCTCCAGGTCGGCATGGGCGGGCGCATCAACACCATCATGCAGGCTGCCTTCTTCAAGCTGGCCAACGTGATCCCCGTGGAGGATGCCGTGGGCTTCATGAAGGCCGCCGCCAAGAAGTCCTACGCCAAGAAGGGTGACGCCGTGGTCCAGAAGAACTATGACGCCATCGACATCGGCATCAATGCCGTGGAGGAGATCAAGTACCCCGAGAGCTGGGCTACCACCACCGAGGGCGCTGAGGTCGTCCCCGTGACCGATGATCCCTACTTCAAGAGCTACATCGAGCCCATTCTGGCCCAGGAAGGCGACGCGCTGCCCGTGTCCGCCATGAGCCCCGACGGCACCGTGCCCACCGGCACCACCCGCTATGAGAAGCGCGGCATCGCCGTCACCGTCCCCGAGTGGATCCCCGAGAAGTGCCTCATGTGCAACCAGTGCGCTCTGGTCTGCCCCCATGCCGCCATCCGTCCCTTCCTCCTCAACGCCGAGGAAGAGGCCAACAAGCCTGAGGGCTTCGTGACCAAGCCGGCCGGCAAGGGCTTCGAAGGCCTGACCTACCGGATGCAGGTGAGCCCCCTCGACTGCTCCGGCTGCGGCAACTGCATCGACGTGTGCCTCGCCAAGGAGAAGGCTCTCAAGATGGTGCCTCTCGCCGAAGCCAAGGCTGACGAGAGGAATTGGGACTACGCCGATTCCCTCTCCGAGAAGGATGTGAAGGTGAACCGCAAGACCGTCAAGGGCTCCCAGTATCTCAAGCCCCTCTTCGAGTTCTCCGGCGCCTGCGCGGGCTGCGGCGAGACCCCCTACATCAAGCTCCTCACCCAGCTCTTCGGCGACCGCATGGTCATCGCCAACGCCACGGGCTGTACCTCCATCTACGGCGGTTCCGCCCCCACCGTGCCCTACGCCAAGAACGCCAAGGGCCAGGGCCCCGCTTGGGCCAACTCCCTCTTCGAGGACAACGCCGAGTTCGGCTACGGCATCAACCTGGCCAACAAGCAGCGCCGTCTGGGCCTGAAGGACACCGTGGAGAAGTTGATCGCGGTGGATTGGGCCACGGAGGAGATCAAGGCCGCCGGTAAGGAGTGGCTGGCGGCCATGGACGAGGCCGAGGCCTCCCGCGCCGCCGGCGAAAAGCTGCTGGCCGCCTGCAAGGATGGCATCGCCGAGGGCTGCGACTGTGACGCCTGCACCCTCGCCCGCAAGGTCATCGAGAACGCCGATTTGCTCACCAAGCAGTCCATCTGGGTGTTCGGCGGCGACGGCTGGGCCTACGACATCGGTTACGGCGGACTCGACCACGTCCTCGCCATGGACGAGGATGTGAACGTGCTGGTGGTGGACACCGAGGTGTACAGCAACACCGGCGGTCAGTCCTCCAAGGCCACGCCCACCGGCCCCATCGCCAAGTTCGCGGCGGCCGGCAAGCGGACCAAGAAGAAGGATCTGGGCCTCATGGCCATGTCCTACGGCTATGTGTACGTGGCCAAGGTCTGCATGGGCGCCGATCCTGCGCAGCTGCTGAAGGCGGTCAACGAGGCTGAGGCCTACCACGGTCCGTCCCTCATCATCGCCTACGCCCCCTGCATCAACCACACCATCAACATGAGCCACTCTCAGTTGGAGGCGAAGAAGGCGGTGGAGGCCGGCTACTGGCCCCTGTATCGGTACAATCCCGACCTGGCCGCCCAGGGCAAGAACCCCTTCACCCTGGATTCCAAGGATCCCAAGTCCTCCTTCCAGGACTTCATCCTGGGCGAAGGCCGCTATGCCGCCCTCAAGAAGCAGTTCCCCGAGATCGCGACCGAGCTCTTTGTCCGGGCCGAGCGGGAAGCCTACGACAAGATCGACTACTACAAGAAGCTGGACAATTTGGAGTAAGTCGCACATCTCAACCTCAACGGAGGCGCCTCACCCGGGGCGCCTCCTTTCCGTGCTTTGGGAAATATTACAACTATATCGCCTTTTGTTCATGGATATGTTGCGTTTCGTCCGAATCTTGCTGATAGCCTGTTTTCAGAGCAAAAGGAGGTGCAGTATGAGACGCTGTTTTTTATTTGTATTATGCGGCCTGCTCCTATGGAGCAGTTTTGCCTGCCAGCCCACGCCGGAGGCGGAGGCCGTCGTCAACAAGAGCGACGGGAAGCTGGAACAGGTCATCGGTGCGGATCCCTTGCCCAAGGCGCAGGAGGAATATCCTGAGCGGCTGACGCTGGCGCCCTTCGGGAACGACGCTTTCTCCGTGGAGATGGACGCGGTGGTGGAGGTGCCGGATGTGGGGCGGGTCCCGGTGGCCGAGGTGGTCGGCGGCAGCTATGACGCGGCCTGGGCCCGTACCATGATGGAGCGCATGGCGGACGGGCGAGCGCTCTGCACCTATGAGACCGAGATCCCCGTCACCAAGGACAAGATTGCCGGGGAGATCGCCCTGATACAGGAGCTTTTGGTCGACCCGGAGGCGCATCTTCCCAAGGGGATGTCCGAGACGGAGCGAAAAGAGCAGATCCAGGCGTGGCAGGAGGAATATGAGGCCCTGCAGCAGGCATACCGCAGCGCGCCGGATACCTTTGACGCCAAACCGGCGGACCTGTCCGACGAATGGTATTCGGTCCATGGCCGGTTCAACGCCGCGGCGGATTTCGGAAAGCGACGCATGACGTATCTGGAGGCCGGGGCCTCGGGGTATGTGAGGTTCAACAACTTCGAGGACGGCCTGGGAAGGCTGTCCCGATATGACTACGCCAGCGACCTCATGGGCGGGAACGATCTTTCCATCACGAGAGACCAGGCCGTTCAAATGGGACTCGATTTTTTGGGGTCCCTGGGCTTGACCAATTTTGCACCCTCCCTGGTCATGATGGGCTGCTGCGAGCCCCGAGACGCAACGGAAAGGCCCCTAGAACAGTGGCCCCAGGCATACAAGATCTGGTTCACTAAAAATGTCAACGGCGTGCCCACCGCCTTTTCGGTCCAAAAGTATGCGGTGGATACTGTGGAACCCCTATATGCACCGGGAATATCGGAGGGTTTTGCCGTTCTGACGATCCGGGACGCGGGCGTGGTCTATATGGACTATTACGATCCGGGCACCGTTGTCCGCGTCGTTAACGAAAATGTGGCCCTGCTGCCCTTTGACGAGATCGTGACCCGCTTTCAGCAGCAGATGCTCTATGGGATCTCGCCCATGCGCTATGAGGATAAACGGATCACGGCCAACACCCTGCGGATCGACCGGGTGTCTTTGGGCCTGGTAGAGGTCAAAAAGCGGAACGATCCGGCCGTGAGGCTGCTGATCCCAGCGTGGACCTTCTTTGGGGCCCTCATTCAAACCTATTCGGAAGCGGTCCCCCACGGGTTCACATTAAATGAAAACAAGCAGTACATCGACCGGGAGCCAGGCGCCTGCTATTTGGTCTTGAATGCCATCGACGGCAGCGTGATCGACCCGGCAAAGGGATATTGAAAGGAGAAACGAGGATGAAACGGATTAGGATCCTTTTGCTTGTCTGCCTGCTGCTCTGTGCCTGCCAGCCTACGCCGGAGGCGGAGGTGGTGGTGAACAAAGGGGAAGGGGCTTTGGAGAGCGCCATCCACAGCGACCCGGCGGCGTACCCCGCGGAAAGCAACGGTCGGGCAGGGGAGGAGACTCTATGGGATGCTCTGGGGGTGCCGGAAAATGAAAGTTTGGAAATCACCGGTCCCGTGTACGGCGGGACGTTGCATATAGAGATGGACGCCGCCCTGCATCTGCCGGAGGTGACGAAGGTGCCGGTGCTGCTGGTGAACAGACGCCATCCCAGCGCTGAGGAGAAGCAGAGGATGGCCGAGACCTTGACGGGGCGAAAGGTGTTCTTTGGCACCGATCCTTTGGGGAATGAGCGGTTTTTGAACGTGATGGAGCAGGAGAAGAAGACGCTGGCGGCTTTGGAATCCAAGCCCTACGGCCCTGACGCGGACTATGAAACCTTGCAGGCGGAGCTGACGGAAAGCATCCAGCGGCTGCTGACCTACTATACCGAAACGGAGCCTGGCAAGAAGGAGCCCTGGACTGGGTCCTGGTCTGACCCGCTGGTGAGCATATTCACCGAGAGTGGCCAGCACATCTGGATCGAAACCGAGACGAAAGACACCTGCTCCATCCAGTACGACGCATCGGACGCCATGTCCGACGGGAGCGAACGGGTGATCGACGAAAAAACCGCCCGGCGGCTGGTGGAGAAAGCCCTGGGCGTGTTCGGGTGCAGCCACTATGAGATCACGGGCATACGTCCCGCCGATCGGTATTATCGCGAGCTGTTCAACAGCGGAACGGGCGTAGACGATGGCTCCTTCACCGTTTCCATTCGACCGGTGTACGAGGGCATCCCAATCTATGAATGGAACACCTACTTCGGCTCCGACACCGCCGCCCAGAAGGCGGGCCTGAGCTATAGCCACCCAGTGGTGAAGGAGCGGATCATGGCGGACGTGCAGAACGGGCGGTTGGCCAGCCTCACCTGGATCGACCCACTGGAGGTCCTGGGCGTGGAGAATGAGAACGTGACATTGCTGTCCTTTGACGAGATCATGGGTATCTTTCAAAAGCAGGTCTATCGGAACATCTATCTGGACGGCGGAGAGCTGACGTTGAAGGTCACGGACGTGTATTTCTCCTACCGCTGCGTGAAGAAGCGGGACTCTGAACAATATTACCTGCTGCCCGTATGGGACTTCATCGGCCATGACGTCCGCATGGAGAACCTGAAGAAGCGTCACAGCATCGACGAATCCATCCTGGCCGTCAACGCCATCGACGGCAGCATCTTGAACGATCTGCTGGGGTATTAATGACGCATAGCGTCAAATCATGGAGCCACGCGCAGCGGGCGAGAAATCATGGGCGACAGCCCAAATTATGATGCGTTAGCATCAAATCATTTGATGATTTGCATGCGGCATGATTTGCACTTGTGGTGCATGATTTGCGGCAAGGCCGCATGATTTGCGCCTTACGGCGTATGAAAGGAGATAGTGTGAAAAAACTGTTTACCCTTATTATTGCTCTAATCCTCCTCACCGCATGCCAGCCCACGCCGGAGGAGCCCTTCGTGATCCAGAACGACCAGGAGAAGATGATCGAAACGGCCCAACAGGTGGACACGGTGCCCGAGGAAAAGGCGGATGAAGCCGTGGATCTCTACGAGCGCCTGGGCGCGCCGAAGACGTTCCAAAAGCAGCTGTCCGGTACAGGCGGACGGCTGGTGGTGGACGTGGACGCGGAGGTGATCCTGCCCGAAAGCGAGCTGCCCATCATTCGGGTGGAGCCGGAGCGGGGCATCAGCAAGGAGAAACTGCTCCAATTTGCCGACGCCCTGCTGCCCCAGGGGGCGGAGTTCGTGGAGCCCCAGGTCGTGGAGGTAAATGAGGAGGAGACGTATTACTTACGCTCCAAAGCCTGGTATGTGCCCACCATCCAGCTCATGCAGTGGGCCATCGAGCACTGGGACGACGGCGGCAGCGCCTTCTTCGACAACGACGATTCCACTAAGGCGGACGTGGAGAAACGCTTGGCGGAGACGCTGGTGATGCAAAGCCTGGCCCCGGAGAAGATGCCCCGGGTGAGCCGGGAGGAATTGCAGATGGATGGCTGGTGGCAGGCCACGGTGGATGACGCGACCTTGTCCACTATATACGTGGCCTCCAATCCCTGGGACGGCGCGGTGGACCGAATCGAATACGTCCGCAACGACCACGACAACCCCAACGTGATCATAAAGAATATAATTCCCAACGACCTCGACTATAAGGCGGCGGAGGCCGCGGCCGTGGAGCTGGTGAACAGGCTCCCCATCGGTGACTTTGCCCTCAGCGCCGCCTGGCCGGAGACCTACGATCTATACGGCGATGGCACGGAGCCCTGCTGGCGGTTCTTCTTTGGCCGGGCCTATGGCACCGCCCGGGAGACCATCACCAACGCGGAGTGCACCCGGGACGAGGGCTACAACCACCAGCGGGACTATGAGAAGCTGCTGGTGACCGTGGACAAGGACGGGGTGGCGGGGGTCCGGTACGACGCGCCCTATGTGGCGGGGGAGACCCTGGCGGAGAAGACGAATCTGATGCCCTTTAGTAAGATCGAAGAGATATTCGACAAGATGATCCTGGTCTACGACAACAACCTGAACGACGGCACCCGGGATAAGACCCACATGACCTATCACATACAAAAGGTCGAACTGGGCCTCGTGAACATCCCGGAGAAAAACGCGGAGTCGGGCCTCCTGGTCCCCGCCTGGACCTTCCTGGGCTACACCCACATAGAGAGCCCTTATGACGGCATCGTGGACTGGTGCACCAACGGCCTCAAGCCCTTTTTGACCATCAACGCCGTGGACGGGTCCATCATCAACCGCGAAGGAGTTTAACGCTATCGCTTCATCATCACCAGCAGCGCACCGCACCCGCACCCCAGGGCCACCACCAAAAAGCACAGCACCCAGCGGGGAAGGAGGCACAGGAGGATCACTGTCAGCACAGATAGCAACAGATAGATGATCACGCTGCGCCAGTTGACGCGGCAGGAAAGACACTTGGCTCTTTTCATAGGAAGCACCCCCATAATACATGATACGCGGCCCCGGGGCGAAAGGTTCCCGATTTTTATCACAGGGCATAGGATAGTGTATCTATATTTTGTGAAGGAGGCTGCCTATGAATGGAGCCTTATTATGTTTGGAAAACGTATCTTTATACTATCACACCCCCCAGGGGGAGACGGAAGCATTGCGGGATCTGAGCTTTTCGGTAGAGAAGGGGGAGTTCGTGGCCGTGGTGGGCCCTTCGGGCTGCGGCAAGACCACCATGCTTTCCCTCATTATGGGCCTCAATGCGCCTTCCTCCGGTCAGGTCACCTTCCCCCAGGGCCCGGTCCCCATGGGCTATATGCTCCAGCGGGATAATCTTTTGGAGTGGCGGACGCTGGAAAAGAACGTTCTGCTGGGGTTGGAGGTCCAGCACAAAGTAACGGAGGAGAGCCGAGGCCGGACCGTGGCCCTGCTCAAAAAGTACGGCTTGGGGGACTTCCTGTCCCACTATCCCGGTCAGCTCTCCGGCGGCATGCGGCAGAAGGCGGCCCTGATACGCACGTTGGCTCTGGACCCGGAGCTGCTTCTGTTGGACGAACCCTTCTCGGCCCTCGATTATCAGACCCGGCTGACCCTGGCCGACGAGGTGTTTTCCATCATCCGAGCGGAGGGGAAGACCGCTTTGCTGGTGACCCACGACATCGGCGAGGCCGTGTCCATGGCGGATCGGGTGCTCGTCTTCTCGGATCGGCCCGCCACGTTGAAACGGGAGATCTCGCTGGACTTCCCCGGAAATATGCCGCCCCTTGCCCGCCGGGAGACGAACGCATTTCAAGAGCACTTTGCCGCCATCTGGAAGGAGCTGAAAAGATGAACTATTCCAAGGAGCATTTGGCCTATTTGAAGGCCATCCGCCGCCATCGCCGGGCCGTATCCCTGACCCGCATTCTGATACTGGTCCTGTTTGTAGGCCTGTGGGAGCTGGGCGCCAGGCTCGGCTGGTTCGACGTGTTCATTCTCTCCAGTCCCAGTCGGGTCCTGGCCGCCATCGGCCGGCTGTGGGGGGAGGGGAGCCTTTTTCTGCATATCGGCGTGACCCTCTATGAAACAATTATGGGCTTTTTGCTGGGCACGGCGTTGGGGATCCTTCTGGCCGTGATCCTCTGGTGGCTGCCCTTTGTGAACGAGGCGCTGGACCCCTATCTGGTGGTGCTCAACGCCCTTCCGAAGATCGCGCTGGGCCCCGTGCTCATCGTGTGGATCGGGGCGGGCATGGGCTCCATCATCGTCATGGCCGTGCTCATCTCCCTGGTGGTGACCACGGTGACGGTCCTCTCCGGCTTCACCGCGGCGGCGGAGGAAAAGCAGTTTCTCATGCGCACATTGGGCGCCGGCAAAGCGCAGACCTTCCTGAAGGTGGTCCTGCCCGCCGGGGTGCCCCATATGATGTCCGCGCTGAAAATTTCTGTGGGCATGAGTTGGGTGGGCGTTATCGTGGGAGAATACCTGGTGAGCAAGTCCGGCCTTGGCTATCTCATCGTGTATGGGGGGCAGGTGTTCAAGCTGGATCTGGTCATGGCCTCGGTGGTGATCCTGTGCCTTTTGGCGGCCCTCATGTATGGCGGCGTGGCGCTGCTGGAAAAACGATTCAAAAAGTGACGGGCTGGGTCGGGGCTTTATCGAAACATGACGCAATGGCTGGACTTTACTCTTGCATTGACAGCATGTGTATGGTATAATCCGCCCATATTGGGTAGGTGGACCCATATGAGGAAAGGTTTTTTGATGGAAAAGATTTTTGAGAAGATTGAGCAGCGTTTGAAGCAGGATCATCAGGTGACGCCCAACGAGGCCACCGTATATCAGATTCACGACGCCCTGAGCAAGCTGGTCATGGACGGCATCGCCGACACCTGGTATGAGAGCCGTCATCAGCATGAACGCAGCCGGGGCGCCTATTATTTCTCCGCGGAATATCTCACGGGCCGCATGGTCTATAACAACCTCTACAACCTGGGCATCCTCGACAAGGTGAAGAAGGCCTTCGCCCAACACGGCCTGGACATCAACATGTTCGAGGAGATCGAGGACTGCGCGTTGGGCAACGGCGGCCTTGGCCGGTTGGCGGCCTGCTTCCTGGACTCCGCCGCCACCCACGATCTGCCTCTGGACGGCTACGGCATCCGCTACAGATACGGCCTCTTCAAGCAGAGCTGGCGGGACGGCTATCAGCACGAGGCGGCCGACGACTGGCAGCGCTTCGGCGACCCCTGGAGCCGCCGCCGGCCCACCCACGAGGTGCTGGTGAAGTTTGCCGATCAGACCGTACGGGCCGTGCCCTACGACATGCCCATCATCGGCTATCAGACCGACAACATCGGCACGCTGCGCCTCTGGCAGAGCGAGGCCGTGGAGGACTTCGACTTTCAGATGTTCAACGAGCAGGAGTACGCCGAGGCCGTGAAGGAGAAGAACGCGGTGGAGGACATCACCCGCGTCCTCTATCCCAACGACACCACCCGCGCAGGGAAGAAGCTGCGGCTGAAGCAGCAGTACTTCCTGTCCTCCGCGTCGCTGCAGGATCTGATGCTCCGCCTCAAGCGAGAGAAGCTCCCCATGGAGCAGTTCGCCGCCCACAACGCCATCCAGCTCAACGACACCCATCCCACCGTCAGCATTCCCGAGCTCATTCGGCTGCTCATGGCGGAGGGCCTCACCTTCGAGCAGGCCTTCGACATCGCCCAGAAGACCTTCGGCTACACCAACCACACGGTCATGCAGGAGGCGTTGGAGAAGTGGGACGCGGACCTGCTTAGAGAGCTGCTCCCGGAGATCTTCGACATCATCTACCGTATCAATGCCAAGCTCTGCGGCGAACTCATGAGCCGGGGCATCGACTGCTCCTCCTACGCCATCATCCAGGGCAACCGGATCCACATGGCCAACCTCGCCGTGTACGTGAGCCATGCGGTGAACGGCGTGGCCAAGATCCACACCGAGATTTTGAAGAACGACGTGCTCAAGAACTGGTACGAGCTCTATCCCGAGCGCTTCCAGAACAAGACCAACGGCATCACCCAGCGCCGCTGGCTGGGCCTGTGCAACCCGGGCCTTGCTGACTTTGTCGCCAAACGGATCGGCGACGGCTGGCTGCTGGACCTTTCTGAGCTCGAAAAGCTGAAGGCGCACATGACCTCCACGGATATTCGGGAGTTTTTGGAGGTCAAGCGGCAGAACAAGCGCAAACTGTCCGACTATGTGTACGTCCGGGAGGGGGTCCGGCTGCCGGACACCTTCGTCTTCGACGTGCAGATCAAGCGCATGCACGAGTATAAGCGCCAGCTCATGAACGCCTTCGCGATCCTCGATATCTACTTTGGCATCAAGGACGGCCGCATCAAGGACTTCCCGCCCACGGCCTTCCTCTTTGGCGCCAAGTCCGCCCCCGGCTATATCATCGCCAAGACGGTCATCAAGTTCATCAACGAGATCGCTAAGCTCATCAACAACGACGAGTCCGTCAGCGACCGGATGCGGGTGGTCTTCGTTCAGAACTACAACTGCTCCTACGCCGAGCACATCATCCCCGCGGCGGATATCTCCGAGCAGATCTCCCCGGCGGGCACCGAGGCCTCCGGCACCGGAAACATGAAGCTGATGCTCAACGGCGCGGTGAGCCTGTGCACCTACGACGGTGCCAACATCGAGATCCTGGAAGCGGCGGGGGAGGAGAACAACTACCTCTTCGGCGCTCGGGTGGACACCCTCAACGAGCTGCGGCCCCACTACGACCCCAAGGCCATCTACGAACATGAGCCCCGGGTGAAGCGGGTGGTGGATACCCTGGTCAACGGCACCTTCGATGACGGCGGCACGGGCGTCTTTAGGAGCCTCTACAACTCCCTGGTCAACGGCAACAGCTGGCAGCGGCCGGACTACTACTTCGTGCTCTACGAGTTGCTGCCCTACATTGACCGGAAGCTGGACGCCATCTATGACACCCAGGATCCCCTGACCTTCGGTCGCAAGGCCCTCATGAACACCGCCAGCGCCGGGCACTTCTCCTCGGATCGGACGGTGCTCGAGTACGCTCGGGATATCTGGGATCTGAAGCCCTTTCCCCATCGGAACACCCTGAAGCTGTTTTAAGGGGGGAGGCTGCACCATGCTTGCTCTATCGCCCGTATCCGCCCTGGCGGGGCTGCTGCTGGGATTCGTTCTCAGTGTAGCGCTCATTGCGCTTTTGAGGGACAAGCTTCCCCAGGACCATGGCCGGGCCTTCGCGGTGAACGGCCAGGTCAGTAAGGGCAAAGCCCGGGGCAGCGGCGTGATATTCATCCCGGTGTTCGCGGTCGTGACCCTGCTGGTGACGCCCTTCTCCTATGAGCGGTGCGCCTACCTGTTTTTGACGCTGGCCGCCATGCTGACGGGGTATTTGGATGACCGGGCGGATCTGCCCTGGAGCGAGCTCAAAAAGGGGCTGCTTGACCTTGTCATCTGCGTATTGGCCCTGATCACCTTCATGAACACCCACGACAGCTACGGCTTTGGCTTCTTCGGCCGGTGGGTGAGCCTGCCCTGGTGGCTGTTTGCACCCATCGGGCTGTTCCTTCTTTGGGCGTTCATCAACTGCTGCAACTGCGCCGACGGGGTGGACGGCCACTTCGGCACTCTTTCCAGCATCTCCCTGGGCGCCCTCGGGTATGCCCTCTACGCCTTTCGGGACCGTCCGGATTACGCCCTCAGCGCCCTGGTGCTTATCGGCTGTGTCCTGGCGTATCTGCTTTTCAACGCGTCCCCCAGCCTTGTCATGATGGGCGACGCCGGCAGCCGCGCCATCGGCCTGTTCATGGGCATCCTGATCTTGCAGACGGGAAACTTCCTGCTGTGCCTGCCCTTTGCTGTCGTGATCCTGCTGGACGGCGGGCTGGGCCTTTTCAAGCTGGCCGTCATGCGCACCTTCCACAGCAAGACCTTCATGATGTGGCTCTTGACCCCTCTTCACGACGAGGCCCGGAAGAAACGCCATTGGTCCGACACCCAGACCGTGTTTCGCTTCGCCGTCGTCCAGCTCCTCTGCGCTCTCGCGGGGCTCCTGGTCATGGCCTACTACCACGGCATGCGCCTTTGAACCGATCGCTGCATCCTTGGCCCGCTCCCTGGTGGAGCGGGTCGTTTTTACGTTTTGTTCACGTCTTGGCAGTTGATTGGGGTTTTGCGGGGATGTAAACTGTATTTGTAGATTTTTAGGCACAGGAGCCCTTTTTGCGTGAAGAAGCTGTGGAGAAACCGCCCCATACTCATCGCCCTGCTGGCATCGGCGTTGTTTCTGGTGCTGGCGGCGCTGACGGTGGGCCGTCGGACCGCCTCCCGTGCCGAGGACATGTTCTCCTCCGCCGTGCTGCCCGTGCAGGAGGCGGTGAGCGACATGACGGATCGGGTCACGGACTTCTTCACCCGCGTCTTCTTTCCCAGCAGCATCCAGGAGGAGAATAAGCGCTTGACCCAGCTCGTCGCCGCCTATGAGCGCCGCCTCATCCTCTATGAGGCCATGGAGCAGGAGAACGCCCGGCTTTCGGAGCTGCTGGATTACGCCTCCGCCAACAGCAATTTCTATTTCATGACCGCCCCTATATCCGCTCGGAATATGGATCCCTATGTGGACACGCTCACCGTACGGGGCGGGTCAAGGAGCGGCGTCACCGAGCAGATGGCGGCGGTCAACGGCCAGGGCATCGTGGGCCGGGTCATCGAGGTGGGGGCCACCTATTCGAAGATCCGCACCATGCTCAACGAGGATATGCGCATCTCCGTCATGGTGGAGCGCACCCGGGACGAGGGCATGCTGGGCGGCCTCATATTGGAGGACGGGCAGCTGGTGGGGCTGAAGCTCTACTATCTCCCCAAGGACGCTGACCTGCAGGTGGGGGACACCATCGTCACCTCCGGCCTGGGCGGGATCTTCCCCAAGGGCCTCTACGTGGGCAAGATCATCTCCCTGGCCGATGAGGACAACGGGGAATACAACGCCTGCGTCATGAGCGACGTGGATTTTGAGCACCTGGAGGAGGTGCTCATCATCTTAGGAAGGGAGGGCTGATATGGCTATCAAAAAACATGCCGCCCTCATCGTGTCATTCGTGATCGCCCTGTTTTTGGACACGGCCATATTGCCCAAGTGGAACCTGTTCAATATGGTGCCCTTCGTCATGCTGGCGCTGATGCTGGCATCGGAACAGATATTCTCCCTCCAGACGGCCATCCTGATCGGGGCCTTCGGAGGCCTTTTTGAGGACCTGCTCTGTGAAAACATGATCGGCCTCACTTCGGCCCTGTGCCTGCTGGTTGCAGTAGTCTATGAAAAGCTCCCCAAAAACAGCGACACCAAATGGCCCATCCTGGGTCTTTATTGTCTGATCCTGGCCTTTGCCGTGGAAATCATGCGCGCTCTTGGGGCCTGGGTCATCGGCTTGCGATTCGGCTTTATGAACGCGGCGCTCTACGGCGCCCTGCCCAGGGCCCTGCTCACGGGCCTGTGGGCGCTTCTGTTTATGGCGATCTTCAAACCCTTATTGAAACGGCAGGTGGACGCGGCATGACCCGGCAGCCTGTGTGGAAACTGAATGCTCGTCTTTTGCTCATCGCCCTGATGCTGCTCGCCATGGCCGGGTATCTTTGCTGGGGCCTCAGGAAGCTGTCCGTGGAGGAGACGGAGAGCTACCAGGCCGCGGTCCGAGCCACCAGCATCGTAACCACCTATCAGTCCGGCACCCGGGGAACCATCACCGACCGGTACGGCACCGTTCTTGCCTATGACGAGACCACCTACAATGTGAAGTTTTATCGGGACCCGGACAAGACCAGCCCCATAGAGTCCGCCCGCTACACCCATGCCCTCATGGAGGCCATTCGCATCATCGAGGCGGGGGGCGGCACCATCGAGGAGCACTTCTATATCCGGCTCAACAATGACGGCACCTACCGCTACGATTTCGGCGTTACCAGCGAGGCGGCCATCGCCTCCCGCAAGAAAAACTTCGTGGAGGCCTGCCGCTTCTCCGACCCGGACGTTTCCCCGGAGAGGGCCTATCTCATTTTGCGGGAGAGCTGGCAGATCCCGGACGACATGCCTTACGACGAGGCAAAGAAGATCATGTCTATCCGCCAGGACGCGGTACTGAACTCATGGCATGCCTATGAGGGCGTGGTCATCGCCTACGACGTGAATCTTAGCGTGGTGACGGAGCTTGACATGCTTCAAAGCGAGCTCATCGGCGTCCAGACGGAGATGTCCGGCCGCCGGATCTATCCCTACAAGGACACGGCCTGCCACCTGATCGGCTACATGAGCAAGCAGGTGACCACCGACATGACCAACCTGGGCTACTCCTTCGACAGCTACGCCCCCTTCGTGGACGGGGCAGCCACCAACAACCTGCTGCAGCTCGGGTATTCCTACTCGGACCTTATCGGCGTGGCGGGCCTTGAGAAAAGCTGTGAAGCGTATCTGACCAGCCACCTCATCTCCCGACAGGGCACCACCACCATCGAGAAGACCAAGACCGGCTCCATCGTGGACGTGCTGGGCAAGACCGTACCCCAGGGCGGGCTCACGGTCCAGACCTCCTTGGATATCGAGCTTCAGCAGGTGGTGGAGCAGGCCCTGATCCACAACATCGAGGTGACGAGGGCGGAGCAGGAAAAGCGGATCGCCAAGGAGTATTCAAAGTACGCCAAGCTCCGCACCGATGTGAGCTCCATCGCCACCGCCGGGACCGGCGCCATCGTGGTCATGGGCGCTCAGACGGGGGAAGTGCTGGCCATGGCCTCCTATCCCACCTATGACCCCAACGTGTTCACCGACGGTGTGGACGCCCAGGAGCTGGAGATGCTCTTTGGGGAGGATTCCAACCAGCCCACCTTGAACAGGGCCATCGCCATCCGTACGGCCCCCGGCTCCTGCTTCAAGATGGCCACGGGCTTTGCGGGGCTCATGGAGGGAGCCATCACCACCACCTCCACCATCTCGGATCGGTCCCCCTACTACTATTTCGTGGACGATCCCACCACCAAGGTCACGGCCAACGCCCCCTCCTGCTGGACCACCACGCCTGGGAAGCACGCCAACCTCACCCTGAGCCGGGCCCTTGCTGTGAGCTGCAACTACTTCTTCTTCACCGTGGCGGACCGAGTGGGCATCAAGAAGCTGGCCTATTGGGCCGGTCGGCTGGGGCTGGAGGGCACCACGGGTGTGGAGCTCCCCGGCGAGCTCAGCGTTCAGGTGGGCGGCCAGGGCGCCCGGTACGACAACACCAAGACCCTGTCCCAGCAGTCCTCCTCCATACCCCGGCTCATCTATAACGAGATCTACGCCCTCCTAAAGCGCGTCGTGAAGGAGGTGGACCGCACCGTCAGCGACGAGGAGCTGACGCGCTGCGCCACGCGCCTCTTGAAGCTCCAGGACGGGGAACAGCGGGAGCGGGGCGAGGACATCCGCCGCATCCTGAATGAGGAGCTGAACATCCCCATGGGCATTAGCCTTTTGCATACGGACTGGGTCGTCACCATCTCCACATGGCTGGAGGAGCTTCGCTGGAAACCCACCTACACCATCCAGAGCGGCATCGGCCAGGGCGTTTCCCTGCTGACGCCCATCTCCGTGGCTCGGTACGCCGCCACGGTGGTCACCAGGGGGGACGTGCACAAGGCCACCCTTTTGGACGCCATCTACTATCCCGACGGCACCCTGTACGAAAAGCATCAGCCCGAGATCGTGGATCATGTGGACGCCCCCGATGAATACTGGGACGCCCTGCTCACGGGCATGGCCGGCGTGGTATCCCCGGAGGACGGCGGCACCGCGTCCAGCGTCTTCTCCAAATCCTTCTCCGACACCTATCTCGGCCTCATCGTGGGCAAGACCGGCACGGCCCAGACCTCCGCTGCCAACAACGTGGACATCGAAAACACATCCTGGTTCGTGGCGGTGACCCCCCGGGAGGATCCTCAGATCGTGGTGGCGGTTATGATCCCCAACGGCCTATCCGGCAGCGCCAGCCATGTGGCGGTGGAGGACATCATCTCCTGGTGGTATGAGAACCGGGCCGAAACGCTGGAGCTGTCAACCCAACCCGGGGAAGAGACCGTGGACCCGGAGTTGGAGGCTTTGCTACAGCCGGACGCGGATCAGCCCGAAGAACCGGAGCCCCTGCCCGAGGCGGAGATCCTGACCAACGGCTGATCACTTGTAACATAAAAAAGAACATTGTTTAACAATTTTCTGTATGTTCTTGCACCTTTTGGCAGAAAAGGGTAAAGTGTGATCGTATGGATACACTCAAAGCCATCCTCAACCAAATATTGCTTTTCTTTGACGAGGCAGGGGAGAAGATACGCCGCCTGTCTCCCAGGGGACGAAGACGCCTTCTGACCATGGCGGCGGTGTTTTTGCTGCTGGTGGTCCTGCTCATGATCCTCTTGATATCCAGCTGCCGCAGCAGCGGCCAGGCTATCACAGTGGAAGCGACGGAACCAGGCGGCCGGACCCGGGTGCGCTACGAGATCAGCGCCCCCACGGCCCAACCCTGGGGAGAGGGGGAGGTGAGCATCTCCTCCGGCGTGTTCCCCGTGAACGAGCCTGTCGCCACTGAACCGGCGGACGAGCCAGAAGACGATCCAACGGACGACCCAACGGGCGAGCCCGAGGATGAACCTTCCGGCGAGCCTGAGGACGAACCAACGGACGAACCTTCGGATGAGCCTTCTGACAAGCCGACGGATGATCCCGATTGGGACCCGGACGATATAGAAACCGTGGAGGAGACCCCGGAGCCTACGCCTGACGACGAGCCGGAGATTACCCCCGAACCGGGCCACCAGTATGCCACCCTGAAGAAGCACGATAAGAGCGAGGCTGTCACCACCCTGCAATACCGGCTCATGGAGCTGGGGTATCTGGACATCGACGAGCCCACCAACTATTTCGGCACCAGCACCGAGTCTGCCGTGGTCCTCTTTCAGCGCCAGCACGATTTGCAGCAGGACGGCGTGGCCGGAAACGACACCCAGACCATCCTGTATTCGGACGACGCCCAGCACTACATGATGAAGGAAGGCGCCGAGGGGGATGACGTGAAAGCCCTGCAGGAGCAGCTGGTGGATCTGGGGTATCTGTCCGAGAAGGATGTGGACCGAGTCTACGGCCCCATCACCATCGCCGCCGTGGAGGCCTTCCAGAAACGCAACAACCTTCACGTGGACGGCCTGGCGGGGGAGAAGACGTTGGATTTGCTGTACTCCGACGAAGCCAAGATCTCCCGAGAGCTGCAAAAGAAGCTGGAGGCTGAGGCCAAGAAGACGCCGGAGCCCACAAAGAAGCCCACGACCACCCCTACCAAAAAGGCCACCGCCAAGGCTACGGCGAAGCCTACGGCCACCAAGAAGACATCTGCGAAGTCGACGGCCAAGAAGACCGCCACGCCCAAGCCTACCGTCAAGAAGACCGCCACCCCGAAGCCCACGCCTAAGCCCACGGCCACACCCAAGAAGGATACCCGCATCGACAAGTTCATCGCCGCGGCCAACAGCAAATTGGGCTGCGAATACGTCCTGGGCGCCAGAGGTCCCAATAAGTTCGACTGTTCCGGCTTCGTCTACTGGTGTCTCAAGCAGGCCGGCGTCAGCGGTACCCGCCTCAGCGCCTCCGGCTACTCCCAGAAGACCGGCTGGAAGAAGATCGAGAGCATCGGGGATCTCAAGAAGGGCGACATCCTCTTCTTCCGCTCCGACACCAACAGCTCCGTGAACCACACGGGCATCTATGTGGGTGGGGGCAACATGATCGACGCTTCCTCCGGCAACGGCAAGGTGGTCAAGCGCTCCCTATCCGCCTATTGGAAACGGAACTTTGTCTGGGCCAGACGACCGTGGAACGAGTAAGCTTTCCGTCTGACAAAGTCAAAAGCTTTGTCAGACGGAGGCTCCGCCTTCGCTTCGCTTCCAGGTCTTGCCTATAAACCCGCGGTTTTCCGGGCGGCAAGACCTGCAAGGGGTCAAACGCACCGCGTATGTCGCTGCGTTCGACATATTGGAAGCCGCCCGTTCTTCCTTTGATGGTCGAGTGCGCGCGTCTACAACGCGCCTGTGTTTCTCCCAAAAACAGGAAAACAAACAGGGGCCGTTAAAAAAGTCCCTGAAACAGTAAAGGCCTGCGGAAGGGTTTCCGTGGGCCTTTTACTGTGGTAAAATAGACGTGTGAAAAACCAAATTACCGAAACAAAGTATACCGCAAAGCAGGGAAGATTACCAGTGTTTGTTGCAG
>R21__coassemble_285_pt1 | contig 43265 bp, 36 predicted proteins | sample R21__metabat2_low_PE_052 | metagenome-assembled genome bin R21 | reverse complement strand
TTAGATCTTCCTCTTTTTCATTCTCGTGATCATTCTCTTTCTCATACTCTTTTTCTTTTTCTTTTTCTTTCTCTTTATCTGAAACCAGAGAAGCATCCTCTGAAATCAGAGCGTCCCCTCTGGAATCAGAGGGAGTTTTCCGGCGGCTGCTGCGGGCCTTGCCGGCGCTTTTCACCGTCCAGGGGCTCCATGAGCGCCCGAAAATCCGTATGCCCGAAGGGCAAATCATGGAGGCCATGCAGCGCATGGGCGAGAAATCATGGGCGCATGCCCAAAGCATGATGCGATGCCGCGGAGGGCATCGCATCAAATCATTTTGCTATATTTTCGGGATGATTTGCGCCTGGGGCGCATGGCGTTACTCTGCGGCCAGCCTTTTGAGGCATTCCGCCATATAGCGGGTGTTGAAGAGCATCTCGGAAAGGAGGATGTTTTCGTTGGCGATGTGGCACAGGTCCGGCCGGTCCGGGCGGGTGACGCCGATGGCCACGGCGTTTTGGAATTCCCGGGCGTAGGTGCCGCCGCCGATGGACAGGGGCTTGGCGTCATGGTCCCCGGAGAGCTCGCCGTACACGTCCATAAGGGTGCTCACCAGCTCCGTGTCGGGGGCGATGTAGTGGCCCAGGGAGTTGGACCTATCCTTCACGACAAAGCCCAGCTCACCCAGGCGCTGGTCGATGGGGCCCGTGAGCGCTTCGAAGGTCATGGAGGCGGGGTAGCGGCAGTCGAAGCCGATGGTGATGCCCGCCTCGCTGGCGGTGAGGATGGTGGGGGCCAGGGTCAGGCGACCGGAGGCGTCGGTGAAGTCCACGCCCAGGCCCTCCCCGTGGTTATAGCCGCATAAGAGGGTCGCCAGGCCCGCGAAGGTCTCCCCATCGGCCTGAGGCAGGTCCGCTTCGCTCAGAGCCGAAAGGAGCTTCATGAGGGCGTTGTCCGCGTGGTCCGGCATGGAGGCGTGGCCCTCCTTGCCCTTGACGGCGAGGGAAGTGGGGCCGTCCTCGCCGGCGATCGTGGCTTCCGCCGCCCCGGGGATCACGTTGGTGGCCGTGCCCACCTTAGCCCGGATGACGGTGGGGTATTTCTTTTCAAACATCATGTGGGAGATGTTCATTTCGCTGTTCACCACGGGGTAGGTGGCGTCCGGGGTGAAGGCCATGGTGGGCTCCCCCTCCACCTCCCGGTAGCGCTCCATGCCCGTGGAGCCCCGCTCCTCGTCGCAGCCCAACAGGATCCGCACCCGGCGGCGCATCTTGGCGCCGCTCTCCTTCAGGGCGTAGAGGGCGTAGAGGGCCGACACCGCCGCCCCCTTGTCGTCCGCGGTGCCCCGGCCGTACATGGCCCCATCGTGGATCTCGGCGCCGTAGGGGGGATAGGTCCAGCCCGTGCCCTCGGGCACCACGTCCAGATGGGCCATGACCGCCACCAGCTCCTCCCCTTCACCGTATTCCACCACGCCGCAGCGTCCTTCCACGTCCCACACCTTCTCAAAGCCCAGCCTTTTTGCTATTTCCTGGGCCTTGCGCAGGGCGGTATAGACGTGCTCCCCGTAGGGCATGCCCTCCTTGGGCGCCCCCCGGGACACGGAGGGGATGCGGATCAGTTCCTGCAGGTCCTTCACCTGGTTTTCAAAGCTGTTCTCAATGATTTTTTGCATGATAGTCCTCCTTCTGGTTTCCATGGGCCCATTCTACCACAGGCGGGAGGGAAAATGAAGTCCCGTTTTTCCGCCACGGTTTCTTCACGTTTCCTTCCTTGAATCGCGAATCGTGTTGTGGTACAATACGGTCTGTTCTACGAGGAGAGGAGCACTGGATGATCAAAAAGACCGTCAACCGGATACGAAACCTGCTGCCGGGCTACGGCTGGGTTTGCTTCCTGTTTTTGGTGGCCTGTCAGCTCCTGGTGTTTTCCGCCACCCGCATCCCCCTCCAATACATGGACAAGGTGGACATGTCCACGTCCCTGGACCGGCTCATCCCCTTCCGCCCCGGCTGGATATCCGTCTATGTGCTGTCCTTCGCTTCCTGGGCGGTGACCTTCTTCCTGCTCTTTCGGCAGCGGAAGGAGCACGTCTACCGGAACTCCGCGGCCTACTTCGTGACATTGCTCGTCACGTTCGCCTGCTTTATGCTGATGCCGGCAGAGCTGGAGCGGCCGGAGGTCACGGGGCGGGGCTTCTTCCCCTGGCTCACCCGGGTCATCTATTTCTTCGATCAGCCCAACAACCTGTGCCCGTCGCTGCACGTGGTGTGCAGCTACTACTGCTGGCGGGCCATCTATGACGCGGAGGGCATCCCCCTGTGGTACCGGCGGTTCAACTTCCTGTTCCTGCTGCTGGTGTGCTGCTCCATCCTGTTCGTGAAGCAGCACGTGGTGGTGGACATCCCCGCCGGAGTGCTGGTGTCGGAGGTGCCGCTGCAGCTGGCCCGGCATTTTTGCTGGGAGCGGGCGGGATACGCCGTTGAAAAGCGCCTTGCGGCAAAGAAGGGGACATAATCCGGTTGTCAACCGCCGCCTCGATGTGATATGATAGAAAAAAACAACGGGAGGAACAACGCATGAAGCAACTGAATCTCACGCCCCATATCGGCTGCGCGCCGGAGGATTTCGCCAAGACCGTGCTCATGCCCGGCGACCCCTTGCGCTCCAAGATGATCGCGGAGACCTATCTCACCGACGCGGAGCTGGTCAACAACATCCGGGGCGTCCAGGGCTACACCGGCTACTATAAGGGCAAGCGGGTGTCCGTCATGGCCAGCGGTATGGGCATGCCCGCCATCGGCATCTACTCCCACGAGCTATACAACTTCTTCGGCGTGGAGAACATCATCCGCGTGGGCTCCGCCGGCGGTATGCACCCCGACCTCAAGCTCTTCGACATCGTCATCGGCCAGGGCGCCTGCTACAGCAGCGCCTTCGTGAACCAGTACGCCCTGCCCGGCACTTACTCCGCCATCGCGGACTTCGGCCTCTGCCGCAAGGCCGTGGACGAGTGCGAGAAGCGGGGCCTCCGCTACAAGGTGGGGAATTTGCTGGCCTCCGACAACTTCTACTGCGACGCCGTGGACCAGGGCGCCTGGGTGAAGATGGGTGTGCTGGCGGCGGAGATGGAGTCTGCGGCCCTCTACATGAACGCGGCCCGGGCGGGCAAGAAGGCCCTGTGCATCTGCACCATCTCGGATCTGCTCGCCGGCGGCGAAGCCACCACCCCCGAGCAGCGGCAAAACGCCTTCCACGACATGATCCAGGTGGCCCTGGAGATCGCGGAATAAGATTTGCGCAACATGAAAAAGCAGCCTCGCGGGGCTGCTTTTTGCTGCGCAAAATGATGTTGTGCTACGCACAGTGATGCTGCTTCGCAGTGATGTATGGCCGCTATGCGGCAAAGCATCACTCCGGAGGAACCTTAGTTCCGCCGCCGGTTCCCGTTCACCAGCATGAAGAACCGGAGGAAGGAGAGCAGGGACCCCAGGGCCGCCAGCACGTAGGTCCAGGCGGCGGCGCTCAGGACCTTTTGGGCGGAGGAGCGGTCCGCGTAGTCGATGTACCCGCCCCGATCGAGGATCTCCAGCCCCCGCTGGCTGGCGTTGAACTCCACCGGCAGCGTGACCAGCTGGAACAGGAACATGGCCCCGTAGAGGGCCAGGCCGATGACCGCCAGGGGGTAGAGGTTCATGAACAGGCCGATGAGGATCATGTAGGGCCCCAGGGTCGCCCCCAAATTGGCCGTGGGCAGGATGGCCGTGCGCCACTTGATGGGGGCGTAGTCCTCCTGGTATTGGAGCACGTGGCCGATCTCATGGGCCGCGATGGCCAGGGCCGCCACGGAGGTGGAGTTGTAGACCTCGGTGGACAGGCCCACCGTGTCGTTCCGGGGGTCGTAGTGGTCCGTCAGGGTGCCTTGGACCGGCTGAACCGTGACGCCGCTGCCGTTGTCCAGCAGCATCTCCTGGGCCGCCTGGTACGCCGGGATGTTCCTGGCGCCGGGGACGGTGTTGTAGCGGTTGAACACCCGCTTCACCTTTCCCTGGGCGATCAGGCTCAACACGAAGACCACGATGAGGGCCAGCATGATGGTCTCATAGCTTACGTACACCCCGAGGATGCGCATGGCGGGAACCTCCTTTTTCCTTGTGTGTATCAGTATACCACCTTTCCGATGAAATTACCATTGCACACTGGGGATTTTGTGATATACTAAGAAGAAATTTTTGTGAAACGAGGAGAACACCATGCTAAAACTCCGTGACATACAGCGCGCGCCGGAAGCCCACGCCGGGAAGATCACCGTGGGCGGTTGGGTCCGCACCGTGCGGCAGGGGAAGGCCATGGGCTTCATCGAGCTCAACGACGGCACCTGCTTTAAGCCCATCCAGGTGGTCTTTGAAAACGACGAGCGGGAGTTGGGGAAGGGCCTTAGTACCGGCTGCTCCATCGCCGTGGACGGGGAGCTCATTTTGACCCCCGACGCCCCCCAGCCCTTCGAGGTGAAGGCGGAGAGGATCACGATCCTGGGCGAGTGCCCGCCGGACTACCCCATGCAGAAGAAGCGGCACACCCTGGAGTATTTGCGCACCCAGCAGACCCTGCGCCCCCGGACCAACACCTTCGAGGCGGTGTTTAGGGTCCGGTCCGTGGTGTCCGCGGCCATCCACGAGTTCTTCCAGGAGAGGGGCTTCGTCTACGTTCATACACCCATTTTGACCAACGCCGACTGCGAGGGCCGGGGCGAGATGTTCCAGGTCACCACCCTGGACCTTGCCAACGTGCCCAAGACCGACGACGGCGGGGTGGATTATTCCAAGGACTTCTTCAAGAAGCCCGTCCACCTCTCCGGCTCCGGCCAGCTCTACGGCGAGGCCTTCGCCCTGGCCTTCCGGGACATCTACACCTTCGGCCCCACCTTTAGGGCGGAGTACAGCTTCACGCCCCGGCATGCGGCGGAGTTCTGGATGATCGAGCCCGAGATGGCCTTCTGCGATTTGGAGGGCGACATGGAGGTGGCTGAGGGGATGGTGAAGTACATCATCCGGGCGGTGCTGGACCGCTGCCCCGACGAGATGGAGTTTTTCAACAAGTTCGTGGACAAGGGCCTCCTCGATCGCCTCCACAACGTGGTGGACAACGACTTTGGCCGCATCACCTACACCGAGGCGGTGGACATCCTCCAGAAGTCCGGTGTAGAGTTCGAGTACCCGGTCTCCTGGGGCACGGACCTGCAGTCCGAGCACGAGCGGTATCTCACCGAGAAGGTCTTCAACAAGCCCATCTTCGTCACCGACTACCCCAAGGACATCAAGGCCTTCTACATGCGGGAGAACGACGATGGGAAGACCGTGGCGGCGGCGGACCTGCTGGTCCCCGGCGTGGGCGAGATCGTGGGCGGCAGCCAGCGTGAGGAGCGGTACGACGTGCTGAAAGCCAAGTGCGACAAGCTGGGCATGGACATGACCGAGTACCAGTGGTATCTGGACCTTCGGCGCTACGGCGGCGTGGAGCATGCGGGCTTCGGGCTGGGCCTGGACCGCATGGTCATGTACGTCACCGGCATGACCAACATCCGGGACGTGGGCCCCTTCCCGAGGACGGCTGCGAATTTGGAGATGTAATAGAGGTATTATTGAAAGCCCGCACCTTTTTTGTAAAAAAGGTGCAACCAGAAAACTTTCAAGAAGGGGGCTGTGGTTCGTACCACGGCCCTCTTGGTTTGTCAGCGGATGGGCAGGGCGGCCTGTTCACGGCGTGATGGCGGGGTCGGCCATGGCCAGCCGGAAGCGCTTTAGAATGTGGATCATCATGGGCAGGGCCGTGAGGAAAGTGAACAGATCCGCCACGGGCTGGGCGAGGTACACGCCCCAGATGGGCGGGTCGATGAGCCGGGGCAGTAGCAGCATACAGGGGATGAACACCATGCCCTGCCGGGCGACGGCCAGGATGGTGGCCCGAAGGGCCTTGCCCGTGGTTTGAAAAAGCATGTTGGACATGGTCACCACCGCCATAAGGGGCAACGAGCAGCTTTGGCAGCGCATGGCGATGGCGCCCATGCGGACGACGTCCGGATCGTCCCGAAAGAGGCCCACGATGGGTTCGGCGAAAACAAACGTGCCGGCGGAGATCAAGAGCAACGCCGCAACCCCCACCCGGATGCAGAAGAGGTAGCCCTCTCGCACCCGGTGGAATCTCCGGGCCCCCCAGTTGTAGCCGCACACGGGCTGGAACCCTTGCCCAAAGCCCAGCAGGGCTGAGAAGGTGAAGAACATGAACCGGTTCACCACGGAGAAGGCGGCGATGGCCGCGTCCGCTTGACTAAGGGGCACGGCGGCGGCCGCGGCGGCGTTGAGGCACAATGTGGCCACGCTCCCGAAGCCCTGCCGGAGCAGGGAGGGGAGGCCCCCCGCCAGGATGTTTTTGAGGTAGTGGCCGGTGGGGGTCAGGTTCCTGAAACGTATCTTCAACGTGTCGCTGCGGAGGGTGCCAAGATACAGCACCAGGAAGCTGAAGCCCTGGCTTACCACGGTGGCGGCGGCAGCCCCCCTAACGCCCATATGGAATACGAAGATGAACAGGGGGTCCAATCCGATGTTCAGCACCGCCCCGGACACCAGGCCGATCATGGAGAAGAAGGCGTTGCCCTGGAAGCGCATCTGGTTGTTGAGCACGCAGGATGCGAGGACAAAGGGGGCGCCGAAGAGAAGGGTCGTATAGTAGGCCCGGGCGTGGTCCACGGTCTCAGCGGCCACCTTGGCGGTGTCCGCCCCCAGCACCCGCAGAAGAGGGGCGGCGAAGAGCTGCCCGAGGCCCAATATGAGGCCGCCCATCATGAGGGCGCAGAAGAAGCCTGTGGCGGCCATCCGCTCGGCGTCCTCCTGCCGGTTGGCCCCCAGCGCCCGGGAAACGTAGTTCCCCGAGCCCTGGCCGAAGAAGAAGCCGAAGGCCTGCATGACGGTCATGAGGGGGAAGATGAGCCCCACGCCTGCCGTGGCGAAGGTGCCCATGCGCCCCACGAAAAAGGTGTCCGCCATGTTGTAGAGGGAGGAGATCAGCATGGAGGCGATGGTGGGCCCGGCAAGGCGCAATATGAGCCCCTTTACGGGCGCCGTGGTCATGCGGATGAGCTTCTCGTTCCTGTTCTCCATGGATCAACCTTCCTTTGGCATGGTCAGCCATTTAGAGCGCTTGTAGTAGAGCCAGAAGATGGCGGCGCTGATGGTCCAGGTCAGCGGGTAGGCGCAGAAGAGCAGCCGGATATCGTGGCAGAAGTGCATGGCCACGGTGATGTAGCTGATCCGAAGCACACACCAGACCCCCAGCATCACCAGCATGGGCACCGTGGCCTTGCCGGCGCCCCGGCAGATGCCCGCCACCGTGTGGGAAAGGGCCAGCATGCAGAAGAACAACGATTCGATCCGGCACTGCTTGTGCCCAATGGCCACCACCGCCGGATCGTTGTTAAAGAGGGAAATGAGCTGGGGCCCGAAGAAGAATACCACCACGCCGATGGCCTCCGCCGCCGCCACCGCGGCCGTGAGCCCGAAGCGGCAGCCTTCCCTGACCCTATCCACCTTCCCCGCCCCTAAGTTCTGGCTAATGAAGGTGGTGAGGGCCAGCGAGAAGCAGGTGATGGGCAGGAACACGAAGCCCTCCACCTTGGCGTAGGAGCCGCAGGCGGCCATGGCGTCGGTGCCGAAGGAGTTGATGTTCTTCTGGACCAGAACGTTGGCGATGGAGATCACCGACATCTGGATGCCGGTGGGCAGGCCGATCTTGATGATCTCCCTGAGAAGCGGTCCGTCGATCCTCAGCTCCCGGGCCTTCAGGGTGTAGATCTGGTCCTTTTCCAGAAGATGGATGAGGCATAAAAGGGCGCTGACACCCTGGGACAGGGTGGTGGCGATGGCGGCGGCCGCCACGCCTCCCTTCAGGACGCCCACGAAAACGAGGTCCAAAATGACGTTCAGCACCGAGGAGAAGATGAGATAGTAGAGGGGCCGGCGGCTGTCGCCGAGGGCGGTCAGGATGCCCTTGAGGGCGTTGTACATGACGATGACCACTGCGCCCATAAAGTACCAGCGAAAGTAGGCTTCCGACTGGGGCAGCACCCCCGGGTCGATGCCCATCCAGCGCAGGAGGTGGGGGGTCAGGAGCACCCCTACCACCGACAGGAACAGGCCGCACAGGAGGCTGAAGAGCACGTTGGTGTGGATGGCCTTGCGGACCCTCACTCGATCCTGGGCCCCGAAGTGGCGGGAGATCACCACTCCTGCGCCGGTGGCGGCCCCGTTGAAGAAGCCGATGAACAGGTGGATGAGAGGGCCGGAGGAGCTGACGGCGGCCAAGGCCTCCTTGCCCAGAAAGTTCCCCACGATGAGGGCGTCGGCGGAGTTGTAGAGTTGCTGGAAGAGCTGGCTTAAGAAAAGCGGCGTTGCAAAGGACAGCAGCACCCGCTTGATGCTGCCTTCGGTCAGGTCTCTCGTCTTTACCGCCATACTTTACCCCTTAAAAATCCCCTGACCGCTTGGGATCAGGGGCACTGTACATACCGTATCACGTTTTATGCGGGCTGTCAATGACCTTTGGAAATCTTTATTTTTCCTTATTTTTCGGGCGGGTTCCAGACGTCTTTGAGCAACGCTTCCGCCTCCTGCAGCGTCAGGCCCAAGCCCCGGCAGTAGGCGGCGGCGTCGGAGAGCTTGTCCTGGGCCATGGCCTGCTTGAGCTTTTGGAGCTTGTCACACCCCATGGGCGCGATGAAGCAGCCCCGGCCCACAAAGCTCTCGATGAAGCCCGCCGCCTCCAGCTCCTCCCAGGCCCGCTTCACGGGGATGACGCTGATACTGAGCTCCTTCGCTACGGTGCGGATGGGGGGCAAAGCGTCGCCGCTCTTCAAGCGCCCGTCCAAAATCTGGCCGCAGAGCTGGTCGAAGAGCTGCCGATAGATGGGCAAGGGGGAGTTCCCAGAGAGGAACAGGTCCATCAAAGGTCCTTCCCCTCAAAGTTGCGGATGGCCCGGCGGGTGGTGAGGAGGGTCCCCACCCCGTAGAGCAAGGCGCCGATGGCGAGGGCCACGAGCTGGGCCGCCCAGGCCCCGTCGGTCAGGGGGTAGCAGTCAAGATGGCTCTCCACCCAGGCGAAGAAGGGCACGGCGGTCTTAGCGGCTCCGGCGGTGATCATGATCCCCTCCCACAGGAAGATCCAGCCGAACACCGCGATGAGGCTGATGAGAAAGAGCTTGTCGGTCTTGGTCTCGTCCGTATAGAAGGCGGGGATGTAGACGGCGTTGAAGATGGTGAAGAGCACCAGCGCCGCCGCAAGGAGGGTCAGGCTCCCGTCGGCGCCCGCCGGGTTGCCGGCGGGGTAGAGCTTGTGGTTCAGCAGGATCATGGGGATGAGCAGCAGGAACATGATCATCTGGATGATCACCACGAACCGGACCCGGGCCTTGACCACGTCCGCCTTCGATACGGGGAGCAGGGTGGTGAAGAGGAGGTCCCCGTTCACCACGCTCTGCTTAAAGAGGAAGAAGATGCTGTTGCAGGTGAAGAAGGTGGCCACCAGATAGGGGTAGTTGGGGATGAGGAGCATGAGGGCGAAGAGGTAGAAGAGGGGCACCATGCTCACGAGACACAGTTTGTATTCCTTATAAAGAAGCTGCTTCATGGCCGTCCTCCTGTTCGGTGTAGATCATGATGGATTCCAGGTCCGCCGGTGCGATCCGGCAGGCTGCGAAGGCCCCCTCGTCCTCGGCGCGGATGAGGCCCGTGAAGCCGAAGGCGTGTTCCTTGCAGCCGATGAGCTTCGGCCGGCGCACCTCCAGATGCTCCCGGTCCCCGGACACCAGGCGGTAGCTCTCCCGAAAGCTGATCACGTCCGTGGAGGCCAACACCTTGCCGCCCTTTATATAGGTGATGTAGTCCGCGCACTTTTCCAAATCCGAGATGATGTGGGTGGAGAAGAGGATGCTGCGGCTGCCGTCCTCGATGACCCCGCGAAACACGTCCAAAAGGTCGTCCCTCGACACCGGGTCCAGGCCGCTGGTGGGCTCGTCTAAGATGAGGAGCTTCGCGTGGTGGGAAAGGGCCAACGCCAGGGCGTACTTCACCCGCATGCCTGCGGAGAGCTCCTTCACCTTCTTGTTCTCCTCCAAGCAGAAGCGCGAAAGGTAGCTTTTATAGGCCCGCTCGTCCCAGTCGGGGTAGAAGCGCCGCGTCACGTCGGTGATCGTTTTTAGGGCGGCGTTTTTGTAGCAGTCGAATTCGCCCATGACGAAGCCGATCTCTCCCTTGCAGGCGCGCTCGTTTTCAAAAAAGCTTTTGCCGTTGATGTAGACCTCTCCCCCGTCCCGGTGGATGAGGTTCAGCATGGCCTTCATGGTGGTGGTCTTGCCCGCCCCGTTCCGGCCGATGAAGCCCATGATGTAGCCGGGCTCCAACGAGAAGCTCACCCTATCCAAGGTGAAGGTGGGGTAGCGCTTTTCAAGCGCCCGCACGTCCAGTAGGGTCATATGTTCGCCTCCGTTCATATTGTGTATATTCAATATGCACAATAATATACCGCGGGGATGGAATTGTCAAGCCCCTGTGGGGATGGTATAATCTTATTATTGAAAAGTGTGGGCCGTATAGCAAAAAGATGAACTACCCCTCCGGTTCGTTCAGCTCACCACCTCCCCTGACAAGGGGAGGTATCCGTTGGTGTGAATGACCTCCTCCTGACGGGGGAGGTGCCGAGCGAAAGCGAGGCGGAGGGAGAGAATGAAGGCGCGCCCAGTTTTTCCATGCAAACCGTGGAAGCATTGATAGATCAAAAGCAGGAGGTTTTTCCATGGACTTTTACAGCGAATACCGCAGCAAGCTGCGGACCCCGGAGGAGGCCGTGCAATGCGTCAAGAGCGGCGACTGGATCGACTACACCTCCCAGCTGGGCTTTCCCATCCTGCTGGACAGGGCCCTGAGCAAAAGGCGGGACGAATTGTTCGACGTGAAGATCCGGGGAAACCTGGTCTTCAATAAGCTGGAGACCGTGGAGGGAGACCCCACCCGAGAGCACTTTATCTACAACTCCTGGCACTGCTCGGGTTATGAGCGGAGCTTGTGCGATCGGGGTCTTTGCAACTTCATCCCCATGGTGTTCCGGAACGTGGTGCCCTACTACACCCACTTTTTGACCGTCAACGTAGTTATGGTCAGCGTCACGCCCATGGACAAGCACGGCTATTTCAATTTGAGCTGCTCCACCGGCGTCAGCAAGGGCATCATCGACAAGGCAGACATCGTCATCGTGGAGGTGAACGAGCACCTGCCCTGGCTCTGCGGGGGCTTTGACGAGGTGGTCCACATCTCCCAGGTGGACTACGTGGTGGAGGGGGCGCACGAACCCCTCTTCGAGCTCCCTATCGCGGAGCCCAGCGAGCTCGATAAGAAGATCGCGGCCAGCATCGTGCCCTACATCCAGGACGGCGCCTGTTTGCAGCTGGGCATCGGCAGCATGCCCAACTCCGTGGGCAACATGATCGCCAATTCCGACCTGAAGGACCTGAGCATGCACACGGAGCTCTGCTCCGACGCCTATTACGACCTGTACGCCGCCGGGAAGCTGACCAACGCCCGGAACAACATGCACCGGAACAAGGGCATGTTCGGCATGGCCTTCGGCACGAAGAAGCTCTATGAATGGCTGGACCATAACCCGGGCCTGTCCGTGTGTCCCTTGGAATACGTGAACTCCCCGGAGCTCATCGGGTCCATCGACAACATGGTGGCCATCAACAACTGCATCTCCGTGGACCTCTACGGCCAGGTGTCCTCGGAAAGCTCCGGCACGAGGCACATCTCCGGCACCGGGGGGCAGCTCGATTTCATGACCGGCGCGGCCAAGAGTAAGGGCGGCAAGGCCTTCATTTGCCTCACCTCCACCTTCACCGACAAGAAGGGGCAGATGCACTCCCGGATCGTGCCCCACTTCGGCGGCGACATCGTCACCACCCCCCGGAGCGAAGCCTACTATGTGGTCACGGAGTACGGCGTCCGCAACTTAGTGGGCCGGACCACCTGGGAGCGGGCGGCCATGCTGGTGGACCTGGCCCACCCGGCCTACCGGGAGGAGCTCATCGCCGCCGCCGAGAAGCAGAACATCTGGCGGCAGTCGAATAAACGGTAGGGCCATTTCCCTCGCACTTTTTTCCTCTTCACCGAAGAGAAAAAAGTGCGCAAAAAAGAGAAGCTAAAGAAAAAATAAGGGAGATCGGCGGCGTTGCACTTCCTGGTGGTGTTCCCGGAGGACGCCCACCGCATCAAGATCGCGGTGAACGGCCCCGAGACGGTGTCCAAGGTGGTGTTCAAGGTGCTGGTCTACGAAGAATAAAGGAATGGAGATTGCAATGAAGGACATTCAAAAGTATCAAGGCGTATTCCCCGCGTTCTACGCCTGCTATGACAAGGACGGCGAAATCAGCCCCGCGGCGGTCCGTCGCTCACGGAGCACTTCGTGCAGAAGGGCGTCAAGGGCGTCTACGTGGGCGGCTCCTCGGGGGAGTGCATCTACCAGGGCGTCGATGAGCGCAAGCGCCTCTTAGAGAACGTCATGGAGGCGGCAGAGGGCAAGCTCACCGTCATCGCCCACGTGGCCTGCAACAACACCCGGGACAGCCAAAGCTTGGCCCGCCACGCCGAGAGCCTGGGCGTGGACGCCATCGCGTCCATCCCGCCCATCTATTTCCGGCTTCCGGAGCACGCCATCGCCAAATACTGGAACGACATCAGCGACGCCGCGCCCAACACCGACTTCGTCATCTACAACATCCCCCAGATGGCCGGCGTGGCCCTGACTATGCCCCTGCTCAAAGAGATGCTGAAGAACCCCAACGTCATCGGCGTCAAGAACTCCTCCATGCCCGTCCAGGACATCCAGATGTTCAAGGACGAGGGCACGAAAAACGGCCGCCCCTTCGTGGTGTTCAACGGCCCCGACGAGCAGTTCGTCTCCGGCCTCATGATGGGGGCCGACGGCGGCATCGGCGGCACCTACGGGGCCATGCCGGAGCTGTTCCTGAAGCTGTGGGCCCTGTTTTACGAGGGGAAGCTCACGGAGGCCCGGCAGCTTCAGTATGACGTGGATAACATCATCTACGCCCTCTGCGCCACTCGCTGCAACATGTACGCCACCATCAAGGAGGTCCTGCGCCGCCGGGAGGGCATCGACCTGGGGAGCGTCCGTGCGCCCCTGGCCCCCTACACCGACGGGGACGACGAGGCCGTGGCCCACGCCGTCGCTATGATCGACGCAGCCATGAAGCGCTGGGTCCGCTGAAACAGGACCGACAGAGCGCAAACGAAACGCCAGCCTTAACGGGCTGGCGTTCTTTTTTTTTCTCGGGAAAGCGCTTATTTGCTGGGCACCTTGCCGCTGACCTTCACCATGTCGGAGCGGATGTAGCCCTTGGTCTTGCCGACGGAGACATAGTACCAGGTCTTGCCGTCCTTGCCCTTGGTCTTGTAATGGACGGAGAGCTCGGTACCGTCGGACAGCTCCTTGAGGCATTTGGACTCCGTATCGGCCTCCTTGCGCAGGGCGGCGATGGACCGGGTATTCACGGTGCCATCAAAAGCCTTACCGTCCCCCTCCGCCTCGGTGGCCGGGGTGGCCTTAGGCTTGCCCTGGGTGACGTAGTCCGCCTTCACGTAGCCGTAGTGGCTGCCGCACTTCAAAAACCACCAGCCATCCTGGAGCTCATAGAGGGTCACGACGGTGTTTTCTTCGATCTTGCTGCCCACGGTCTTATACTTGGTGCCGGGGCCGGTGCGCATATTCACCTTGTCCGCATTCACGTACCCGCTCTTGGCGTTCTTCTTCTGGGTGGAGGTTGGCGAGGTGTAGATCACCGCGGTGGGGGCTGGCGTGGCCGTGCCCGCGGGGGTGGCGGCTACCGGCTCGTCGTCGTCCGGCTCACTGCCGCCGATGGGCTCGCTGTCCGTGCCCGTGCCGGTGGAACCAAAGCTATAGATGCCCCGCTGCTCCACCAGGGGCGACAGGCCCGCGCCGGTGCTGGAGAGCGGCATGGCGCTGGCCTTGAAGGCCACCTCGCCGGGGTTGGTGATGCCCAGGCTGCTGAGCTCCCCGGCGGCCACGGTGATCACGGCATAGCGCCGCATGCCCGGCGCCACGATGGCCTCGTCAGCGGTGCTCACGGCGGCGCCGTCCACACTCATATCGGACCAGGCGAAGCTCAAAAACCGGTCGGTCTTGTTTTCCAGATAGCAGTTGATCTGAAGATCCCCTCCATCGCTCACCTTGCCGTCCAGCAGGATCATAGTGCCGAAGCCGTTGTCGAAGAAGGCCTGCTCGGTGTCGGTCCGCTGCCGCACGGGGTAGACCACGGTGCCCTTGGTCTGGCCCGTGGGATAGAAGCTGAAGGCGCCGTCCACCGCGTCCCCCTGGCCCATGGGCACGTTGGGGTCGTAGATGAGGGGGTAGAGGATCAGCTCCTCCACTGAGGATACCCCGGCGGAGCGCAGCTGCTGGGCGGGGATCAGGATCTCCCCCAGGATGGTCTGGCCCGCGGGCACCTGAGCCTCGTAGCCGCCGTCCTGCATGTAGCCGTTCACGGACAGGTGGGTGAGGGACACCACAAAGTCCCGGGTGTTGGACTTGTTGGCGGACTTGAGCTTCAGCGTCAGGCCCATCAACGGGTCGAAGGTGGACTCCGTCAGAACGAAGGAGAACAACGTGCTCTCCGAGATGGTCTCTTTGCCCACATAGCAGGTCCGATCCCCAAGGGGCGTCAGGGGCGCCGGGGTCTCCTGGGGCTGGGTCGCGGCCGAAGCCGTGCCCTCGGGGAGCTTCAGCACGGAGGGATCGCTCCTTCCGCAGCCCGCCAGAGGCAGGAGCATCAGCGCCGAGAGCAACGCCAGCGCGACTCGCGTTTTCTTTCCTTTCATGGCTATACCTCCTGACGGCGAGGGAGCGCCCCCGCCGATCCGTTTCGAAATTCCTACAAATACTGTATATATCACATCTCCCCCTCAATGTCAAACAAGTGCCAGGTTTTCCCTGATTTTTTCACGTTTGCGCCGCTTTGATTCCCCAGGATGCGCCGGATGGCGACATTTCACACTTTGTTTCATTGTCACATTTTCCCGGGGATGGTATGCTGTTACCATCGAAAACTGGGTCCTTGTGCCCTGAAAGGAAACGCTATGGGTCTATTTTCCTCCTCCGATATCGGGGTGGATCTGGGTACCGCCTACTCCCTCATCTACGTGCGGGGCAAGGGCATCGTCCTTCGGCAGCCCTCCGTGGTGGCCGTGGAGCGGGGCACCGGCAAGATGGCGGCTCTGGGCGAAAAGGCCAAGGAGATGCTGGGCCGGGCCCCGGAGGATCAGCTGGTCTTTCGGCCTTTGCAGGACGGGGTCATCGCCAATCTCGACGCCACGGAGCGTATGCTCTCCGCCTTCTTCCAGGAGGTGGTGGGCAGCCGCATCTTCTTCAAGCCCCGGGCCGTCATCGCCGTGCCCAGCCAGTCCACGGAGGTGGAGCGGCGGGCGGTCATAGAGGCCAGCGAGGGCGCCGGCGCCCGATACACCTATCTCATCGAGGAGCCCATGGCCGCCGCCATCGGCGCGGGCATCGACATCTTTTCCCCTAAGGGGGCCATGGTCCTGGACATCGGGGCGGGCACATCCAATATGCTGGTCACTTCATTGGGCAAGCTGGTGAAGTCCACCTCCATCAAGGTGGGCGGCGACAGGTTCGACGCGGCCATCGTCCGCTACTTCAAGCGGCAGCACGGCATCGTCATCGGCCAGACCGCCGCGGAGGAGCTGAAGATCCGCTTCGGCTCCGCCTACCCGAGGAAGGACGAGATATTGATGGACGTGAAGGGCCGCTCCCTGGGGGGCGGGCTGCCCCTTGCATTGCAGCTGGGCAGCAACGAGATCACCTACGCCCTCTCTGAGCCCCTGCGCTCCATCGTGGAGGAGCTGAAGGACGCCCTGGAGCAGACCCCCGCGGAGCTCTGCGGCGACATCACCGAGACCGGCATCTGCCTTTCCGGCGGCAGCGCCCAGCTCTACGGCCTCGACAAGTTCATCTCCGAGCAGACCGGCGTCCCCTGCTACGTGGCCGAGGACCCCGCCTCCTGTGTGGCCATCGGCGCGGGCCGGGTGTTGGAGGATCTCAAGACCTACCGGGACGTGCTCTACGATTACCGCCGCGGGGATTATTACGAGGCGTAACATCTGTGATTTGCGGCTTTTTCTCTTCTGCCTGAAGAGAAAAAGCCGCCCCAAAAGAGAAGCGCAGGAAGCTAACATGGTTTCCTGCGCTGTTTTTTCAGCCTGTTTCAGTTTTTTACTTCATCTTCAGCATCCTCGTGAACCGGGCGATGACGATGGCGGAGAGGATGATGAGGATAAAGGCGATGGAGACCAGCAGGCTCACCCACCACTGGGACAGGGTCTGCTGCTCCTTTTGCTCCTGCTCCTGCTTGAGCTTCTCCTCGTCGGTGATCTCCACGGGCGCCTGAACGGTGGTGCGAAGCTGCTGGTACTCCGTGTGCTCCCGGCCTTCCATGTCCTCGTAAGAGACGATTAGCTCCCCGTAGGTGCTGCCGTACTTCTCCTTCCCCGGCAGGGTGGTGACGAAGACGGATATGGCCTTGTCCGCGCTCTCTTGGGGCTCCAGGGTGCCCAGGAACGCCGAGGCCGCGATGAGCCCCTCCATTTTGAGGGTACAGCGCACGTTGTAGACGGGGGCGTAGCCGGTGTTGTAGACGCACACGGGCTGAGTGAAGGTGTCGCCGCTGGTCAGCGTCTCGGGGAGCTTCATCTCGTCAAAGCCGATGGAGGCCTCCTGCGTCACGTTGATCTGGAGCGGCACACTGTCCCCGTAGAGGTTGCCGAACTTGTCCTCATAGCTAAGGGTCACGGTGAGGCCGTGGCGGCCGGCGAAGACGGTCTTGTCGGAGGCGAAGGGGAAGCTGATCTCGGCGGTCTCCTCGGGGCTGAGCCGAGAGAGGAACACGGGGGCCAGGCTGTCGCTGCGGTAGATGCCCTGGCCGTCGGCAGCGGAGAGGACGCGGACGTTCTTCGCTTCCAAATCCCCCACGTTCTGCACCGTCAGAGAAAGGGTGAACCCCTCCCCGCCGGCGATGGTGCTCACGCTGGTCTCTCCGCCCGTCAGCACCAGCACGGGCTTCTTCACCGCCGTGGGCCCGCCGCCGCCTCCGCCGGAGGACCGGTTTTTACCGTCGGCGATGGTCACCTGCAGGGTGAAGGCCTGCTCCGCGGGATCGCCGTTCACGTCCGTAAAGCTTACCTGAAAGGTCAGGGGGTAGGTGCCGTTGTATCGGTTGGCCGCCAGGTCCAGGGAGAGGCGGATGAGGAACACCTGCCGGCTCACCCGGTTCCCGGCGCTGTCGGTGGCCGCTTCGGTGGACTTATTGAGGTCGAACTGGTAGTTGCCGTAGAGGAAGGGTCCGTCCAGGGAGATGTCCGGGGTCACCCGCACCACGTCCCCCAGGGCGTCGCCCAGAAGCGGCAGCACGAACAGAGCCTTGCCGCCGGACACGGTGGGCATATAGCCGTCGGCGTAGCTCTTCTCCATGCCCGGGTAGATATAGGCCGTGTCGATGATCAGCTCCGTATCGCCTACCCCTCCGGGCCGGGCTGTGGGCTCCGCTGTGGGCTCGCCGGTGGGGGCTACGGTGTGGGCAGGTCGTGCGGTAGGCTCCGCCGTGGGTTCGGCGGTCGGTTCGGCGGTGGGCTCCGCTGTCGGTCCAGCTGTAGGCTCGGGGGTAGCCGCCTCCGTAGGCTCGGGGGTAGCCGCCTCCGTGGGTCCGGGCGTAGCCGTCTCCGTAGGCTCGGGGGTAGCCGTTTCCGTAGGCTCCGGCGTAGCCGTCTGCGTGGGCTCGGGCGTAGCTGTTTCCGTAGGTTCCGGGGTAGGACTTGCGGTCACTTCCGGCGTGGGGCTTGCGGTCACTTCGGGCGTGGGGCTGGCTGTGACTTCTGGTGTGGGACTCGCTGTCACCTCGGGCGTAGGACTGGCACTTTCCTCCGGGGTAGGACTTGCCGTCACCTCCGGCGTGGGCGAGGGCGTGGCCACGGTCACGGAGATCACCTGGAGGAGCTCGGACCACTGTACAAAGCCGGTAAAGCTGCCGTCCAAGGACTGGACCTTGTACCACAAATTCCCGCTGCCGTCGTGCCAGTCCTCCAGATACTTCATCTCCTGGCCGGGGCCTAACGTCCGGGCGGGGGTCGGGTCCCCGATCTGGGCATACACGTCTGCTGGTTCCGTGCCGTTGTTGCGCACGTGGGGCTCCGTGTCCGCCCGGGCCGCGAAGGGCGCCGCCAGCAGCAGTAGCCCCAGCAGCAGGCAGAAAAACCGTTTCCTGTTCATACTCTCTCCTCCCGTATCATGGTCATGACCCCCGCGTCCATCTCGCAGACGGTGTCGCAGAGGGCGTCGATATCCTGGATGTTGTGGCTGGCCAGCAATATGGTCCGGCCGTCGGTGGCCAGGGATTGGAACAGCGAGCGCATCTCCGCCACGCCGTTCTTGTCCAGGCCGTTCATGGGCTCGTCCAATATGAGCAGGCTCGGGTCCTCCATGATGGCCTGGGCGATGCCGAGGCGCTGCCGCATGCCCAGGCTGTATTTGCCCACAGGCTTCATCGAAAGCGGGTCCAGCCCCACCCGCCGGATCACCGCCGCCACCTCCTTGAGGCCGATCCTCTTTTTCAGGGACGCCAAAATTTCCAGGTTCCGAAGCCCTGACAGCTGGGGCAAGAACCCCGGCGTCTCGATGATGAGGCCCAGGTCCTCCGGAAAATCCGCGTCCTTTCCGATCTGCTTCCCCTGGACGAAGACCTTCCCCGCCGTGGGCTGCAAAAAGCCGCAGATCAGCTTGAACATGACGGTCTTCCCCGAGCCGTTGTTGCCCACCACCCCGTGGATCTTCCCGGCCTCGAAGGTCCGATTCACGTGCTTTAGCACCTCGTCCTGGCCGAAGGTCTTGCACAGGTCTATGAGCTCGATGGCGTTGGTCATATGCCCCTCCTTTTCATGCGCCCTCAGGCGCAAATCATGCGGCCACGCCGCAAATCATGACCGCAGGTCAAATCTATGCCGACACGATTTCATGGTGTTAGCAAATCATCAAATGATTTGATGCTTACGCATCATGATTTGGCTTCGCCATGATTTCTCGCCGCTTCGCGCGGCTCCATGATTTGGCGCTATACGCCATTAGTATCCCAAATCCCTGTCCAGGATCGAGCCGTCGATGGCGTTGACGGTCAGCAGCGAAAAGGTGTCCCACCAGTCGTAATCGTCCATTCCGTCTGCCCCAAACCGGGTGTCGTAGCCCCGAAAGTCCCACACGGGCAACAGCCAGTATTCCGCCTGGTTCGGCTTGCGGACGCGCATGTAGGAGAAGGTGATCTCTATGATCCGCAGGTCCGTGTGGGAGTCGTTGCCCAGGTAGTCCTTGCCCATATAGATGTTCATGAAGATCTGCTGTTTAAAGATCTCCATGATCCGCTCAAAGGGCAGCAGCTGCACGTTCTCGTTCTCCACGCCCAGGACGCGTATGGGGCTGGTCCATGTCGCCGCCGCCACCTCGCCCCGGTCCGTCACCACCTCGATGCGCTCCTGGGCGGCGTTGCGGTCGAAGCTGATGCCTGCGGCCTGCTGGCCGTTGTCGGTGCCGTGGTAGGTCTCCCAGGGATAGACGGGTATGCCGCCGTAGACGGGCAGATACCACAGCTGATAGAGGCCGTTGTCGAAGCCCGTCTCCACGCCGAACCGCCGCCGCCAGCTCTCGTCGTGGGCGGCGATGCCCCTAAGGCGCACCGTAGTCTCATGCAGGGTCGACAAAAAGCGCACCGCCGCCTGGTCCGCCGCCCGCTCGTCCTCGGTGCGGGGCTCTTCGTGGCGTACGACCTCCACCAGCCAGGGAGTGCCCTCCCGCCGGAACTTCAAAAGGCCCCCGTCCGCCCAGTCGAAGGTCCGCCCGTCCTCCACCATCACGGAACCGCCGCTATCACGCCAGCTGCCCGGCCAGGGCTGCTCCTTCACCCGGCTGTCCGCCTGCTGATAGCCCAGCTGTTGGGCCTCGATCTGGTCGGTGAGCCAGGCGCCCATCTGGTCATAGTCGGCCCCGGGGCCGTAGGGTTGGTCGTCCAGGGCGTTGAGCCAGGCCTGATAGTAGCGGATGTTGCTCTCGTTCCAGGCCCGGTGGTTCTGGCGATAGATGTAGGGTCCGTCGCCCAGGATGGCCTTGGCGATTTGCTCCTTCTCCTCCGGGGAGGAGGGGACCAGGGCCGCCCGGTACACCGGCACCGTCGCCACATCGGGCACGGTGACGGTCGCGTCGATACTTACGTCCATGGTGCCGCCGTAGACCTTGCCGGACACGGCGTCAATAAGGCGCTCCGGCGCACCAACCCTTTCCCGCACCGTTTCCATCGGCGTCGGGCTCTCCAGCCGGGCCGCCCCCGGCACGGCTACCTCCTGCACCGGCGCAGCGGTGGCGGCGATCAGCGCCTCCAGCCGTCCCTCCGCCTTGTTCGCCACCACGTCGTCCCTGGGCGTGGGCTGGCAGGCGGCGAGGAGGAGGATAGATAGGAGGAACAGGGCAAAAATCTTTTTCATTCGTTTTTCCTTTCATGGGCCGCAAGGCCCAATTCATGTTCCTTTGAACAATTCATGTCGTCAGACAATTCATGCCTGCAGGGCAATTCATCATACAACGCTTCCCTCCAACAAACTTGTCATCCTGAGCTTGTCGAAGGATCTCTGAACGCAAAAGCTTTTTCAACAGAAAAGCGACTCGTTCCGACCAGGAATGTTCAGAGATCCCTCCACTCGGTCGCTTATGCTTCAATACGGTCAAGCTTTTTCCGTCCGCTTCCTCGGTCGGGATGACAGGAGGGGTACATACCTTGCGCTGGATTGTACATTTTACCTCACAAGCTCCCTTCCGTCCCCGTAAAATTAAAGCTATATCTTCGTATGCTGAGCTGCACCAGCAGGAACAGGAGCAGGATCAGCCCCCCAAAGATCCTATAGGTGTCCGTGAGCCGGGGCAAGAGGTCGTAGCCGAAGTTGTGCATGTGGTAGGTGGCCTGATTGAGCGGCGAGGCCCAGCCCACGATCACGTTGGCCTTGTAGACGAGATCGTCCGGCAGGTGCATCACATCCTTGAAGAAGGCGGGGTTCAACAGGAGCCCGAAGAGGGAGAAGCCGAAGGCCCCCACAATGCCGGCGCTCCGGCCCTTTTGGAGCTTGCAGAGGAGCATGATGAGGCTCAGGACCAGGGTATAGAGGAGCATAAGGAGGAAGATGGTGGCCGCGCACTCGTAGGGGCGGCTCATCTCCAGCGTCTTGACGAGAGCCGGCAGGGCCACGGCCTTCCCCGCCCCCGAGTAGCCCAATATGGCAGCCGTCTCGGACCACATATTGCCCAGGAAGCTGTTTTGGGCGCAGATGAGGGAGGTGGCGGCGAAGATGAACAGCATGTAGAGGAGGGTGGCGAGGGTCAGATAGATGAGCTGTCCCCAGGCCCAGGTCCGCCGCCGCATGCGCACCAGATAGTAGGGCACGCCCGCGCCCAAAAAGGGCATGTCCACGAACAGCAGCACCAGCAAAAGCGAAATGAGCAGGATGGAGTTGGCGTCGCCGAAGGTCCACACGAAGGGCTCGAAGGCCTGCATGGCCGTGCCCATGTCGTAGGCGAAGGAGGCCGCCTTGTCCGAAAGCAGGAAGCAGAGGATGAAGGCCAAAGCGAAGGTCAGCAGGATCCGCATGTTCCCCCGCCACATGCGGAAGTTGTAGCGGACCACGGCCCCGATCTGCCGAAGCTCCCGGACCGGCCCCCACGTCCGGCGGGGCCTGAAGTCCCGCTTCGGGATCCGGGGCGGGCGGGCGGCGAGGGAGGAAAAGGCTCGCCGCTGCCGCCGATCGTCCCGAAGCTCATTCTGCGCGGTCAGGTAGAACAGAAGTTGAAAGAGGATCACCAGGGAAAGCAACGTCAGCGCCGCGCTCTTGCCCGCCAATGGCCAGGCCCCCTCCATGGTGAGATAGTTCTGGGGGTTCAGCATGAAGGCGGTGCGGAAGTACCGCTCCTGGAGGATGATGAACACGTAGTAGAGGATGAAGGGGGCCGCGTAGGCAAGATAGATGTTCTGCGTGAGTCCGGAGAAAAGCAGCCCCACCGTGGCCCACAGGGCCCCGGAGAGGAAGAAGAGGATGAGCCTGAGACCGATCTCGGGGAGCTTGCTTGGCACCGCCCATTCCCCATAGACCTCCACCGGCGCGCAGATAAGCCAGAACAGGAACAGGCTCAGCCCCATGCCCACCACCAAAGCGAGGCCCCCCGACAGGGCCGCCCCCAGGCTCTTGCCCCAGATGTAGCTGTTCACCGTGGTCCGGGTGAGATAGGGCTTGAGATACCCGCTCTTCACGTCCTCCACGAAGGCGGCGGTGTAGGGCACCGCGCTCAATATGGGCACGGCAAAGAGCACCAGCGACCCGCCCAAACACTGCAAAAACAGCTCCTCGTGGTAGCCGAAGAGGGCCTCCGGCCACTCCATTCCAAAGAGCCGCCACAGGCTTTGGAAGGCCTCCATGACCAGGCACAGGGCCATGCCCAGCGCCGCCAGCAGGCAGGATTTTGATACCACCGCCCGCCGTATGTCCGCCCAAACGTGTCTCATGCCGACCCCTCTCCCTCGTTTCTGCTTCCATGATAGCGTCCATATTCGTCCAAAACGTCACAAAGTTGTAATGGAGTTGTAATTTTTGGAGGGGATGTGAAAAAAATAATGCGCCACCGGTGCAAATCATGCGGTCTTGCCGCAAATCATGACCGAAGGTCAAATCATGGCGAAGCCAAATCATTCAATGATTTGCCGCTGACGCGGCATGAATTGGGCTTACGCCCATGATTTCTCGATGCCGCTTTGCCAAAGGCAAATCGGTATCTCCATGATTTGAGGACGTGAAAGATTCCTTCCACGTCCTCATAATTGCCACAGCAGGGGGGAAGACTGCGGCAAGGGGGTATATATATCTCAGCCTAATTTCACCTTCGTCCCGGGGTCCACGGCCTTGCCCTTCTCAAAGAAGGCAAAGTGCAGATGGCTCTCCTGAGCACATTCCGAGATAGCCGTTTTGCCCACGGTGCCCAGGACGGTCCCGGCGTTCACCTTGTCCCCCGCCCGCACGGGGACGGTCTCGCCGAGATTGGCGTAGAGGGACTTCCGATCCGAGGAGTGCTTCACGATCACCGTGACGCCCAGCTGGTCGTCGGTGTACACCTTCTCCACGGTGCCGCCCAGCACACATTTCACCGCCGTGCCCTGGGGACAAGCGATGTCCACGGCCTTGTGGGTGGTCCACTGGTCCAGCGTCTTCGAATAGATCAGCTTATCGGCGGCGTAGCCCCACACCACCCGGCCGTCCACCGGGGCCGATGCCTTCTTCTCGGCGCTGGCGCTCTTCGTGGGCGCGGCGGTGGGCTCCGGGGCTGCCTCGGTGGGCGTGGGCTCCGCGGAGGCCGTGGGCAGGATCCGGATCACGGGCAGGCCCGGATCCAGCGCTTCCTCCACCGCCTCTCGGGGCAGGGGCTCCTGCAGGGGCGCGTCCACCAATGCGTTGTCTGTGGGCAGAGGCGGCTGCTCCTGGGCCTCCTCCCGGGGCAGGGAGGTGAGGGCCACCGCCGCACCGATGATGGCGAGGCAAAGAGCCAACGCGCCGTATATGCCCCAGTCCCGCCAGAAGGTGCTTCGAGGCGCACTTTCAAATTCGTTCATTTCTTCCATATACTATAGCTTCCTTTCTTTGTCCCCTGGGGGCGACTCGTTCATGTCCTTGTTTCGCTCATAGTATGGCCGCTATTTTGCCTTCCATTCAGTTTTTTTGAAAACAGACCCTTGCCAAAAGAGCAAAAAAGGGCTATCCTATGCGCCGTGAAAAAACATTTGACCGCCAGCTATGCGCTCTTTTTGAGCCTATATTGGATCAGCGCCTGCTTCGTCTACGGCTATACCAGGCTATTCTTGAGCCGCCTGGGGTTCGACGCCGACGCGGTGGGGCTGCTCCTTGCCGTGGACTGCGCCGGGGCCATGGTGATCCAGCCCCTCCTGGCCCGGATTATAGAAAGATCGAAACGCCTCACCATGCGCCACGTGCTGTTTTTCATGTGCCTGGTGGTCCTCTTTTCGGGCGGGCTGCTGCTCCTTCCGCAGCCTAAAGCGGTGCTCATCTGCCTCTTCGCCGCCATGTCCACCATGACCATGGCCATCCAGCCCTTTGTGAACGCGGTGGGCTTTGGGTACGTGAACCGGGGCGAGAAGCTGAACTGGTCCGCGGCCCGGGGCATGGCCTCCCTGAGTTTCGCTGTCTTTTCCAAGGTCTATGCCGCCCTGGCGGAGCGGAACATGAAGTATCTCTTGGAGCTGTGCCTTCTCATCACGGCGGGCATGCTCCTTTGCTCCCTGGTTTTAGCCGGGAAGGAGGCCCAGAACGCCGGGCCCAAGCCTCGGGTCAGCCATGGGTCCCTGCTCAAAAGCTATCCCTGCTTCTTCGGCATGCTTGCGGGGGCGGTGCTCCTCTTCTTCCAGCACAACTTCCTGGACGCCTATATGTATGACATGGTGGTGGCAGTGGGCGGCGGCACATCGGAGCTGGGCACCGCCCTGCTCATCGGCGCGGCGGTGGAGGTGCCCATGATGCTCCTGTTCACCCGGGTGCAAAAACGGGTGGGCACCGGCCGGGTGCTGAAGATCAGCACGGCCCTCATGGCCCTGAAGCCCTGGTTCATCCTGCTGCTGGGCTCCGTGTGGGGGGTGTACCTCATGCGCTTCAGTCACTTCTTCTCCTTCGCCCCCTTCATCATGGCCATGACCTACTATGGGAACGAGCGCATGGCCGAGGACGAGAAGGTGACGGGCCAGGCCCTTATCACCGGGGCCATCTCCCTATCCGGTGTGTTCAGCTATCTGTTCGGCGGCATGCTCGTCTCCGCCTGGGGCGCGCTGACGGCCCTCCTCATCTGCACCCTCATCGGCATGGCGGGCGGGGCGCTGCTTTTGCTGTTTGCCGTGCGGGACGAAAAGCGGGCATAAAACGGGACGGGCAAGCCCGTCCCCTACAACGGCCCCATGCCCAATATCGTGTGTAAACAGACGTAGGGGAGGGGACCAAGCGCCTGGAAAACACCACTGTGCGGTGTTTTCATCGAGGTCGGGCGAAGCTCAAGGGTCTTGCCCCTCCCGTTCTTTTCCTGTATAATCATGCCCATAAGGAGCCAAATGGTATGAAAAGCAAACGCGCATTTCCCCGGATCACCGTGAATAAAAAGGCGGAGCTGAGCCTGAAAAACGGCCACCCCTGGGTCTATGGGGCGGAGGTGTTGGCGCAGGAGCCCTGCGAGAACGGGGCCGTGGCGGACGTGTTCAACGAGAAGGGCACGTATCTGGGCAGCGGGTTCTATAACGACCAAAGCAAGATCCTGGTGCGCCTTCTCTCCAGGAATGCCAACGACGCCTTCGACGAAGCCTTCTTCCGCCGCCGCATCCGCTACGCCATCGACTATAGAAGGACCGTCATGGGCGAGGACTTCTCCGCCTGCCGCCTGATCTTCGGGGAGGCGGACGGGCTCCCCGGCTGGACCGTGGACCGGTTCGAAGATGTGCTGGTGACGGAGGTTTTGTCCCTGGGCATCGAGGTCCGGAAAAGAATGCTGTTCTCCCTCCTTTTGGAGGAGCTTGAGAAAGACGGCGTCCGCGTGGACGCGATCTATGAGCGGAACGAAAGCCCCCTGCGGCTCAAGGAAGGATTGGACCAGGGCAAGGGATACGTGGACCTGCCGGGGCTTGAAACCCAGGGAACGGGCCTGGTGGAAATCGTGGAAAACGGTATCCGCTACGAGGTGGATTACGTGAACGGCCAGAAGACCGGCTTCTTCCTGGACCAGAAATATAACCGCCGGGCGGCGGCCAACCTGGCCAGGGGGAAAAGGGTGCTGGACTGCTTCACCCACACGGGGGCCTTCGCCCTGAACTGCGCGAAAGCGGGGGCCGCGTCGGTGACGGCGGTGGACGTGTCGGAGCTGGCCTTGAAGGAGGTGGAGCGCAACGCTGCCCTAAACGGCCTTGGGGTGACGCCCCTCAAGGCGGACGTGTTCGACCTGTTGACGGAGCTGACGAGTAAAAGGAGCCGGGACTACGACTACGTCATCCTGGACCCGCCGGCCTTCACGAAAAGCAACGCCACGGCGAAAAACGCCTTCAACGGCTACAAGCAGATCAACCGCATGGCCATGAAGCTGCTGCCCCGGGGCGGATACTTGGCCACCTGCTCCTGCTCCCACTTTATGTATGAGGACCAGTTCAAGCGCATGCTGCTGGAGGCGGCCCGGGAGGCGGACGTGACCCTCCGCTTCATCGAGCAGCGGCAGCAGGGGCCGGATCACCCCATATTGCCCACCGTGCCCGAGACCTACTATCTGAAGTTTTATTTATTGCAGGTGCTGTGATGATCACAAAAGACGATGCCATGGCCCGGATCGAAGGGCTGTTAGAGAAGAAGCAGCGAGTGATCGTGGCCCTGGACGGCATGTCCTGTTCGGGGAAGACCACCTGGGCTGGGGAGCTGGTTGAGAAATATTCCGGCTCCGTGGTCCATATGGACGATTTCTTTTTGCCGCGGGACCGATTTACCGAAGAAATGCAGGCCCTGCCCGGCGGGAACATGGATAAAGAGCGGTTCCGCGCGGAGGTCCTCTCTCCCCTGGCCGCGGGCGGGGACTTTGCCTATACGCCCTTCTCCTGTCAGGAGCAATCGCTCCTACCCGACAGGGTCCCGGTGACGGGGCGGCTCGTGGTGGTGGAGGGAGCCTACGCCCTGCTGCCGGACTGGGGAGAATATTGGGATCTCAGCCTGTTTTTGCAGGTGTCCGCGGAGGAACAGCAGGGGCGGCTGCTCCTTAGAAACGGGGCCAGGGGCATGGTGGCCTTCCTCCAACGCTGGATCCCCCGGGAGGAGAGCTACTTCACGGCCTGCGACGTAAAAAATCGCTGCGACGAGATCGTGGACGGGGAATAAGCGCGAAAAAGGGGCTGTTAAAAAAGTCTCACGTGTCATCCTGAGGAGCGAAGCGACGAAGGATCTCTGAATGAAAAAGACTAACAAACCGATATTTTTTCAAACTTGCGTTCAGAGATTCTTCGCCTTCGGCTCAGAATGACAGGCTTTTTTAACAGCCCCTTCTGTGGCGTCACGGCCGGATATATAGACCCTTCTCCCGCTTCAGCAGCCCTAAGTCCACCAGCTCCCGGCGGACGGTGCAGTAGTCGTCGTAGTGGTCCAATATCTTAAAGTTGACTTCCTGCTCGGTGTAGCTGCGGCCCGGCTGGAAGTCCTCCAATAGCAGGTCCAGCAGCACCTTCCGCTTCTTCAGCTGGCTGGGCAGCATGACGATGAGCCCGTCTCGCCAGAAGGTCTTCTTCACCTTCTCGGCAAAGGCCTCGTCGTAGATCAATTCCTCGTTCAGCATAGTCGGCTACTCCTCCCGCTGTTTCGGCGGCATGGGGGCGGGCGCCCGGCCGAAGGCGGCCTCAAAATCTCCCAGGGCGTGCTCGTTCACCAGGGCGCAGAACCGGTCGTACTGTTCGAGAAAGGTGCGCCCCTCCGCGGTGAGGGAAGCGCTGCCGCCCTCCTTGCCGCCGGTGGTGGTGTTGAGGAGCGCAAACCCCAGCTCCTTTTCCGCCCGACGGATGATGGCCCAGGCCTTAGAGTAGGCCATGCCCATGGACATGGTGGCCTGGCGGATGGAGCGGTATTCCTCCACCCGATGCAGGAGCGTGGCGATGCCCGGCCCGAAAAACTTTTCCTCCCCCATGATCCGAGGGCTGACCACGAAGCGGATATCGTTCATACGCGCACTTCCTTTTTTATAGGTTTATTATTGAAGCGGACACCTTTTCTTTAGGGAAGAAAAGGTGTCCAAAAGAACCCTAAGAAGCAAAGAAACTTTGGCGGTCATCTGTATAACCCTTCTTAAGTTTCTCTTTTTTCGGTCCCTTTTTTCTCTTTTTCGAAAGAGAAAAAAGGGACAAACGAGCCATTTGCTTTACAGCGCCTTTTCGTCGATCTCCTTCCGGATCATGGCCTGGAATTGATCGAGAGGCATGGCCCCCAGGTCCCCCTTGCCGCGGGCGCGGACGGACACCACGCCGTTCTCCACGTCCCGATCGCCCACCACCAGCATGTAGGGGATCTTCATCATCTGGGCCTCCCGGATCTTATAGCCCAGCTTCTCGTTCCGATCGTCCACCTCCACGCGGATGCCGGCCTTTTGAAGCTGCTGGGCGATGGCGTGGGACGCCTCCATGGTCCTGTCCGTGATGGGCAGCACCCGGACCTGCTCCGGCGCGAGCCAGGTGGGGAAGTTGCCGGCGGTCTCCTCGATGAGGTAGGCCATGAACCGATCCAGGGACCCAAGAATGGCCCGGTGGAGCACCACGGGGGTCCGCTCCTTGCCGTCCTTGTCGATGTAGGTCAGATTGAACCGGGCGGGCAGGCAGAAGTCCAGCTGGCAGGTGGAGAGCGTGTACTCCGCGCCCACGGCGGGGACCACGTTCACGTCCAGCTTGGGGCCGTAGAAGGCCGCCTCGCCGATCTCCTCGGTGTACTCGAGCCCCAGGGAGTTGAGCACGTCCCGCAGGGCACTCTCGGCGGTGTTCCACATCTCGTCGTCATCATGATACTTCACCTTGTCTTTGGGGTCCCGGAGGGAGAGGACGCAGCGGTAGTTGGTGATGCCGAAGTCCTTGTAGGTGGTGAAGATCAGATCCACCACCTTGGCGAACTCGTCCTTGATCTGCTCGGGGGTGACGAACAGGTGGGCGTCGTTCTGGCAGAAGTGGCGGCCCCGCTCGATGCCCTTCAGGGTGCCGGAGGCTTCGTAGCGGAAGTCATGGGCGATCTCGCCGATACGCACGGGCAAGTTCCGGTAGGAGTGGGAGCTGTTGGCGTAGATGCGCATGTGGTGGGGGCAGTTCATGGGCCGCAGCACATAGGTCTCGTCCTCCACCTTCATGGCGGGGAACATGTTCTGCTGGTAGTGGTCCCAGTGGCCGGAGATCTTGTAGAGGTCCACTGTGCCCACGCAGGGGGTCAGCACGTGCTGGTAGCCGGACTGGATCTCCTTGTCCCGGATGTAGTTTTCCAAAATGCGCCACAGGGTGTAGCCCCGGGGCAGAAACATGGGCAGGCCCTTGCCCACCAGCTCGTCGGACATGAAGAGGCCCAGCTCCCTGCCCAGCTTCCGGTGGTCCCGCTTCTTGGCCTCCTCCAGCTTCTCGATGTACGCGTCGAGGTCACTCTTCTTTTCAAAGGCCGTGGCGTAGATCCGCTGGAGCATCTTGTTCTTCTCCGAGCCCCGCCAGTAGGCGCCGGCCACGGACATGATCTTCACGTTCTTCACCTTGCCGGTGGAGATGACGTGAGGGCCCGCGCACAGGTCCACGAACTCGCCCTGCTTATAGAAGCTGATTATCTCGCCCTCGGGCAGATCCTCGATGAGCTCCACCTTGTAAGGCTCGCCCCGCTCCTCCATGAAGGCGATGGCTTCCGCCCGGGGCAGCTCAAAGCGCTCCTCCTTCAGGTTTTCGGCGATGATGTTGTTCATCTCCTTCTCGATCTTCTCGATGTCCTCGGGGGTGAAGGATTCCTCCCGGTCGAAGTCATAGTAGAAGCCGTTGTCGATGGCGGGGCCGATGGCCAGCTTGGTCTCGGGGAACAGGCGCTTCACGGCCTGAGCCAGGATATGGGAGCCCGTGTGGCGCATGGTCCAGCGGCCGTCGGCGTCCTCGAAGGTCAATAGCTTCAATTCGCAGTCCTTTTCGATGGGCAAAAAGGCGTCCGCCCGCTGGCCGTCGATGGCGCAGCCCAACGTGGCCTTGGCAAGCCGCGGGGAGATGCAATTGGCGATGTCCAGGGCCGTGCTGCCGTTTTGGTATTCCCGCTTTGAGCCGTCGGGGAAGGTGATGATCATGGTTATTTCCTCTCTTTCTTCATATAAACTAAAAGCCCCAATGCCATTTTAGGCACTGGGGCGCATTTGCGCGGTTCCACCCAAGTTTATCACTCGCATCCGGCGATACGGGGCCGGGCCCCTTCGAGTCGCCGGGCGGTCTTCGCCTCCTGTCCCCCACGCGCCTTGCAGCCGACGAGCGCACTCTCTGTTGAAGGATCAGCCTTTGAGACTACTGCTTCCCGGGTCTTTCCCGAAATTGGATTCATTATACCATGGAGTTTTTTCGTGTCAAGAGGTCATGGCTTTTTTTGGTTGACGGTTGTGCACATTGATTGTAAAATGGGAGCATGGAAAATAGCAGGGGAAAACCGAATGGGATGATCTGGGGCCTGTGGCTGGGCCTCAGCGTCATGGGCGGGGGCAGCGTATACTACTACCCCCTGTTCGTGTTGACCATGCTGGCGGTGCCCGCCGTGTGGGCGGCCATGGCCTTTAGGACCCACCCCGCGATGCTGGCGGTGGCCGGGGCGCTGGTGCTGCTGTTCGGGTACGTCATGGGCTATGACACGATGAGCTGCCTCTGCATCCTGGGCATGGCGGCGCCGGCGGGCGTGTTCCTCTGGTACAGCCAGAAGGAGGGCATGGGCAATTTCCAAAGCGTCATATACGTGTCCATCCTTCTGACCTTCGGTCTGTTCCTCATCTTCTGCGTGCCGGACCTCCTCGCAAGCGGAGACCCCTACGCCTCCCTTCGGGCCTACTTCTCCCAGATCCCGGCCATGTTCGAGGGCACGGCCCTGTACCCTACAGCCCTTGCCCTGGTGAGCCGGATCGACGAGATGATCGTGGCCTGCTTCTATGCCTTTGCCGGGGCCTACGCCTTCGTCAACGTGCTGCTCCTCCACGCCTTCAACCGGGGGAAGAGGGACATGCCCCTCTGTTCCCTGGGGCCCTTCGGCAGCTGGTACGCGCCCTACGGATACGTGATGATCCTGGGGGGGCTCGGGCTGTTGGCCACGCTCCTGGCCTTCACCGTGGAAACGGCTATGACCTCGGCCTTGAGTCTGCTTTTATATGAGATGTGGGCCCTGCCCCTGCTGGTTACGGGCGCCAACGTGCTTTTTGCCCTGCTCAGCCGACGGCTGCCCATGGCCCGGTTGAAGCTTATGTTCGGCCTTCTGTTGGGGGCGTGTCTGCTGTTCACCCCTCAGTTCGCGCAAGTGGCGCTGCTGCTGCTGGGGCTCACGGGAGTCATCCGCAGATGGCGGGCCGGAAAGGAACGTCGATGAAACGATACCGAGGGGTCCTTATCTTCCTGGTCGTGGCGCTGCTGGCGCTGGCGGCCGGGGTGTGGTACAACGATCAAACGCTGGGGTACGTGTGCCTGGGCGTGGGGGCCTTTATCGCGCTGGCGGTGACGTTGATGCTGGTGGCCGTGGCCCGAAGGCAGCAGCGGCTCATGGACGCCGTCTTCGCGGACAACCGCACCGCCGCTTCGGAGCTCATCCGCAAGGTGGACATCCCCGCCATGATCCTGGATTTGAACGGGAAGATCGTCTGGCACAACGACGCCCTGGGCGCCGTGTTTGAGGGCAAGAACGTTTTGGAGGTCCTGCCCCATTTCAATCCCGCCCAGCCCACGGTCCAGCAGATATTGCTGGCCGGCACCAACTATCAGGTCATGACCATGCCGGTCCACCGGCTGAACACCCGGAAGAAGCTGCTGTTCCAGTACTGGCTGGATCGGACCGAGGCGGTCCACTACCAGCGGCTCTACACCGAGCAGATGCCCTATGTGATGCTGGTGTACATGGACAACTACGAGGAGCTGACCGGGGACAGGCAGTTTCACGGCACGGCGGTGTTGGCCGAGGTGGAGCGGTTGGTCTCCGAGCTCTGCCGCCGGACCGGGGGCATCTACCGCCGCTACGAGAACGGCCGCTTTCTCTGCGTGTTGGAGGCCGCCGAGGTCAACCGGATCGAGAGAGAAAAGTTTCGTCTGCTGGATCAGGCCCGACAGCTGGAGACGGGCACCGGCGCCACGGTGTCCCTGTCCGTGGCCGTGGGCGTCGCGCCCCGGATCGCCCAGTCGGAGGAGGGCGCCCGCACCGCCATGGAGCTGGCGCTGGGCCGCGGCGGCGACCAGGCCGTGGTCCGAGAGGGGGCCGACTACCGGTTCTACGGCGGCAAAAAGCAGCCGGACGCCCGACAGAGCCGGGTGAAGATGCGGCTGTTCGCCAAGGCCCTCCATCAGCTCATCGAGGGCGGCGGGGACGTGTTCATCATGGGCCACAAGAACCCGGACATGGACTGCCTGGGCGCGGCCCTGGGCGTGGCCACCTGTGTGCAGCACACCCGCATGCGCCCCTTCATCGTGCTGAGCGAGCGAAACGAGGCCACCGCCGATGCCCTTCGGGAGATGGATCGGCTGGGGCTCAGCGACCGGCTCCTCATCACGGGTCCGGAGGCCCTGGAGATGGCGAAGCCCAACTCCGTGGTGGTAGTGGTGGACACCCAGCGGCCCATGATGACCGACTGCCCGGCCCTCATCGAGCGGGTGGAGAAGCTGGTGCTCATCGACCACCATCGCCGCAGCGCAGACTATATCGAGAACCCCATCCTCCACTATCTGGAGTCCCGGGCCTCCTCCGCATCGGAGATTGTCACCGAAGTCATTCAGTATTACGACGAGTCCGTGCGGCCCGACAGCTTCGTGTGCAGTGCGCTGCTGGCCGGCATCGAGGTGGACACCAAGCAGTTCGTCTTCAACGTGGGCAGCCGCACCTTCGAGGCGGCGGGATATCTGCGGCGCAACGGGGCGGACCTCGCTTTGGTCAAGACCCTGTTCCAAAGCGATTTTGAAAGCTTCATCCAGGTGGCCCGGACGGTGGAGCATGCGGACATCGGCCCCGACGGCATCGCCATCGCCGCCTGCGAACCGGGGATCGAAGCGCCTCAGCTCATCGCGGCCCGGACGGCGGACGAGCTCTTGAAGGTCAAGGGCGTGAAGGCCGCCTTCACCCTGGCGGACATGGGGGACTACATCAACATTTCCGGCCGAAGCTACGGCCTCGTGAACGTGCAGCTGATATTGGAGCAGCTGGGCGGCGGCGGCCATCTCACCATGGCCGGGGCCCAGGTTCGAGGGAGGACCGTGGCGGAGGCGGCGGAGCTGCTGAGGACCTGCATCCGGCCCGAGGAGCAGCGGGAAGCGCCCGAGGAACCGGAAACCACAGAAGCACAGGAATGACCAAGGAGGTATTTGCAACATGAAGGTCGTATTGGAACAGGACGTGAAGGGCACCGGTAAAAAGGGCGAAGTGGTGAACGTATCCGATGGATACGCCCGCAACTTCCTATTGCCCCGGAAGATGGCCTCCCCGGCGGATTCCTCCGCGGTAAACGCCATGAACATTCAAAAGAGCGCCGCCCAGCACCGCAGGTTCGAGGCGGGCGTGAAGGCGCGGGAGCTGGCGAGGAAGCTGGATAACGCGGTGGTGAAGGTGCCTGTCCGGGTGGGCGAGAACGGCAAAATGTTCGGCACCGTCTCCGGCAAGGAGGTGGCCGCCGCCATCGAGGAGCAACTGGGCCTTAGCGTGGACAAGAAGAAGATCAGCATCGACACCGTCCGCGCCACCGGCGAATATGTGGCCAAACTCTCCCTGTTCGAGGAGGTCAAGGCCAATTTGAAGGTCATCGTCGAGGAACAGAAGTAACGTGGAAGAACGACTGGAACGGGTCCTGCCCAACAATCTGGACGCGGAGAAGTCCGTGCTGGGGAGCATGCTTCTGGAGAAGGACGCCCTGGAGCAGGTGTTGGAGCAGCTCAAAACCGAGGATTTCTACAGCGCTGCCCATCAGCACATCTTCGAGGCCATGGCCAACATCCGCGCCGCGGGCCACGCCGTGGATTTGGTGACCCTCAGCGAGGAGCTGGAACGGCGGGGCTTTTTGGATATGGTCGGCGGGGCCGTGTACCTGACCGAGCTCATGGCCTTCGTGCCCACGGCCGCCAACGTCAGCTACTACGCCCGCATCGTGGAGGAGCGCAGCGTCCAGAGGAGCCTGGTTCACGCCGGCAACGAGATGATCCGGGACGGCATGAACGACGACAAGGACGTGGACGAGAGCCTGAACCTGGCGGAGAAGCGGATCTACGACATTTCGATGCGCAAGACGGAGGATTCCCTGGCCCCCATCCGGGACATCGTGCCCGACGCCATCAACGAGATCGGGGAGCTCATGGCCCGCAAGGGGAAGTTGACCGGCGTAGCCACGGGCTTTACGGAGCTGGATCGCACGACCAACGGCCTGCAGAAGTCGGACCTGATCATCGTAGCGGCTCGTCCCGCCATGGGCAAATCCGCCTTTGCATTGAACATCGCCCAGTATGCCGCCCTCCACGATGGGCGATCGGTGGTCTATTTCTCGTTGGAAATGGGCAAGGAGCAGCTGGTCATGCGCATGCTCTGCACGGAGGGGTCCGTGGACTCCCAGCGGATCAAGGAGGGATTGCTCACCGACGACGAGATGGGGCGGCTCATGGACGCGGCGGAGCCCATGCAGAAAAGCCGCATTCACATCGACGACAGCGGCAGCGCCACCGTGGCCAGCATCCGCTCAAAGTGCCGTCGCCTCAAGGCCAAGGAGGGCCTCGATCTGGTGATCGTAGACTATATGCAGCTCATGCAGGGCACGGGCATGGGGAATCGCAAAAGCGACTCCCGCCAGCAGGAGGTCTCCGACATGACCCGGGCCATGAAGCTGCTGGCCCGAGAGCTGGACGTGCCCATCATCCTGTTAGCCCAGCTGAACCGTGGCCCCGAGACCCGGCAGGACCACAAGCCCATGATCGCGGACCTGCGGGAGAGCGGCTCCATTGAGCAGGACGCCGATATGGTGCTGCTCCTCTACCGGCCCAAGGTCTACGACGACTCCCTGGATAACACCAGCTACGTCATCATCGCCAAGCACCGCCACGGCCCCACGGGGGAGGTAAAGCTGGCCTGGCAGGGCGAGTACACCCGGTTCATGAATATGGCTATCGAATCATAGCGCAGGCTGTCGTATAAGGCGCCAGACCATTTGCGGCGTTTATTATTCTAAAAGAATATTGGCAGGAAGAAATGACGCTTTGCGGCGCCATTTCTTTTTATTCTGACGCCGCAAATTAGCAGCGTTTTCTTCCTCTCGCGGTGCGAAGCACAGCTTCGGGAAGAAGAACGCCGCTTCTGCCGTCCTTCTCGACAGCCTGATCAACCGACTTTTATCTCCGGCGCAGGCGGGAGAGCAGGCCCTCCGTTTCGGAAAACCAGTCCCCCTGGGGCGGCTCCGGCGGCGGCGTCGGCTCCTCCGGCAGGGGCGGGTGAAGGATGCTGTCGTACACCTCCCCCGCATGCTGAACGAGCAAGCCAAAGTCTGCTGCCCGGGATGCGCTGTCGGCCGGTTCCGGCGCCGCCTCAGGTTCAGGCTCCGGCGCGCATATGGGCTCCGGCTCAGATATGGGCTCCGGCTCAGATATGGGCTCCGGCTCGGATATAGGCTCCGGCTCGGATATAGGCTCCGGCTCAGATATGGGTTCCGGCTCGAAAACAGGCTCGGGCTCGGGGATGGGCTCAGGCTCAGCCGGTTTTTCCGGCTTCAGCCGATACAGCAGCTCCGCCCCGGTGAGCTTCGCCCCGGGTACAACGCCCCAGGCCTCCAGCGTATCCCCTCGCAGCACCGCCGCGCCCAGGACGCGGCCGGTCAGAGACGTTTCCTCCGTGCCCAGGGAAAAGCTGGTTCCATCCTCCATCAGCGCCGTGCAGGGGCAGGTGCTCCGCGCCTTGCCGTTCTCCAGCCGCACGGAGCCCGCCGCCTTGCCCCCTTCATTCTTCAACACAAAATAGGTGATCACGTCTTGACCTCCCTTTCCCATTTGTTCCTATTGTATCCAAAGCAAATTCGTAGTATGATATAGTATCTGTCAATCAACGAAGAGAGAGGAAAAACATCCATGCGCCTGGATAAATTTTTGAAGGTCTCCCGCATCATCAAGCGGCGGACCGTGGCCAACGAGGCGGCCGGTGCGGGCCGCATCAGCATCAACGGCAAGGTGGCCAAGCCCGCCAGCGAGGTGAAGGCAGGGGACACCCTGGACATCCTGCTGGGAGGCCGGCACATGCTGGTGAAGGTGAACGCCACCCCCGAGGTGGTCCGCAAGGAGGAGGCGGATGGGCTCTACACCGTCCTGACGGAGCCGTGAGCGTCATCGGCATCCTGCTGTGCGGCGGCAGCAGCCAGCGCATGGGCTTCAACAAGCTCACCGTCCCCCTGGGCGGATGCACCGCCCTCGATCGCAGCGCGGCGCTGCTGTGCGTAAGCGGCTGCGAAAGGCTGATCGTCGCTGTCACCGAGGACACCCGCCCCGGGGCAGAGGCCCTCAATCTCCCCGTGCCCGTGACCCTTTGCGCCGGGGGCGAGACCCGGGGCCGGTCGGTGCTGAACGCCCTTCGGGCCGCCGAGGGTCAGCCGGGGGACATCGCCGTGATTCACGACGCCGCCCGGTGCTTCCAGACCGAGGCCGCCGTCCGGGCCGCCATAGAGAGCGCCAAAGCAAACGGCAGCGGCATCGCGTCGCTGCCCATGACCGACTCTGTCTTTGCCACCGACACCCAAACGCCCCTGGACCGGTCGAAGCTCATCCGCACCCAGACCCCCCAGGCCTTCCGATTTGAGGAGATCCTCTCCGCCTATGAGCAGGCCGGGGACCGGGCGGCCACGGACGACGCCGCCCTCTACGCCCGCTTTGTGGGCCCCGTGACCTTCACCCCCGGCAGCAGCACGGGCTATAAGCTCACCACCCCCGAGGATTGGGACTTTGCCCAGGCCAGCTGCTTCCAGCCCCGGACGGGCACGGGCTTCGACACCCACGTTCTCGCTGAAGGACGCAAGCTCATTCTGGGCGGGGTGGAGATCCCCTTTGAGAAGGGGCTTGTGGCCCACTCCGACGGGGACGTGCTCCTGCACGCCCTGATGGACGCCCTGCTGGGCGCCGCCTCTTTGGGGGATATCGGCCACCTGTTCCCGGATAAGGATCCGAAATACGAAAACATTTCGAGCCGCGTCCTGCTCCGGGAGGTGGCAAAGCGGCTGCGGGAAAAGGGCTTCACCACCTTCCATGTGGATGTGACGGTGATCGCCCAGCGGCCCAAGCTGGCGCCCTACTTCCCCCAGGCACGGCGGAATATCGCCGAGGACCTGAGCGTTCAGCTGGACCAGGTCTCCCTGAAGGCCACGACGACGGAAGGGATGAATGATGAAGGCCGCGGCCTCTGCATCAGCGCCCAAGCCGTGGCGACCATTATTTGACCCCTTAAGCTTTTCTTTTTGGGCGACTTTTTCTTTTCACCGAAAAGAAAAAGTCGCAAAAAACCCACAGAAAGGTTCTTATGGACAACATCATCATCCGGGGCGCCCGGGAACATAACTTAAAGAATATCGACCTTATCATCCCTCGGGACAAGCTCATCGTCTTCACGGGCCTGTCGGGGTCCGGCAAGAGCTCCTTGGCCTTTGACACCATCTACGCCGAGGGCCAGCGCCGGTATGTGGAGAGCCTGTCCTCCTACGCCCGCCAGTTCATCGGCCAGATGGAGAAGCCCGAGGTGGACGCCATCGAGGGCCTGTCCCCCGCCATCTCCATCGACCAGAAGAGCACCAGCAACAATCCCCGCTCCACCGTAGGCACGGTGACGGAGATCTACGACTATCTGCGCCTCCTCTACGCCCGCTGCGGCCTGCCCCACTGCCCCAAGTGCGGCCGCATCATCGAAAAACAGAGCATCGACACGGTGGTGGACCACGTCATGGATCTGCCCGCCGGCACGAAGATCCAGCTGTTGGCTCCCTGCATCCGGGGCAAGAAGGGCGAGCACGTGAAGGTTTTGGAGGGCCTGCGGAAGGAGGGGTACGTTCGGGCCCGGGTGGACGGGGAGGTCTACGATCTGGATGAAGCGCCCGCCCTCGATAAGCAGAAGAAGCACACCATCGAGGCGGTCATCGACCGGCTGGTGGTGAAGGCGGGCGTGGAGAGCCGATTGACCGACTCCCTGGAAAACGCCTTCCGCCTGGGCAAAAATTTGGCCATCGTCTCCGAAGTGGGGGGCAAGGACACCCTCTACTCCCAGAACTACGCCTGCCCGGACTGCGGCATCTCCCTGGAGGAGCTGGAGCCCAGGGCCTTCTCCTTCAACAATCCCTACGGCGCCTGCCCCACCTGCACGGGTCTCGGGGAGCTCTTTCGGGTGGACCCGGAGCTGGTGGTGCCGGATAAGCGCCTGTCCCTCGCCGAGGGGGCCATCAGCGTCGGCGGCTGGAACAGCGCCAACGGCGGGTCCATCGCCCATATGTATTTGAGCGCTCTGTGCCGCCACTTTGCCGAGAAGCTGGGCGTCCCCGTGACCATGGACATGCCCTTTGAGGAGCTGCCCGGCGAGGTCCAGAAGGCCATCCTCTACGGCTGCCCGGACAAGATGGAGGTGGTCTACGAGAAGGAGTTCGCCGGAGGCCGGTTCCTGTCCGACTTCGAGGGCATAATCAACAACCTGGAACGCCGCTACCGGGAGAGCACCAGCGACTGGAGCAAAAGCGAGATCGAGGGCTACATGTCCCGGACCCCCTGCCCCGCCTGCCATGGCAAGCGTTTGAAGCCCGAGAGCCTGGCGGTGACCGTGGGCGGCCTCAACATCGCTGCGCTTTCCGATTTGTCCGTGAAGAGCGCGTTGAGCTTCCTGCGGGGGCTCAGCTTCACGCCCAGCCAGGCCATCATCGCCCAGCAGATCCTGCACGAGCTGGACGCCCGGCTCACCTTCCTCTTGAACGTGGGTCTCGGGTACCTGACCCTGTCCCGGGCGGCGGCCACCCTGTCCGGCGGCGAGAGCCAGCGGATCCGTCTGGCCACCCAGATCGGCAGCGGTCTCGTGGGCGTCCTCTACATCCTGGACGAGCCCAGCATCGGCCTCCACCAGCGGGACAACGGGCGGCTGCTGGGCACCCTCAAGTCTTTGCGGGACATGGGCAACACTCTGATCGTGGTAGAGCACGACGAGGAGACCATGCTGGCCGCCGATTACATCGTGGACATCGGCCCCAAGGCGGGCCTTCACGGTGGGGAGGTGGTGGCCCAGGGGACGCCCCAGGAGATCATGGCGGCGGAAAACAGCCTCACCGGCGGATACCTGTCCGGCCGGCTGTCCATCCCCGTGCCCCAAAAGCGGCGGCCCGGCAACGGCAAATTCTTGACCATCCGGGGCGCCCGGGCCCATAACCTCAAGAACGTGACCGTGGACATCCCCCTGGGTGAGATCGTCTGTGTCACGGGCGTGTCTGGGTCGGGGAAGAGCTCACTGATCAACGAGATCTTGAAGAAATCCCTTTTAAAGGAGCTGAACCGGGCCCGGACGAAGCCCCTCGACCACGACGGCATCGACGGGGTGGAGGCTCTCGACAAGATCATCGACATCGACCAGAGCCCCATCGGCCGGACCCCTCGCAGCAACCCGGCCACCTACACGGGTCTCTTCGACCTCATTCGCGACCTCTACGCCGCTACCCCCGACGCCAAGGTCCGGGGCTACAAGCCCAACCGCTTCTCCTTCAACGTGAAGGGGGGCCGGTGCGAAGCCTGCCGGGGCGACGGCATACTGAAGATCGAAATGAACTTCCTCTCCGACGTGTACGTGCCCTGCGAGGTCTGCGGCGGCAAGCGCTACAACCGGGAGACGCTGGAGGTCAAGTACAAGGGCAAGAACATCTACGACGTGCTGGAGATGACCGTGGAGGAGGCCCTGCCCTTCTTCGCCAACCACGAGCGGATCCGCCGGAAGCTGGAGATCATGAACGACGTGGGCCTGGGCTATGTGAAGCTGGGTCAAAGCGCCACCACCCTCTCGGGCGGCGAAGCCCAGCGAATTAAGCTCTCCACCGAGCTCTCCCGCCGGGACACGGGCCGGACCCTCTATGTCCTCGACGAGCCCACCACGGGCCTGCACACGGACGATGTGAAGCGGCTCTTGGGCATCCTCAACAAGCTGGTGGAGGGCGGCAGCTCCGTCATCGTCATCGAGCACAACCTGAACGTGATCAAGACCGCGGACTACATCATCGATCTCGGCCCCGAGGGCGGCGACGAGGGCGGCACCGTGGTGGTCGCCGGCACCCCGGAGCAGGTGGCAAAGTGTGAACGGAGCTATACGGGGCAGTTTTTAAAGGAAATATTGAAAGCCCGATCCTTTTTCTTGAAAGAAAAAGGACCAAAAAGAACTTTAAGAAGGGGATAGGCTAAGGTTGCTTTGAAGGTATTGCGTATTTTGTGCATCTGTATAGGTGGATTTCTCGTATTGGACACCCTGATCGTCTGCTTCCTGTCCAACTATAACCTGGGGGTCATCCTGCCCGCAGTGCTGGGGCTGCCGCTGCTCCTTTTGGGTCTGCTTTGGGGGCGGATGGACGCCGGGTTCTGGCTGTTTTTGCGGCGGCTGGTGCTCGTCTGCTACGGCGTCGGGTGCCTGTTTCTGTTGTTCCTGGGCTCGCTGATGCTCCGGGCCCTGGACCGGGGCGAGCACGGGGATTACGACGCCCTGATCGTCCTCGGGGCGGCGGTCCACGGGGACAGGGTCACCTGGGTACTCAGCAACCGTCTGGACGCGGCCTATGACTATGCTGCGGCTCACCCCGACACCGTGCTGGTGGTCTCCGGCGGCCAGGGGGGCGGGGAGAGCGTCACCGAGGCCTCCGCCATGGCCAAATATCTCATAACGAAGGGCGTCGATCCCGGTCGCATCCTCTTAGAGGAACGGGCCGAGAGCACGGCGGAGAACTTCGCCTTCAGCAAGGCCATCCTCGACGAACGCCTTGGCACCGACGCCTCCATCGGCTTCGTCACCACCCGCTTCCACGTCTATCGGGCCTCTCGGGTGGCCCAAAAGGAGGGCATCTTCGCAAAGGGTCTCGGCGCGCCGGATGTGTGGTACATCGCCCTCAACAACTTCCTCCGGGAATGCGTGGGCATCTGCTGGTACACGGTGAAGGGGTGGATCTGAAGTTTCCCCTTTCTCCGACTGTTTTTGCAAGAGGCCTTGATAAATCGGCGCGGCGCATATATTATATACGAAATCAACTGAATACCCATGATAGAGGTCGCGTTCATCAAGAGTAGCCCATCCATCCAACAGGTCAATGGGGATGCGCAAAAGGGGTGATCGCCGAGGAGCGGACGAGAGCGCCTGATCCAAGTCCGTGTCCGGGGCAGCGGAGAACATCCGCCGCACTGTCGCCCGAAGGGGCGGAGAGCTGTCAGACGGGGTGGGGGAAGTTTTTTCGCTGCGGCGTCATGACGGATCATGACGCCGCAGTTGGTTGTATCCCTGAAAGGAGCTTTCCCATGAAACACACAAAACGCGCCCTGTCCCTGCTGCCCCTCCTGTTGCTTTTGCTGCTCGTCACCACCGCCTTCGCCTGAGGCGGACGCTGAAGCGCCCTCCCGCTTCTACCAAACCTTCTGGTCCCTGGTCCCGGCCATCATCGCCATCGGCCTGGCCCTCATCACCAAGGAGGTCTATGCCTCTCTGTTCGTGGGCATCGTGGTGGGCGGATTACTGTATCACGAAGCCATCATTGATCCGAAGATTTTTGAGCAGGTTCAGGCGGAGATGGTTCGCCGGAAAAACAACAACGGCAGGTACAGTGGGGTCGGTACTTTCGCATCCAAAATCAAGTGTGGTGAGTGCGGAAACTGGTACGGCTCCAAGGTGTGGCATTCCAACGATAAATACAAGGGCAGAATCTTTCAGTGCAATCACAAATACAAAGGCGATAAGGTCTGCATGACACCTCACCTGACCGAAAACGAGGTCAAAGAGATTTTCGTAAAGGCTGTAAATCAGTACCTGACCGAAAAGAGCGTCCTGCTCACCAACGCGGATGAGATTTGCCGCATTGCCGGAGACACGGCGAGCCTTGAAGCAAGGTGCGACACCCTGACTGCGGAGATGAACGCATCCGCAGGGTACGGGAATTGGACACATTCGTCACCGAGTTCGATAAGGGACTGTGGAGCGACACGGTCGAGTATATGACGGTGTACAAGGATAAGACCGTCAGGGTAACATTCAAGGACGGAACTGAGATTTAAGGAACGGAACTGAGTAGCCGCAGAGCGCAAAATGCCCTGCGGTTTTTCTGTTTTTGTAATGGAATGTTCACAATTGTGTGGTATACTATATTGGGATATTGTAAGAACCCACTGTAACCGGACGAGGAAAGTAAAAATGCAATGAAGACCAGCAATAAATACAGAAGACTTGCTGCGAAATTTGAGCAAGCAGGCGGTAGCCCTATTAGATTGTCCTTTGCGGAAATTGAAGAAATAATCGGTTTCCCTCTTCCCGAGTCGGCACGGCAACATAGAGCATATTGGGCGAACACCACTACACACTCTATTTCGTCTTGCTGGATGAATGCCGGTTATAAGGTTGTCGAAGCTAATCTTACTGGCGGCTATATCATCTTTGAGCGGTAATACAAATCAGAATTTGCGGAGAATAACAAAGTAATGAAAACGATTTATTTGATCGGAGGCACGATGGGCGTTGGCAAGACGACAGTGTGCCAAAAAATGAAGGAAACACTCCCGAACGCTGTTTTTTTGGACGGTGACTGGTGTTGGGATGCCAATCCGTTTAAGGTAACGGATGAAACGAAGACAATGGTTCTTCGCAATATCTGTTTTCTTTTGAACAGTTTCCTGCATTGTTCCGCTTATGAAAACGTGATTTTTTGCTGGGTGATGCATGAGCAGTCCATTATCAACACTATCATCGACGCGCTTGATACAGCAGATTGCAAGGTTGTCAAAGTTTCGCTGACGGTCGATGAAGCCAATCTGAAAAGCCGGCTTTTGGCGGATATTGAAAGCGGAATCCGCACCGCAGATGTGATTGACAAAAGCATCGCAAGGATCGGAATGTATCAGAATCTTGACACCGTCAAGATCGATACGAACGGCAAGAGCATAAGCGAAATAGCAGATGCAATCAATGCACTTTGACGTTACAAATCCCGGTTTGTATGTATGTTATCTATAACCAAGGAGCCGTTAAGAAACTCGAAAGAGGGACTTAGCGGCTCCTTATCATGTGCGGCAGGGGAAGGGAAAGGAACTGTTTTTGGGCGGGCGGGTATAGTGC
>R21__coassemble_238_pt1 | contig 46988 bp, 47 predicted proteins | sample R21__metabat2_low_PE_052 | metagenome-assembled genome bin R21 | reverse complement strand
GGGTGGGCTCCGGCGTGAGCTTCATCCGCAGGATGCAGTTGCCCATGCTGGTGAAGTCCACGGCCACGGTCAGCTTCCTGCCCTGGAGCTCCGTATACAGGTACTTCCCCTCCGCACTGGCCCGGCGGCAATACCGGGCGAAGAAATCGCCGGGCACCTCTATGCCCTCGGTGTACGGGAAGATATAGGGGTTCTTCAAAGACCCATCGCCGGCAGTGGGCCGCAAGCTGTCCGCGTCCAGGGCGCCGGTGGGCTGAGCCTCCGTCAGCATGGCGGTGAGCTGCATGCTCCCGCCATTAGAGGGCGTGAACCGCAGGCAGAGCAAGCCGATGTCCGTTTTGAACCAGGCGTACACCGTTTGCTGCATCGCCTGTTTTTGCAGGGCGGTTAGCAGGGCCTCGGGAATGGGATCGCCGCTGGCCAGGGTGAACCGGTAAGGCGATTCCTGCGAACCGTCCCCCGATTGGGGTTGCAGGGCCCGCCGCACAGGAGCGGAAAGCCGGACGATGCCCAGCTCCGTGCCCTTTTGGGCGCTGACCCCCGCATAGCCTCGGGGCGTGGGGGTGGGGGATGGCGTGGCCGTGGGGACGGTCCGCTCGTACTCCTCGAAGGAATACCGCTTGTACTCCTTGTAGAGGGCTTCCAGATCGTCGTAGAGCTTCTGCCGCTGCAGAAGCTTTTCATCCAGGTCGATCAAATCCTTGGTGGTGTCATAGCGAACGAGGGGATCGCCCACGCGGACGGTATCGCCTTCGCTGACGAAGATCTCCAGCGGCGTCCGGTTCTGCTCTCCATAGAGGAGAAAGCTGGTGCCGGAGGTGACGCTGCCGCCCATGTACGTCTGGTTGGGGGCGTATTCGAGGAGCCAGTTCCCCACCGGCTGGACCTTCACGGGCTGGCTCAGGGTGTAGCGGCTGTAGCCGTAGATGCCTCCTGCCGTCAATCCCCCAATGAGGATGAGGATCAGCAGGATCTTGAGCAGGGTCTTCATGCGTCCGCCTCCTCTCTCAGCCATCCGTCGTAGATATAGAGCATCTTCCGAGCCCGCTCCGCCACGGCGTGTTCGTGGGTGATCATGACGATGGTCATGCCCTGGTCGTGGAGCTCGTCAAAGATGTCCATGATCTGCTGGCCGGCCTTGGAATCGAGGGCTCCCGTGGGCTCGTCGGCCAACAGGAGCTTCGGTCGGGAGCAGATGGCCCGGGCGATGGCCACCCGCTGGCACTGGCCGCCGGAAAGCTGGTTGGGATAGAAGTTCATGCGATCGCCGAGGCCCACGGCCTGTAAGGCCTCCTCGGCCCGGCGCTTGCGCTCGCTGCGGCGTACGTTCCCATACATGAGGGGCAGGGCCACGTTCTCCCAGGCCCGCCGCCGCTGCATGAGATGGAAGCTCTGGAACACGAAGCCGATCTTCTCGTTCCGGATGCGGGCCATGCGGGCGTCCCCGGCCCGGGTGTTGTCCTGACCGTCGAAGCGATAGACGCCGCCCGTGGGCACGTCCAGATACCCCAATATGTTCATGAGGGTGCTCTTGCCGGAGCCGGAGGGGCCCATGATGGCGATATATTCCCCCGCCTCCACCTGTAAGTTCACGTCATGGAGGACCGGCACCTTGTTGGTCCCGGCGCCGTAGGTCTTTTCAATGTGTTCGAGCTCGATGATCATCCGAGGGGGCCTCCCGTGGGGATATCCATCTGGCTTTCAGGCTGGGACTCCGCCGCTTCGCCATCTTCTTCGTCGAAGGTCATGCCGTCTATGCCCTCAGCGTCCGAGCCGTCAAAGTCCATACCGTCAAAGTCCATGTCGTCCATGGCAAATTCGCCCATGTCCAGGGGATCCATGAAGCCCATATCCCCCATGTCATCGGGCACATAGGCGGTCTCGGATACGAGCAAGCCCACCTGAATGCTCTCGTCGGGGAAGGCGATGCGATCGAGGTAGCTGAGCCCCTCCAATATGGCCACGGTGCCGCTCTCCTCGTTCCGATCCCCCAGAACGACGGCCCGCTTCTCGATGCGGTTCTCCCCATCGGCGGCGTAGACGAAGGGCGCGCCCTCGCTCTCCACCACATAGTACGCGGGCAGCAGCAGGGCGTTTACCGCCTCGGCGGACCCGGCGCCCAGCTCGATATACACGTGCTGGCCCATGAGCAAGCCCTCGTTGGTGTCGAGCTCCACGAAGAACTCATACTTGCTGGCCTGTTCGCCGGAGCCGGCATCGTAGTAATAGTAGCGGTTGTTGTTCTGCTTGGTCTCCTCGGTGTTGATCTTGTAGATGCGGCCGGGCCAGATCCTGTCGTCCACCCGGCTCAAAATCCGTACGTCCATGCCCTCCTGGAGGGTGTGGATGGTTTGCTCGCTGACCGTGCCCTTTACGCAGTAATCGTTCCCGGCCACGATGGTGATGTAAGCGGTGTCCTCGCTGCCGCCCCCATAATATTCCTGATTGACACTGTCGCCGGATTTCACGGACCGGACGGTGCCCGTCACCGGCGAATAGACCACGCTGTGTTTGAGGGACTGTTCCATATCCTCGGCCTGCTTGCGCTTGTTGGAAAGCTCATAGTTTTTCTTGCGGATCTCCAGCTCCTCGGTCTGGATGCTCATCTGTATCTCGTACTTCTTGAACTCCGCGTACCGGGGGAGCTTGGCTTTCAGGTTCTCCACCTTGGTTTCGCTGGTCTGGATCCCGTTCTCCAGGCCCAGAATATCCAGCTGAAGCTGCTCAAAAGCGATCTCCATGCTCTCCACGTCGTAGCTGAAGAGGCGCTGGCCCTTGACGATCTTGTCTCCGGCGGAGACGAAGCACTCCTTCACGGTCAAGTCCTTATCCGGATCCACCTTGACGATGTTCTTGGCCTCCACCACACCGGAGTATCGGTTTTTCTGCCCGGCAGGGCCCACGCCCGTGATGACGGACACGGACTGGACGTAGACCGTTCCCTCCTGGGGCGCCTCGGCGAAGTAGGTGGTGTAGGCGTACCAGCCGCCATAACCAAGGCCGCCCAAAATGAGCAGGGTCAGCAGGACTTTCAAAAAGGTCTTCATATCTCTCTCCTAACCCGCGTAGGGTAACGATTCAAAGTATTCCGCTTCGGGGACGCCGTCGATGAGCCACATGTTTTCCTCGTCGGGGGTGAGGAGCAGCACACCGCCCTTGCCCTCCGCCGTCTCAAACCACAGCCGCTCACAGCCGTCGCTGGCCAGGGGGAGGATCTTCTCCCCAGGCTGCAGGGTGAAGGCCTCGCCGGGGTCCTTTCGGACAGCCGCTTTGTAGGCGGTCAGCTCCCTGGTCACGACCAGCAGCCGGTCCGCCTCGATCTCGTCGTTGAAGGTCCACACGGTGCTGACGGGGCCGATGACGCCGTCATCCCCCAAGGCGAAGTTCCGTATGCCCCAGTGGGTGCCCAGCATGTCCACCACACCCTCGATGACGATGTGTCCGTCCTCGAAGCCCTCGATGCGCCCGGCGAAGACGTTGCTTTCCCGGGGCGCCTCCCAGCGCACGGCCCGCTCGTCCGGCTCAAAGAACAGGCAGCTTAGGTCGCTGTGAAAGCCGTAGATGAGATAGTCATCCGAGGCCAGATCCCCGTGGAAGAAGAGCTCATACCCTCCGTCCTCGTCCAGGTCCCCCACGAACAGATCGTAGGGCATGTCGTAGGGGATGTCCGTCTCAAAGCGCTTCTGCTGGCTGTCCTTACTGATCGTCAGGGCCCAGCGGGGATACTCGTCCGCTGCCACATAGGTCGCCAGGTCCACCGTTTCCAGGATGCCGTCCCCGTCAAGATCCACGGCGCAGGGCAGCTCATCCAAAATGCTGAGGCAGTGGCCCACGATCCGCTCGTCCTCCGCGGGGACCTGCGTCTCCGGGAGCATCGTTTCCGGGGCCGCCGTCTCCGGCACCAGGGTCACCGTGACCGTGGGCGCCGGCGTGGGGGCCGGTTGTTCCGTGGGGGGCACGGGCGACGCCTTTTGCGGACGGCTGCAGCCCAACAACAGCAGCCCCACCAGGCACAGGATGTATTTCTTCATGGAGACGATCTCCTTTCCGCTCTTTTCTCTATTGAACACCATGGATTCGTCCAAAACGTTGCAGCTTTGTGAACGTTTCATTTATTTCGTCTTTTTTTACAATTTCCACGGGGCCTGTTCCCGTCGCCCTGACGGCGCATACCGCTAGTTTGCCCTAACTATAGCCTTGGCCCCCGTCTATGTCAACGGACCTGCCGAAAGGTTAACAGAGGCTTTACATGCCAAAACACAGCGACAGGTTTTGAACAGAAGAGAACAGAATCACAACAGCAAATCCCGGACGTTTTCGGTATGATAGAGGCAGAGAAAAAAGGAGGTTCCTGTATGAGTCAGTATGCTTTCGATCCCAACAAGCCGGTGGTGAAGACCAAGTTCGGCCAGCTCCGGGGCATCCGCTATGGGAACGTGGACATGTTCATGGGCGTCAAGTACGCTGACGCGAAGCGGTTCCAGCGACCCGTGGAGCAGCCGCCTTGGGAAGGCGTGAAGAACGCATCCGCATGATCCGCACCAGGGTGTGGACCTGAGGCAGGTTTCGACAGTTGGTGCCCAGGGCTTTCCAGATGTAGGGCACCGCGTCCAGTCGGATCACGTCTATCCCGTGGTTGCACAGGTTCAGCATGTTGTCCGTCATGTCGTGGAGGACCACGGGGTTCGCGTAGTTCAAATCCCACTGGTAGGGGTAGAAGGTGGTCATGACCACCTTGCCCGCCTCGGGACACCAGGTGAAGTTGCCGGGGGCGGTGGTGGGGAAGACCTGGGGCACGGTCTGCTCGTAGGCGTTGGGGATGTCCCAGGAATCGTAGAAGAAGTACCGATCCTGATAGGCCTTCTCCCCGGCCCGGGCCCGCCTGGCCCATTGGTGGTCCTCGCTGGTGTGGTTCATGACGAAATCGAGACACAGGTTGATGCCCCGCTCATGGCAGTCGGCGGCCAGGGCGGAGAGGTCCTCCATGGTGCCGAGCTCGGGCTGGACCTTCCGAAAGTCGCTGACGGCGTAGCCACCGTCGCTGCGACCCACGGGGCTCTCCAACAGGGGCATCAGGTGAAGGTAGTTGACGCCGCATTCCTCAATGTAGGGCAGTTTCTCTCGGACGCCGTTGAGGGTCCCGGCGAAGGCGTTCACGTACATGAGCATGCCCACCAGACCGTGGCCCTTGTACCAGCCGGGATCGGCCTCCCGGTCCCGATCCATGACCTTGAGGGGCTCCGGGCGGGCGTCATAGGCCTCGTAGAGCATGTCTGCGAACCGGTTGAAGGCGGCGGTGTCGTTATGGTAGAGCTACATGTAGAGCTGAGTGAGCTCCGCCTCATGGCAACGGAAGCGGGTCGAAAACTCTCGGGTCCAATTGGATCTGTTCATGGGGGTGTCCTCCGTATGATGGTGTATTGGGGGTATCAGGCCCTGCTTTCGGAAAAGAGCCCAACGAGGTGCAGCAGTATCTCCACGTTCTTCTCCATGGAGGGGATGGGCACGTATTCGAAGCGGCCGTGGGCGTTCTCGTAGCCGGCGGACAGATTGGGGCAGGGCAGGCCCCGGTGGCTGAGGGCGGAGCCGTCGGTGCCGCCCCGAAAGGCGATGCTTTTCGGCGTGAGGCCTGCGCGGCGGATGGCTTCGGTCAGGTTTTCAATGAGGAAGGGGTAACGGTCCACAACCTCCTTCATGTTCCGATAGGTGGGGGTGATGGTGATATGCACCCGGTTGGGGCCGTATTTTTCCGCCAGCCGGGCCGCCAGGTCCCGCAGGAGCTGTTCCCGCCGGGCGAAGAGATCGGGATCGTGGTCCCGGACGATCAGGTCCACCTGGGCCTGTTCCACATTGGCCTGGATGGACACCAGATGGAAGAACCCCTCCCGACCCTCGGTGAACTGGGGCTTTTCCAGCGGCGGCAGCAGACCTACGAACTCCGCCGCCATATCCGCAGCGTTGAGAAGGATTCCCTTGGCTGTGCCGGTGTGGACGCTGCGGCCGGCAAACGTGACGGCGGCGTGGGAGGCGTTGAAGGTCTCGTCCTCGTAATACCCCAGATAATCCCCGTCCAGGGTGTAGGCCACCTTCGCGCCGAAGCGGGCAAGGTCCAGATCCTTTGCCAGGCCTCCCACCTCCTCGTCGGGGGTGAAGGCAAGGGCGATGGGCCCGTGAGGGAGCTCGGGATGAGCTAAGAGGTGCTCCGCCATGGTCATAACCGCGGCGATGGCGGCCTTGTCGTCGCCGCCCAGGAGAGTGGTGCCGTCGGTGAGGATCAGGTCCTGGCCCACGTAGTTTTTTAGGTTCGGGAACGCCTTGGGGCTCATGACGATGCCTTTTTCGGGGTTCAAGAGGATGTCCCCGCCGTCATAGGCGGTGAGGACCCAGGGCTGGCACCCGGCCCCGGGGGCGTCGGGCGCCGTGTCCATGTGGGTGACCAGGCCGAAGGCCATGCCCCCGGGGACTGTGGCGGGCAGGGCGGCGTAGAGGACGCATTTCTCTTCATCCAGCCACACATCCGACGCACCGATTTTGATCAGCTCGTCCCGCAGCATGTACGCCAGGTCAAATTGCTTTTTCGTGCTGGGCACGGTGTCGCTCGTTCGGGCGGACTGGGTGTCCACCTTTGCGTACCGGATGAGGCGTTCTTTGACCTGCTCGTAGAAGGGCGTCTTGTTCATGGGGCCTCCTTATTTCAAGATGGAAAGGTTCAAGTCGGTGCAGATTCGCTCCAGGGAGTAGCAGAAGAGGATCTCGTCCGCTGCGTATTGGGCGCACAGGTCCGCCACGCTTCCTCGATAGTACCGGGGGTCCACCAGCACGATTCGCCCGTAGCTGGGCACCAGCAGGGGGGCCAGGGTGTTGCCGAAGGAGTCCTTCACAAGCAGCAGGGTCGGCGCGTCCTGGGGGGCGGCCCCGTTCTCAATGACGGTCTCCGGGTGGTTGCCGTCCAGGAACAGGGGGTACCAGTCGTATTCTTTCAGGTGATCGTAGAAGAACAGGCTCGTATAGGCCTGCTCGTCATCGGAGAAGGACACGGTGACGGGGGTGTCCATGGGCTCGTCTATGGTCAGCGTGTCGGCTTTGGTGAGCCACAGGGCGGACCGGGAGCGGGTGGAGCCCACGTACCCCGCCACGGTGTGGTGGTAGAAGCCGTCGTAGCTTAGGGCCTCATGGCCGGCGGTTTCCATAAAGAGCCGGTAGGCGGCGTAGGCCCCCTGGCCGGTCCAATGGTGGTCGGTCCGGTAGTACCAGCCCTGGCCCGCCTGCAGGAACATTTTTTCCAGGGACACCGGAATGATCCCCGGCGTCTGGTCGATCTGGTTCAGCAGGTCGTCGTCATGGTAGAGGTTCGCCAGGGCCTTGGGCAGGGTCCCCCGGCGGATGTACCCTGTGGAGGGCACGGCCATCACGTAGACGGAAAGCCCCGTCTTCTCCCCCAGGGCGGCCATGCGGCCCAGGCGCTTCTGGAGCTGGTCTGAGGCGGCCTCAACAGGCGCTTCCACCAGATACCCTTCCCTGTCCCGCCAGACCTCTGCCGACACCTGCCGCCCGGACAGCAGCATCGTGTAGGCATCGAGGCCCACCAGGGCGTCCCGGCCCGGAAGCTGGTCCGCCAAATAGGTTTCCACCGCGTCGTCATAGGACCAGTCTATCAGGCTGGTGAGCTTCGGGGGCTCGGCTAAATAGCGTCGCTCGCTGTCGGAGAAGGTCTTGCGGGGGAACAGGAGCCAATAGAGAGGCACGATGAGGAGGGCCAGCAGGAACAGGCCCACGGTGACGGTATCCAGTCTCTTTCTCATATCCTCACCCCCCTCAGAACCTAAAATAGATGAACGGGTTGTAGCTCTGGGAGGCCAGAGCCCCCAGACACAGCAAAAACAGCCCCGCGCCCAGGATCAGCCGCACCCAGGGCCACCAGGCCCCCTTTGCTTGCAACCGGCGGTCAAGATCGGCCAGCAGAGGCGTGGAACCCACCGCGCAGATCAGCAGCAGGGGAACATACCCCGCCACCCAGGCCCAGGCCTCGGGGGTGAACAGGCCCGGGTTTCCCACGCCGACGAGGGAGCCAAAGAAGGTCCCCAGGGCGCCAAAGTCCGTGAAGTAAAAGATGCCCCAGCCCAGGGCCGCGACAAGGAAGGTCAGCAGCCGCCGGAGGAACCGGGGCAGCTTTTCGAGAATCTTGCCCAAGAACAGCTTTTCCAGGATCAGCAGCACCCCGTAATAGAGGCCCCACAGCAGGAAGTTCCAGCTGGCCCCGTGCCAAAGGCCCGTCAGCGTCCAGACAATCAGCAGGTTCAAGACCTGCCGAGGGAGCCCCCGTCGGTTGCCCCCCAGGGGGATGTACACGTACTCCCGGAACCAGGTGGAAAGGGAGATATGCCACCGGCGCCAGAAGTCCGTGACGCTCAAAGCAATGTAGGGGTAGTGAAAGTTCTCCACAAACCGAAAGCCCAGCATCCGCCCCAGGCCGCAGGCCATGTCGGAGTAGCCGGAGAAGTCGAAATAGATCTGGAAGGTGTAGGCTACGATCCCCACCCAGGCCCCCAGGACGCCCGTCTGTCCGGGCATTTGGGACAGCGCCCGCCAGAGGACGGCCACGCCGTTAGCCAGGAGCACCTTTTTTCCCAGGCCCACCAGGAACAGCCCCACCCCCTGAGAAAAGCTGCTGAGGGACAGGTCGGGCCTGTCCAGCTGCTCCTCAATGTCCACGTAGCGCACGATGGGCCCGGCGATAAGCTGGGGGAACATGGACACGTAGGCCCCAAAGAGCACGGGACTCTTTTGGGCTCTGGCCTTGCCCCGGTACACGTCGATCACGTAGGACATGATCTGGAAGGTGAAGAAGGAGATACCGATGGGCAGGCGGATGGAAATGACTTTCTGCGAAAGCGGTGCAGGGAACAGCCCTTTCACCGTGTCCCAGAGGAGGCCCGTGTACTTGAAGACGAGCAATAGCAACAGGTTTAGAACGATGGAAGTCACCAGCCAGGCCTTCCGGCGGGGTCCCTCGCCTGCCACCTGAAAGCCGATGAGCCAGTTTATGAGGATGGAGCCGATCATCAAAAACACGTACAGGGGCTCCCCCCAGGCATAGAAGATCAAACTCGCAAGCAACAGAAAGCCGATCCGCAGCTTCTTTGGCAACAAATGATAGCCCAGCAGCGTGACCGGCAAAAAGATGAATAGAAATGTGAGGGACGAAAAGACCATGCGAGTTTATTTCGCCCGGAAGGCAGAGAGCAGCCCATCGGCGACCGGGCAGATGGCGAACAGCAGCATATCCCCCTCCCGGACCAGCACGGCCTTCTCCGCTAACGCCAGGGCGTCGGGGTCGTAGCCTTTGAACTGGGCCTTTACCGCCGTGAGATGCCCCTGCAGCAAAGCTTCCGCCTCGTCGAGGACGGCCCCGTCCGCTTCCAGGAGGACCATCTCGTTGGTATAGCCGTTGGCGTCGCCGAAGGCAGCGCCGCCCCGGCAGGCGGCAAAGTCGATGCCGTAGAGGTCCAGCACGTCTCCGGCCTCCATGGGGTAAAGCCCGTTCAGCAGGCCCTGGGCCGTCCAGTCGGCCACCAGGGCTTCCACCGGCCCCGCTTCAGCCGGCGCAGGCTCGGCCGTGGGCGCATCGGTGGGCGCAGGCGCGGCCACGATCTCCACGGGGGCCGCGGTGATCTCCGGCGCAGCGGTCGGTTCCGGGGCCGAGGTGGCCGGGGCGGCGGTCTCCTCCGTTCGGGCGTCCAGCTGCACCTGGGGGGCGGCTTCCTTTCCGCCGCAGCCTACGAGCAGCAGCAGAGCAATACAGAACATGATGATTCTTTTCATTTATCGACTCCCGTGTGTATATCAGATGATTCAATAAGTATACCAAACTCCCGCCGCGCTTTCAACAGGATTTGGCATCTTTCGTATCTCATTCGGAGGAATGGTTTACCAGATGAAGTTGGATTTGAGCATCTCCCCGTTGTCCATGAGGACATCTTCGCCGGTGATGGACCGGTTTACGGCGGTCAGGTAGTAGACCAAATCCGCCACCTCCTCTGCCGTGGCCCACTTACCTAAAAGGGTCTCTTCCTTCACGGCGTCATAAAGGGCAGGGGTTTTCAGGATGTGATCGTTCGATGGGGTGACGACGCCGCCGGGGGAGACGCTGTTCACGGTGACGCCGCGCCCGGCCAGGTTCAATGCCAGGTTCTTCATATAGCCCACAAGGCCCGCCTTGCTGGCCACGTACCGGGGGAACTCGGCCCCGTTGCGGGCGGAGGCGGAGGCCACGAACAGAACGCTTTTCAGAGCGGGGCTATCCATATGCCGCTCGGTGAAGGCCATGGTGCCGGTAAGGTTCACGGCGAGGGCATCCGCCTCCTCCAGCGTACCGGCGTTATTGATGAGAACGGCCAGCTCCGGTATTTCAACGGTGACGGTGCAGATATCCCCTTGCATGTGCGTATAAGCAGGGTGCTCCAATGTGGCGGGCAGCAAGTCCACACCCCAGACGCTATGTCCCTCCTCAAGGAATTTGCGGGCGATGGCGAGACCGATGCCCCGAGCGGTGCCGGTGACGAGCACGTTCATACAGCAGCGGCCTCCTTTCGTTGGACCATGATCCGCCGGGACACCCGGTACCCGAGCGGGGAGAACAGGACCTCACAGAGGAGCTCCAAAATAGCGCCGGTGAGAGCGCAGGTGAAGCACTGGACCCATGTCCAGCTGAAGAAGGTCCGGCTCACCAACAGGGCGAAGATCAAATTGTCCGCGAATTGCCCGAGGAAGGTGGACACATAGGACCTAAGGGCGAAGACGCCGAAGCCGCTGCCCTTCTTGGCCAGCTTCCCGATGCCGTAATTGAGATAGTTGTTCAGCAGGGCGGAGGCAACGAACGCGATGGAGCTGCCCAAAAGGATGAACCAGGTGCCGGCGAAGGTGTTGTTGAGAGCGGTGTTGATAACCGCCTCGCTGCCCTCCACGAAGCTCTCCCCCCAGACGCCGGGGATGCGGCTGGCGAGAAAGAAGATGAGGGCCATGAAGAGGTTCAGCAAAAGGGCCGTGACGGACACCATGCTGGCGCATTGGGGGCCATAGCAGTGGGTCAGCACGTCCATGGACAGGAACGTGAGCCAGGAAAATAAAATGCCGCCGTCCAAGGCCAGCCAGGATACGCCGGTGTCGATGCTCTTGTTGGCTAGCAGGTTCATCCCCACAACGGAGAGAACCATGAGCACCACGAGCAGCGGCGAAGCGGTGCCGAGGAACGTGCGGAATTCACGAAGGGTCTGTTTCATTATGCGATTGCTCCTTGTTTTTTTGGGGGTGGTTTTCAAGAGACACCCATTGTCGCCGTCCGCAGGCGACGAAAGTCATTGTAGCACGGCCATGGGAAGTATGCAAGCGGAAGGTTTTTTATTTCTTTGCCTCTGACGGGGACGCCTGGACCGGCGGGGCTTTGGACTCCTTCTTTTCGGCGGAGAGCTCCGGGGCGGGCTTTTGCAGCAGGGAGAAGAAGCGCTGGCGGGCCCGGTCGTAGGCGGCATTGAAGGCCTTGTCGTCGCCGGCGTGGAGGCGCTCGTAGTAGAGATGCTCGTGGTCGGCCAGTTCCGGATGGACACGGACCATGGTGGCCACGCCCACGTTGGAGCACACGGCGCCGATGCGGCGGAAGTCCACCATGAGGTCGGAGAAAGTGGCGTCGGCGTAGACGTTGCATTCGCCGGTGCTCATGCGCTTCAAATGGTTCCGCTTGAGAACGGAGATCAGCTCGGACGTGACCTGGACCAGGGGCTCGATGCGCTCCGCCGCGTCCACGTCCCGTTTGCGGAAGGTCTGGTCCGTCTCGTCCAGAATGCTTAGGATGGCGTTTTCAAGGACCGCCAGCTCCCCCAGGGCCGTGGGCGAGAAGGTGGTGTTGCTCCGCTTCAGGGCGGTTGCATGCTCGGCGATGTTCACCGCATGGTCCCCCAGACGCTCAAACTCCGTGTTGACCTTGTAATACTGGTCCAAAATGGACACGTGATAGGGAAGCTTCAGATGTGGCAGAAAGCTCACCATATACTTGCTGCACAAATCGGTCATGCGGTCGATCTCGTCCTCGTCGGCCTGAAGCTGCATGTGCAGGGCCGGGTCGTATTTCTCGAGGAGCTTGAAGCTCCGCTCAATATTGGTCCGGGAGGCGGAGAGGATGGTCAGCAGGAGCTTATAGCAGCTCTGCAGCGCCAGGGCGGGGGTGTTGTAGAACACGGGGTTCAAGCCCTCGATCACGTCCTTGAACGGGCTCTCCTTCACGGACTCGTCCTTCACGATCCGTCGGCTCAGCCGCTCGTAGGTGGTGAGCAGGGGGAAGAGGGCCATGGCGCAGCCCAGGTTGAAGACGGTGTTGGTGTTGGCGATGATGCTGGAATTCACGGGCTTCTCCCACAGGGCGTTAAGAAGGCCCAGTTTATGGATGACGGCGACGACCAGCAGGACCAGCACGGTTTCGCTCAGGTTGAAGAGGATGTTCACGATGCCCACGCGCCTGGCCTCCGCCTTGGCGCCGATGGAGCAGACGATGGCCGTGGTGACGCAGTCGCCCAGGTAGATGCCCACGATGATGGCGTAGATGGCCTTGAAGGTGAGCAGCCCCGTGGCGGAGAAGGCCTGCAAAATGCCGATGGTGGCCGAGGAGCTTTGGAGCATGAAGGCCACGCCCGCGCCGGTGATGTAGCCCAGGACCGGGCTCTCCCCGAGGCCCGAAAACAGCCTTTCGATGAGGCCGGACTGAGCGAGGGTGTTGACCGCGCCGGTCATGTTGAGAAGGCCCGAGAAGAGGATGCCGAAGCCCATGGCGATGTTGCCCACGGTCTTGGCGTTCTTAAAGAAGCTGCCCATGATGAGCACGATGCCGACGATGAGGGCGATGGGGGCCAATGTGGAGGGCTGGAAGAAGCGCAAAACGCTGGTAGCGGAGGCGTCGATGTCCAGCAGGCGGATGATCTGGCCGGTGACCGTGGTGCCCACGTTGGCGCCGATGATGATGCCCAGGCTCTGGTGCAGGGTGAGGATGCCCGCGCCCACGAGACCGGCGGTGATGACGATGGTGGCCGTGGAGCTCTGGATGAGGGCGGTGACCAACACACCCAGGATGAAGGCCTTCAGGGGGTTGTCCGTCACCTTCCCCATGATCACCTTCAATGTGCCGGAGGAGCTTTGCTTCAGGGAGTCTCCCATGAGGCGCATGCCGTATAAAAACATGGCCAGGCCGCCCAGCAGGGAGATCACGTTGAATATATCCATAAACCTTTCTTCCCGATCGTGTAGTAATTCCAATATTTTCCTAATATAACCATACTATGCGATGGGGGAAGTTGTCAAGAAAAAACGCTCTCGGCTCTTACCCGAAGTGGACGGTGACCTCATTGATGTCCGGGTCGTTGTACCACTTGTCCTTGACGGTCCAGGAAAGGCCCTCCACGCCGATGGCGCCATTCAGGCGGACCGTGGCCTCCTTAGAGGCGGATTGGAGGTCTTTCAGGGCGATGAGGATTGCGTTCTCCCGGGCGGTGAGCTCCTTATCTTGGGCTCTTTGCGCCTCTGTCCAGCCCTTGCTGCTGTTTTTCTGCTCCCGCCAGGGGGCCGCCGCATATAGGGGCGACAGGGTGGCGGTGGCCTCATCAAAGCCGTTTTTCAGGGCCACATAGGCCCGATAGCAGTCCCCGTAGAGGGCGATCTGTTCATCGGTGTAAGCTTCGCCCGCCGCTTTTTGCTCCTCAGCTGCCCGGAGGACCTTCTCTGCCTGGCGCAGATACTTCATGACGGAGAAGCCCATGCTGTGGAGCCAGCGCTCGTACTGCCGCGTGTCTATGCCCATGGGCTCCGCCTCGATGCCGTAGACCTCCCGGATGAGGTCCATCCGGTTCTGCTGATCCACGTACACGTACCGCCAGTCGAACTCGATTCTGCCGATCTCCCCGAACATGGCCCGGGTACGGATGCGGTCGGCGTCCAGCTTCAGGGCGTAGTTCACAAGCGCCGTGGTTTCCAACAGGGTGGTGTTGGTGTAGATGCCGCTGCTGGTTGCGGTGATGAGGGCGGGTATCTCCGTCAGCTTCCCTTCGTTCTTCAGCTTATCGAAGATAGCCACCATCATCCGCCGCTGTCGGGCGGTACGGGAGCTGTCCAGGCCGTCCGCGCTCTGCCGGATGCGCAAATACCCCAGGACCGCGTCTCCGTCCAGATGCTGCATGCCCTTTTTATAGGTCTTCTTCCCGCTCATGGCGGTGAAGGATTGGTCCACGTCGTAGTCGATGCCGCCGATGGTATCCACGATGTCGATGACCGCCTGGAAGTCTACGGCGTAGTAGTAGGGAATGGACACGCCCCCCAGCCACTGCTCCGCGGCCCGGCAGGTGAGCAGGAACCCCGCCGCCAGCTCGTCAGCCGTTCCGGCGGGCTTTGTCCAGCCCCCCAGCCCCACGTTGAACACGCCGTTGAGCTTATAGAAGCCATAGTGGCCCGGGGCGGTGGTCATGATATCCCGGGGCAGGGTGATAAGATCCACGGTGTCCTCGTCAAAGTTGACGGCGACGACCATCATCACGTCCGTGTGGGGCATGGTGCCGCTGGTGGTGGTTCCGTTCTCATAGGCGTCGATGCCCATAAGCATCAGGCTTAGGATGTTGGACCGGACCGGGGTGCTCGTGGGGATTGGCGTGAGCGTAGGCGCCGGGGTGGGCACACTTTCCACCGGAAAGGCCGGCGACCACAGAACGGGCGTGTCGGTAGGCACGGGTGTGGCGGCTTCGAACAAGGACTCGGGCCGGGTCAGCAGCCGCAGGGCGAAGCGCCCGCCCAGCAGCAGAGCAAGCAGCGCCAGACCAACGGAGCCCCAGACGAAAAAACGGCGGCTTCTCCGGGGAGAAGCCGCATGTGGCAACTTTTCTTCCATGCTGTATGTATGCGTCAAATGGACGCTTTTTATGCGCTATGGCAGTTTTCCCTCTTTTTCCAACTGCACCACGGCGTCGTAGTTGAAGAGCTCCGTGGCGATGGCGGGATAGTTCTCCTCGTAGAAGCGCCAGAAATAAGGCTTGGCCAAACACTGCTTGGTGGTCCACATGAAGCAGCTGTAATTGTGGACCCGGGTCCTCAGGGGGTCGAAGTGGTACCAGCCGGTGCCGATGTTCACGATGAGCCAGTAGTGGTGGGTGGAGCCGCCCTTGCGGGTCACGCTCATGTAGGAGATCTTCAGCTCGTCCAGCAGGGCTCGGCTCAAGCAGTAGACGGTGAAGCAGTCGCCCTTGCCCTCCTCGTTGCCGCGGATGGCTTCTCGGCGCCAGTCGGTCTTGTTGGATACGCCGGTGTAATGGATGCGGCCTCGGACGTATTCGAATACGGCCTTCAGCTTCTCGGCGGTGACCATATCATTGGTGGTGATCTCCTTTAGGACGCCCTGAGCCATCCTGCGGACATCTGCGTCGGTGACGGCAGCATCCACCAGAGTATAGGTGCAGCTCTTGGAGGCGGTGTTGCCGCTCTTGTCCGTGGCGCTGTAGGTGACGGTGTACTTGCCCCTCCGGGACAGGATCACCTGGCTCTCCACGGTCATCTCCACTCGGCCGTCCACGTCGTCCTCGGCGTAGGCCTCCTTAAAGTAGGCAATGGGCTCGTTCACGTAGCCGCCCACGTTCACCACCCCATACAGGATCGGCGGTGTGGTGTCCACCTGGAGGGTCAGAGGGAAGACGGAGACGGTCTCGTTGCCTGCGCCGTCCACGGCTCGGACAGAGAAGGTCTGTTCCTGGTCGCTGTCCTGATCGGGAGCCGCCACAAAGGAGAGGGTGGCCCCGGTCACGTCCTCGGCTTCCACCAGGTCCTCCGGCGTCAGGTCATGGCGGGTATAGAAGGAGCCCTCCCGCCGCGTGAGGATGGGGCCGGTGGTGTCCACCAGCGTCACCAGGGCGATTTCGGCGCCTCCGTTCACTTGGACCCGGACGAAGTAGGTGCCGGGCACGTTGGCTGGGAATTCTTCGGGCTGGGCTTCGGGGCTGCCCAGATCCGAGCCGGTCAGGAGGCCGTTCCTGGCCTCCACCGTAAGAGCGCCGAAGGAGGAATAGAGGACCTGAGCGGGCACGTCCGTGCTGTTGCCGCCGGCGTCGGTGATCCGCACGGCGATATCCTGTATCTCCCGGCTGTCGGGGTCGGGGGCCAAAGCAAAGGAATAGGTGAGGGCCGTTTCGTCGGCGGATTCCGTCAAAAAGGCCTCGGGAGATGCGTCCGCGCCGGGTTCAAGGATCAAAAGCTGGCCTGTGCCGGTGGGGGCCGCCGTGTCCCGGACCTCCAGGGTGGTGAGGAACACCCGGCCGTTTTCCGGGCACCTGACGGAAAGGGCGTATTCGCCCGGCGTGTGCATCATCTCGTCTGTGATGGCGTCCAACAGCTCCCCGTGAAAGCCCTCTGTCAGGAAGAGATCCGAGCTGGGGATGGGGCTGCCCGCCTCCACAATCACCCGCTCCACCGCGGCGCGCACGGCGGCGGCAGCCACCACCTCGCTTTGGTTGCCGCTGCCGTCCTCCAGGAGGATATGAACCGGCTGTTCCCCGGCTGCGGAGAAGTCATATGTCCCCAGGAAGCTGACGGCCACCCGGTCCGCATCTTGAAGGTCGGTGATGAATTCGTCCGGCCGGGGCACGTAGCCCGAGGGGAACTCCAGCGTCACCGGCTCCGCGGCGGGAGCAGTGGTGTCCTCCACGATCAGCAGGCAGGGCACCACCCGGACCCCGGCGATGACCTTCACCATATGCCGTCCGATGGTTTGGGCGTCCTCGTCGGCCCAGACAAAAGCGTTCTCTGCGTTGCAAAAGGCGCTGGCGGCGGGCACACCTTGGCCGTATTCCCCGTGGACCACAGGAGTGAATCCGTGGTATACCCACAGCACCAATGCCCCCAGGGCCAGCAGAAACCCCAAAAAAACCAACAGAATCGTCGGCCCCTTCTTCATGGGGGCGGCGATCTTCTTCTCATTCGGTTTCATTTCGACACTTTCCATACGGACATCATAGCACGTTCCGTCCCGGTCGGCTATCCCGCCGGGAATAGTTCACAAAAAAGAAACGGACTTTCCGATGAAATGGCGGGACGATTCGACTCGCCCCGCCAGAAGATGGTAGAGAGGAAGGGATCACGCCCCTTTGCTGAGGGCGTCGGGAGCGGCCAGGCCTGCCTTGTGCAGCAGGATGGCGCCCACCAGCAGAAGCCCCTCCCCCAGGAGGTTGACGCTTTGGGCTATCCAGTGCATGGAGGCCTGGGCAAAATCCCGGCTGGAAAGGTACCCCATCATGAGGATCAGCACGAAGGACAGGATGAACACAAGGACGCCGGCCTTCACCTTCATGCGCCGGGCGATGTACACGAGGCCCGCCGACATGCCCAGGTTTCCCAGCACCATGCCCATGACGAAGACCATGGTGAGGGAGCGGACGATCCGCCGCTTGCCGTACATAAAGGCCAGCATGCCCACCCCCAGCAGCACGAAGCCGATGGATTGGGCGGGGAAGAAGGCCTTATTGAACAGCTCCACGGGCTGGACGCCGATGGCGTTCTGCAGCTTCCACACCGCCTTGAAGAATCCGGCCAAAAAAACCACGGCCGCGCCCAGGGGCAGCAGGATTCCGGAGCAAAGGTCCAGCTTGTTTTTGAGATCCCGATACAGGATCACCCAGGCCGCGCCGAAAAACAGCACGGGCAAAAAGTCCATCAACGCCATGGGTACGGTCATCTTCTTATCCTCCTAATGGTTCTTTATACGGGCATGACCACGGTCCGAAAGAAGGCTTCGGCCCCCTCCTTACCCAGGGTGCGGGTCAGGGCGGCGGTGGAGGGGTTCCCCTCCTTCACCATCCGCTGCTGGAAGGCCTTGAGACCGTCGATGTTCTCCGCCTTCACGGGGGCGGCGGCCGCCTGCTCCCGGTAGGCTGTCAGGGCGTCCATAGCCATCTGCTCCAATCGGGCCTTGTCCCCCGTCTTGATAAGGGAGCCCTTCATGCGCTCGGACACATACCAGGCCGGTTTTTCGGCATACTCCGCCACATCCGCTGGAAAACCGGAGAAGGCAAAATCCCTCTCCGGTCGTATTGTTCTATGTTCAGTCGTTTACGTCCTTCAGCAGCGACGCCGTCAGCTTATCCAGCCAGGGCCCTTCGTAGAGCTCGATGAGCCCCGCGTCCACGGCGGCGGAGAGCTTGGGGGTGATGGGGATGCGGGCGGCCTCGGGGATGCCGTTTTTCTCGGCGATCTCTTCGAGATGGCTCTCGCCGAAGAGGTAGTGCTTCTTCCCACAGTCGGGGCACTCGAAGTAGCTGAGGTTCTCCACGATGCCCACGATGGGCACGTTCAAAAGCCCCGCCATCTTCACGGCCTTCTCCACGATCATGCCCACCAGCTCCTGGGGGGAGGTGACCACCACGATCCCGTCCACAGGAAGGGACTGCATGACGGTCAAGGGCACGTCGCCGGTGCCCGGGGGCATGTCCACGTACAGCACGTCCACGTCCTTCCAGACCACGTCGGTCCAGAACTGCTTCACGGTCCCGGCGATGACGGGGCCACGCCACACCACGGGGGAGGTCTCGTCCGGGAGCAGAAGGTTGATGCTCATCATCTGGATGCCGGTCTTGGACTCAGAGGAAAACAGGGCGTCCTCGGTGCCCGTGGCCTTGTCGTGGATGCCGAAGGCCTGGGGGATGGAGGGGCCCGTCACGTCCGCGTCCAAAATGGCGGCCCGGTAGCCCGCCCGCTGGGTGTTTACAGCGAGGAGGGAGGTCACCAGGGACTTGCCCACGCCGCCCTTGCCGCTGAGCACGGCGATGACCTTCTTCACCTTGGAAAGCGGATGGGGCTGTTCGATAAAACTCTTGGGATCGCGGCTGTCGCAGTTCTGCGAGCAGCTGGCGCAATCATGATTGCATTCTTCCATTTTCAATTCCCTTTCATATTATTCACCTTCCAACAGGAAGGACAAAGCTTCGCCGATCTTCTCGTGGACGCACAGCGTGGCATCGGAATCACGATCCGTCCGGCTCAAATTGATGAGCACCAGCTCCCGGCCCGAGAAGTAGTCGATGAGCCCCGCCGCCGGGTACACCGCCAACGAAGTGCCGCCCACGATCAGGGTGTCGGCCCGCTGGATGTGGGTCACGGCGCTGATGAGGGTCTTCGTTTCCAGCCCCTCGCCGTAGAGGACCACGTCGGGCTTGATGACCCCGCCGCAGGCGCAGGTGGGCACACCCTCGCTCTCCAGAATATACTCCATGGGGTAGAACTTCCGGCACTTGGTGCAGTAGTTCCGATGGACGCTGCCGTGGAGCTCCAGCACGTTTCGGCTTCCCGCGTCTTGATGGAGGCCGTCGATGTTCTGGGTGATCACGGCGGTGAGCTTGCCGTCCGCCTCCAGCTTGGCGAGGGCCCGGTGAGCGTTGTTGGGCTTCGCTTCCGGGTACAGCAGGAACTTTCTATAATAATCATAGAAAATGTCCGTATGGTCCCAGAAGAACTCGTGGCTTAATAGCACCTCCGGGGAATGGCCGTAGGCGGTCTGGGCCTTGTAGAGGCCGTCCGCGCTGCGAAAGTCGGGGATGCCGCTCTCCGTGGACAGGCCTGCCCCGCCCAGGAAGGCGATGCGGCGGCTGTTTTCAATGACTCGTCTTAACTGTTCGTTCATGGGGGCAGTATAGCATATTCCGGGGAACGGGTCAACGGCTCTTTACCGAAAGACCTATATGCGGTATACTGTTCCCATATGAACCTTCGGCTGGAACAGCGATCATATTTCAACGAGCGGCCCATGCTCTGGGGCATCCCGGGCGCTCTCACAGGGGGCCTTCTGGCGCTGCGCCTGGGCCGGTGGCCTCTGCTGGTCCTGGGGCTTGTCGCCCTGGTGCTGGGTGTGCTTTTTCTGGTCCGGGGCAAGGCCGTCTTCGCCCTGCCCCTGTTCCTGGGACTGCTGCTTCTCAGGGGTGCCATCCTGCCCCAGGTCGTGGTGACCTCGGGGGAATATGAGGTCACGGGCACGATCATCGACGCACCGGAACGGGAGCGGGGTAGGACCGTGGCGGCCCTGTCTCACGTGACCTTGAACGGCCAGCGGGTGCCGGGGGTCCTGGAGCTCACCGTGCCCTACGACGCGGACCTTGCCTATGGGGAAGCCCTGTCCCTCACGGCCCGGGTGGCGGCGGACGACCGTGGCGCAGTTCGCGCCCTCAGCACCGTGCGCTATGCTGCAGAGGCGGCGAGTCCCCTCGCCGTCCGTCCGGGTCGAGCCTCCCGTCTCTACGGCCTGGCCCTGCTCTGGCGGGAGCGGCTGGGGGCATGGGCGGACGCCCTCTTTGGGGCGGATGCCGGCATCGCCAAGGGCATGCTCTTCGGGGATAGAGACGACGTCCACTATCTCTCCTTTCTGGCCTTTCGCCGCAGCGGCATACTCCATCTGTTGACCGTGTCCGGCCTTCATGTGGGCATCGTCTGCGGGGCGGCTCTGGGGCTCATCCGGGGTCAACGTCGGTGGCTCCGGTTCCTCATTTCTGCCCTGATCCTGGTTCTTTTCTGCCTGCTGACGGGCCTTTCGCCCGCCTCCGTCCGGGCAGCCGTCATGCTGCTCTTAGTCCGGCTCGCCCATATGCTGGACAGGCAGGACGATCCCATCAGCGAGATCGGATGCGCCTTCGCTCTGCTCCTCTTGGTGGACCCGGCCTTTCTCACCGCCCCCGGCTTTCGGCTGAGCTTCGGGGCTATCTGGGGCCTCTGCTGCCTGAGAAAGCCGGTGCTGGCCCTGTTTCACGGTTCCGAGGTCGGGCTTGCCGGCCTCCTGGCCGGAGGGGTGAGCGTGTTCCTGGGCACCATGCCCCTGCTGAGCATAACGGACAACGAAGTCTCCTGGCTGGGGGCGCTCCTAAGCCCGCTGGTGCTGCCCGCCGCGCCGCTGTTTTTGATCCCCGGGTGGCTGGCGGTGCTCCTCTATCCCCTGCTTCCCGGAGCGGCCCGGCTCCTTGCGCTGCTGCCCCAAGGGGTGCTCTATTATCTCACGGCCCTGGCGGAGCTGGTATCGGTGGACGGCCTCACTCTGCCGTCCTGCCGCGGCGTCACCCTGGTGCTGTGGTTCGCGGGGATGCTGTTCGTGTCGGAATATTTTCTGCCCAACCGCACCCGGCCTGCCTATGTGGGCTGGGGGCTCATGATGGCCGGGGCGTTGGCCTGGTTCTTAGTGTAAGGAGGTATGGTATGTTTTATACTCAATATGAAAGCCCGGTGGGACCGTTGACCCTGGTTTCCGACGGGTCGGCTTTGACGGGCCTTACCTTTGGCCCTTGTTCAGAGCCGAAGATGGCTCTGTCTCTCTTTGACGAGGCCTTCGCCTGGCTGGACGCCTATTTCACCGGCCGTGACCCGGGCCCTGCGCCGTCCCTTGCCCCGGTGGGCACGGCCTTCCGGCAGAGGGTGTGGCGGGAGCTGCTGACCATCCCCTTCGGCAAGACCCGGTCCTACGGCGAGATTGCCCGGGCTATAAACTGCCGCTCCGCCCGGGCGGTGGGCCAGGCGGTCCACAATAATCCCATCGCCCTTATGATCCCCTGCCACCGGGTCATGGGCTCGGACGGCAGCCTCACGGGCTTTGCCGGGGGCCTGGACATCAAGCAAAAACTACTTGAAGGGGAGAGCATAGATGCCAAAGGGCTCGTAGTGGATGAGGCCCACGGAGACCAAATGGGTCTTGTTCTCGGCGTTGAAGGTGTTGAGGTAGGGGGTGTGCTGGAAGTAGTTGGCGTTCAAACTCCCGTCCTCTACGGCGGTGTTGGGCTGGACATAGTCGGTGTACTCCACGATCTCCAACGTGATGCCTTCCTTCTCCAGAAGCTTGGCGGCCTCCCGCAGGATCTCCGCGTGGGGGGTGATGCTGGCGCCCACCTTGATGGTCTTCGAATCGGCCTTCTTGGAGCAGGCGGCGAAGGAGAGGATGAGAACGAGGGTCAGAATGATGGCAATGGTCTTTTTCATGGTTGTATCTCCTTTTTATATGCGTTTAGTTTTGTTCCCGGACTCTTCTGTCGGACTTGTGGGCGATCCGGTTGCCCACCTCTTGGAACACTTGTACGATGAGGACCAGCAGGATCACCATGACCAGCATGATCTCGCTGTTGCTCCGATAGTAGCCATAGTTGATGGCGATGGCCCCGAGGCCGCCGCCGCCCACGATGCCCGCCATGGCCGAGTAACCGAGGATGGTGGTGATGGCGATGGCGCCGCCGGTGATCAGCGAGGGCTTGGCCTCCGGTAGGATCACCCGAAGGAGCACCTGACCTGGCGAAGCACCCATGGACAGGGCCGCCTCGATGACGCCCCGGTCCACCTCCCGGGCGGAGCTTTCCACCATCCGGGCGATGAACGGCGCCGCCGCGATGGTCAGCGGAGATAGGGTCGCCTTCGAGCCGATGGTGGTGCCCATGATGGCCCGGGTCACGGGCATGACCCACACCAAGAGGATGATGAAGGGCACGGACCGGAGGAGGTTGATGATCACGCCCAGCACCCGGTTGAACACCGGCATGGGCCTGAGTCCCTGGGGGTCCGTGAGGATCAGCAGCAAACCAAGGGGCAGGCCGATGGCGTAGGCCACCAGCGTGGACCCCAAGGTCATATAGAGGGTCTCCCAAAACCCTTTTACAATGAGGGAAAGCATTTCGGTCAACTGCACTTAGATCACCTCCTCGAAGGAGACCTCCGCCTGGCGAAGGAATCCCCGCATGTTTTCAATGGCCTTGTCGTCCTCCGGGAGCTGCAATATCATCTGCCCGTAGAGACGGCCGTTCAGGCTGCGGGTGTCCGCAAACACGATGCTCACCGGCGCCCCGGTGCTCAGCACCATCTCCGCCACCAACGGCTGATCCGTCCGCTCCCGTCCGTCGAAGGTGATGCGGAGGAACCGCCCTTCCCCAAAGCTCTCCTTGGGGGGCACCTGGCTGGACGGGACGATGAGCTGCCGGGCCGCCATGCTCTTGGGCCGGTGGAAGATCTCCTCCACCTCGCCCAGTTCCTCCACGTGGTTTTCCACCAGGATCGCCACCCGGTGGCAGATGGCCTCCACCACCTTCATCTCGTGGGTGATGACCACCACGGTCACGTTCAGCTCCCGGTTCAGCTCCTTGAGGAGGTCCAGGATGGACAGGGTGGTGGTGGGGTCCAAGGCGGAGGTCGCCTCGTCGCACAGCAGCACCTGGGGGTCCGTGGAGAGGGCCCGGGCGATGGCCACCCGCTGGCACTGGCCGCCGGAAAGCTGGGCGGGATAGGCGTCCCGCTTGTCCAAAAGACCCACGCGAGCGAGGAGCTTCTCCGCCTTCTGCCGGGCTTCCTTCTTGGGGACGCCGCTGAGCAGCAACGGGAAGCACACGTTGTCCAGTACGCTCTTCTGCTGCAGCAGGTTGAAGCCCTGGAAGATCATGCCGATGCTGCGGCGCGCCTGCCTGAGCTCCCTTTCGCTGAGCCGGGTGAGCTCCTGTCCGTTGACCGTCACCGTGCCTGCCGTGGGCTTCTCCAACAGGTTGATGCAGCGGACCAACGTGCTCTTGCCAGCGCCGGAGAGGCCGATAACTCCGAAGATCTCCCCCTCCTCAATGGTGAGATCCACATCCTTCAATGCGGTAACGGCCCTGTCTCCCGTGCCGAAAACCTTGGTTATGCCCTTTAATTCAATGATCGGCTTTCCCATCCTATCCCTTTGATCCTCTCTCCAACAAAAATCCCCTGACCGAATATTCAGTCAGGGGCGATAATATACCGCGGTACCACCTTGATTTCGCGTCTGCCTCGCGGCGGACGCCTCACGAAGAGCCATCACTCTTCTGCGCGATGACGGGCGCACCCGTCGCAAACTACATTTCGCCTGCGCGGCTCCGGGACCATGTTCTTCGATCCGTCCGCACCCCGCTTCCACCTTTTCGGGGCTCTCTTGGCCGTACCTGATCGAGTACTCTTCCCTTCACAGCCTTTTCTTTCTGGAATTGGATGCAGTTTACCCCAATCCCGTCCATTTGTCAAGAGGAAAAATATATAATTGCTTCCCGTTGTGGGGGAGGGGCTTGCCCCTCCCGTGAGATGATACTATAATACAAGATGATATATGAGGAATCGGCGCAGCAAAACCGCCCTGAAACGGGGCGACCTATATTTGATGGTTGGGTGCCTCTTGGCGGCCCTGGTTTGCTGCGGCCTGTGGCGGCTTTTCAGGCGGGACGGGGCCGCCGTCGTCGTGGAGCAGAACGGCCGGGAAATAGCCCGCTATGTCCTCTCGGAGGACAGGACGGAGCGGATAGAGGGGGAGGGGGGCTACAATACCCTGGTCATCCTGGGCGGCGAAGTCTGGCTCCTGGACGCCGACTGTCCCAATCAGCTCTGCGTGAAGACGGGGAAGATACGGTATGCGGGCCAGAGCATCGTGTGCCTCCCCCACAAGCTGGCGGTGCGCATCGTGGGAGGGGCGTCTTCTTTGGACGCAGTGACCGGCGGATGAACACGAAGAAGCTGACCACATTGGGCCTCTCGGTGGCTCTGGCCCTCATACTGTCCTACGTGGAGAGCCTGCTGCCGCCCCTCATGGCCGTGCCGGGGGTGAAGGTGGGCCTGCCCAATATCGTGATCCTGTTCCTCCTCTATCGCTACGGCTGGCAGGAGGCGGGGGCGGTGTCCTTTCTGCGCCTGCTGCTGACCGCCGCCCTGTTCACCGGCTTTGCCGCCTTCTTCTACGGCCTTGCCGGGGCCGTTTTGAGCCTTCTCGGTTCCGCTCTGCTAAAGCGCTCAAGCCGCTTCTCCCCCCTGGGGGTCAGCGTGGCCGGGGGCGTCCTCCACAACCTGGGCCAGATCGCCGTCGCCGCCCTGGTCCTGGACAGCGGCTATATCTTCGCCTATTTCCCCGTTCTCCTGCTTTCCGGCACCGTGGCCGGCGCCCTGGTGGGCCTGCTGGCGAGGGTGCTCATCCAAAGAACGGATATCAAATAAGTCTGGTATACCGGGCCAGGTTGGTGATGAACCCCTGCCCCTTTTTCGTTTCGATCTCGTACCAGCCGGAGGGGGCCACGGCCACGAAGGGGAAGCGGTCGCCCCGGTGGGCGGTGAAGAGGATCTTCCCCTTCTTGCTGTCCGCCGCCCGCACGTTGACAGACTTTCCGACGACCTCCACCTGCTGCTGAGGGACCGGTGTGGGCTCCGGTTCCGGCGTCAGCTCCTTTTCAAAGACCTTGGGAATGCCCCAGCAGGCCCAGTCCTTGGCGCGGAACCTGGTTTTCACCACCCCGTACCTGCGGCCCTTGGCTTCGATCAGATACTCATCGTCGATCATGTAGCCGACGTGGCTGGCCCGCTTCCCGTTCAGCCGGAACACCCACCAGCCCCTTTTCGGGAGCTCCTCCCTAAGCGCACACCGGTTCATCATGGTGTTGGCGTTCACGTCGCCCCTGTAGAGGTGGGCGAGGTTATAGAGCCAGTAGCACCCGAGCCCTGAGCAGTCGTAGGCGTAGAGGACCGTGGCCCCCTCGTCGAATTTCTTTCGGCAGAAGGCGATGGCTGCGTCGGCATAGCTGGTCCCGTCCGGGTATTTGCCCCGGTCCGCCTCCTTCTTTTCGATGACCGCGATATAGTTCTCCGGCGTCAGCTTCGTGTGCTGTCCGCCCCAGAGATAGGGCTGGCCCACCTGTTCCTTGAGATATTCAATAAAACCGTTTACGTTCTTTTCCATATCGTGATCCTCCTTATGGCAACAGCATAGCGTAGGAAGGGGCCTTTGATTTCCTATCATTTGTTCATAATTATCCTATGATCCCGGCTTCATATATGGTGTCGATGTGTTTTTACAGTTGAAATCCCATCGGTTTCAAGGTACAATGAATAAAACCATTGGAGGTGTGACCATGGAATTTGACGCATATAAGGTGAAGGATGAACTGGTCCAATGGATACGGGACTGGTTCGAGGAGAACGGACCGGGCTGCAACGCCGTCATCGGCATCTCCGGGGGCAAGGACAGCTCCGTGGTGGCGGCTCTGTGCGTGGAGGCCCTGGGGAAGGATCGGGTCGTGGGCGTGCTCATGCCTAACGGCCAGCAGCCGGACATCGACATGTCCCACCTGCTGGTGGAGACCCTGGGCATCAAAAGCTACACCCTGAACATCCACGACACCTATGAAGCGTGCCTGAGGGAGATCGAGAAGACCGGGGTGGAGATCAGCAACCAGACCCGGATCAACCTGGCCCCCCGCATCCGCATGAGCTGCGAATACGCCCTGAGCCAGTCCCTCAACGGCCGGGTGGCCAACACCTGCAACTGGTCCGAGGACTACGTGGGCTATTCCACCCGCTACGGCGACAGCGCGGGCGATTTCGCGCCGCTGGGCAAGCTGGTGGTCCGGGAGGTGAAGGCCATCGGCCGCGCCCTGGGCCTTCCCGAGGTGCTGGTGGAGAAGGTGCCCAGCGACGGCCTCTGCGGCAAGACCGACGAGGACAACCTGGGCTTCACCTACGCGGTGCTGGACCGCTACATCCGGGAGGGGGTCATCGAGGACGAGGCCGCCAAGGCCCGCATCGACCGGCTCCACAAGCTGAACCTGTTTAAATTGAAGGTCATTCCCTACTTCCCCTACCTGTGCGATTCGGTCTGCTGAAGCCGATGGCTTCATCAGACTGAGGCCGCCGCGGGCGGGGCGCTCCGCCTTCGCTTCGCCTTCAGGTCCCGCCTATACGCCTGCGGCGTACCGGGCGGCAGGACCTGGAAGGGGTCAAATCCACCGCACATGTCGCTGGATTTGACGGTTTTTCAGCCGCACGTTCTTCCTGCGTCAATTACGTGCGCGCGGCTACACCGCGCCTGTGCTGATCGGCAGGCGAGGGAATATTCCGCTGATGAAGATAGTGTTTAGTAAAGGAGAGAGAATATGAAGGTATTGGTCACCGGCGGCGCCGGATACATCGGGTCCCACACCTGCCTCGCTCTGCTGGAGCTGGGCTACGACGTGGTGGCCGTGGACAACTTCTCCAACAGCTCCCCCGAGTCATTGCGCCGTGTGGAGGAGCTGACGGGGAAGAAGGTGCCTCTCTACGGCATCGACGTACGGAACGAGGCAGCCCTCGACAAGGTGTTCGAGGAGCACCGCATCGGCTGCGCCATCCACTTCGCGGGCCTCAAGGCCGTGGGGGAGAGCGTCCAAAAGCCCCTCGCCTACTATGAAAACAACCTGTTGTCCACCATGACGCTGTTGAAGGTCATGGGACGGCATAACGTGAAGAAGATCATCTTCTCCTCCTCCGCCACGGTCTACAGCACGGAGAACGCCATGCCCCTCAACGAGACCGGACGCATGGGCTGCACCAACCCCTACGGCTGGACCAAGTTCATGTGCGAGGAGATCATCCGGGACAACGCCAAGGCCGATCCCGCCTGGTCCGCGGTGCTCCTTCGCTACTTCAATCCTGTGGGGGCCCATCCCTCGGGCCGCATCGGCGAGGCGCCCAACGGCATCCCCAATAATTTGATGCCCTTCATCACCCAAACCGCCTGCGGCGTTCGCAAGGAGCTGGTCATCTTCGGCAACGATTACCCCACGCCCGACGGCACCTGCGTACGGGACTACATCCACGTGATGGACCTGGCGGAAGGCCACGCCGCCGCCATCGACTATCTCTTAGCTCACACGGGCACGGAGGTCTTCAACCTGGGCACCGGTCAGGGCTACTCGGTCCTCGACATGGTGAAGGCCTTTGAGGAGGTCAACGGCCTCAGCCTGCCCCACCGCATCGGCCCCCGGCGGCCCGGCGACATCGCCACCTGCTACGCCGACCCCGAGAAGTCCCGCCAGCTCCTCCACTGGACGGCCAAGCGGACGCTCAAGGACATGTGCGCCGACGCCTGGCACTGGCAGCAGCTGAACCCCAGGGGATACGACGCGTAAACCAATGTAGGGGAGGGGCTTGCCCCTCCCGTGATCGTATGAAGGAGGAACTTCCATGCCCTGGTATTGCCTGTTCTGCAAGGGCGGACAGGAACAAAACGTCATGCGCATGCTGGAGGAGCGGGGGGCAAGGCCCCTGGCCCCTTTGGCGGTGCACGTGCGCCCCGGAGCAAAGGGCCAGCAGAAGACGCGACAGCGCCTTCTGCCCGGGTATGTGTTCTTCGAGCAGGAGGAGGTGCCCGACTGGATGGGCATCATCCGGTATTCCTCTGTTCTCAAGATCCTCCACTATCCGGACGAGACCCCGGAGCTCAGGGGGTCGGATTTGGAGTTCGTTCGCTGGCTCAGGGTCCACGAGGGGCTCATCGACGTTTCCGAAGTGGTGAAGGTGGGCACGAAGATCGCCTTTGTCAGCGGCCCCCTGGTGGGCATGGAGGGGCAGGTGCTGAAGGTGAACAAGGGACGCCGCCTGGTCCAGGTGGCCATCGGGGATGGGGGCGGTCTGTTCCACGCCATCTGGTGTTCCATCGAGTACGTCCAGGAAAAGTCGCAGGAGGATCAATCACAAACGCCATAAGAAGCAAGAATATCCCGGACCCAAAAGGCCCGGGATATTTGATGGATAGGGAAAGGGATTGACGTTTATCCCAGCGTGACGGAAATCAGGTTGCCGCTTTTGGATACATCGTAGTGCTCGCCCGAGACGGCCCGTCCGTTCCAGTGTACCCCATTGCAGCCGTAGAGGCTCAAAGCGGGGCTCGGCACATCGTGGATGGAGCAGTTTTGGAAGGTGACGCTGTCCACATTGCCCAGCACCACGCCACCGATGGAGCAGTCGTAGATCTCGCAGTCCGTAAGCCAAAGACTGGCGCAATACCAGGCGTTGACGCCCAGGGTGCCGCAGCCGTAGAGGCGGCAGCCGTTCAAGGTGACGTCGGTGCAGTTCTCAAACTCCAGCACGTCGCCGGAGCATTCACTGCTGCCCTCACTGTGGCCCAACGTCAGGCCGGAGAGGGTCACGTGGTCGCAGAAGACGAAGCCCATCACGTTGGCGTAGCGGGGCATCGCCGTCAGGACGGTGGCCCTGGAGTCCTCTGCCGCGGCGCGGATCGTCAGATTCGATACGCCGCTGATCACCAGCTGAGGCCCATCGTAGGTCTCCTCCCAGCGGTAGTATAGGCCGCCGGCAGCGCCATAGTCGGAGGCGTCCGCCAGGGAGAAGCCCGCCCCGTCCAGCACGATGGTCCTATCGGGGCCGATGGCGGCCAAAAACTCATCCGCGCTGGTCACGGTGATCTCCCCGCCCGGGGCCACCGCCGTGGGCTCCTTCACGGGGACGCCCGTTATCTCGTCCAGCTGGACGTCCCGGAGCGCCATAGCTTCAAGATCCTCCGCAAACAGCTCCCGACCCGCCATATCCCGGGCGTAGAGGACGGTTTCTCCATACTCATCCCCGTACCAGGTACCCAGGTCGTTGCCGTGGAAGGCGCAGCCGTCCACCGTGGCGGGCAGCTGGTTGAACACAAAGGCCTTTTGCAGGGTGTTGTACGCCACCTGGTTGGACACGAAGCCGGTGTTGCGGGTGTAGGCGCATTGAAGGAGCAGATCGGCATGGTTGTCGTGAATGTTGCAGCTGGACACGGCAAAGCCGTCCCCGCCGTAGGATTGGAACAGACAGGTGGCCGGGTACTCGTTTTTCCAGCCGTTGTGGTCGATCTCCGAGTCCAGCACCAGCACGTTCCGGCAGCCGTCGGCGTACACGGCGCTGTCGCTGCACTCGTAGATCCGGCTGAGGGCGATACTTACGTCGCTGCAGTTCTGGGCCCACACGCCCATGGTGCCGCAGCCGAAGAGATCGCAGCCCTCCACCAACACCGTGTCGCAGCCCACAAAATACAGCACACCCCCCGAGCAATAGCCGGGGGCGGGGCTGTGGCCGGCGGTGAGGGAGGACACCGACACCTCCTGACAGCCCATGAAGCTGAGCACGTTCGCGTACCGATCCTCGGCGAGCATGGTCACATCCCGGCCGGAGCCCATGAGGGCCAAGCCGTTGGCGTTTGAAATGCGCAGCTCAAACCCATCCTCCGAGGTTGCCTCCCAGCGGCAATAGGGGTTGCCGGTGTCCTGACCGTAGGTGGCGGCGGCCGCAAGCTCGTATTCGCCTGGCTGCAGCACCACGGTGGCGTTGGGCCCGATGGCAGCCACCAGCTGGTCCACCGTCGCGACCTCAATGATCTTAGCGTCGGCGGGGGCCGGCGCCCAGCCTGCAAACACCATCACCATCAGCACTGCCAGCAGTGTTGCGACGATCCTTCTTTTCATGTTGGTTACCTCCCAATCTGTGTTTCCGATAGGGACACCCTAACACCGCCTGGCGCTCTTGTCAATCCGCTGGACCTTTGTCTACAGCTTTTTGCAGGTGATATCGCCCATCATCAGGCAGCCCTCGTCAAATGTGAGCCTGAGCATGCCGCGCTTCCGGCCGAACTCGTTCTCTCCGATGGGGTACAGCCGGATGGTGCTCTCCTCGTATTTTCCAAACAGCTTTTCCATGTTCGTTTACCTCGTGTCTTTCTTTGTCATGGGACCCGCTCACGGCCGGGACAGCTCCATATAGAGGTTGGCCACAGGGTCCTCTCCGGCGGCGATCATATGGGCGGGCATCTCCTTCACGGTAAAGCCCAACCGCTCATAGAGGGCGATGGCTTTGACGTTTTCGGGGGCCGGGTCCACCCACACGGCCTTCGCGCCTTGCCGGAAGGCTTCCTCCATGGCGCAGGAAAGGGCCTGGGCGGCGATGCCCCGGCCCCGGGCGAACCCGAAGAGCTTGATATCCAGGGAGGCGCTGCCCTGCTCCCGGTCGATGCCGTAGAACGCTTCGCCGCAATAGGTCCCGTCCTCATAGATGGAATAGTGGTTGACCCTCGGCCGTTCCTGAACGACCCAGTCGAACCACGCCGCCATGGCCTCATCCGTCTCCTAGAGCCCATCGGGGAACCCAACATACTTCATGACATCCCCGTCAGCCCAGAGGCGTTGCACATTGGGGATATCTGCCTTAGTCGTTTCTTTCACGGATATCATTCGTTTGAATCCTTTCTTACAGCTTTTTGCAGACGACCTTGCCATCGAAAATCATGGCGTCGGGGGGGAAGGTGATCCGATCGTCCCCCCACATCAGGCCGAAGGCGTCCGGGCCGATGGGCCAGAGCTTCAGGTCCATGGGCTTGCCCTCTGTGTTCACGAAGCACAGGCGCAGGTCCCCGTCCTTCAGGCTCACGTCGTAGACGCGGTGGTCCTTGATGGGCAGCTCGTACCGGCCGCAAAATGTAGGCCAATTACGCTTGTCCGGGTCCTGAACCACCTCGTCCAGAAGAGCGTCCAGCCAGTAGCAGGGGTACTCGTGGTTGAATTCATAGCCCAGCTTTTCACAGAGGTGCACCGAGTTCATGTTGGCTGCGTCCCAGCTGGGGTAGAGACCGTCGTCCAGGCACGAAAGGATCAGGGCCGCTCCAACCGCTGCGGCCAGGCCCTTGCGGCGCTCGGTCTCCAGGGTGTCGATCTCGATCTCGATTCCCTCCCGATACACGGTGTAGGAGGAGGCCATGGAAACGGGCTCCCCGTCCTTCAGGGCCACGAAGCCACGGCCCATGCTGAGGTACTGCTCCTTTGACCCAAAATGGCACACGCCGTCCTCGAAGTCGTCGATCTTGATGCACTTGTCGTAGAGATTGGCGTCGATCCGCCGGATCTCGTAGCCCTCGGGCAGGGCTTTGACCAGCCTGGTGAGGTTCGCCCTATCGAAGGTCGTATCCTTCTTGATGGCGTAGCGGGTCACTTTGTCGGCGACCGGCCAAAGCTCCTCCATGAGCTTCGCCCAGCCCTCGCTTTGGGGCACCATGCCCACCACGCCCCGGGGCTTATACGCCACCAGCTCCCGGCTGGGCTCTCCCACGTAGTAGGCGAACTCGGCCAGATACGCCATGGCGGACTTGGGGTGCTCAGGATCGGTCACATAGATCTTGCCGTCCATCATCCCCTGCAGGCAGGTCTGGATTAGGGAGTCCTCCATGCCCGTGAACAGGGTTTTGACTTTCGATCGGTCGTTCAACTCGTATACCATGATTGTCCCTTACTCCTTTGCGTTTTTGTACAATTCGAACGCGACCTCGGCGTGGGCTTCGTCCATGGCGTCGCCGGCCCGGTTGATCATGCTGGCCACGCACAGGTCCTCCTTCAAAGAGAAGTTCCACTCCGTCAGGAACCCTTCGTTCCAGCCGCCGTGAAAAGCGAGCTCGGGGCAGTTGATCCCCCGATAGATGCACAGGCCGTAGTTGTCCAGGATCGGTGTCATCATGCGCCGCGCCGTCTTCTTTTCGAGAATACCACCCTTGCGGTAGCTCCTGGAAAGGGCAAGGCCGATCTTGACCAGCTCCGAGGGCGTGCTCCAAAGACCCGCCGCCGCGTGCTCGGGATAATAATGATACCCGTGCCGGGGGTCCTCCCGGTAGGCCAGCCGTCCGCCGAAGGCCGCGTTTTCCACCATATCCTCGTCCAGGGGCTGGAAAAAGCCGGTGCGCTTGAGGCCCAGGGGTTCTGCCACCTCCTTTTGGAAAGCATCCCGCAGGGTCGTCCCGGTGATGCGGGTGAAGGCCAGCTCCGCCAGGGTGATGCCGCCGCCCGAATACATGTGCTGCTTTCCATAGGGCCGGATGCGGCGGACCCGGGGCGTGTTGCCCTTGCCCGAGAGTACGTCCTCCAAGCTGAGGGGCTCGTGGGCGGCCGGATAGCCCGGGAAGCCGTGGACGTTGAACCCCGCCGTGTGGCTTAGGAGGGCGGCGAAGGTCACTGGACCTTTTTTGACGAATTCCGGCACGACGCCGGAGATGTCCGAATCCAGGTCCATGAGGCCCTTGTCCACATAGCGGAGCAGGGTCAGGGCGAACATGGGCTTACTGACGGAGCCCGCCTGGAAGAGCATGTCCGGGTTCACCGGGAAATCCTGCCCGTATCTTCCGCTGCCGGCGCAGTAGGTGAGAAAATCACCGTCTCCGTCTTGAACAGCGATGCTGATGCCGTAGCCCTTCCTGCCCCTGATCCCCATGGCTTTATCCACATCGACGCCGTAAACATTTTTGACTATCTTATTATGCCCCTTCAGCATCCGCATCAGGACGGCCTCGTCACCCTCAATGATGCCGGTCTCCCGGAAGCCTGCTTTGTGATAGACGTGCAGGCCAAGCTCGTTCTCCGGCTCGGTGGACAGGAAAAGCCGGTCCGCGCCGTTCGTTTTGAAATACTTGATGATCTCCTGCAGGGCCGCCTGGCCGTAGCCCTTGCCCTGTTCGTTCTTGTCGATCATGAACCGCCAGAGCCAGTAACGGTCGTCCTCGTCCTCCTCCTCGGGGTTGAAGGCGAACATGCAAAAGCCCACCAGCTTCCCGTCCGCGTAGATGGCGAAGGGCCGGGCCACGCCGGGTTGCTCGGCGTTGGCCTCGTCAGCCTGTTTCAGCGAAACGTTGTTGGGGGCCACAAAGGGCTGGTCCTCCCGGACGGAAAGGGCCAAAACGGCCGCCCGGTTGGTATCGTCAACAGGTTTCAATGTGATAATCGTGCAGGGTTTCCTCCTCATCGCCTTGTGTGGCGCTTCTGCTCCCACAGAATGCGCTGGATGCTCTTTTCGGACAAAGCAAAGCTGCGGGCCAACTCCCGGATGCTGACGCCTTCCAAAAAGGCGGCATAGATCCCTTCGTTTCGCTCCCGAAAGAAGGTCCGGGCCGATGTCTCGCTGCCCCATGTATGCTTTTCTTTGCGCGGGATATAGATCAGCTTCCCGTCAACGTATTCTTGGATCGCTTCGACAAGTTCCCTGGGCAGGACCTTGTCTGCCTTGATATAGCTCATATGCGCCTCCTACTTTGCGTTAGGACACGTCTGAGCTTACGATCTCGTTATTTAGCTCAGACCTCCGAGCGTTCGTGATCATGGGTGTTCCTCCTTTCCGTCAGATTTGATAACGAACCTATTTATAATAATATCGTATCAGCGGTCCCGCCGCAACCTCAAACATAAATATAAAAGAACTTGGGCCTTTTTTGCCTCGATAAAGGGGCTTGCGTTCGACCAAAACCTCCTATATACTATCCCTCATGGAAAACACAAGGCAAAACAAAATGGCCACCGCGCCGGAGGGACGGCTGCTCCTCTCCATGGGCTGGCCCATCATCGTCTCCATGCTGGTGCAGGCGCTGTATAACATCGTGGACAGCGTGTTCGTGTCCCGGCTCTCCACCCTTGCGCCCGATCAGTTGACTCGCATCATGGGGGATCTCTACGTGCCCGGCACGGAGAGCACCATCGGCGACAAGGCCCTCAACGCCCTCTCCACCGTGAATCCGCTGCAGATGCTTATGATCTCTGTGGCCGTGGGCACCGCCGTGGGTATGAACTCCCTCATTTCCCGGCGCCTGGGCGAGAGGCGGGGGGAGGACGCCAACCGGGCCGCGGGCAACGGCCTGGTGCTGCTCATCATCAGCTCCCTGTTCTTCACCTCGATCGGCCTGTTTCTGTCCCACACCTTTATGAACTGGCAGGACAACGACCCCATCGTCCGCCTCTTTGGCAGCGAGTATATGACCATCTGCCTGTCCTTGAGCGTGGGCGTGTTTATGTCCGTGGGCATCGAACGGATCATGACCGCCCAGGGCCGGACCATGGTGGCCATGATGATGCAGCTTACCGGCGCTGTCTCCAACATCGTTTTGGACCGAATCTTCGTTCTGGGTCTCGGTCCCATCCCGGCCATGGGCGTCACCGGCGCGGCTATCGCCACGGTGGCGGGCCAGTTCGCGTCCATGACATTGGCTCTGGTCATGCTCACTCGGTCCAAGAGCGAGGTGCAGCTCAAGAAGAAGCATTTCCGGCTTCGTAAGCAGACCGTGAAGGACATCTACAGCGTGGGCGTGCCCTCCATCCTCATGCAGGCCGTGGGCACGGTCATGTATCTCGGTATGAACGCCATTTTGAAGGGCCTGGGCGAATACCATGCGGCCCACCTCGATCCCTCGGTCAACTACGTGGACGCCTATAAGAGCGCTTTCGGCACCTACTTCCGCCTCCAGTCCGTCATCTTCATGCCCGTCTTCGGCCTTAACAACGCGGCCATGAGCATCCTGGGCTACAACTTCGGCGCCCGGAACAAGAAGCGATTCATGCGGGCCTACGGCATGCTCACCCTGTTCTGCGCCTGCTTCATGGTGGCGGGCACGGCCTTCTTTGAGCTGGGCGCACCGACCTTGATGCGGCTATTCGCCGTCAGCGATTTCACCTACTCCGTCACCGTCACCGCCATACATATCATCGCCTGGGGCTTCGTGTGCGCGGCTGTCGGCATCTCCATGAGCACGGTCTACGGCGCTACGGACACGGGCGTCTACGGCATGATCACCTCCCTGGCCCGGCAGCTCTTCATTCTGTTGCCCGTGGCCTATCTTATGGCCACCTTCACCCACAATATTGAGGCCGTTTGGTGGGCGTTCCCCATCGCGGAACTCACCCATCTCATCATCGCCTCTCTGCTGATGCTCCGGCTCTATCGGAACAAGATCAAGCCTTTGGAGCACGGGGAGCCGTAACCCTTCGGCGCTTCCGCCAAAACGGCAAAGCCCCTTTCCTTTTGGGAGAGGGGCTTGTTTTTTATCCGGTATTCACTCCAGGTGCATCATCTTCTGCGGGATGTGGCAGTAGCCGCCGGGGTTCTTCACGAGGTACTTCTGGTGGTATTCCTCGGCGGGGAAAAAGGTTTCAAGAGGCAGCAGCTCCACGGCCAGGGGTGCGCCCACCTTGGCCGCCTCCTGTTCAAAGGCTGCCTGAAGGACGGGCAGCTGATCTGGGTCTGTGTAATAGACGCCGGTCCGGTACTGGATGCCCTCGTCGCCCCCCTGCCTGTTCACGGACAGGGGGTCGATGACCATAAAGTACAGCTCCAGGAGCCGGGGAAGGGACAGCTTTCCCTCGTCATAGTCGATGCGGACGGTCTCGGCGTGGCCGCTGTTGCGACACACCTGCTGATAGGTGGGGGCTTCGTCGGGGCCGTTGGCATAGCCCACCTGGGTAGAGACGACGCCCTCGAACTGATCGAAAAATTGCTGCATGCCCCAGAAGCACCCGCCGGCGAGATAGATCCTCCTCATGAAAAAAGCTCCTTTGCTGTATTGAGGGCAGTATACCACAGGCGGCCCGGCCTTTCAATCGCCATAAGCAAATCCGCCCTTGCGCTTTTGTCCGGGTTCCTATATATTCTATGTAAAAGGGGGGGTGCCTATGGTCCTTATGTGCCTGCTGCTGGCGCTGGCGGCGCTGTGGCTGTTTCTGATCGCGCCCGGGCGCGCCTCCCGGGCGGCGCGAGCGCCCTTCGCGGGCCGGGCCTTTGCCCACCGGGGCCTGTATGAGTTGGACCAGTCTGTGCCGGAAAACTCCCTGCCCGCCTTTCAACGGGCGGTGGAAGCCGGTTTTGGGGCGGAGCTGGACGTGCAGCGGACGAAAGACGGGCAGATCGTGGTCTTCCACGATGACAGCATGCAGCGGGCCTGCGGCGTCAATGGGGCCATCCGAGACTATACCTATGAGGAATTGCAGGCTTTTGCTCTCTTTGGGACCGAAGAGCGCATTCCCCTGTTTTTGGACGTTTTACGCATCTTCGACGGTAAACAGCCCCTGATCGTGGAGCTGAAGTATGGGCCCGACTGGGAGCTCCTCTCGGAGGCCACCCGCCAAATGCTGGATGAATACGGCGGTCCCGCCTGCGTGGAGAGCTTTCATCCGGCCATGGTCCGCTGGTTCTGGAAGCATGACCCCACCAGGCTCCGGGGCCAGCTCTCCGAGGCGGCCCGCTTCTCCCGGAAGAATCTTCCCCTGCCCCTGGCGTTCATGATGAGCCGCCTGCTCACCGACTGCCTCACCCGGCCCCAATTCATCGCCTACCGGGTGGGTCCCAAGCCCCTTTCCGTCCGCCTGGCGGAAAGGATGGGCGCCATGAAGGTTCTCTGGACCGCCCGGGAGAAGGAGCTGCACCAGCAGCGCATGGCCGAGAATGACGCAATTATCTTCGAGGGATACCGACCGGAGCGAGGCCGTCGATAAAACCAGTATCTTCTATTGCAGCATCACAAAGGAGCAGGGGCCCAGGGTCCCTTTTTCATAGGCCCCGAGCTTGAAGAGCGGCGCGCCGGAAAGGCATGTCTGCACCGGTTTATCCGACGGGTTCACGGCCAGGGTCAAGGCCCCCCGGCGGTAGACGAGCAGGGGGTCGCCCGCCGCGGCGTGGAGGACGGCGAAATGGCCGTCCGCCTGCAGGTCGGGGAACCGGTGGCGCAGGAAGAGGATGGCTCTCAGAGTGTTCAACAGGGAGGCAGGGTCATTGCGCTGGGCCTCGACCGTGGGGGCGTCGTCCGCCGGGTCCACGGGCAGGTATAGCATGTGGGCCGCCGCGACCGAGAAGCCCAGGTTTTTTCCGGGACCCCATTGCATGGGCGTCCGGCTGCCGGTGCGGGTGTAGCCGCCCTCCTTGGTGGGCAGGTCCGCGAGATAGCGCATGCCGATCTCGTCCCCGTAGTAGAGGAAGGGCACCCCGGGCAGGGTGAAGAGCAGGGCGAAGGCAAGCTTCAGCTGGTCCTCAGTGAGATAATGGCTAATTCGGGGCGTGTCATGGTTGCCCGTGATGAAGCTGATGTAGCCGTCGTTTTTGCTGATCTCGTACCGGTCCAGGTAGTCCTTCACGAAGGCCATGGGGTCGTTGCCCTTCAGGTAGGCGTCCGCGGACCGGACCAGACGGTTATAGCCGTTGCCCTGGTGATCGAGATAAAAGTCCATGTCGAAGTCGGCGAGGCACAAGGCCTGCTTGGGCCAGCCCCATTCCGCCACGAAGGCGGCCTCTGGAAATTCCGCCCGCATCTCGTTCAACAGCCCCTTCCACAGGGCCGAGGTATAGCTCTTGTTCTCGTCGTCGCCCTTGACGAGGGAGTTGGCCATATCCACCCGGAACCCGTCGCAGCCATGGGAGAGCCAGAAGCGCATCACGTCGGCCATGGCGTCCCGGGTGGCTCTGGCGGCTTCTCCGGTGACGGGGGTCTGCCAGTCCTCGGTGACCCTGGCCCAGCCGTAGTTCAATGCCGGCTGGCACTTGAAGAAATTGAGCATATAGGCCCCGTTTCGCGGCGTCTCCCCGGCGATGTAGGGATGGCCGGGGGTGCCCTTGATCCAGAAATCGGTCCAAATGTACCGGTCGGAATACTCGTTTTTCTCCGCCTGCCCGCTCTCTGAAAACCAGGGGTGCTCCTCGGAGGTGTGGCCGGAGACCAGATCGAGGAGGACCCGGATGCCCAGCTCGTGAGCTTCCGCAAACAGGGCGTACAGGTCCTCGTTGGTGCCGTAGCGGGGGGCCGCTTTCTTGTAGTCCCGCACGTCGTAGCCCCCGTCCTTGAAGGGGGAGTCGAAGCAGGGGTTCAGCCACAGGGCGTTGCAGCCCAGATCCTTCACGTAGGGAAGCTTCTGCCGAATCCCGTTGATGTCGCCGATCCCGTCTCCATTGCTGTCATGGAAGGAGGAGGGGTAGATCTCGTAGAATACGGCGTCTTTTAGCCAGGCGGGTCTGTTCATGGGTATTCTCCTTTGAAATCATATGTATCGTCGAAAGCCGGAGGAGATGGCTTTGGTGGGACAGCTGTCCAGGCATCGGCCGCAGCGGATGCACTCGGGGCTGTTGGGATGATGGATCACGTCCACACCCATGGGGCAGGCCTTCTGGCACCGGCCGCAGCGGACGCACTTCGTTTCCTCCACCCGCATCCGGTAGAACCCCACCCCGTTGAACAGGCCGTAGAAGGCCCCCAGAGGGCAGAGGTACTTGCAGAAGGGCCGGAAAATCGGGAGCGACAGCAGCACGATGGCCACGAGGACGCCCAGCTTGATATAGAACAACGGCCCTCGAAGTCCGGCCAGCTGGGGGTTCAGCCCGGTCAACGGCAGCCCCGCTTCCAAGAGGCCTGCGGGGCAGAGGAACTTGCAGAAGGCGGGCTCCTCCAGTAGCAGGGCCAGGATCACCAGCAGGACGAGGATGACGTATTTGAGGTACCGCAGGGGCCGGTCCAGCCATCGGGGGACCTTACGCTTGGGCAGAGGAACCTTTGCCAAAAGGTCCTGCAGCAGCCCGAAGGGGCAGAGAAAGCCGCATACCAGCCGCCCCAGCCCCACGCCGAACAGGATCAGCGTTCCCAGCACGTAGGCGGGGAAGCGGCGCTGTCCCAACGCGGCCTGCAAAGAGCCCATGGGGCAGGCTCCCAGAGCCCCGGGGCAGGAGTAGCAATTGAGGCCGGGGACGCAAAGAAGCTTCGATTTCCCCTGGAAGATGACGCCGTTTAAAAAGCCCGGGATATAGGCGTTTTGAGCGAGGGCGGCCAAAGCTTGTATGAGGGTGCGGCGGCTCTGTCTTCTCATGCGCCTAACCCCATGCACTCCAGGCAGATGTAGATGGCCTTGCGCAATGTGGCCATGGCCTGGCCCGTGGCCGCGCCATAGACGATCAAACCTATAGCAAGCCCCAGCAGGGCCCATTTCATCCAGCGCTCGGTCCTCATTTTCCCTTCAGCAGGTCAAGACGGGCCTGTATTTCAGCAAGATAGGCGTCCGACACCGAGCCTTTGCCCTGGGGTACGCCCACGATCCAATCGCCCACCTCGTTCCCCTGGCTGTCGAAGAATACCGTGGTGGGGATGGCCATGACCCGGCCCAGCAGGTTTTCATGAGCCCCTCGGAGCCCTGACCGTCCAGACAGGGGAAGGCGCACCCGTTTTGCCCCAGCAGCGTCTTGGCGTCAGGGAGATCCCCAGGATCGTCCACCGTCACGGACAAAAAGCCCACGTTTTCCGGCAGGCGCCCGTAGAGGGCGGCGAGCTCCGGGAGCTCCCCCCGGCAGGGCGGGCACCAGCTGGCCCACACGTTCACCATGGTGAGATCGTGTTCTGAGAAGGCCGCCTCCGTCATTTCCGCCCCGTCCAGGGTCTGGGCGGTGAAGGAGAAGGCATATTCGGCGGCATGGGCGTCTCCTTCGCCGGTGGGGTCCGCCGTAGGCGACATGGATACCGTGGCCGCAGGCGCGGTGGGCACGTTTGTGGATAGATTCCGGCACCCCGCCAGCAGCAGGAGCAGGAGCACACAGATCGCTTTTTTCATATCATTCCTTTCCGTCCCAGCCAGTCATCCTGTCCAGGATATCGTAGAGGGCCAGATGCTTTTCGTTCATCATAGCCACTTCCTCGCCCAGCTCCAAAAGGGTGGCGCTGTCTCGGTCGGCGGCCCCGGCGCTCTCTCCGGCCAAGGTCACGTTGTGGGGGTCCCCTCCGAAAGCGGAGACGTTATTTCGCACCCATTCTAAAGCCTTGACCTGGTCCAGCAGCCCATAGTTCCCCGTGGTGCCGTTAGGCGATTCGGCGGCCAGCCCCTCGTCGGCCAGGTATCCGAACACCCCCAGCCGGTAGCCCAGGTTCACCACGATGACGCCCTTCTTCGCCAGGCCGGTGCCCGCATAGTCGGCGTACCAGGGCTGGCCCGTCTGCAACGTGCCCCCGTGGATGTAGACCAGCACCGGCAGCCCCTCCGCCTCACCGGCGGGCTTCCATACGTTCACATAGAGGCCGTCCTCGCTGACGGGAGGCACATAGTTGTCGGAGAGGGAGATCCTGTAGTCGTGGTAGCCGATGATCCGGGCCAGGCTGTCATAGATAGGGAGATTGGTGGGCTGCATGCACATGGGGGCGAAGTGGTCAGCGTCCAGCACCTCCTCCCAGAGCAGGGCGTCCTGAGGCTCCTTCCAGCGAAGGTCCCCCACGGGCGGCTGGGCGTAGGGGATGCCGGCGTAGAGCTCCACGGCTCCATCGGCGACATACACGCCCCGGACCCGGCCCTTCTCAAGGGTCACCGGCTCCGTGTACACGGGGGCCTTTCCCTCGTAGGCGGGCACGGCGCGGGTGGGCGGCCAGGTGAGAAACAGGATGAGCACGAAGACGGCCACATACCCAAGATACCCCAGTAGCTTCACATACCACCGGTTCTCCCGCAGGAACTTGATGAACAGCACCCCAAAGAGCGCCGTGGCCAATAGCAGCAGCGCGAATCCCCAGAGGGTGTTTTTGTTCAATTCCAGCACCGCCGCCATCAGTAAAAACAGCAGCCCCGTCACGATCCCGGTCCCGATCATAGCTTGCCTCGCATCTTTGTATACTATACCACCTTTATGACGTCTCGGGAACCCCCCTTCCCAAGGCGAGAGCCGCAATAGTTGACAGATACGGGGGAATTGTGATACAACAAAATCAAATATGATGGAAGGGGACGAACGGTTCCCTTTTTCACTGTATGGATACAGGGACAGGAAAGGATGCAGAACATGAGGAAACGGTGGTGGATCGGTTTATTGGCGCTGGCGATGCTTCTTTGCCTTATGCCGGCCGTTGCCCGGGCGGAGAATGAACCGAAGGCGAAGGAATACACGAAGTATTGCAAGATCGACTGCGACGTGCGCGACGGCACGAGGCATTTGCTGAACTGGTTCGTGACGGATCGCGTGGCCTTTCCCGCCGAAACGGGCGTCACGATCTCCTGGACCGACGAGTATCCGGTGGCCTATCTCTGCCTGCAATGGTTCACCCCGGTGGAGGGCGTGATCGTCCGGGCGTTCGACGGGGACGGTCAGCTAATGGCAGAGGAAAAGCTGGGCGCGTATCCCGAGTATGCTATCCCCCTGCCCGAAGGGACCCGCTCGGCCCGCGTCACGGCCGGGGAGGCGGGCATGGACATGAGCCAGCTCCACGTCTTCGGGGAAGGTACGCTGCCCGATCCCTTCCACCTCTGGCAGGAGACGCCGGAGGGGCTGGACTATCTGCTCATCGCCACCCACCCGGACGACGACGTGCTGTATCTGGGCTCCATCGTGCCTATCTACGGAGCGGAGCAGGGGTATGTGGGGTCCATCGCCTACGCCACCTGCATGACCCGCGGCCGCATGAGTGAGGCGGAGAACGGGGCCTGGGAGATGGGCCTTCGGTATCGGCCGCTGTTCATGGGGTTCCCGGATATCCCCCGGGACGCCAAGCCCGAGAAGAAAGCCGAATTCGTCTACGACGATCTGGTCCGGGACACGGTGCGCCTCTATCGGAAGTATCATCCGCTGGTGGTCTTCGCCCAGGGCGAGAAAGGGGAATACGGCCACTGGCAGCACGTGCTGACCTCCCAGGCGGCGGTGGAAGCCTATGATCTGGCGGCGGATCCCACCTATGACCCGGAGTCCGTGGAAAGCTATGGCACCTGGCAGGTCCAGAAGCTGTATCTGCACGACTATGAGGAAAACAAGCTGTTCCTGGACGGGAACGTGCCCCTGGCGGCCTTCGACGGCACCACCGCCTGGAACGTGGCGCGAAAGGCTTTCCAAAAACACGAGTCTCAGGTCCAGTACGGCTTCTTTGTGATGCGGGACGATGAGAAGAATGCCTTCAACCGCTTCGGCATGATCAAGGGCGTGGTGGAGGCGGGGGACGACGCCTTTGCCAACATCCCGCCGGAGCTTCTTTCCACCTACGATCCTTCAGCGCCGAAACCCACGGAGGCGCCGTCGCCCGAACCCACGCCCGCGCCCACCCCCGCGGACCCGTCATAAGGCGGGCTGTCCCCGTTTTCGGCCAAGTTGCGCCATTTTTGCGCCGGTTGCAACCGCCGGTTGACAAATCGACGGCAGAAATTGGTAGCAGGCAACCGGTTTTTCGGCTACCATGGGTGACAGAAAACCGAGCCGGGCGGCGAGCCGCGGCCGAAAGGAGAAACACATGATCCTCGCAGACAAAATCATTGATTTACGAAAGAAGGCGGGCTGGTCCCAGGAGGAGCTGGCGGAGAAGCTGGGCGTGAGCCGTCAGTCCGTATCCAAGTGGGAGGGAGCTCAGTCCATCCCCGATATGAACAAGATTCTGCAGCTATCCAACCTCTTCGGCGTGAGCACGGATTACCTGTTGAAGGACAGCCTGGAGGCGGCGGAGCCCGCCCAGGTCCAGGACGACGGGGCCGAGGGAGCCGCCTTCGTGTCCCTGGAGGAGGCCAACGCCTTCATCGACTATAAGCAGCAAAGCGCTCATAGGATCGCCCTGGGTGTTCTGTTGTGCATACTGTCGCCCATCACCCTGCTCCTTCTGGGTGGGGCCCAGGAGAGCGGGCGTCTGGCGCTGACGGAGCTGCAGGCAGGCATGATCGGCCTCATCGTGCTGCTGCTCATGGTGGCGGGGGCGGTGCTCCTCTTCGTGCTCACGGGCATGAAGGGCAGCAAGTATGAGTACCTGGAGAAAAACGCTCTGGACACGGCCTACGGCGTTTCCGGCATGGTCAAGGAGCGGATGGGCCGGGAGGAGAGCGAGCACACCCGCCGGATGGCCATCGGCGTGGTCCTGTGCGTGCTGGCGGCCATCCCCCTCTTTGTGCTGATCCTGTGGCGGGGGGAGGACGAGCTCTACGGGAGCCTGTGCGTCGCCGCCATTTTGCTTCTGGTCGCCATCGGCGTATATAACATCGTCCTCACCAGCGTCCCCTGGGAGGGATACCGGATGCTCCTGGAGGAGGGGGACTACACCCGCGCCGTCAAGCGCAGCAACCGCAAATACGGCGGCATCTACTGGGGCATCGTGGTCACCGCCTACCTGGCCACCAGCTTCATCACCCAGCGCTGGGACATGACCTGGATCTTTTGGCCCGTGGCCGGCGTCCTCTACGGGGTGATCGTCGAGATCGCCAAGCTCCGGGAAAAGTAACATAGCGTCATATAAACAGAAGGGGCTGTTAAAAAAGTCTGTCATTCTGAGCCGAAGGCGAAGAATCTCTGAACGCAAGTTTGAAAAAATATCGGTTTGTTAGTCTTTTTCATTCAGAGATCCTTCGTCGCTTCGCTCCTCAGGATGACACTTGAGACTTTTTTAACAGCCCCTTTTTACATCAGTTCAGGTGTATCCAGTACCGCTCCAGGTCCCGATCCGTCTTCGGCTCATGGACGGTGGATTCGTATACGCCGCCGTTGTTCAATATGGTTTTTCGGCTCCCCTCGTTGCCCACGATACAGCTAATGAGCACGTCCCGTATGCCCAGCGCCTTGCAGCAGGGCAGGGCGTCCCGGAGCATGGCGGTGGCATAGCCCTTGCGGCGTTCAGAGGGGCGGACGCTGTAGCCGATGTGGCCCGCGTATTTTTCCAGGTACTCGTTGAAGCAGTGCCTGAGCTGTAGCATGCCCACCACCCGGCCGTCCGCCTCCCGGACGTAGAGAAACTGGGTGGCCGGGACCTTCCCGGGCTCCACCTTTTGGGGGTCCTTGCCCGCCAGGGACTTCTCGATCCACTCCGCCCCGGAGGCGCAGCGGCGCAGGGAGCCGCAGCCGTCCATGGAGCTCCCCTGCTCCAGAAACTCCTGCCGGTAGGCCTCGATGTCCTTGGCGTATGCCATGGTGGGTTCCATCAGCAGCATGCTCATAGGTCGTCCCCCTTGGCAATGTGATAGATAAGGTCCGGAATGGCCCGGCCCCGGGCTCGCTTATAGTCCATGCCCAGCTCCTCCCGGCCCAGGAGCGGCGCGCCGGTGGCGGAGTTGTCTGACACCGCCAGCAGGGCTACCGCAGGCACCTCAAACAGGTTCGCCAGCTGATAGAAGAGGGCTGTCTCCATCTCAATGAGCTCTGCGCCGGTGGCTCTGATCTCGTCTAAATGGGCGTATTCGAGGGCGATGGAGTCCGTACAGAAGACCTTTCCCTGCTTGATCTCGCAGCCCAGTCGCCTGCCAATGTCTATCACCCGATCCACATAGGCTCGATCCGGGGGATAGACGGGGGTGAAGGGGGTAAAGGCTTCCAGCCTGTCCTGCAAATAGGCTCCGGCGTAGCTGCCTTGGAAGCTGACCTGGGGCGTACAGAGGGCGCCCACGGGGAAGTCCGCAACGAGGCCGCCTACGGCCCCGGCGAAGATCATCCGTTTGAATTGCAGCTCCCCACAGATGGCAATGTGATCCAAAACGTTGCAGGCCCCGGAAGCGGTCTGGGCCCATGCAATCCTGACGCCCTCCTTTTCCACCAGGAACCCGGAGAAGTAGGCGTGCTGGGCAAGCTGGGTCACGGTGAAAGAGGGGTCCAAAATGGTCTTATCTGGTTTCCAGCCGGGGGCCACCACCAGGGCGTCGTAGAGGACCTCCGGCTCGAAGCCAAAGCATTCCCGGCTCATGACCCCGGCGTTGTATCGCTTCATCTGGTCCAATATTTCCTTCAATCGCGGCTTCATAGGTGCGGCTCCCGTCAAGAATTTTCAAGAGCATACCACCCTTTTCTGCCTGTGTCAACCGCGCCGCTTTTTTCCGGTGGTCAAGGGAAAAAGAATGTGGTATACTATGCCTATGAAACGACTGTGCATCCTGTGCTGTCTGGTGCTGCTTCTCGTCGGCTGCGGCGGGAAGGAAACGACGGACGGCCAAATCGCATACATTCCGTCCGCCACAGCGTCAATCCAGCGCCCGGGCCTCGTCACGGCCGCTCCGGCGGCCACGGCAGCGCCCCTGTTCACCGCCGTGCCCGCGCCCACAGCGGCGCCTACGCCGGAGCCCACGCCCACGCCTGAACCTACGCCGGAGCCCACGGCGACGCCCGTTCCCGTGGAGGCGAAGCTTCGGCAGTATGTGGCGGGCATGACGGACAGGGAGAAGATCGGGCAGCTGGTCATGTTCGGCTTCTCCGGCACCAGGACCGTGTCCAGCGAGTTCGCCAAGATCATGGCGGACTATTCTATCGGCAACGTGATCCTCTACGGCCCCAACATCTCCCGGGACGACAAGGACGGAGGGTTTGACCGCTGCGCCCAGCTGACTCGCGACATCCGCGCCCACAACGCCACCGATATTCCGCTGCTCATCAGCACGGACGTGGAGGGGGGCAATGTGACCCGTTTCCGCTGGCGGACCAGGACCCAGTCCGCCGACGTGCTGGGCAGCAGCAACGACGCGGAGGCGGCCCGGCTGCAATTCGAGCGCATCGCCACCGCCCTTGCGGACGTGGGCATCAACACGGACCTCGCTCCGGTGCTGGACGTAGCCAAGAGCCCCGCCAAAACCTTCCTGGGCAAGCGCATCATCAGCAGCGACGAACAGGTGGCGGCCCGCATCGGCTGCGCCTGCATCGAGGGCTTGCAGATCGGCGGGTGTTTGTCCATCGTCAAGCATTTCCCCGGCCACGGGGCCACCACCGCCGATTCCCACAACACCACCCCCGTGGTAAAGAAGACCTATGAGGAGCTGGAGGAGTATGAGCTCTACCCCTTCCGTCAGGCTGTGGCCGCGGGGGTGGACGGGATCATGGTGGCTCACATCCTCTATCCCAAGATCGACCCCGACCACATCGCCACCCAGAGCGAAGTCATCCTCACGGACCTCCTGCGGGATAAAATGGACTTCGAGGGGATCGTCATGTCCGACGATTTTCGCATGAACGGCCTCAGGTCCAAGGCCAATCTCGAGCAGGCAGCGGTCCGGTTCATCCTGGCGGGAGGCGACCTCATCCTCTGCGGGGCCAACCACACCTATCAACGGTCCATTTTGAAGGGCCTCACCGACGCCGTGGCGAGCGGCGCCATCTCCGAGGAGCGGCTAAACGAAAGCGTGGTCCGCATATTAACCGCTAAGATGAAAGTAACCGATTGGGAGCCATAAAGAAATCAAGTCTGGCGAAAACTGTGGTTTCACCAGACATGGCCGCTTCGGCGGAGCGCTACGCCTGCGCTTCGCATTCAGGACCTGCCTATACGCCTGTGGCGTACCGGGCGGCAGGTCCTGCAAGGTGTGAGATTCATGGCGCATGTGGCTGAATCTCACAGATTGGAAGCCGTCCGTACTACCTGATTATAAAAAAGACCCGGGCGCTTGCCCGGGTCTTTTGCCTGTCGCTCAGTGTCCGCCGCGGCCGCCGAAGCCGCC
>R21__coassemble_237_pt1 | contig 46994 bp, 40 predicted proteins | sample R21__metabat2_low_PE_052 | metagenome-assembled genome bin R21 | reverse complement strand
AAACTGAGCACCGTCGGATGGCGGTGCTCAGTTTGTGGTGGAGGTGGGGAGAGTCGAACTCCCGTCCGAAGATATGATGACCCAACTTTCTACGAGCGTAGCCGTCGTATGAGTATTCCCCTTGCGGCGCTCCCAACGGCGGGATCGCCGGTCCGGTAGCTTCATGAAGTCCGGTCCGGGGCAAAGCTTACCCGGATTCGTTCCCTATCCTGAATGACGCCCGGATCTGAGACGATAGGTCTTCTCAGGCGGACGCTGTCACGCGCTTAGGCAGCGACAGGAAGTGCGTTGTAGTTGTCTGTTATTTTAACAGGTTCCCGCTTTTAACGAAGCTCGGGGCTTCGGCTCGCTTATCCGGCCCTCACTATCCCCGTCGAAACCATTTCACCCCCATGGGATAGCTCATGTTTTAGTTTACCGCACTTTGTAGTCCTTCATGCGCCGGTCCATCTCCCGATCGGCATCCCGCTCGGCGATGTCGTGACGCTTGTCGTACAGCTTCTTGCCCTTGGCGACGGCCAGCTCCACCTTCACCCTGCCATCTTTGAAGTAGATGGACAGGGGGATAAGGCTGTAGCCCTGGGCCTGCTGGAGGCCGTAGAGCTTGGTGATCTCCCGCTTGTGGGCGAGGAGCGTTCTTGTCCGAAAAGGATCGTGGTTGAAGATGTTGCCCTGCTCATAGGGGCTGATGTGGACGCCGATGAGCTGCAGCTGCCCGTTCTTCACCATGGCGTAGCCATCCTTCAGGTTCAGTGAACCCTTGCGGATGGACTTCACCTCGGTACCCGTCAGCGCAATGCCGCACTCTAAGGTATCTTCGATGAAATAGTCATGGCGGGCCTTCCGGTTGACGGCGGCCACTTTTATCCCCTTATGAATGGGCATTCTTTCCTTTCACCTTCCAGATTCAAAACAAAAAGCGGTACAACGAGTATCGCTGTACCGCCTTTCATACAGCTTTTCTTAGCCCAGGCACATCAGCACCAGCGCGAGGACGGCGATGACACCGGCACAGATCAGGGTGATTTTCTTCAGCTGCTGATCCTTCCGGGCTTCCCGGCCCTTCACGCCGAAGGTCTCCGTATCGCTGCCGTAGGCGGCGCCCAAACCGGCGGACTTGCTCTTCTGCATCAGCACGGCCACGATCAGCACGATGGACACGAGAACAAGGATGATTTCAATAGCAAGACTCATATAACTTCCTCCCAAATTGACTGCGGGTGACATTATACCACTATGTTCCCATGTTTGCAAGGGTGAAATATAGCCCTTTGGGGCCATTTTTTACCCCTTGAACAGGGTGGTGCCGGTCATCTCCTCAGGCTTAGGCAAGCCCAGCATGTCAAGGAGCGTCGGAGCGAGGTCGCTGAGGCGGCCGCCCTCCCGCAGGACCACGTCCTTTTCCGCCGCATCCACATAGACGCAGGGCACGGGATTGGTGGTGTGGGCGGTGAAGGGCGCGTTCTCGGCGTAGTCCCACATATACTCGCAGTTGCCGTGGTCGGCGGTGATGAGGCAGCGGCCGCCGTTGCTCAAAATGGCGGCGACCACCTTGTCGAGGCACTCGTCCACGGCATGGACCGCCTTGACCGCAGCCTCCATGACGCCGGTATGGCCCACCATGTCGGGGTTGGCGAAGTTCAGGATCATCACGTCGTATTGGCCGCTTTCGATGCGCTTGACCACCTCATCCGCCACCAGATACGCGCTCATCTCGGGCTGCATATCGTAGGTGGGCACCTTGGGAGACGGGATCAAACACCGATCCTCCAGGGGGTTGGGGGCCTCCACGCCGCCGTTGAAGAAGAAGGTCACATGGGCGTACTTCTCCGTCTCCGCGATCCTGAGCTGGGTCTTGCCGTTCTTGGCCAGGTATTCGCCCAGGGTGTTTTGCAGGGTCTGGGGCTTGAAGGCCACGCTGAGCTTATCCTCAAAGGTCTTGTCGTACTGGGTCATGGATACGTAGGTCAGGGGGAAGTACCCGTTCCGACGCTCGAAGCCGTCGAAGTCCTCAAAGATGTAGGCCCGGGTCAGCTCCCGCGCCCTATCGGGCCGAAAGTTGAAGAAGATGACGCTGTCGTTGGGCTTCACGGTGGCCACGGGCTTGCCGTCCTCCAGGATGACCGTGGGCTTCACGAATTCGTCCGCATCGCCCCGGTCGTAGCTCAGCTGCATGGCATCGTGACCCGTGGGGGCGGTGAATCCCTCGCCGTAGGTCAGGGCCGCGTAGGCCTGCCGGACCCGCTCAAAACGGTTGTCTCGGTCCATGGCGTAGTAGCGGCCGGTGACCGTGGCGATCTTGCCCACGCCGATCTCGCCAAGCTTCGCTTCCAGCTGCTCCAAATACCCTTTGCCGCTCTTGGGCGGGGTGTCGCGGCCATCCATGAAGCAGTGAATATAGACCTGTGTAATACCGTTCCTTTTGGCCAGCTCCACCAAAGCGTAAAGATGCTCGAGATGGCTGTGGACGCCGCCGTCGGAGCAGAGGCCAAACAGGTGCAAAGCGGAATCATGGGCCTTGCAGTTCTCCACCGCCTTCAAAAACGCGGGATTCTCGAAGAAATCCCCGTCCTCGATAGCCTTGGTGATCCGGGTGAGCTCCTGATACACAATGCGTCCGGCGCCGATGTTCAGATGCCCCACCTCACTGTTGCCCATCTGACCCCGGGGCAGGCCCACGTCCATGCCGCTGGCCCCCAGCAACGTGTGGGGGCAGGTGTTCCAGATCTGCATGAAGTGGACCGCGCCGTCGGTCAGGATGGCGTTATATTCCTTCTCCTCCCGATAGCCGAAGCCGTCGAGGATGATCAATGCGGTGATGGGCTTCATCAGTAGTTCACCACACCCGCGAAATCGACCGCTTTAAGGGAAGCGCCGCCGATGAGGCCGCCGTCGATCTCGGGCATGCTCATGAGCTCGGCGGCGTTGGAGGGCTTCATGGAGCCGCCGTACTGGATGCGGACCTTGTCGGCCACCTCCTCCCCGTAGATGCCCGCGATGGTCTTGCGGACCACGGAGATGGTAGCGTTGGCGTCGGCCGCGGTGGCGGTCTTTCCGGTGCCGATGGCCCAGATGGGTTCGTAGGCGATGACCACCTTCACGGCGTCCTCGGCGGGAATGCCTTCAAAGGCAGCGGCGGTCTGGTGGCTAACGAAGGACTCGGTGACGCCCGCTTCCCGCTGCTCCAATGTCTCGCCCACGCAGATGATGGGGGTGATACCGTTATTAAGGGCGGCCTTCGCCCGCTTGTTCACGCCCTCGTCGGTCTCACCGAAGTAGGCGCGTCGCTCGCTGTGGCCGATGATGGCATACTCCACGGCGAAGGCCTTGAGCATGCTGGGAGAGATCTCGCCGGTGTAGGCGCCGCTCTCGGCCCAGTGGATGTTCTGGCAGCCCAGATGGATGTTGGTGCCCTCGATGAGCTTATGCACCGGGCAGAGATCCACGAAGGGCGGGCATACGACCACGTCGCATTTGGCGTCCTTTACGAGGGGGATGAGCTCGCTGACGAGGGTCTTGGCCTCCTCGGGGGTCTTGTTCATCTTCCAGTTTCCGGCAATGATGGGTTTACGCATAGCACTATACCTCTCTCTTATTTATCGTTCAGAACGGCCACGCCGGGGAGCACCTTGCCCTCCAGGAACTCCAGGGAAGCGCCGCCGCCGGTGGAAATGTGGGTCATCTTCTTGGCATAGCCCAGCTTCTTTACAGCGGAAGCGGAGTCGCCGCCGCCGATGATGGTGGTGCCTTCACACTGGGCGCAGGCTTCGGCCACGGCAGAGGTACCCTTGGCGAAGTTGGGGAACTCGAACACGCCCATGGGCCCGTTCCAAATGACGGTCTTGGCGGCCTTGATGACCTCGGCGTACTTTGTACGGGTCTCTTCGCCGATGTCCATGCCCATCCAGCCCGCCGGAATGGCGTTGGAGGGAACAGTCTTGTATTCCGCGTCCGCGGAGAACTGCGGGGCCACCACGGTATCCACAGGAAGCATCAGATTCACGCCCTTCGCCTTGGCCTCCGCCATGAGCTCATTGGCAAGGCCAATGCTGTTCTCGTCCAGCAGAGAGGTGCCGATCTCATAGCCCATGGCTTTGTAGAAGGTGTAGGCCATGCCGCCGCCGATGAGAAGCGTGTCGCACTTTTCCAGCAGGTTTTTGATGACGCCGATCTTGTCGGAAACCTTGGCGCCGCCCAGGATGGCCACGAAGGGGCGCTGGGGGTTGTTGAGGGCTTCGCCCATGATGCCCAGCTCCTTGCCGATGAGGAACCCGGCCACGGCGGGCAGATACGCGGCCACGCCCGCGGTGGAGGCGTGGGCCCGGTGCACGGTGCCGAAGGCATCGGACACGAAGATGTCCGCAAGGTCAGCGAGCTTCTTGGAGAATTCGGGGTCGTTGGCCTCCTCCTCCTTCTGGAAGCGGGTGTTCTCGAGGAGCACGATCTCCCCGTCCTTCATGTCGGCCACGCAGGCCTTGGCGCTCTCGCCCACGGTGTCGGAGGCGAACTGAACTCGAACGCCCGGCAGCAGCTCGCCAAGGCGCTCTGCCACGGGGGCCAGCGTATATTTCATATCCACCTTGCCCTTGGGACGGCCCAGGTGGGAGCAAAGGATCACCTTCGCCTCATGGTCCAGCAGATACTGGATGGTAGGCATGGCGGCCACAATGCGCTTGTCGTCCGCCACCTTCATGTCTTCGGTCAGGGGCACGTTAAAATCCACCCGGCACAGGACCCGCTTTCCTTTGACTTCGATGTCTTCCACTGTCTTTTTTGCCATTCTTTTTTCCTCCTAATTGCTCATTAAACTATGATAAGCGGACAAAAAGCCCGTGTTATTCCGCTTCGCCAAGGGGACGATCCCCCAGAGCGGCCGTCTGCGCGATGAATTCCTCCGTGTCCATGGTCCCCATGTCCTCGGGCACGATGTCGGAGACCTTGACCACTTCCCCTTTCTCCGCCTCGAACTCGGGCACCTCCTTCGTCTCCGGCTCCTCCGGCTCTGCCGAGGGCGCAGCCTCCGCCGACGCTTCCTCTGCTTCGGGGGCGCTGGTCCTGTCCGGCATATCCTCATGAGGCAGATACCGGTTCTGGATGGTGTAGATATTGCGCATGAGCTGAGCCGGGTCCCCCTCGGGATCGGGCAGGGGCTCCCCCGCCTGTTTACCGATGGTCTCGCTGAGCTGGGGCACCTCGGCAAAGAGCTCCGGCAGGGCGTTGTTGAGGCGAGCATAGTAGTCGGAGAGCTTCTTCACGTTCTCCTCCGCCTGCTTCGCCTGTTCCTTCATGGACTCGTTGAACTGGCTGAGGAGCTGCACATAGGCGTAAACCGCCTCGTCTGTCTCCCGGATCTTCTGTTCGCTGGTCTCCTCAGCCTTTTTGACGATGTCCCGGGCGTTCTCGTAGGCGCTCTGCACCACGTCCTCGCCCTTCTTCTGGGAGGCCATATAGTCCTTCTGGGCGGAGTCGTGGATATCGTCGGACTCCTTCTGCGCGTCGGCGACGATCCGACTGGCGGCGTCGACAGCATCGGTGATGGCCCGGGAGATGGAGCTTTCCCGTCTCTTGTACTCATCCAACTGAGCGTTGAGCTTGTCCATCTGGAGCTGCTGTTCTCTGAGCCTTCCGTTCAGTTCCGCAATGGTCCTTTCCTGTTCCTCGATCAATCTCTTCTTTTTGTTGAACATACCTTTATACCTCCAATTTGAGCTGTTGAGGGACGGCGGCCGTTTCCGGCACCGGGTAATCCAAATGAGCGTAGGCGTCCGGGAGCACGATCCGCCCCCGGTTGGTACGCGCCAGGAACCCAAGCTTCAGCAGATAGGGTTCGTACACATCCTCGATGGTGCCCGCGTCCTCGCCGGTGTAGGCGGCGATGGTATCGAGGCCCACCGGACCGCCCTTGAAGATGGTGATCATGGCGATAAGCATGCGGCGGTCCACTGCATCGAGGCCCAGCTCGTCGATAGCCAGCATGTTGAGCCCCTTCTGGGCGGTGACAAGGTCCACCGCGCCGGTGCCCTTCACCTGGGCGTAGTCCCGCACCCGGCGAAGGAGCCTGTTGGCGATACGGGGCGTGCCCCGGGAGCGGGACGCGATCTCGAGAGCCCCCTCCTCGTCGATGTCGATGCCCAGGATATCAGCGCTGCGCACGATGATCTCCTTGAGCTGCTCGGAGGAATAGAGCTGCAGCTGCTCCTTGATGCCGAAACGGTCCCTGAGCGGGGAGCTCAGCATACCGAGGCGGGTGGTGGCGCCGATCAGGGTGAACTTCGGCAGATCCAGCCGGATGCTGCGAGCCCCCGGCCCCTTGCCGATGACGATATCCAGGGCGTAATCCTCCATAGCCGGATAGAGCACCTCCTCCACCGCCGGGTTCAGTCGATGGATCTCGTCGATGAACAGCACGTCCCCGGGGGCCAGGTTGGTCAAAATGGCGGCCAGGTCCCCTGCGTGGCTGATGGCGGGGCCGCTGGTCACCCTGAGGTTCACCCCCATCTCGTTGGCGATGATCCCCGCAAGAGTGGTCTTGCCAAGACCCGGCGGGCCGTAGAGCAAAGCGTGGTCCAGGGATTCGCCCCTGGTCTTGGCGGCGGAGATATAGATAGAGATATGCTCCTTCGCCTCGTCCTGACCGATATACTCGTTCAGGAACTTGGGCCGCAGGCTGTAATCGTTCTTGATGTCCTCCTCCCGCATGGATGAGGTGATGATCCGATCGTCCTCTTTCATCTATCCTCCCTATCTTGCCAGCTTCCGGAGCGCCTTGGTGATGAGCTCCTCCACGTTCTTCGCCTCTTCCACGGCAGAAACAGCACGGGAGGCCGTGAGCCCGTCGTACCCCAGGGCCACCAAGGCCTGGACGGCTTCCGCCCGGATATTCTCCGCCACGTTCATTTCAGCCACCTGGCCCGGCTTTCCGGAGGGCAGCGGCGCATCCTTCACCTGCTCCTTCAGCTCCAGGATGACCCGCTGGGCCATCTTGCGGCCCATGCCCTGGACCGGGTCGAAGGCGGCAGGATTGTCCGTAATGACCGCGGAGGCCACGTCGGAGGGCTCCATGACGGAGAGCACGCTGACGGCCAGCTTCGGCCCCACCCGGGTGATGCCGATGAGGCGGCGGAACATCTCCCGCTCCTCCCGGGAATAGAAGCCGTACAGGGCCTGGACCCCCTCCGCTAAATGCAGATGAGTAAAGAGCTTCGCTTCCTCCCCCTGGATAAGCTTCTCCAGGGTCTTGCGCCCGGCGAACAGCTCATAGCCCACACCGGCGGCCTCGATCACGACCCGGTCCGCGGCGATATCCGAAACGATCCCTCGTATATAGGCGTACATCTTCTCCTCCTGTCAGCGAATGCGGAATTCCTCGGCGGCCACGGCAGTTGTGGAGCCGTGGCAGAGGGCCGCCGCCAGCGCGTCAGCAGCGTCGTCCGGCTTGGGCACAGACTTAAGATTCAGCAGAAGCTTCACCATGTGCTGCACCTGGGTCTTGTCCGCGTGTCCGTTGGCGGTGACCGCCAGCTTGATCTGCATGGGCGTGTACTCATAGAGGGGCAGTCCCTTCTGCTGGGCGGCCAGAATGGCCACGCCCCGGCCGGCGCCCACGGAGATGGCGGTGGTGATGTTGTGATAGAAAAACAGCTCCTCAAACACCGCGCAATCGGGCCGATACATCTCCGCCAGCTGGGAGACCCCGTCATAGAGCCGCTGCAGCCGCTCCGGAAAGGGAACGCCGGATTTGGTCTCCACTACCCCGTAATCCACGGCAGTGAACGTCCGCCCGTCTGTGTCGATGACGCCATAGCCCAGCAGCGCGTATCCAGGGTCGATCCCTAAAATCCGCATACAGACCTTCCTTTCATATTCCGTAATAGTATATCATGTTATTTCCTGGCAAACAAGATATAATTATGCGGTTTATATGCCGAAACACGCCTCCAGATATTCGATGACGGCATACGCTGGAGCAATGAGCAAAAAGCGAAACAGCCCGTAGCTGAAGCTGGGCATTTCCAACGTGATCATTGCTGCGCCGTTTTCATCTCTGTGCAGGGGCAGCGCCCGCAACATGAGGAACGCCAGCCACAGAACCAACAGCAGCAATGCCCCCAAGATGCACAGCAGCGACCGATTTGTGTAGGGGAAGCGCAGTATGATCCGCCTGAGCAGCAGCATGCCCGTCCCGCCCCACAGTGCTACATTCATGCGGCTCTCGCCTTTCCAAAACGCCTCTGTGGCCGTGGAAGCCACCGCCCCAACGAAAAAGATGACACACTTATCCATGGTATCATCCTGCCCCGTTTCGCTGCGCTTCTTGCGTGTACAGAAAAAAAGCCCGGACTTCTTCCGGGCACAGACTGTCAATAAAGGCGCCAGCCCATTTGCGGCGGATTTATATTGAGACAAAGCTGTAGGAAGAAAGGGCGCCAACCGCCTTTTCTTTGAACCTATCGCCGCAAATTAGCCGCGTTTTCGCCCTCTCGCGGTACCTTTGTACAGCTTCGGGGCGAAGAACGCGGCTTCAGCTGTATTCTGTAAAGGGTGGTTTCAAACCACTACTACAAAATAGCTGCGAAATGGTCTTCCTGCGGTAAAAGAAGAAAACAGTGCGGCTATCGGAAAGGAGCATGACTTTCAGCGGTTAGCCGCACCATTATTTTATCACAGGAGGCACCACATGAAAAGCATTTTTGAGGAAAAAGGCGGTACTTATACTGAAATCAACGGCGTAATGATTCCAAACCTCGTCATGGACGAACAGCCGGATGGCGACATTGGTATCTGGGGCTGGCAGCGGAAACGATACCTGAAAAAGCATCGAAAAGGAATCTATAATCGAATGCTCATGGACGGAACGATCACGCAGCATTTGATTGAGATCAACGAAGAAGCAATGAATATGCGGGAACAGTTGGTCAAGCAGTTCAAGAAAACGGAGGGCGTAACTGAAGATTTGAAACGCAGAGATCAAATGGCTTGGGTCGGCGCCATGAACAGCATTTATAACCGCGTGGATGAAATCATACTACACGATCTGATTTATACCTAAATAAAACCAAATAGCCGTTGGAGGAGCATCTCGTAAATGGGATGCTCCTTTTTTTAATCATCTCATTATTCAGCATATCACATTACTCCTGTCATACTACAATTTAAAAAATATATTATTTTGGCTCGTTTAAACGTGCAAGTTACTTGCACCTTTAGATGCAATAATCATCCTGCAAATCGTGATTATTCCAATAAAAAAGGAGAATGACTATGTAGTTTTGCGTCAGAATCATAAAACTGAATACTGTTCTACCGTCAGCGATACAGCATCCAACCTGACAGATATGTAAGGTCGCGGGCATAGCCCGCTGCGATAACGTGTTCAAGAAAAGCTCTCACGCGAGCCCAACACAGGAACGGCAACGGTCATGAGAACAGGATTAGAGAGCATTGCATGAAGTACATGTTTGTGTTATCAAAAATATATTATTCAAGCAGGAACAATTTGGGGGTAGAAATTGCTTTTATAGGTGAGAGGGGTATGCTGAGCAGATGTCAGAGATTATTAAAAGAATACTGCTCCCACTTTTTCCGTACCCGTCTTGGGTACAAGTGGTGCGGTGCGCCATTGGCGCACCGGAGACGGCAGCTTCGATGGCCATTTCGATATTATGTAAACTACCCCCACCATTCTTTGAAACTGTCCTCACTTTTGAGGTTCAGCATATTCGCACCGCCGCAGCGGGAAGATCACAGAAAGAAAACCAAATAGAACGGCACTCTTCGGTCAGCCTTCGGGCTGGCTTTTCTTTTGCCGTTCGGAAAGGAGCATTTGTATCGCGCCGTCTGCGGGCGGGAAAGGAAGCATAACGGAAAACACAATTTAGGAGGACACCCTATCGACACATGACACAGAGCCAACATTGCCATGTACATGGCAGCGGACGATCTTCGTTATTTCGGGGATCGTCCTTTTTGTATCGCACCGCTTGTCGGGAAGTGAACACAAACGACCAAATAATTATTTTCAGAAAAGAGGATTACAAAACATGATAGACCATCTATCCAACAGCATCGTTACACGGCACACATTCAACGGAATCTTGAGAAAAGGAGGGCTTGCGAGACAGGATGTATCTGACCCAACGAATCGGAAATACAACGTACCGCGTCAAGGTCACGGTAAACGAAAGCGGTACGCAAACTTTAGAGGATATGCTGCTGCGGTTAATCCGCAATGATACCCTTGCAAACAGCGGTGAATGTGGTATAATAGCGTTACCGCAGGAAGGTCATCCGCAGCTCGAAAGGATACCTTCATGAAACAACCTATCATTACCAATCAGATCACCGCTCTATATGAGCGCCTTTCCCGCGACGATGAACTGTCCGGTGACAGCGTTTCGATCCAGACGCAAAAGTTCTTTTTAGAAGATTACGCAAAGCAGCACGGCTTTGTTCCGTTCGCCCATTATACCGACGATGGGTTCAGCGGCGGTAACTTCAATCGTCCTTCGTGGAACCGTCTCGTTGCAGACGTGGAAGCCGGAAAGGTTTCGGCGGTAATCGTCAAAGATATGTCCCGTGTCGGCAGGGAGTATCTGCAGACCGGATATTATACGGAAATCTTCTTCCCGCAGAATCACGTTCGCTTTATCGCGGTCTCCAACAACATCGACAGCAACGACCGGAACAGCAGCGAGATCGCGCCGTTTCTGAATGTGATCAACGATTTCTATCTGCGCGATTGCTCACACAAGCAGAAAGCCGCATACAAGGCACGCGGAAAAGCAGGGATTCCATATGCCTCCATCCCCTGTTACGGATATCGAAAAGATCCCGCCGATCGACACCATTGGATCGTGGATGCGGAAGCGGCAGCGGTCGTCAGAGAAATCTTTTCGCTTGCTGCAAAAGGAATCGGCGTCGTCGAGATTGCTAAATCCTTGAGCGTGCGCAAAGTGGAAAAGCCGTCGTACTATATGTCAACACACGGCATTTGGAACAGCGGGAACACATGGGTGCATGAGCGTCCGTATGATTGGAACTGCCGGACGGTTGCCGAGATTCTTTCCCATGCGGAATATCTCGGCCATACGGTCAACGGACGATCGACAAGTGAATCGTATAAAACGCACAAGCGAATCCGAACCGATCCCGCTGAATGGCAGATCATTGAGAATACCCATGAAGCGATCATTGACCAGGAAACATTCGACGCTGTGCAAAGCGCAAGGAAAACGGTACGGCGTACGGACACAACCGGCAAGGCAAACGTCTTGACCGGATTGGTGTTCTGCGCGGACTGTGGAAAGAAGATGTATAACCACAAGCGGGGATCAAAGGCAAAGCAGTTACACGTCCTGCCCGATCCTGTAACGGGATTGTACCCGATTGACGGTTACTGCTGCTCTACCTACGAACTCACGAAATACCGATCTGACAAGACTTGCTCCTCACATTCCATTACGTCAAAGGCGATACGGCTGCTGCTCTTGAACACGATTCGAGAGGTGGTTCGGTATGCGACGTTCGACGAGGAACGGTTTATCCGGCGTGTCAGAGAGCAGTCCGAGATACAGAACAAAGCGGATGCGAAGGAACTGCAGCGGAAGATCGGCAAGGCACAAAAACGGATCGCGGAGCTGGATCGGCTGATCATGAAGCTGTACGAGGATTATGCGCTCGATCGGGTGCCGTTGGAACGGTATCAGCAGATGGCGGCAGCATACGAAGCGGAGCAGAAAGCGCTGAAAGAAACAGTAGCTTCCGATCAGGCGAAGGCGGACGTATTTACGGATGACACCGACCGAGCGGAACGGTTCTTGAAGCTTGCGAAAAGGTACACCGATTTCTCATTCCTGACCGATGAAATGATCCTTGCGTTTGTGGACAAGATCCTTGTACACGCGCCGGAGAAGATCGACGGCGAACGGGTGCAGGAGGTGGAAATCTTTCTGAAGCATATCGGCAAGGTGGAGCTGCCCGCGGAAGCGATCACGGAAAAGGTTATTTCTCCGAAACAACTGGAGCGAATCCGAAAGAAGCGCGCTTATATGCAGGAATACTATCGGGCCAAGATCAAGCCGCAGAAGGAAGCGAAACGAACAGAGCCAAACGCCGAAAAGGAAACGGCATAGGCAGACGGACAGCGCCTTGCAGGGAACAATCCTTGCGGGGCGTTTTGTATGCTGAATGCTCTTAGCTATGGCGTATGACGAGCCGCAGGAATTGTGATCCACTTGATCACAAGTTCCATTTGGCAGCGAGATGGCAGCAGGGAGAAATCCTTGCTGCCATTTTCGGTTGATTTGGCAGTACGGACGGAAGGTGTCAAAGCTGGACATTTTTGACCTCTGTTTTCTATCTTTCCAGCCAACAGTTGGATCGGATGGTGCGACTTCTCGCACCACTTTTTCTTTCGGACGGTCGAGTGGTGCGACTGTTCGCACCAGTTTGGGGAGATAAGAGCACGGTGCCAAAACGAGTTGAATCCGGTGCCTTTTCCAAATCACCCGGAAAGGCACAGTGCCGAAACGGTGCCATCCAGAAAAACAGATATTATAGCTGAAATCACGTGGTTTTAGCAGAAAGGAGATTGTATGAACGAAACAGAACGTATCCAAGCACAGCACAGATTGGAGGAAGCGCAGGCGCGGGATCGGATCAAAGAACGCAAGGCACGAACCAGACGATTAATTCAAATCGGTGCGATTGCAGAGAGAATATTTCCGGAGATCAAGGACATGGAGCTTGAGGATGCGAAGCGTTACATGGAACAGATCCAAGACCGTTAGGGGATCGGAATCGGAGGAAGCAGCCGTCCGCGACTGCTTCTTCTTTTTATTTTTTCCGAAGGGCGCACTTACTCACCACCTGCGAAGCAGGCGGTGGTACCCTCCCGTTGGTCGTGTCGTGCGCTCCTCCCGAAAGCGTTGCTTTCTCCGGAGGGGCAGACAATGCCGCAAGCCGTCATTGCCTGAGCAGCGAAAAGGTTCCCAACATGAGAACCTTTTCTGCTGCACAAAACCCTGCACCGCAGGGTTTCGAGGTGTGCGGTGAAAACGGCGCGCCGTTTCAAAGAATCATGGAAAGGAGTTTTATCACATGGCGATTTACCATTTAGAAGCCAAGATTATCAGCCGAGGCACAGGACGCTCGGCAGTCGCCGCCGCAGCTTATATGGGCTGCGATGTAATCACAAATGAATACGACGGGATCACCCATGACTATACCCGCAAGGGCGGTCTTGTATGGGAGCATATTTTCCTACCCGCGCAAGCGCCGCCGGAATGGTCTGATCGTGGGACGCTATGGAATGTTGTGGAACGGGCGGAGACAACGAAGGACAGCCGCCTTGCAAGAGAGATGATCGTAGCCCTTCCTCTGGAACTACCTGCCGAGGAATGGAAAAGCATCTTGACCGAGTATATCACGGAGCATTTCGTTTCCGATGGTATGTGCGCTGACGTCGCCATTCACGATACCGACGGTCACAATCCCCACGCGCATATCCTGCTGACCGTTCGACCTCTCAATCAAGACGGCACATGGCAATACAAAACGCAGAAAGAATACTTGTGCGTTAGGAACGGTGAGGAGCGCGGCTATACGGCGCAGGAGTTCTTACAGGCACAGCGCGACGGTTGGGAGAAACAGTACCCATACAAGAAGGACGGTAAGAAAGTGTTTCTGCCGCCGAGCAAAGCGACCGGTTTGGAGCGTTTGTCCAAGCAACCGAAAAGCACAACATACGGACGGCAGAACCCGATTACTGCACGGTGGAACAGCAAGGAGCAGTTGGAAGCATGGCGCTCGGAATGGGCTAACACTGTCAACCGTCATTTGGAGAGAGCACGGCAGCCGGAGCGGATCGACCATCGCAGCTTTGCCGATCAGGGGATCTACTTGAAACCGACGATTCACGAGGGCGTGACTGCGCGTGTACTGGAGAGTAAAGGCATCGTCTCTGACCGTTGCGAGATGAATCGGCAAATCAAAGCGGACAATGCCCTGATCCGAAAGCTGAAAGAGTTGTTGTCGGTCGTAAAGGACGTCATACAGGTCTTTGCGGAGAAACTGGAATCCATCCGCGATACGCTTGTCGAGACATTCTACGGACAGCGGCAGGCGACGGCAGCACACAAGTATTATTGGAATCAATACGCGACCACTTCCGATCGGCTTGATCGGTTGGAAGCGCTGCTGCCGGAACTGAAAGCAAAGACAGCGGAGCAAAAGCGTGTACACAAGGAACTGGAATCCACCGGCAAGATTCATTTCAAGAAGCGAAAGGAGCTTGCAGAACGCGACGCCGTATTGATCGAGGAGGTCAACGAACTGCAAAGCGAGCGTTCCATGCTCATGCGAAAGCTGAACCTATCCGACGAAAAACAGATCAGCGATAAGCGCACCGCTATCCAACCGTTGGAAGCCGAAGCGGATCGACAGTACGAGCTATCGCAGGATTTCTTCGTACAGCATGAGCAGGCAAAGAAGGATTATGATGCTGTGGAAGAAGGATCTGTAGAGCAGGGCATAGACCGCAAGGAGCTTTGGCAGCGGCAGCAGGCGATCCGGCTGGTGAACACCCCGCTTTTACATGATCGGCTGAAAGCCCAATACGGCAAGGACTTCGACGAAAGCAGTTTTGACGGCGCGGTACGGGAAATGCGCTATTATACACAGGCGCGGCACGCTGCCTTCTCTGACTATGCAAAACGGCTGCAACGTGAGAAATCGCGGCAAGCGCGAGACGACAACACACAGAAACCGCACAAGAAACGTAATGAGCCGGAACGGTGATCCCGTTCCGGCTTGTTGTCTCTATTGAATAATTTTGCTTTACAAAACTGCGACGAGCCGGAGATATATGAGTTTATCTCCAGCTCCTGTTACATTCGCAGTATTCTCATACGTTGTACAATGATTCTATGCTTTATACCGTCCCGCTAACCCTGCACTGTATATGAGCTATAGTATTTGTTTCATATAAAGGATTATAGAATTTGAATCTTACCTGGATTGCAAACATCCCAGCAGTGTTGGGAATCCATGTTGTAGTGTGATTATTGCTAACCATATATCGTGTTCCATTATTATGTTTTGTTTCCCGTATTTTGCAATAATTCTATCTTGCTGCTTAATTTGAGATAATGATATGGTAAGAATGCATAGAAAAAATGAAGCGATTATTATATAAAGATTCGTATTCCTTCTCATCATTACTCCTTTTCTTTGAAGGATGGAATTAATTTGTTTAACTCCATCCCCCACATCCAGCATCTTATTTGAGTTGCTTAATCGTATGAAAACATTAAGCATGAACCCATAACCGTTCCATATTTGATATCTCCGCTATCGTTTTCACATTGATTCTTCGAAGGTGTGAAATTAAATTTATAGTTTAGAGTGTTGTTTGTTCCAGGACCTGCTCCGGGCCATCGGCCGCAATACGTCGTGCTTGTAATGGGAAAGTTAGAGATAGTTCCCATAAATGAAGTCCCTTGATACAGCGTAACCTTATATGACGGTGTGTCTGTTAAATAATACCCTGATGGACATACGCAACTTACATCCGAACAATTTATCCCCATATTTGCACCATTCGTGTAGCTCCTTTCCTGTCCTGTAAGTGTCCCGCGAGAAACACGAAAAGTTGACGAATACTGTGTTTTTAAAACATCAGCAAGCGTCGGAAGTGCAATGAGTAATAAACCAATCGCAACAATAAAACAGAGCACTTTCTTTTTCATTTTTAGCCTCCTTTCTTCTCTTTTTAGGTTTTAAGGTGCCCCTATGAAAGACTTCTCATAACGACATCACAGCATTTCTTTTTTCTTACACCTCCTTTCCCCACTGTCCTCCTGTCAGCAGCGTTACCCGTGATTGGTCGCGGAGTACGGCAGCTTGGTTTTCATGAAGTGCCTTTCCGTCCTTCTGATCATCCGCTGCATACCCTTCTCTACTACACATAACGAGCCAGAGCAACAAAGTGCAACACGTTTCACCAGAAAATTTACAATTCAAGAAACTGTTTTTAATTTAGATAGTATCACAGTAGATTCAATGAAGGTCCCATCGGCATCATACACACCCACATATAGGTAGACACGATAGGTCCCGGCAGATAAGCCGCTTTTTGTCTTTTCAAGAGTGACTAAGCGCACCCCTTGCTTGATCCAACTGGCTACGGTATCCCACCCGGAGGAGGTCTGTTTCTGTAAATACATGTACAATTTCAGAGTATCCGTGCTGACTCTTGATTGCGCAGAGCCGTAGCAGGAAGCAGTGTTCCCGCTGATGCCCAAAGAAGTTGTTATTCTGTATATATCGATATAGTCTTCGATGATTGGATCATCGGCTGGTTTAGTAACATCTTCGGCATATGCAACGGTCAAGGACGATAGTGCGAAGATGAGGATTAAAAACAGAACAATTGCTTTTTTCATAAAGGAACCTCCTATATTGTCTTCTAATACACAAGACGATATAGGAGGAAAAAGTGTAACACGATATCTTAATTTTTACTTTTCTTTTAGATTTCTAGCAACGGAAAGTATCTCTTCTTTAGGCAAGAATCCACCTACCGTAAAAATGTTCTCTTCGGTTGACCATATCACACATACCCATCCATCTTTGGAGATCATTTCCCCGGATTCCTCTCCAATAAATACGGATTCAACAACAGCGCCTTCCGTATCAATTTGGACGACAGATGACCCGCTTGCTATTTCTATATCAATATACGCCTCATCCTTATTACGATACGATAGCGTATGCTTCGATTCGCTCTCTATCTGTGAAAACCCTTCCGGAATATAGGTGGGTATATAGTATTTTCCATCATAACCAAGTACTTCTTCATCAAGCTGATACTCTGTATACTTCGGAAAAACCTTTTTAATCAGCTCGTTCATGCGCCGTCTGACTGCTTCCGATGTTGCAGGAATCAAAACAATAACCATTACAACGCAGGCGATAGCAATCGCAATTGCTCTGCGCGGAATGCGAATCGGCGCTTTGTTGCGTTTCTTGCCGCCTTCCGGATAGACCTTATCCAGTTCACGCATAAAGCGGGCTCGCGCTTCTTCCGGAATCGGCTCCTTATTCAATTCGATCTCCTCTTGCCTGATCGCAGCGCTCTTTTCTTTTGCCGCTTCGAAAACAATTCTTTCAAGCAGAGCATCGCCTTTACTCTTCCGCATAGCCATTCTCCTTACAAATCCGATTCATCGTTTTCCGCGCCCTTGCCAAATAAACCCTCACGCTGTTCGGTCGAATGCCCAGCACCGTTGCAATCTCACGATCAGTCATCCTCAAAAGGTACTTGTATTCCAGAATGTGTTGCTGCTGTTCCGGCAGTTTCATGAACATTGCTTTTAATTCTCCAATGGTGATCCTGTTCAGCACAGCTTCTTCAAATGGCGCGCTATTGTCTGCATATTCAAAAGCAAAGTCATCATTATCAATGCTGCCAACCACATGTTTCTGTTTTGCCTCACGATTACGCAAGGCGTCGATACTTTTCCTTCTAATACACACGACGAGATAGCGCTCCAAAACGTTACACTGAATACTGCGAAATTTTTCAATATGAGAAATCAGATACGCGAAGAAATCCTGCACAATATCCTCTGCATCGTGAACATTGTGCAGAACGGCATTTGCTTCTTTTAAAAGCCGTCGATAGTGCTGATCGTATAAATCGATCACAAAAGCACGATCGTCTTCTGATTCAATTGTCTGGAGTAACAAAAGAAACATAGTGCTCGCCTCATGATCATTATTGTCATTTTACAAGTTTGTTGTCGTTTGTCAATGGTGCGATGATAATAACTGTGACTTTTGATCACAGTCACCTATTACTTATAAACACCATTACTCGACAAAATATCCATTGAAAATAATATATTATTGAAACAATGGATATATGTGGTGTTGGTGGTGTTTATGTTTGTTATAATCGATTATATGACTTGTAGGAGGATACTCATGGAGATCACAGGCGACGTTTTTAAAACTATCATTGAACAATATATGGTTCCGCTCATCCCTGTAGCAGATCTGAAGTCAAAAGATAATACGGGACAACAAATATCCAGAATAGTTCGCATAGATAAATGTCCGAAAAGAATCGCAGCAAAGCCTAAAACGGTTTCGCTTTATAAAGCATATAAAAAGCATTATTGGTACTTTTGCCCACGGCAAAAGAAACCCGAATTCTTCTATAAACTATTGTTATCATGTAAAGTAGATAATATAGCTGTTATGACAGGTATTCTTAATTGTGTTCTTTCCGCTGTTTCACGCTTTCAAATTGGTGATAGAGAAGAAATAAAATACTATCTTGAGCCTTTGTGTCAAGCCGCTGTTACACTCGGCATTAGCACACATCTAACAGAGGGAGATAAGAGATTCACCCTTACAAAAGCAATAGAAGCTCTTGAATACTGGTCAAAGCGATCGTATGAAGGAAAAAAGGTTCCTTTTGGCATTATAATTGATTTTGATTATAATAGAAAAAACAAAAACCCGAATTTTATTGACTTCTTAAAGTCGAAATACAGCGCCAGTTTTACAGATGGTGTTTTTTCAGCAATGTTAGTTGATTATAAAGGCTGTATAATTGAACATATTGCACTATCAACAGAGGATTCTGTAGAATTAGAGGAAAAGGAGATACAGACGAGAGATTATCCTTTTACGCCCACACGGTTTAAAAGTTTTTCTAGACTTTGTGATATGAATAAAGTGGGATTAATTGCATTATCGAATGGGGATATTTTAATTATCAAAAATAAGCAATTGTGCTTTGCTAAAAGAGAAGGAGTCTGGCAAGCATTTGATTATTCCACTTATTTCCGACCGTGTCTTGAAAACACACTTCATTTTATAGAAACCGGAACCGATCCAGAGAGTAAAAAAGCTACAGAGAGGATATCTAAAACCGTTTATCAGAGTATATTGGATGCTTCTTTTAGCCATTCGGGAGCATGTATCGCTATTATTGACTTTATAGAGGATAACAAGAAAAAACTAGATACTGTTCTCCATAATTGTCAAATTACCGAAGATTACGATCCTTCGGATAAGTCGATAACACTGACAATGCGCGAGAAACAGGCTGTCCTCAGAACACTAACGCAGTATTCTCAAACCCCTGGATTGTTTGTTGATTTGTCAAGCAAATTAAGAGTAGAATTGTTAAGCATGGATGGAGCTGTTATATTGGATAATGAAGGAAAAGTTAGAGCAGTTGGCGCCATTCTTAAAATAGCACCTGGAAGCGAAGAAGGTGGACGTTTTGCGGCGGCAAAAAAGCTGTCATACTTTGGTATTTCATTTAAAGTATCGGAAGATGGGGGGATAACAGGGCTTTACAAAGGGAAAACCGTGTGCAAAATAGGATAAAACGATATGATTGAAAAACTCTAGTTGATAATCAGACTTTAGCACTGTACAAGAAACGGCTTTAGAAATCTTGTTTGTCCGCTATTGACAGGACACATTTTTTCTGCTATACTGCATACAATAAAACTGAAGATGTACATCTCGGTTATCTTTGAAAATAACAAGAGGGTATAATCTTCACTTTAGTTCAGAGAATGTCCGAGCCAGGATCATTTCGCTGAATACCGGGTGTCTGAGCATTCCGGATAAAAAAGCTATCACTTGCTGTGGTAGCTTTTTATTTTTCTTTATTTGTCAACTAAAGTAAAACATCTAGAGATAAACAGAAGAAGATTTGCTAAAGTTTGAAATCCCCCTTGACAAAACTCCTCTTCTGCCACACTTTCTTGGCAGTCCGGCCAGCAAAGACCAACTCATTTTCCGGCGGGCAAGGGGGTCCCGTTCTCCTCGAGGGGCGTGGGATGGCTGTAAAACACGATCTCCCCGGAAGCGTTACGGCCTATGGACACATTCTGCTCCGTCTCCGGTATCAACAGGGAATCGAACCGGAGCGCGGCGCTGTTATACAGAATCAGGGTCTCCCCCGCGCTGAGCGAAAAGGACGCGTGGAGCTCTCCACCCAGCTGATCCTTCCCGGACAGGAAGACCAGCAGGTATTCTCCCGGCGAGAGAGAGACGGATGGCATGGCCCATTTGGTCAGCTTTTGGGGATTGTCGCTCAAATACCAACCGCTCAGGTTCACTGCCCGTTCGGCGCCGTTATAGAGCTCCACAAAGTCGGACCGGTCCCCATCCTTGTCCAGTATGCTGCGCTCATTCCGATACAGGGCTTCATGGATATACACGGTGTGAAAGGGGTCTTCCATGGGCTTGGGCTCCCGGGATACCTCGTTCACGATATCCCCTTCCCCGGGCCCGCTGCCAGGCGTAGGTTCCAGGCAGTAGCCCCAGGTACTGTCCGTTCTTTTCGCCCAGGACACGTCCGTCAGCAGCGCCGGGAAGGCCACATGGTCCAGGGCATACCCGTTGCTGTCATATAGATACAGTTCCTCTCCCTGAGAGGACAGACCCACGTCCAAACGCACATGCCCCTGCGCTGTGCAGGTCTTCCGGCCGCAGCAAACGATCAGGTGCTGTCCCGGCGCCAGCTCCCGTTCCGGGAAGTTTTGTTTGTCCGCTTCTGCCGCATCGTCGGTCAGAGTAAATCCAGTCAAAGGGACGGGGACATCGTTCGGGTTAAAGAGCTCCACCCATTCCGTACATCCTTCGCAGCCCTCCGCCATCAGGGAGGTTTCGTTTGTAGCGACCACCTCCGTAATGAGGATGTCCAAGGACCGCGGCAGCTCCTCCACCTGCTCCTCCGGTTCCTGTAGGAGCTGCGAGGATTGAGGCAGCGTATCCAGAATGCTCCCTTTGTTGGCCGCACCCGGCGTGGGCAGATCGCAGAATCCATAGGTGCCGTCAGTCCGCCGCGCATAGGATACGTCCCGGATGAGGGGCGGTACGTCCAGGGAGGATATCTCCTCCATATGGGCGTCTAACAGGGACAGGGTCTCCCCCGACTTCTTCAGGGAGAAACCGATACAGTTCTCCCCGCCCTTCTTGCTGGCATACAGCAGGTAGTATTCTCCGGGGTACAGCACCACGTCCGGCAGCTGAAAGGCCTTTTGCGGCGCTTTCACATTGTCGGTGATATAGTAGGCGCTCAAATGGATGCTCTCATCCGACCCATTCATCAGCTCTATCCAGTCGGGGCTGCCGTAGACTTCGTCCTCCAGGCTCAGCTGATTGCTGCTAACCACCTCGCTGATGAGCAAAGCATCTCTGGAAGGCGCCGAGAGAAACTGCTGCGTCATGGCGCAGGCAGTCTGCATCGCCAGCAGCGAAAGCGTCAGCAGCCAGCAGCCGATTCGTTTGTACCGATCAAATCTCATTCGTCCACCTTTCAGGTATCGTTTCCGAAAAAGGACCTGCCTATACAAAAAGAGCGCCTTTACGGCATCAGTGTACCACAGGCGCTAAGGATCCACAAGAAAAACCGTTTGGTCAGAGCGCATTCTTCAAATACAGGTCATGAAGGGCCATGGAGATGCCCACCAGCACGTTGACGCCGTTAGGGCCCTTGGCGGTTCGGTTCCCCCAGGCGGACAAGGAGGTGTAGGGAATATCGGAAAAGAGGCTCCGAAGCAGCTGGAACACATCTTCCGGCACCATGCCCTCTCCGGTCTGCAGAAGCGCTGCAGCGCCGTTCTCGTTGGTGTTGGCGACGCCGCCGGCGGCAGCGGCCCGCGTGATGCCAAGAACGGTCTCCCGACTGCGGCCCAGCGCGTAGGACAGGCAGGAGAAGCAGGCCATATATCCGCACAAAAGCCCGTCGGAGGCAGGCACGAGCCCGCTTCCGAAGCCGGAGCAGGCCGCGGCGGCCTGCTCGATATGGGCCGGGTTCTGCTCAAAAAACGCCTGGGAAAGGTCCTGAAGAGCAATCCGGATCCGCTGAAGATCCGGTGCGCTGTCCGGGGCAATCAAGAGCATGGAAAGGTCCTCGTTGGCCGAATACTGCTCCACGATCCGGCGGATATAGCGATCGCGGATGGAGATATCCACGGGCAAAAACAGGTTCACCATGCACTCGATGGTCAGATCCACATCCTCCGCCAGCGTAACGTCCACAGAGAAGTCCGCATCCGGGACAGCGATGCCCCTCTTGTCCAGCAGCACATCCATACCCTGCTTCAGCTCCATGGCCGTGAAGGGCTGGATGCCGCTGACGAAGCAGGAGAAGGGCTGTAGCGCACCGGCGCTCAGAATGCTAACGGTGCCAAAAGTAGTTTCGACTTCCAGCTTCTCCCCCGTGATGGTCGTGATTCGTCCCGAGTATTCCCCGGCGTTCAGATAGCTATGAAACCGCTTGCAGATCCGTTCAGCCGTTTCCATGATTCCCCTGTCCTTTACTGTTGTTCAAAAAATGCAGAATCTAGTTTAGAGCAGTAAAAAAGCGCTGTAAAGGCGCTTTTGGCGGAATTCACGCATTGTTTACCGAAAAACCCGTCACGCCGGGTTAAAGGGGGATATCTGCTCGATCCGGCAGGTGAGCTGCTGCACGTCCACTTCGGAAAGGATCTCGGCGTAAATGCGGTTTTCCCCTACCCCCAGCGACAGACTTCCTTCCGCGGTGTGTATGTCGCCGTAGCCCACCAGTTTCTCGTCCCCATCATAGAAGCAAAGACGCGCTGCGCCGGTCAGAGTGCCGGTGAAGGCGTTGGTGCAGATGCCGTCCATGTAGGTAAAACCATCCTCCTCATAGATCCGCATATCGGAGAAGATGAGATAGTAGGTGAAATAGTGGGTGTCCGGATCCAGAATGGGGATGCCGTTGCGATCCGTGTGAAAATCCTCCCCCTGGATAGGGTCCACGCTCACCGGGATCGGTTCACGGGTGGGGGCAGGGGTATGTACAGCCGTAGCCGTGGGCTGGGGCGTCTCCGGCACAGCGTAGGAAAGCCAGGCGTCCTGTCGAACGCAGCCCACCGACAGCAGAGCGGCCAAGGCCGCTCCCGCGACAACGATCCGTATGCGATTACAATACCGGCTGCCCATGGCCATCATCCTTCAGTCGAGCCCGGAGACGTCCGCCTCCGATTTGGGCCCAGCAGCATCCTCCGCTTCTTCGCTCATCGGAGGCGCTTCTGCCTCCATGGGTGCCGGCGCTTCCTCCATCCCTGCGTCTATCCCCTTCTTCGTCCGCTTCAGCAGGAGCAGGCACAGACACACCGCAGCCAATACCATTTCACATATCTGATCGAAGGCGAAAGGTCCCACCATGATGAGGCCCTGACGAATGCTGTCGATGAGAAACCTGCCCAGCAGATACAGCAGGGCCATGAACAGGAACCTATCTTCCTGACCCTTCATCCGCTTGCGCAGCAGCGTGTAGTATAGGACGATCAGGATGACGCAGAGCAGGAACTCATAGAAAAATGCGGCGTAATGTATCTTAAGATCGTCCCCGAAGGTTGCCAGAGGGAACCACTTATGGGCGGCTCTCTCCACCAAAGGCCCATAGTTGGTGCGGCTGAAAAAGTCGCCCCACACGGCGATGGCGATGCCGGCCAATGCGCCGGGCGCGGCAGCGTCCAGCAGCTCCCCCACATCTGCCTTTCTGAGCTTCAGATAGACCAGCATGGCAAGGGAGGCAAAAATGATCCCGCCGAAAAAGGACAGGCCCGGGCGGGTCAGATCAAAAAACGTCTCCCAGGCCACAGCGCCGGAAAGACAGGCAAACAGCCTGGCGCCGAGGATCCCGAAGGGTACGCCCAAAATGCATAGGTCCAACGCGATATCCTTGGGCAGCTGACGGCCCCTGGCGCGCCGATCGGTGATTGCCACGGCCGCCGCGATACCCAAGGCCAGCAGAATGGCGTACCAGTATATATGATATTTTCCTATGGTGAAGGCAATTTCAAAGTTTGGGTCTTTCATGCCGTCCTCCTTGCGTCTTTGTATGATATTTTACCACAGGATGCCGCAACTATCAACCTTTCAAAGTTGACATTGATCCCTTTCCGCTCTATAATGAGATCGGAAATGAAACAAATCTTGCATGGCAGAAAGGACATCTATGAAACGGATAGTCATCGCCCTGGGCGGGAACGCCCTACAGGAAGCGGGAAAGCCGGCCACGGCCGAATCCCAGCTGGAAGTTGTTGAAAAAACCTCGGCCTATATCGCCGACATCATCGAAGCCGGATACGACGTAGTCATCGCCCACGGCAACGGGCCCCAGGTGGGCCGTATCGTGCTGCAAAGCGAAACGGCTGCCAGCGTGACCCCCGCCATGCCCTTTGACGTGTGCGGCGCCATGAGCCAGGGGTACATCGGCTACCACATCCAGCAGGGCCTCTCCAAGATCCTGCGCCAACGGGGCATCCGCAAGCCGGTGGTCACCGTGGTGACCCAGGTGGTGGTGGACAAGAACGATCCCAAGTTCCAGAATCCCAGCAAGCCCATCGGCCCCTTCTATTCGAAGGAGGAGGCGGAGAAGCTCGCCGCCGAGAAGGGCTACGCCATGAAGGAGGACGCCGGCCGCGGCTACCGCCGGGTGGTGGCTTCGCCTCTGCCGATGGAGATCGTGGAGTTGGACGCCGTGAAGGCCCTGGAAAGCGCCGGGTTCGTGGTGGTCACCGTGGGCGGCGGCGGTATCCCTGTCGTCAAAAATGAGGACGGCACCCTCACCGGCACTGCGGCGGTCATCGACAAGGATCTGGCCAGTGAAAAGCTGGCGGAGGATCTGGACGCCGACGCCCTGGTCATCCTCACCGCCGTGGAAAACGTCTCCATCCACTACAAGAAGCCCGATCAGAAGGATCTCTCCCTCCTCAGCGTCGAGGATGCGCAGAAGTACATCGCCGCAGGTGAATTTGCCCCCGGCTCCATGCTGCCCAAGGTGGAGGCGGCCATGAAGTTTGCTCAGAGCAAGCCCGACCGCAAGTGCATCATCACCTCCCTTGAGAAGGCGGTGGACGCGTTGAACGGCGTGGCGGGGACCACCGTCACCCTGTAAATTAGGTTATCCACAGTATCCACATTTTCCACAAATGCTATAAAAATGTAAGGAGGCACTCATGAAACCCTACGCATCCATGACCAAGGACGAGCAGCTTGCAGAACTCAAGGCCCTGCGGGAACAGTATGCCGAGATCAAAGCTAAGGGCGTGAGCCTGAACATGGCCCGCGGCAAGCCCTCTTCCGAGCAGCTGGACATCATCAGCGATATGCTGACCGTCCTCTCCACGGCGGAGGACTGCTACGACGGCAAGCTGGACGTGCGCAACTACGGGGAGCTCCTGGGCATCCCCAGCGCCCGGGCTCTCTTTGCCGACATTCTGGACACGGTGCCTGAGAAGGTCATCGTGGGCGGCAGCGCCTCGCTGCAGCTCATGTTCGATCTCATCAGCAAGGCCTACACCCACGGCCTGCTCCACTCTCCCGCCCCCTGGGCGAAGCTGGACAAGGTCAAGTTCCTCTGCCCGGCCCCCGGCTATGACCGGCACTTCACCGTCAGCAGCACCTTCGGCATGGAGCTCATCTACGTGCCCATGACCGATTTCGGCCCCGACATGGACTTTGTGGAGAACGCCGTGAAGGACCCGGACGTGAAGGGTATCTGGTGTGTGCCCAAGTATTCTAATCCCGACGGCATCATCTACTCTGCCGAGACCATCGACCGGTTCGTGCATCTGAAGCCCGCCGCCCCCGACTTCGCCGTCATGTGGGACAATGCCTACTGCATCCATGAGGTCATCGGCGACTACGTGCCCTTCCCCGACATCCTGTCCCTGGCGGCCGCCGCGGGCACGGAGGACATGTTCTATGAGTTTGCCTCCACCAGCAAGGTCACCTATCCCGGCGCGGGCATCTCCTGCATGGCCTCCAGCGTGGCCAACGTGGAACACATCAAGAAGATCCTCACCGCCCAGATCATCAGCTACGACAAGGTGAACCAGCTCCGTCATGTGAAATACCTGAAGAACAAGGAGAACACTCTGGCCCTCATGAAGAAGCATGCGGCCGTCCTCGGTCCCAAGTTCACGGCGGTCCTGGACGCCCTCGACAGGGAGATCGCGCCCCTTAAGATCGCCACCTGGCGTCGGCCCAAGGGTGGCTACTTCGTCAGCTTCTACGCCATGCCCGGCACGGCGAAGCGGATCTTCACCCTCGCCAAGGAAGCGGGCCTCGTTATGACCGGTGCCGGCGCCACCTACCCCTATGGCAAGGACCCCGACGACAGCAACCTGCGCATCGCCCCCTCCTATCCGCCCCTTGACGACCTCAAGAAGGCCATGGACATCTTCTGCGTCTGCGTGAAGCTCGCCGCCCTGGAGAAGCTGGTGGGATAACAGCCAACGGATACGACAAAGGAGCCGTTAAGAAACTCGAAAGAGGGACTTAGCGGCTCCTTTTTGCTGGAAGAAAAATCATATATTGATAGAATTTCCTCCTATGGTTTCAAATGCGAGGGTACGGTTGCAAATGGATACCTGTGGTTTCAAATTAAAGGGGTACGGTTCCAGGGTAGCTTTTGCCCAGAAAAGCCGCCTTTCTTTGAGAGATCGAACTTTTATTTCTTATTTCACGGAGTCTCTGTGCGTAGGATCATTTTCGCGACTTCTCTGTGGCAGTTCACTTCTTTTGGCTGGGGAACGATTTCTACACGGTTCTCACGCTGAATATAATCACGCACCATATCACGGACTTCCTCGGTTGACTTTTCAGCAAGCACAGAAAGTGTCACTCCACTGCTATAGTACAGCTCTGCACGAAGCAACCGCACACCCGGAAGCCTCAAAAGTCCGGCCAGATCTTCATATTCTGTCTTTCCCGTATGATCTTTGATTTCACGCAGCTTTGACTTGTTAAAATCGTAGATGTGGATAAAACGGGTAAAGAGACCAGAAACAGACTCACCCAGCATAATACGGATATCTTCTATTACCGCATCAGAAACCTGATCTTTTCGAATTGCACCGTTCCTGTCCAGAATTGCAGTCAATTCTCCTTTGTGATCGATCAAAGGATAATACCGTTCCATCACGATGTCACTTTCAAGGGACTGAATCAAGTCATTCATATAATAGTTGTCATTCATTTGGATCTTTGCTCCGACGAATTTTTATTCATTCTTCTTCCCTATTATTGTACCACAAGGACACAAGGTCTGTCATGACAAGAAATTGAAGTTGACATTGCAAAGAAAAAAGGTAGTAGACTTTCTATCAAAATCTACTACCTTATTTGGTGCGGTGGACGAGACTTGAACTCGTACGCGCGAAGCACACGCACCTCAAACGTGCCTGTCTGCCAATTCCAGCACCACCGCGCAATTCAGAATTATAATGGTCCCGGGGGCATTTGTCAATCCTTCGCGTAAAAAACTTTTTCTCGCGCATACTACGCCCTATGAGATATGTAATCATTTTGATCGTCCTGCTTGTGTTGCTGGGCGGCTGTAACCGGCAAACGACTGAAGGGTCGTCCCGCTCTTCCCTCTTCGGAGCGACCCAGTCCCCTTCCCCCACGCCCCTGGACCCTGCCGAAAAGACATTGGATCTGAGCGTGGGGAACGACGTGGTCAGCTATCGTCTGTCCGATATGGGGGTGATCGTAGGCACCGCCGGTGCATTGGCCATCGACCAGAAGGTCTTCGCTGCCTTCTATCAGCGTCTCAACGAGCGCTACGGCACCCCCGCTCAGGACGCCCAGATCCTCTATTCCGACGACCCCGCCGAGCCCATCACCTTCGTGGATGATACAGCGGGACAGCAGATTAAAGAGGATGCCCTCGCCCAGGCGCTGATCGAGGCCGCCGACGCTTTGAGCATCACGGTGGATATGGAGCCCGTAGCCGCCAGCGTCACGGCGGAGGAGCTGAAGACGAAATACGCCCTGATGTCGGAGTTTACCACCTCCTTCAATGGGTCTACCCTGGGCCGGAAGAACCGGGTGAACAACATGGAACTGGCGGCAAAGCGCATCAACGGTGCTGTTCTCGAGCCCGGCGAGGAATTCAGCATGAACAAAACCATCCTGGACAGGACCAAGGAAAACGGGTACTACCTTGCCCCCGCCATCCGCAACGGCACCTATGAGAAGGAATACGGCGGCGGCGTATGTCAGGTGTCCTCCACCCTGTTCAACGCCGTCATGATGGCGGATCTGACCATCACCGAGCGGCATCATCACAGCTGGCCCATGACCTATGTGCCCATCGGCCGGGACGCCACCATCGCCACCGGGTATAAGGATTTTAAATTCGTCAATTCCACGGAGGGGGAGCTGATCATCTTCGCCCATCTGGACAGGAACGCCAAGACCGTCACCGTCCAGCTCTACGGCATCCGCAGCACCGATTTTGACCATATCCAGGTCACCTCCAAGCGCACCGGCTACCTGCCCGCCAAGGGGACGAAGGTCCTGCTGGACGAAAGCCTGTCGCCTGGGTCCCGGGTGGAGGAGCGCAAGGAGCGCCGGGGCAAGACCTCCGTGACCTACAAGGAGTATTACGACGCCAGCGACCAGCTGATCAAAAAGGAGACCGCCTACGAGGACAGCTACCCCTCCATCGAGGGACTGGTGTACGTGTCCTCCGACATATATCGGTAAGGACGGTTTGACGGGAAGCGGGTCAGGATGTATACTGATGTATACTGAAGAAAAAACAGGAGTGTAATCCTATGATCCTGATTCGCGGCGCAGGCGATATCGCCAGCGGCATCGCCGTACGGCTCTATCGGTGCGGGTTTACCCTGGCCATGACCGATCTAAATAAGCCCACCTCCATCCGGCGAACGGTGTGCTTCTCCGAGGCCATTATCCATGGCGCATGCACGGTGGAGGACATCACGGCGGAACGGGCCGTTTCCTTAGACGACGCCAAGGCTATCTGGCGGCGGGGGCATATCCCCGTATTCGCTGACGACGGGGGGACGGCGCTTTCCCTGCTGCGGCCGGACGCCGTCGTGGACGCCCGCCTGGCCAAGGTGAATCTGGACACAACTCTTACGGACGCCCCCATCGTGGTGACCGTGGGGCCAGGATTCACCGCCGGACAGGACTGTCACGCCGTGGTGGAGACCCAGCGGGGCCATTACCTGGGCCGGGTCATCTACGAAGGCGCCGCAGCCCCCAACACGGGTGAGCCGGGCAACATCGGCGGCTACACCGTGGAGCGGATCATTCGCGCTCCAAAAGCGGGCGTCTTCCATCCCGTCCATCAGATCGGGGATCAGGTGGCCGCCAACGAGCTGGTGGCCTATGTGGACGAGGCGCCCGTCCGCTGCCGGATCGGCGGCACCCTGCGGGGCATTCTGCCCGAAGGCGTCCCGGTATTCAAGGGCATGAAAAGCGGCGACGTGGACCCCCGCTGCAAACCCGAACACTGCCTCTGCGCCTCTGACAAAGCCCTGTCCGTAGGCGGCGGGGTGCTGGAAGCGCTGCTGCACTTTGGATATCGCGAATAAAATCGAGGCCCCGTTTTTTCAAAACGGTAGATACCCCAGATGCTCCAGCAGGATCTTGATGCCCAGAAGTATTAGGATGACGCCGCCCAGGAACTCCGCCTTGCTCTTGTATTTGGTGCCGAAGATGCTGCCGATCTTCACCCCCAGGGCGGAGAGCAGGAAGGTGACCACGCCGATGAAGCCGATGGCCGGCAGGATGCGCGCCTCCAAAAAGGCGAAGGTGACGCCCACGGCCAACGCGTCGATGCTGGTGGCGATGGCCATGATGAGCATGGTCCTAAAGCCCACTGAGGGGTTCACGTGCTCCGGGTCCTTATCGAGGGACTCCCGGATCATGTTGGCCCCGATGAGGGTCAGCAATATCATGGCGATCCAGTGGTCCACGGCGGCGATGTATTCGGCGAAGCTGCTGCCCAACAGATACCCGATAAGGGGCATCAGGGCCTGAAAGCCCCCGAACCAGAGGCCCACGATCAGCACATGCTTTGCCTGTATCCTGCCGATGGCCAGCCCCTTGCAGACGGCCACGGCGAAGGCGTCCATGGATAAGCCCACAGCCAAAATGAATAATTCGAGTATAGTCATAGCTCGTTTCTCCTGTCCAAAGCAAGGTGCATTTTACTAAATCCCATGGTAAATTGCAAGAGTTTACCGATAGAATGCCCCTAAAGGATTGCATTTTTACGAGAATTCCCGTATACTGTTTTCACGCGGGTCTTCCTATATGACCCTTAATCCTGTTGAATGGAGCAAGTTAGCTATGAGCAAAACCGGATGGATCATCCTGATCGTATGCCTCGGCCTTGTGTTCTGCATCTGCGCAGGTCTCTTTTTGGCTGGGCGTATCGCCAATTCTCACCTGTTTAACGGGGGCGACACCCGCGTGGACAGCAGCGCCACCAAAAACTATAAGGACCTGAAGAATGACTACTCGGCGGATGGCTCCTATTCCGTGACGATGAAGGATTTGAAGGAGCTGCACATCGACTGGATCAGCGGCTCCGTCACCGTGGAACTGACGGACGGGGACAGCATCCGCTTCCAGGAGGTGGCCGATACGACCATCAAGGAGAAGGACGCCCTGCGGTATGGAACCAGCGGCAGCACCCTTCGCATCCAAGCCTGCAAAAAGGGCCATGTGGGCAGCCTGCCCCGGAAGGATCTGGTGGTGTATCTCCCCCGTGCCTTAGCCGACAAACTGAAGGAATGCGAGATCGACACGGTTTCCGCCTCCATTTCCGCCGGTGATCTGGACCTGGAGGAGCTGGAGATCGACACGGTGTCCGGCCGTGTCAAGCTAAACGATATGCGCGTGGAGGAAGCCCAGGTGGACACCGTCTCCGGGTCCGTTTCCTGGACGGACTGCGCCATCGACACCCTCCGTACCGACAGCGTTTCCGGCCAAGTGAAGGTGACCGGCGTCGCGAAGAAGGTGAAGACCTCCTCCGTCTCCGGCGAGATCAGCCTTGCTCTGACGGACAGCAAGGAGCTCAAGATCAGCACCATGTCCGGCCCCATCATTCTGGATTTAGCTACCGCGCCCAAAAGTCTCGATATCGACACCACCTCCGGCAAGACCCGCCTGACCCTGCCGAAGGACGTCTCCTGCACCATCAGTCTCGACGCCATGTCCGGCAAGCTGTATCTCAACGACGAAGCCGTCGCATCCAAGGAGCTCACCCTGGGGGACGGCTCGGCCGCCTATGACGTGGATTCCATGAGCGGCAGCGTGTACGTATTTACAAAATAAGCATTCACAGTATTTTCCCAAGTTAGGAGGACCACCCCCATGGCAAGACCCGTGAAGATCACCGCCGACACCCCCTGCGATATCGGCCCCATGCTGAAGGAGCGCTACGACGTTGAGCTCATTCCTCTGCACGTCACTATGAACGATCAGGAGTATCTGGACGGTGTCAACATAACCAACGACATGATCTATGAGAACTGGGAGAAGACCGGCTCTCTGCCCAAGACAAGCGCCGTCAGCGTGGGCGAATATGAGGAGGTGTTCAAGCGCCTCACCGACCAGGGCTATGACGTGATCCACATCTCCCTGGGCTCCGGCCTGTCCGTGACCCACCAGAACGCGGTCATGGCGGCTGAGGAGGTGCCGGGCGTGTACATCATCGACTCCAAGTGCCTCTCCACCGGCACGGGGCTTCTGGTCTGCGAAGCCGGGGAGCGGGTCAAGAAGGGCATGGACGCCGCCTCCATCTTCGCCGAGGTGGAGCCGTTGAACATGAAAAATTCCGCCAGCTTCATCCTGGACACGTTGGCCTTCCTCCACGCCGGCGGCCGCTGCTCGTCCCTCGCTCACATGGGGGCCAACCTCATGAGCATCAAGCCCAGTATCAAGGTGTTGAACGAGCAGAACGGCAGCATGACCGTGGGCAAAAAGTACTTCGGGAAGCTGAAGAAGGGCATCATCGCCTATATCCACGACCAGCTGGACGGTCGGACCGACATCGTGCGGGATCGCATCTTCATCACCCATTCCGGCTTCCCCGCCGAGGACGTCGAGTGGATGAAGGCGGAGGTGGAGAAGTATGGCCCCTGGGGCGAGATCATCGTCACCACCGCCGGCTGCACCATCTCCTCCCACTGCGGCCCCGGCTGCATCGGGGTGTTGTTCTTAACGAAGTAAAAAGTTTTACACATTTGATACGTTCCGACCCTCCTTTCGGGAGGGTTTTCTATTTCCAAACGGGGGCCGGGCATGATATAATATCCGCATAAAAGCCTTGCTGCGCAAGTCTTGACAGCTTCGCTGCCCGGCGCTTTGCGCCGTATGCGATATTGACTGCTTCGCAAAAATGCCCTTGCAAGCAAGCATTTTTGCTCATTGTATAATCAGGCAAATCCTATGGGAGGTCCTATGATCCTGTCCGTTCTGTATCTGCTGTTCTACGCCGCAGCGGGCGTTCAAATCGGCAGGTGGCTATTCAAAAGCGAATCCTTCCCCCGCCGCCTGTGGCTGGGGCTGGTCGTCGGCCTGTTTTGCTGCATTTGGTTCCCCAGCCTGTTTGCCTTCGCGCTGGGGTTTGGCGCCTTGAGCCACATCCTGGGGGCGGCATTGATGGCCGTGCTCACGTTGTTGTGCCTGCTGGCGAAGAGAAAAGCGCCTATGGCGTCTGCGAAGGATTATCAACAGCTCCTCCCCCTCCTCTGGCTCCTGCCCCTGTTTTTCATTGGCGCGTACCTGTTCTCCACCCATATCCTGGAGCCCAAGGCCGACGGCTATTACGTGGGGCAGACCACCTACGGGGATTTGGCCATGCACCTGGGGTTTATCTCGAGCCTGGCCGAGCAGGGCTTTTTCCCGCCGGAGTACAGCATCTTCCCCGGCCACACCGTCAACTATCCCTTCCTCTGCGAGGTGCCCAGCGCGTCGTTGTTTCAGTTTGGGGCGAGCCTTCGCTGGGCGTACCTGCTGCCCGCCCTGTACGCCTACGCCCTGGTGATACTGGGGGTGTACTTCGCCTTTCTATCCTGGCTCAAGCGGGCGGAGCGGGTGCGCCTGGCCACCTACCTCTTCTTCATCGGCGGGGGCTTGGGATTCATCTACTTCTTCGACCGGCTGGCCGGCACCTCCACCGTGGGCGCGCTGATCGGAGAAAGCGGCTATTTTAACAACCTCTCTTACCTGCTCAACGGCTTCTACGTGACCCCCACCAACCTGCCCCGGATCGGCCTTCGCTGGGTCAACCCCATCGTGGACATGCTCATCCCTCAGCGGGCCACCCTCTTTGGGTGGGCGTTCCTGTTCCCCTGCCTGTATCTTTTGATTCGGTTCACCTTCGAAAAAAGAAAGGAAGCCCTTGCCCCGTTGATCCTCATAGCCGGCGGACTGCCCCTCATTCACACGCATTCCTTCCTTGCCCTGGGCATCGTCAGCGCCGTGTACTGTGTGCAGGACCTGGCGCGGCATTTCGACAAAAAGCGACTCGTTCAGTGGGCATGCTATGGCTGCGTGGCGGTGCTGCTCGCTGCGCCGCAGCTCTTCGGCTTCGCCTTTCAGCAGGCGTCGGAGAGCGGCATGGTCCGCCTCCACTTCAACTGGGCCAACGAGGTGGACTCCTTCCTGTGGTTCTATGTCAAGAATCTCGGGTGGCTGTTTTTGCTGCTGCCCTTTGGTTTGCTGCTGCTCTCGAAACGAGATCGAGCCATCGCCAGAGGCTTCCTCGTCCTTTGGCTCGTTTCGGAGGCGGTGGTCTTCCAGCCCAACATCTACGATAACAACAAGCTCCTGTTCGCCTGGTTTTTCTGCCTGTGCGGCCTGACGGCCAAGCTGCTGGGCGTCCTGGAGCATCGCCTTTTTCGACGCTTTGGCGGCTCTCCCGAAGCTCGTGTGTCAGCCCTGTCAATGCTGGGCCTCGCGGCTTCAGTCTTCGGCATCCTCGTCTATCTCACCGCCTTCACCCACGTGAACGGCAGCACGGTGGATTTGCCAGTGATCGGCGTCTATACGGAGCTGTTCGTCCTGGCGTTCCTGATCTATCTTAGCATTCAGGTCATAAAACGCCACGCCGCCCGGGAAAGCGAGGGCTGGGGAGGCTTGCTGCTGTTTTTATCCTCGGTTATGGCCATCTATCTTTTTAGCCGTCTGCTGCGGGAAAGCAGCCGCGAATCCCTGTCCATCTCCCTGACCCTTGCCCTGCTGCTGGGCTTTGTGGGCCTCGGGACGGCCGTCCTGTTCGCTTCCCTGTATCTGTCCACCCGAGGCGACGCCGCCAAATTGAGGGGCATCTGGGCCAGCCAGGCGCTGCTTTCCTTCCTGCTGGGCTGCTCCCTGTTCCTATCGGGACCCATGACCATTCTCCGAGAGTGGCGCAGCTCCTATATGATGTTCTCCAACGGGGATATCGCCGCGGCCACATATATCCGGGAGAACACGGATGCGGATGGGGTGTTTTTGACGGACTACAGCTGGCATTTGAACGCGGTGTCCGTGCTGACGGGGCGGAGCATCGTCTGTGGACCGGACCTGTTCCTTTACTATCACGGCATCGACACCGGTGAACGAAAGGCGGATGTGACATCCATGTTCGAGTCCCCTGCCGAATCCCGGGAATTGTTTGAGAAATATGGTGTTAAATACGTGTATATCGGTTCAGCGGAGCGGTCCAACTTTGCCATTGATTACGACTATTTCGAGGACCACGGGGAGCTGCTGTATGCGCAGAATGGCATCCGAGTGTATGAATGGAAGGAGCTTCCATGAGACGGAGAAAACGGATCGTTCTGATAACAATACTGCTGCTCCTCCTGCTGCTTTGCGCGTTTCTGCTGCACCCTTTGGTCCGCTTCACCCTGGCTCTGTATCTGGAGCGCTTTGAGGATGCCGAATCGGTCTACCTTTCCCACATCCGAGGCTCCAAAGGACTTGAAGCACCCGCCCAAGAACATCTGCGACGGTATGCCGCCCAGCAGCAGGCGGGATACGATAGCCGTGAGTTGACCTTTGCAAAAGCCATGGCCAGGCTCTCCTCCCTCTCTGACAAAAGCCTGCCCCAGGAGTATATTGCCGCCTGCATGCAGGCTATCGAAGTCATGGAGGCGGCTCGCATAGATCTTGCCGAAGCGGACGCCAGCGCGTCCGGCGGCGATTTTGCCCGTGCCATTCCCCTCTATCGGCAAAGCCTGATTGCCGATACAGGTGCGGCCTACCGGCTGAAACAGGCTGAGATCGAGTATAAAAACCATATTCTGGAGCAAGCTGAGGCGGCCATGGAAGCCGGAGAGTATGTAGCGGCCGAAACAACCCTATTGGCGGGGCAGGAGCTGTTGGGAGCGGACGACGATCTTGCTAACGCTCTCTGGGATGTGCGCCGGATGCAGGCCGACGAAGCGTATGAGGCTACGATGGAGGAAGCCCTTCGGTTGCTGCGGGAAGCTGGCCCGGAGGCGGCCTTCCGATTTGCCGAGGATCTTCGAAGCAGGGCCCCGGACGCCTACGAATATGAATATTTGGAGCAGTTGGTGCGTCATGAATATGAAAAGGATGTATGCGCCAGGGCTCAGGCGTTGAAAGAGGCCGACCCCACCGCCGCCCTCGCGCTGCTGGACGAGGGGCTGACCTGGCTCGATTCAGAGCGGATGCGGTCGCTCCAAGTAGAAATACGCGCCGCCATCTCCTACTGGCTGGTGGACATGCCCCTGCTGCGGGATGAAACGGCCAACCCCCGGACCGCAGAAGAGAGCACCATAGCACGGGACGAAGGGCTGCTGGACTCCCTGTCCAACGCATATACTCACAGTTTCTGGGCGGACCTGGGCTCCGTGACCTTCTCTTTGGCAGAGAGCTTTGACGCCTTCACCGGCACAGTGGCATTTCCCTTGGGCGAGGCGTCGGATATCTACCGCAGCTCCGCCACGCTGCAGATCTATGGGGATGATCGGTTGATTTCAGAATTCAAGAACATAGACAGTGCATCCGCTCCCCTGCCCTTTTATATCCCCGTGAAAGGCGTTCGGGAGCTAAGGCTCGTGTGGACCAGCGAGGGGGCCAACGGCTGGAAGGATTGGGGGCGGTTCGCCACCGTATTCGACGGCAGGCTCATTCCGCCGAACGGGCAATGAGCTCTAAAAGGCCAGTGATCTGCTGACAGTTTTGGGGCAAGTGCCCCTGCGTCTCCGGCGACAGGTTCGTGTGGATATACCGCCCGATCATGCCCACCGCGGCCGCGCCGCCCATATCCGCATCCATATCGTTCCCGATCATCATACAGGTCTCCGGACGAAGCTGATACTTCGAGAGCATATGCTCGAAGATGGCTTTATCCGGTTTTTTGACGCCCGCATTCGAAGAGAGGACGATACCGTCAAAGCAGTTTAGCAAGCCGAGCCTTGTAAGCTCCGGCACAGTGAAGGCCGCCTGGGCGTTGGACAGCAGATACACGCCCTTTCCCCTGCCGCGCAGCGCATGTAAAACGAACATGACATGAGGGTACAGGCGAACGGGCCGCACCATGGACAGGGTGCGAAAGAACAGGGCCGTATCCTTGATTTCGGCTGTATTGACCGATATCCCTTTCTGCTCGTAGAGCGCCTGGAACACCGGCAGGATATCCGGCTCCACATGCCCTAAGGGAATATCGGGACGCTGATTGGCACACTGCTCGATCTCATGCTGCACGGCTGCACGGTAAGCCTGCTGCAGCTCCCCGGCCCGATACTCCGCTCCCTGCATGGAGAGCAACAAGGCCATGCGCCTCCACAGGGACGGCATGGATTCGTCGGTACGGATATCCGCCAGGGTACCGTACAGGTCGAAGATATAGCTCTCGATCATGAAGGCACCACGTGGACGATCTCCAGCTTCGTTTTTGGGACGATCCGAGGTTGGGGTTTGATCTCTATCTCCCGGGGATGGGGCGTCGAAACCTGCTGCCGGGTCTTTCTCGCCGGCTCCTCCGGCTTCGAGGGCCGCAGGGGTTCAACAGCCTGCCCTTCATGGACCGGCGCAAAGGGAATGGTCTGGTCTGACGACAGCATGACGGGGCGCCGCGGCTTGTTTCGCTGGGGCACAGCAGTGATGTCCCCCTCCCGCCGGGGCATGGTCACGCTCCGGGAAACGGTAATCTGCGGTTTTGTGACGGTGACGACGGGCTGCGACACAAGGGATACAGCAATATCCTCCTGCCCCACAGCGGGGAGTCGATCCGTCCGGTCCATGTATCTGAGCTTCGCCGGCTGCACATACCCGAATTGGCTGTGGACCGGATCCTCTGTTACCCTGACTGGCACAGGCCCGGTGGGGGCTCGACGAGGGCCGAAGGGCCTTAGCAGCGACTCCTTGGGCAGCCAGCGGCGGATGTTCGTCTCCGCTACCCGGAAAATGATCGCCAGAAGCAGGAACATGAGGGTCAGCGCCAGGACGATCAACGCCAGCATGCGAAACGTCTTGATATATCGCTCCGTATCATAAATAGTGCCCGTGGTGTCCACCGTTTTCCCCGGCTTGATGGCGGGCGGGTTCGTGGGCTTGGGGGCCGCCAGCGGGGACAGATCCAGCGTCATGGGCGCTGAGGCGTACTGGGTCTGGGACGGGTCCATGGCGGTCAATACAAAGGTGAGAGATCTGGTGCCTGTCGGAATGACGAATTCCTTCTCAAAGGATGTCGTCCCCGTGGAAAGGGCGGGGTATTCGTTGACGACACCTTTGAAATAGTCGCTCTCGGTGATGACCGCGTTTTGAATGGGCACCAGGGAATCGTTGCGCACCTCGAATAGGAGTTTGAGCCGGACGGACCCATCGTCGTTCTGGGCGGCGTTCCCCAGCGTCACGGTCAGCTGCAGCTTCACCTGATCTGAATCCACGAAGGGCAGCACCTCATAGGCGGAAGGACTCTTCGCCGTGATTGTGCCGCCCAGACAGTCGGTGCCGGAAGCCGCAAAGGAGATATAGCGAACCGTACCGGAGGACACGGCGGACGGCGCCATATAGGAGATGGTTCGATCCGCACCGTTGTTCAGATTGATCCCGGATGCGATAAGGGAGCCGATCTCGTCCACGATCCGAATATCGGTCACGGGATGGGTGCCGTTGTTGAGGAGCATGATGCGAAACAGGGTACCATCAGCGGTAGCCGGATACTTTTCCACCTCCATGCGAAGGTCGATCTCCACCAGCTCCACGGTCATCGGCTCCTTGGCAAAGGTTCTGGACTCCACGCCGCGGACCGTATACTGGGCCGAGGGGTTGAGCTCCAGGGTGCTGTTCCCCATTAGGAACGTGGTGCTGGCTTCCATCTGTTCCCCCGCGTTCAGAACGTTCCTGTCGAGGGGGATGGAAGGATGCTGCGGGAGGCCGGCATCCTGCAGGGTGATGTTGGTCATATCGAACTTGGTTTCGTTGATCAGCGTATAGGTCACCGTGACGGAGTCGCCTTCCCTGGCCATCAGCACATCCGGCGTGAAGCGGATGGTCATGACGGGCTCCACAAACCGCTCGATGCGAATCGGCTCCGCCGCCACCGCATGCTCCGTGAGGATGGGGTCCTCATGTCCCTCATCCTCCGGCGCGAATTCCACAGTCATCCAGGCCAGCCGGAAAACCAGGTCTGTATCGAACTCATATTCCTCGATGTGAACGTTCTCCAACGTGAATTCGATCACGTCGTTGCCGAGGATGGTGATCTCCTCCGTGATGAGCTTCGGCGCGTCGATCAAATCTCCCTGCAGCATCAGCTGTTCGAGGGTATAGTCCTCATTGCGGTTATTTTTCACCGTGAACCTAAAATAGGTCATCTTCCCCGCTTCGCTGAGCAGGCACTCCGGGTCGGCTTCCACAGTCAGCGTGATGGGGTCCTCCCCTTCGGCATATACGGGGACAGCCAGCAGCAACAGGAGCATGGCCATGATCAGGATATGCAGTTTGAATGGGTTGCCCTTACTCATGCTCCTCCACCGGTCGAAATACTCTGCCTGTCGTTTTCCCCGTCAGCGTTCCGGCGCTCTGGTCGAATAGATTGTCTAAAAACGTCTGGGTTTTCCCCGCCTCGATGGCGGCCACGCAGCGTACCTGCTCCCCATACTCCGGTTCCAAAACCGCCCCCTGCTTGCGGGCTTCCTGCTGAAACAGCGTCCACTGGGGATAGGGCACAGAGAACTCCACAAGATCACAGGGCGCCATGCGCACGACGCCGGCCGCCCGAATGGCCTCGGCGCAGGACCGGGAATAGGCCCGGACCAGGCCGCCGGTGCCCAGCAGGATGCCCCCAAAGTATCGGGTCACCACGCACAGTACATTGGTTACGCTCGCGCCTCTCAGGGCGTCCATCATGGGCATGCCCGCCGTGCCGCCCGGCTCCCCATCGTCGGAAAAGCGGGCGATCTCCCCCTTCTGCCCCACGGAATAGGCGTAGCAGTTGTGGGTGGCGTCCCAATACTGTTTGCGCAGCTGGGAAAGACGTTCCAAAGCCTCCTCCTCCGTGGAGATAGGAAAGCATTGGCCAATAAAGCGGGATCTGTTGATGACCAGCTCGATGCTGCTGGGCCTCTGAACGGTGCGAAATCCCGTGAGCTGGTCCATTCCCCCTTCGTCTCCTTCCCCTAAACTTGCTTGTATAGTAGCAAATCCGCCGCTTAAAAGCAAGGTTCGCCCGGATTTGTTACAAATTGTCCACGGCTTCCCCCTGCAGGAGCCTGATCTCCCGGGCATAGCCGGAGAGGTCGTCCTGGGGTGTCTCTAAGATCATGGGCAGCCGATTGAGAGCCGGATGGTTGACCAGAGTCAAAAGGGCGTCCAGGCCGATGTAGCCTTTCCCGATGGGGGCGTGGCGGTCCTTGCGGCTCGACAGCGGGAACAGGGAATCGTTGATATGCAGGGCTTTGAGCCGGTCAAGGCCGATGTGTTTATCGAATCCTTCCAGAACTCCGTCAAGGTTCTGCACGATATCATACCCCGCCGCAAACACATGGCAGGTATCCAGACAAACGCCCACCTTTTGGCTCAGGTCCACCCGGCGAAGGATCTCGCGGACCTCCTCGAAGGTGCCGCCGATCTCGCTCCCCTGCCCCGCCATGGTTTCGATGAGAACGGTGGTGGGCATGTCCGGCGTCAGAAGGGAATTGAGCAGAGCGGCGGTTTTCTCGACGGCCGCCGCCGGTCCCTGGCCCACATGGCTGCCGGGATGGAAATTATAGAGGTTCCCAGGAAAGGCCTCCATGCGCGTAAGGTCGTCCCCCATGACCATGGCGGCGAACTCCTGGACCCGGGGATCGGCAGCGCAGGGGTTCAGGGTGTAGGGGGCGTGGGCCACGATGGGCAGCATATCCCCCCTGCGCAGAAGGTTCATGAGCGCTGTGACGTCCGCCTCATCCAGGGCCTTGGCCTTGCTGCCCCGAGGGTTTCGAATGAAGAACTGGAAGGTGTTGGCATGAATGCTGAGGGCGTCCTGCCCCATGCGCAAAAGCCCCTTGGAGGGCGAAAGATGACAGCCGATGCGGAGCATAGGGTTTCCTTTCAAAAGGAGCCGCTGCCCGGAGGCGGCGGCCCTTGGCTTACTTCTGTAATTCAGGCAGCAATGCTTCGAAATAGTCCAGGGATTCCGGGTTCCCCAGGGCCTCCCGGTTGGTGATCCGCCGCCCGTTCACCAGATTGGTGACGGCGGACTCCACCTTCTTGCCGTTGAAGGTCTTGGGCAGGTCCGGCACCGCATAGATGAGCGCTGGCACGTGGCGGGGGGACGCCTTGGTCCTCAGGTCCTTTTTGATCCGCTTTTGCAGCTCCTCGGTGAGCTCCGCCCCGGGAACGAGCTGGACAAAGAGCAATATTCTCTGGTCATCGTGATACTGCTGGCCGATGGCCAGGCTGTCTTGGACTTCGGGAAGCTTCTCCACGATGTTATAGATCTCCGCCGTGCCGATGCGGACGCCGGAGGGCTTGAGCACGGAATCGGACCGTCCGAAGTAGGTCACGCCGCCGGTGGCGCTGTTGAACTGCACGTAGTCCCCGTGGTGCCAGATGCCGGGATAGACCCTAAAATAGGCGTTCAAGTATCGTTGACCGTCGGGGTCGTTGGCGAAGCAGATGGGCATGCTGGGCTCCGGGATCTCGCAGACCAGCTCGCCCTGGGTGTCCCGGACGGGCTTGCCGTTCTCGTCGTAGCATTCGATCTTCATGCCGAGGCCCGGGGCCTGCAGCTCGCCTACGTATACAGGGCTAAGCAAATTTCCGATGCAGAAGCAGCCGTTGATGTCCGTACCGCCGGCGATGGAATTGAAATGGAGGTCCTTTTTAATCTCCCGGTACACGAACCGGAACCCCTCCTCGCTGAGGGCGGAGCCGGTCTGAGAAATCATGCGGAGCTTTTCGAGGTCCGCATGCTCCCTGGGGTTGAACCCGGCGGCCATGAGGGCGTGAATATAGCTGGCGGACAGGCCGAAGACCGTGACCCCCTCCTCCTCCAGCACCTTCCAGATGGCAGAAAGATCGGGGTAGGACGGGTTGCCGTCGTAGAGGACGATGGAGCTGCCCGCGCCCAGGGTGGCGGCCTGCCAGTTCCACATCATCCAGCTGCAGGTGGTGATGTACAGCATCCGATCCTGGGGCTTCATGTCGTGGTGGAGCACCAGCTCTTTGAGCTGGTTGATCAGGAGCCCCCCCACGGACTGAACCATGCACTTGGGCTTCCCGGTGGTGCCGGAGGAGAACATGACCACGGTGGGGTCGTTGAAGTCCCGCTGCTCGTAGACGAAGGGCTGGGGAATCTCCTTGGAGAGGAAATCCTCATACAGGACCGCGCCCGGCACAGTAGCGATGGCATCCGCGTTCCCCGCGTAATGGACCACCACCACCTTCTTCAGATCCTCCATGCGCACGGCCACCTGGGCGGCGTTCGCGAGGGTGTCGAAGGATTTTCCCTTATAGTAATATCCGTCCGTGGTGAACAGAACCTTGGGGGACACCTGGCCCAGCCGATCGAAGGCCGCGCCGGGGCCGATGTCCGTGGCGCAGGAGCACCAGATGCCGCCCACGGCCGCCGTGGCCAGCATGGCGATGACGGTCTCGGGCAGGTTCGGCAGATACGCGCTCACCGCGTCCCCGGCCCCCACGCCCAGGGCTCGCAGGGCCGTGGCCAGGCGGAAGGTCTGCTCCTTCACATCCTTCCAAGTCAGCACCCGACGTTCCTTGTCTTCGCCCCGGAAGATGAGGCAGGGTTCGTCATTCGCCTCATGCCGAAGCAAATTCTCCGCATAGTTGAGCCGACAGCCGGGGAACCACTTGGCTCCGGGGAATTTGTGGATATCGTCCACGGTCTTCTCATATCCCACCGAGTGGACGATGTCGAGATACCGGAACAGGATGTGCCAAAATGCCTCCGGTTCGTCCACGGAGAAGCGGTACAGCTCCCGATAGCTCTGATAGCTCCGGGCCTTCTCCCGGTTCACCAGCTCCATAAAGGCGTACATATTGGACGCCTTCCTCACTTCCTCGCTGGGGGTCCACAGCAACTCGCGCATAGCTCTCTCCTTTATTCAGTGTTATTATCTAATCTTTTCCAATAGTTTGCTCAACCCCGTGCGCCGCACCTTCATAGCGCCGATGGGGCATAACTCCTGGCAGCAGAAACAGCGGATGCAGGTCTTGTAGTCGACCTGGGGCTTTTTGTCCACCATGGCAATGGCCTTGGCGGGACAGACCTTGGCGCACTCGCCGCAGCCGATACAATCGTCCAGCTTGGGCTGAGGCCGGGGCTGGACGGCGGCCTTGAGGATCTTGGACCAGAGCCTGCCGATGAAACCGGAGTTTTCGTTGGTAAAGAGGATACCCCGGCGGGTGCCGATGGTCTCGAAATCCGGGCAGATGAAGTGCTCCCAGCCATCGGAGACGGACAGTTCCTCCACGGTGTCGGGGATGAGCCCCCGCTCGTGAGCGGCCATCAAAGTAGGCACGTCCTCCTTCCGCATGTGAATGAGAGCCGCCAGGACCAGGTCCAACTGATGAGGGGACCTGGAGGCCGCCAGCAGGCCCATTTTCCGGGGCTTGCCCATAGAGGGGCCGTTGCCCTCCATGGCCATGACGCCGTCGCAGATGGTCAGCACCGGCTTAAAATAGGCGTTGATGTCCACCAGCATCCGGGAGAAATCCGTGGGGTTGGGGTAGCGGTAGTGATACTCGGGTTTATCCGTGCCGGGGATGGCGCCGAACATGTTCTTGCAGCCGCCGGTGAGGCCCATCATGCCGTGGGTCTTCAGCTTACAGAAGTCGATGATGTAGTCGCAGTCGTCGAGATACGCCGTATAGGTGAAGTGCTTCATCACCCTGGCCTCCGGGAAATCCGCTTCCTTAATGGCGGTATTCTGGTTGAGCGCCGCTCCGGCCTTCTCGCAGTCGGTGAGCCCGGTGGCGGCGTAGACCCGCTTGAGGTACGGCAGCGAGAAGGGGCCCCCGGGGCTGTCGCCCAGGATGACAGTTGCGCCCCGCTCCACCAGCAGCTCCGTCAAAGCCGTGAGCAGCACCGGGTGGGTGGTGGCCGCCTTATCCGGCTTCAAAAAGGTGATGAGGTTCGCTTTGACTACGACCCGATCGCCGGGCTTCACAAGGTCCAGTCCGCCCAGGGGTTCAAGCACCTCCCGCAGGGCGGCTTTCGCCAGCTCCGGTTCATAGGCATCGCAGGCCACGACGGACACATCCAGGGCACGAGCAGCATTTTCCATATTTTTTCCTCACAGTCCGATGATGGACTTGGCGATGCTAAAGAAGGTCAGCAGGGACAGGGCGTCTACCACCGTGGTGATGAAGGGGCTGGCCATGACCGCCGGGTCGAAGCCCAGTTTCTTGGCCAGCATGGGCAGGGTGCAGCCGATGAACTTGGCGATGGCCACGGTGACCGCCAGCGCCAGCGACACGGTCAGGGACACCAGCATGCCTACCCGATCGAGGAACATGAGCTTTAAAAAGCTGACCAGAGACAAACTGATGCCGCAGAGGACGGCCACCCGGATCTCCTTCCAGATGACGGTCATGATGTCCCTGAATTGTATCTCGTTCAGGGAAAGACCGCGGATGATGGTGACGGAGGCCTGGCTGCCAGAGTTGCCGCCCGTGTCCATGAGCATGGGGATATAGGCGGTCAAGACCAGCTGGGCCGCCAACGCTTCCTCAAAGCTGCTGATGATGAGGCCCGTGAAGGTGGCCGAGACCATGAGGAGCATGAGCCAGGGAATGCGGTGGATGAAGATCTCCCACACACCGGTCTTCAGATACGGCTTATCCGACGGCGTGATGGCGGCCATCTTTTCGATATCCTCGGTGGCCTCCTCCTCCATGACGTCGATGGCGTCGTCGACGGTGACCATGCCTACCAGTCGATTCTCTCCGTCCACCACGGGCATGGCGGTCAAGTCGTATTTTTTGAACTTCTCCGCCACGGTCTCCTGGTCGTCCATGGTGTTGACGCTGACCACGTTGGTGTCCATGATGTCGGCCACCCGATCATCGTCCTGGGAGAGGATCAGGGTGCGGATGGAGATGATGCCCTCCAGCGTCCGCCCGGGGCCGGTGACGAAGCAGTCGTTGATGGTCTCCTTCTCAAAGCCGGTGCGACGAATGGTCTTGATGGCGTCCTCCACCGTGTAGCCCATGCCCAGCTCCACGAACTCGGTGGTCATGATGCTGCCGGCGCTGTCCTCGGGGTACTTCAAAAGCTCGTTGATGAGCTTGCGGGTCTCCGGATCCGCCTGGCCCAGAATACGCTTCACCACATTGGCGGGCATCTCCTCCACCAGGTCCACAGCGTCGTCGATGTACAGCTCGTCGATGACCTCCTTGAGCTCCGTATCGGAGAAGCGGGTGATCAAAAGATGCTGCTGATCCGGGTCCATCTCCACGAAGGTATCGGCCGCCAGCTCCTTGGGGAGCAGTCGGAACAGCAACGGCAGGGTCTCCGGCTCCAGCTCAGCGAAGATAGCCGCGATATCCGCGGCGTTCAGTGTGATCAAAATGTCCTTGATGGAGGAATACCGCTTGTTGGCAAGCAGGGTACGAATGGTGATTTCAAGAGAATAGGTTTTTTCCGACATGACTGCCTCCTTCCTTTTTGTTTAAATAGAAGTAAGGCACAGGGAAATTTCGGTTATACGCAGCGGCACACCATGAACACGGTGCATCGGGGTATAGTACCGGTCGATCCGCTTGTGCCGCTACTACTGCCTGCGTCCATGGTGTCCACCTCTCTTTCTGTAAACGATCTTGGGGAAAGCCCTATACATTAAAAATTTTACAACCGACCCTTCCCACTTGTCAACCCAAAACCCATGAAAAAGGACGGCGATTTTGCCGTCCGTCGAATCATTGTTTGTTTCGTATGGCCAGAGCCTTGTCGGGGTAGTTGGTGATGACGCCGATGCCGTGTTGGATGCACAGCGCCATGATGCTCTCGTCGTTCACCGTCCAGGGGTTGATGCCGATCCCGGCAGCCAAGGACCCCTCGACGAGACCGGGATAGAGGAGCGTCCGCCAATGGGGATGGATGTATTGAGCGCCGATGGATGCCGCATACTTCCAGGGCTCGAAAAGGCCGTCGCTGTAGAGAATGCCGAACTTCACGTCGGGCTTGATCTTCTTTAACTCCATCAAGGTATAATGGTTGAAGGAGGAATAGAGGATGCGGCCCTCCATGCCCTTCTCCTGCTCCAGCTTCAGCACCTTCTCCGCAATGCCCGGGTAGACGATCTGATCCGTCTTGATCTCCACATTAACCACATGGCGGGTGTCCCGGATGAGGTCATAGAGCTCTCCCAGCGTGGGCACCTTAGCCCCCTTGTAGGCGTTCATGCCGTTGCTGGCGTCCAGGTGTTTGAGCTCCTTCAGCGTGAAGGACCGGATCTGGCCGTGCCCGTCGGTGGTGCGGTCCACAGTCTCGTCGTGCATGACGATGAGCTCCCCATCCTTGGAAAGATGTACGTCCAGTTCAAAGCCGTCCGCCCCCATGTCCATGGCGAGATGAAAGGCTTCCAGCGTATTCTCCGGAGCGTATCCGGAGGCGCCCCGGTGGCCCAAAATAATCGACATATGAATAACTCCTGTCTACTTTTTTCCTGATTCTACTCCCCTTTCCCCCGTCTTTCAAGAGCCCATTGTGTTTTTGTTGAAAGAACGGTATACTTACGCTCATGAGATATGATGCCATTTGCGAAGCCACCTTCCTGGACCGGCCCAACCGCTTCATCGCTCACGTGCTGCTGAACGGTGAGAAGGTGGTCTGTCATGTGAAGAACACCGGCCGCTGTAAAGAGCTGCTAATACCGGGGGCCAGGGTCATACTGAGTCAGGGCGCGAACCCCCTGCGCAAAACGGCCTACGATCTAATTTCCGTGTATAAGGGCGAACGGCTCATCAACATGGACAGCCAGGCCCCCAACGCCATTGCGGAAGAGTATCTGCCCCGCCTGTTTCCTGATTTGAAGAAACTCAGGCGAGAAGTCACCTGGGGCGATTCCCGGTTCGACTTCTATGGCGTCAAGGCGGACGGCCCCTTCTACTTGGAAGTGAAAGGCGTGACGCTGGAAAGGGACGGTCGGGTCTACTTTCCCGATGCTCCCACGGAGCGGGGCACGAAGCATATCAGGGAGCTGATGAAGCTAAAGCAAGGAGGCACAAACGCCCACGTACTCTTCATCGTGCAGATGCGTGATGTAGCCTCCCTTTCCCCCAACAGGGCCACGGACCCCGCCTTTGCGGACGCGCTGCTTCTTGCCAGGGATGCAGGCGTGGGCATCCATGCCGTAGACTGTTTGGTGACGCCTTTGGAGATCACGGCCCGATGGCCTGTCCCCATCGAATACGAGTAACGAAAGGTTGCAAAGGGCTCGCGGGATTGCTATACTGTTTACAAACAAAGGGAGACAAGCCTATGATTCGATTTGTGCGCCGCATGCTTTTTGTTCTGTGTCTCTGTATTATCGGAACGGGCTGCAGCGGATCCAAAATCCAGATAGCAGAGGAACAGCCTGCGGCTGTGCCCGGCACGGCCGCGCCGGCAACGGCTGAGCCCACCGCAGCCGTGTCCCCTACCCCTGTGCCTGTCATCGAGATCGAAGTGACCATACCCCCCACCCCCACAC
>R21__coassemble_194_pt1 | contig 52363 bp, 60 predicted proteins | sample R21__metabat2_low_PE_052 | metagenome-assembled genome bin R21 | reverse complement strand
GTTCATGGCCGCCACCAGCATGAAGGAGGCGGGATAGGTGCAGCTCACTTTGGTCCGGGACACGGTGACGACCCCATCCTCCAGGGGCTGCCGAAGGCTCTCCAGCACGTCCCGATGAAACTCCGGGAACTCATCGAGGAACAGGACCCCCATGTGCGCGAGGCTGATCTCCCCCGGCAGGGCGTTGGACCCGCCGCCGGTGATGGCCGCCGCCGACGCCCCATGATGGGGGGATCGGAAGGGCCGGGTGGCCACCAGGCCGCGATCTCCCGCCACGGAATGGATTTTGGTCACCTCCATGCACTCCGCCAGCGTCATGGGCGGCAGGATGGAGGGCAGGGCTCGGGCCAGCATGGTCTTGCCGGAGCCGGGGGTGCCGGAGAGGAGCAGGTTGTGGCCGCCGGCCGCGGCGATCTCGGCGGCTCGTTTGGCGGCCGCCTGGCCCTTGATGTCCGCAAAGTCCCAGGGATAGGGAGCCTCCTCGGGCACGAAAACGGTCCGAGGCTGCTCGGTCATGCCCCCTTCGCTCCGGAGAAAGGCTACCAACTGCTTGAGGTCTTCCACGGGAAAGATCCGCACCCCGTCCACGCAGGCGGCCTCGGCGGCGTTCTCCCGAGGCACGAAGAAGACGCTCTCCCCTGCCTCCCGAGCGCTGATGACCATAGGCAGGACCCCGTTCACTGACCGTACGTCGCCGTTTAGGGCCAGCTCGCCGAAATACACCGCCCGGGTGAGCGGCGCCTGCTTCAGATTCCCCTGGGCGCACAACAGCGCCAGGGCGATGGGCAGGTCATAGACGCTGCCCTCCTTGCGCACATCCGCCGGGGCCAGGCTCACGGTCACGTGCAGGTCGCCGGGAAAATCGTAGCCGGAATTCTTCATGGCGGAGCGGACCCGTTCCTTGGACTCCTTCACAGCGGCATCGGGCAGGCCCACCGTCTCATAGGCATGGAGTCCGCCGGAGATATAGGCCTCCACCTTCACGGGGAAGCCGTTGAGTCCCGTTAGACCGAAGCTGTTCACCTGGGAAAGCATGGCGCCTCCTTATTACACCCAGCCGTAATACAGCACTGACGCTGGGAGCACGTTCTCCAAGAATCCGGCGTATCCATAGCCGGTGGGCAGGCCCGAGATGGCGGGATAGAGCAGGATGAAGTACGCCACCGCCAACGAAAGCCAGGCCCATTTGATCCAGTATATCTTTCTGTTCTCCTGCTCCAGCAGGTAGAACAGATACACCGTAGAGAGCAGGATGAAGGGCACCGTAGCAAAGAAGTGGTAGAGGAAGACGCACCGGGTCACCAGCACCCAGGGACCGTAGTTGGCCGCCACGCCCACGAAGAGGATGGGATGCACCGGATTTCGTCTCACCTTCCCCAGCACCCACTCGAGGAACAGGCACACCGCGCCCACGGCGCTGACCCACCAGACGGCAGGGTTGCCGGTGCTGGCGATGTTGGAGATCCTCTCCCCGTTGCCCGACACGTAGAACCAGACGCTCTTGAAGGTGAAGGGCCATTGGTACCAGGTGCTCTGGCACATATGGGTGGCGGTGAGGCCGCTGTGGTAGCTGTACATGTCCTTCTGGTTCTTAAGAAGGGTAGCCCACATATCCCTGAGTCCGTAGCTCTGGCGGATGGACGCCTCATATCGGTAATAGGGGAAGTAGGCGATAAAGTATATGATCCCCGGCACCAGCAAAAACCAGATGCAGCACCAACCGGCCGTGGCCCACAGCTTCTTCCAGAACAGGCTCCGCCGCTCCGCCGCCCCCTTGTCGTGACCCTTGTAGGCCTCAAAGAGGGCGGTGAGCAGGTGGTAGAAGAGCACTACCGCAAGGCCCGCCCCGGCGTAGCAGCCGATCCACTTGCTGCTGCAGCCAAGGCCAAAGGCCACGCCCGACAAAGTGAGGGGCTTGAGCTTGTCCTTGAGCGGGGCGGTGAAATAGTCCTGCCGTACATACTCATACATGAAGAAAAACATGAGCAGGATGAAGAACACCCCGTACACGTCGATGGTGGCGATGCGGGTCTGGGTAAAGTGCATGCAGTCAAAGGCCCACAAGGCCGCCGTGATGAAGGCAAAATCGGTCCGCTTGAATATACGCTTGGCGAAGACATACATGAGCGGCACCATCCCGATGCCGAAAAGGGTCCCCATGATCCGCCAGCCGAAGGGCTTCATGCCGAAGATCAGGATGCCCAGGGCGATGATGAGCTTGCCCAGCGGCGGGTGGGTCCACTCGTAGATGGACAGGTTATGGATGTTCTCGTAGGCCGTCCGGGCGTGGTAGATCTCATCGAAGATCATGCCGTTGAAGTAGCTGGGGGCATCGGGCACCGTGTTTTGCTCGTCCACCAGGTTCAAAGCCGTCTGGTTGTTCCCGAAGACCTCCAGCACCGTGACAGGCAGCCGCTCTCCTTCCGAGAAGAAAGCGACCTCGTTCATAGCCACGGCCCGATCCTCCACCTGCACACGCAAATACCGCGTGGTGAAGCTCATGTTCACCTCATGCCACTTGAACATGTCCCCCTGGTCCTGGGTGTAGGTCTCCTCCGTCCCGTCATCACCGACGAAGCGCACCGTGCCCTGGGCCACGTTGCTGTTGAACCATATTTCGTCCACCTCCACCGTTTGGCCGAAATCCAGCGTGAGGCTGTCCCCCACCGCCCCTTCATAGACGGTGGTGGGGAAGCTCAACGTGCCCAGGTTCAAAAGAGCGATGAGCGCGTAGACCAGCGTCAGCGCCGCCAGCAGGAGCTTATCCAGCTTCAGCAGCTTTTCGCTCTGCCCCTTCTCAAAGAGGCTCAAAATCTCATATTTTGGAGAGGCGCTTTGATTCATTTCTTCAGTCCCTCCTCGATGAAATCATACAGCCGCGTTGGTTTGCTGTCCTCCTCCCGAATTAGGAACAGCCCCAGCTTCCCCTTCAGATCGTGGAGCATATCGACGATCACATACCCGAAGTACAGGCACACCAGCACCTCCACCCCAGACCAGAACCTAAGCACCGTGTTGTGCTCCCGGCCGCCCCGGATGACGCTCATGGCAGCGTTGCTCACCACGTACTGGGCCATCATCTCGTTGAGGAAGGTGGTCACGGTGAAGAGCAGGGCGATAAGCAGCAGACGTCGGTCCTTATGGAAGGCATAGGCAAAGAGGAGCATGACCAGGATCGGCACCACGTACCGCTCGTGCATGTAGTGACCAAAGGTAAAGATGAGGGCCATGGTCAAAGACGCCGCCAGGAACAGGAAGCCCTTGTCTTCCCTGAGGGTCTTTCCTAAGCGCTTCTGAGCCTGATGCCGGCGGAGGATTATCATGAATCCGCAGAGGATGGCAAGGCAAATGGCGATGGTGCCGAACTGCTTGAAGGTCAAAACCCCCGGAATGATATACTCCCCCGCCCGCTTCCAGTTGGCGCCGCAGAAGGCGAAGTAATTGTACGCTTCCACGGTAGCGTAGTCATAGTGGGCGGAGGCGGTCATGAACCGATCCACGAACCATAAGAGTCCCTGATCTCCTTTAAAGGGCAGGGAGATGAGCAGGATCACGACGAGGGCCGACGAAGCAGCAAAGATCGTGTCCCTGAGATCCTGCCCCGCCTCCTTCTCGCCCCAGCGGACGAGGAAGAGATGGGCACAGGCATACATGGGTCCGAACATGAGGGCCTGCCACTTGGTCATGACGGCGAGGCCGAAGACCGCCCCGGAGAGGACGCGGTTTCGATCCACCACACCGGGCTTGGGGTCAAGGAGCAGCAGAAAGCTCACCACCAGCCACAGGGTGAGGATGGAGTCGATCTGGCCCCAGGCGCCCGTGAGGAACAGCAGCGCCGGGTTCAGGAACACCAGGCCGCCCAGGATGAGGGTGCCGGAGTTGTTGATGTGCTGTCGGCGGGCAAAGGCCATGAGAAGCATAGCCAACGCGAAGTCCGCCACAATGGCCGGGAGCATGTAGAGGAAGATTCCTAGCACCGTGCCCGTATCCACACGGAACAGGTTCAGCACGGCCGAATATCCACCCAGGAACAGCATGTAGCCCGGGGGATAGTCGTACCAGTCGTGGCCCGCCGCCCAGTAAAACGACCGGGTGCCGTTGCGGGCGATGTCCTGGCCCCAGCCGATGAAGCAGCCCATGTCGCTGTCGTGGCCTCGGTAGAGGGCGCAGAGGATGACCCGGAGCAGCAGCCCTACCACCACGACGAAGGCAAAGCCGCCCCAGTAAGCCTTGTCGGGAAGGGTCTTGCCCGTGAGGAGCTTCCGGTTCCGGTAGACCCCGAAGATCAGCAGGATGCCCGAGAGCACCGCCGCCCAAACAATGACGGCAAAGAAGGACTTATAGTGCTCCTCATCCCGGAAAGCGTCGTCGTCATCGTCGTCGGCGCCGCCCCAGGCCTCCAAAAGCTGGTAGCGGCCTTCGTCCGCGGCACCGGTGCGCAATGACACGTCCTTGAATCGGACGGTGCCGGAGCTCGCTTCACTGTAGCCCCCCAGCCGCAGGGCCAGGATGACCTCGGTTTGTCCCGGCTTGGTCTCAAAAAACAGCTTCGTCTCGGTGAAGGCATTGTCCCCCATGAGCCCGCCTGAATAGACGCAGGACCTGTCAAGGCCGTAGTTGTCGATGGACAGGGAAGCGCCCCGGCCTTCCCGGACGTCCTCGGTGGCGATATAGCCGGTGAGCACGTAGAGGGAGCCCTCCTCCACGGTGACCTTCTTGCAGAGCCGAAGATCGTCCGCTATATCGGTCTTCAGCGTGACGACGCCGCTCTCATCGGCGAAGACCCGGTACTCATCCTCATAGGAATCCACATACCAGCCCTCTGGCAGCTCTCCCGCCTTACTGGTCAGGTCGTAGGCGGTGGAAAGGGACCCTTCCCCGCCGCCTGTATGCTTTTTAAAATAGAACCCCGCCACCACCAGCACGGCCACAGTCAGCACCGCCACGATGGCGCTCAGCGTCTTCTTCTGCACGCTCTATCCTCCGATCCCTCTGCAGGGATATACTTTCTCATGTATATGATAGCACAAAGGCCTTGCCCATTGCAATCCATTGTCAAAAAGGGTTCACAATGTGCGGATAATCGACAGAATGCCTTTGATCAAAATGCGGCGGGAAGATGGACGATGCGCAGGGGTTTTGTGTAGACCTCCACCACGTCGAAGCGGGTGTGGGCGTCGGGGATATGATGCTGCTTCAGGTACCCCTGAGCGGCATGGTTGAGAAAGAGCTGCTTTTTTGAGGTGACGGCATCCCGGGGCAGGCCGTATGAGGTATTCGAGCGGGTCTTCACTTCCACAAAGACGAGGACACCCGAGCGCCGCTCCCTGGCCACGAGGTCAAGCTCGTAGCGGCCGTAACGCCAGTTGCGCGCCAGTATGCGGTAACCGTGGAAAAAGAGGTATAGGGCGGCCAGCCGCTCTCCCCACCTGCCCGTGTTCATGGGACGAAGTGGCCGATGAAGCTGCGGCGGTGGATGGGACAGGGGCCGTACTGTTTCAGGGCAGCGATGTGCTCCGCCGTGCCGTAGCCCTTGTTGCGGGCAAAGCCGTACTGGGGATAGAGGGCGTCCTGCTCGATCATATACCGGTCCCGAGCCACCTTGGCGAGGATGGACGCGGCGCCGATGGAGTAGCTGAGGGCGTCGCCGTGGATGAGGGGATGCTGCCGGGCGGGGATGTCGAGGTTTCGAAGGGCGTCGATGAGCACGTCGGTGACGGGGATGCCGATGCCGGCGAAGGCCTGAACAAAGCCCCGTTTCGTGGCCTCTAAGATGTTGATCTCGTCGATGATCTCCGGCCCCACCCAGGCGGTGGCGCAAGCGAGGGCGGTGGCCTGTATCTGCTCGTAAAGGGCCTCCCGCCGCTTCTCGGAGAGCTTCTTGGAATCGTTGATATAGGGGAGCAGGGGCTCCGGGGGCATGACCACGCAGCCCACCACCACAGGCCCGGCCAGGGGGCCCCGGCCCACCTCGTCCATGCCGGCCAGGACCAGTCCCTGGACCCAGTAGGTTTTGTCGAGCTCTGTCAGCTTTTGAAGCCTTTGCAGTTCTTTATCTGTTATATTCATACTGCGCACATATCCATTATCCCAAATAAGCTTTTCTTTTTGCGCCGCTTTTTCCTTTTCACCGAAAAGAAAAAGCGGCAAAAGAACAATTCACTCCTCCGGTATCTTGTCCAACGTGACCCGGGCGATCTTACCGCCCCGGAACTCGTCGAGGACGATGCAGGCGGCCCGTTCTGTATCCAGGATTCCGCCGGGCAGGAGGAATCCGCGGCTTTTGGCCACCGCTTCCAACAGCTCACTTTCGGAGGTGTCGGCGGTGATCTTCTTATACCGCTCCATAAGGGCCTGAGGCGCCAGCTCCCGCAGGCGAACGAGGAGCTTTTGGGCAAGCTCCTCCCCGTCCAGGATGTCGTCGTTGATGGAGCCCAAAAACGCCAGGGACAGGGCCTTGTATTGGTCCTCCAGCTTGGGCCAGAGGAGGCCGGGGCTGTCCATGAGCTCCAGATAAGCGTTGACCTTCACCCACTGCTTGGAGCGGGTGACGCCGGGAGTGTCGCCGGTCTTGGCGCGATTCTCCCCCGCGATCCGGTTGATGAAGGTGGACTTGCCCACGTTGGGGATGCCCACCACCATGACCCGGACGGTCTTCTTGATGCCCTTCTCCTCCATGCGCTTCACCTTGTCCGCCACGGCCCGCTCCATCAGGGACACGGCCTGCTTCTTGCCGGCGGCGCCGGTGGAAACGATGGGCGCGGCCAGAAAACCCTTACCTTTATAATACTCCACGAAGCGGCGGGTCATATTTTCGTCCGCCAAATCCGCCTTGTTGAGCAGGATCAGCCGGGCCTTGTGAGCAAACAGCGCGTCGAAGTCCGGGTTCCGGGACGCCTCCGGCGCCCGAGCGTCCACGATCTCCGCCACCGCGTCCACTAATTTCAAGTTTTCCTGGAGCATCCTTTTGGCCTTCGCCATGTGCCCCGGATACCATTGGATGAGCATTTTTCTCCTTTATCTCGCCGCAGGCGAATTTCACTCGGCATCAGCCGAATTTCATTGCCCGTAGGGCAATTTCACTCGCCCACAGGGCGAATTTCACTTCAAAAAAAGCCCCGTAATACGGGGCGTTTTTTGATTCGTTACTTGGTGACGATGCGCTCGCGGATCTTGGCCGCCTTGCCGGAACGCTCCCGGAGGTAGTAGAGCTTCGCCCGGCGGACGACGCCGTGACGGACCACCTCGATGCGGCCGATACGGGGGCTGTGATAGGGGAAGGTGCGCTCCACGCCTACGCCGTAGGAGATACGGCGGACGGTGAAGGACTTGCGGATGCCGCCGCCCTCCATCTTGATGACGATGCCCTCGAAGTTCTGAAGGCGCTCGTGAGTGCCTTCCACGACCTTCACGTACACCCGGACCTGATCGCCGATCTCGAGCTCAGGCAAATCGGTACGCAGCTGTTCTTTTTCCAATTCCTTGATGATGTCGGACATTTTGATTTTCTCCTCTCGTTCTATATGAGCGATACGGGCGTTCATGACCGCAAAAAGCATGACAGTGGACCGTCCATTGCCGCAACGGGCGTATTATAGCATGGAAGATATGGGAATGCAAGCCCTATTTTCCCTTGTTTTCGTAGTATTTTCCGTAGGTACCAAGAAGCTCCGGCCGGTTTTGGCGGGTCTTCTCCATGGCCTGCTCCTGTCGCCAGGCTTCGATATTCGCGGCGTGGCCGGATAAGAGCACCTCCGGCACGTCCATTCCCCTGAAATCAGCGGGTCGGGTGTACTGGGGGTATTCCAGGAGGCTCCTTGAAAAGCTCTCCTCCTCCGCGCTCTCGCCCTTGCCCAGAACCCCGGGCACGAAGCGGCTGACACAGTCGGTGAGGACCATGGCGGGCAGCTCCCCGCCGGTGAGGATGTAATCGCCGATGGAAACCTCATCGTCCATGAGGGCCATGACCCGCTCGTCCACCCCCTCGTAGTGGCCGCAGAGGAGCAGCAGACGGGGGTGCTCGGCAAGCGCCCGGGCTCTCTGGGTGGTGAGAAGCTTTCCCCGGGGGGTCAGCAGGATGCGATAGGCCGCATGGCTGGGATCCACCGCCTCGATGGCGTCAAAGATGGGCTGGGCCATCATGACGAGGCCCACGCCGCCGCCGAAGGGGTAGTCGTCGGCCTTGTTGTGCTTATTGTCCGCCCAGTCCCGAATGTTGTGGATATGGATGGACAACAGTCCATTCTCCTGGGCTCGGCCCAGCATGCTTTCTGAAAAGGGCCCGGCGAACATCTCTGGGAACAGGGTGAGGATGTCAATCTGCAAAGAGGCCCACCTCCCTGAGCACGTCCGCTTTGAACACCATTTGGCCGCCCGCCACATCCACGTGCGCGATGACCTTCTTGAGGGCAGGCACCATGAGCTTTCCGCCGTCGATGACGTACACGTCGTTGGCGCCGGTGGAGAGCACGTCCGTCACCTTGCCGTAGGCCGTTCCCTCCGTGTCTGTGACAGCGAGACCGATAAGATCCGCGATGAAATAGGTATATTCCGGCAGCTGGGCGGCGTGGGCTCGGTCCACGCAGAGAAACCCGCCCCGCAAGGGTTGAGCGTCCTCCACCGTTTCATAGCCCTCCATGTGCACCACCACCGCGTCTGGACGGACGGAAAGCACAGAAAGCCGCACGGGAGAACAAATCCCGTGCAGCTCCAAATAGGCTTCCGTCATGCCCTTGAACCGGGCGACGTTGTCGGCGAGAGGGTCCAGCTTCACAGCCCCCTTGAGGCCGTGGGGCCGGGCGATGAACCCGACGCGCAGGTATTCCGTCACAGAATGTCCACCACGTACTTCTTCTCAGCGTCCACGGAGGCCGCCTTCACGATGGTGCGGATGGCCTTGGCGATGCGGCCCTGCTTGCCGATGACCTTGCCCACATCGGAGGGGTCCACGCTAAGCTCGATGACGAAGGCGTCGTCCTCCTCCCGCATGTTCACCTTCACGGCGTCGGGCTTATCCACCAGGCTCTTTGCGATAAACAGTACCAGCTGATCCATGGCTTACTCGATGGCGCCGGACTTCTTCAGCAGGGCGCGGACGGTGTCGGTGGGCTGGGCGCCGTTCTTCATCCAGGCGGCGGCCTTCTCATTGTCTACCTTCAGCTCCGCAGGCTCCTTGCCGGGGTTGTAGTACCCCAGTTCCTCCACGAAGGCACCGTTGCGGGGCGCGCGGGAGTCGGCCACGATGATACGGTAGAAGGGGGCTTTCTTGGCGCCCATGCGGCGCAGTCTGATCTTCAGCATTGTTTGTTTTCTCCTTGTTTTTTATCTTTCTGTTTTGATGTATGAAAAACGGTTTTGCCCGATTTTTCCTTAGAACCCGAAGGGGAAGCCGCCCCGGCCGGCCCGCTTCAAAAACTTCTTATTGGTCATCTGCTTCATGAGCTGGCGGCTTTGGTTGAACTGGTTCATGAGCCGGTTCACCTCCTGAACGCTGGTGCCGCTGCCCTTGGCGATGCGCTTTCTCCGGCTGGCATTCAAGAGGTCCGGGTCGGACCGCTCGGCCTTGGTCATGGACTGGATGATGGCCTTGGTGCGGCTGAGGGCCTTCTCGTCCACCTGGAGGTTGCCGAACTTACTGGCGCCGGGGATCATCTTGAGCATGTCCTCCATGGAGCCCATGTTCTGCATCTGCTCCATCTGGTCCAGGAAGTCGTTGAGATCGAAGGACGCGGTGCGCATCTTCTTCTCCATCTCGGCGGCCTTCTTCTCGTCGAAGGCCTGCTGGGCCTTCTCAATGAGGGTCAAGACATCGCCCATGCCCAGGATCCGGGAGGCCATCCGGTCCGGATGGAAGGGCTCGATGTCGGTGAGCTTCTCGCCGGTGCCCGCGAACTTGATGGGCTTGCCGGTGACCGCCTTCACGCTCAGGGCCGCGCCGCCCCGGGTGTCGCCATCCAGCTTGGTAAGGATCACGCCGGTGAGGGGCACCGCCTCATGAAAGGCCTTGGCCGCATTCACTGCGTCCTGACCGGTCATGGCGTCGATGACCAGCAGCACCTCAGCGGGGTCCAGGAGGTCTCGAAGCTTTTTGAGCTCGCTCATCATGTCCTCGTCCACATGGAGACGGCCGGCGGTGTCCACGATGAGCACGTCGTAGAAGTTGCGCCGGGCGTACTCCACAGCCTCTCTGGCGATCTTCACCGGGTCGCTCTGGCCCTTCTCGAAGACGGGCACACCCACCTTCTCCCCCACCACCTTCAACTGGTCGATGGCGGCGGGCCGATACACGTCGCAGGCGCACAAGAGGGGATTTTTGCCGTACTGCTTCTTCAATAGCATGGCGAGCTTGCCGCACATGGTGGTCTTGCCCGCGCCCTGAAGTCCGGCCATGAGGATGATGGCGGGCTTGGTGGACCCGAAGTCCAGCCGGGCGTTGGTGGCCCCCATGAGGGCCGTCATCTCCTCGTTGACGATCTTGATGATCTGCTGGCCCGGGGTCAGACTTTCGAGGACATCGGCGCCTACGGCCCGCTCGGTGACCTTCTTCACGAAGTCCTTGACCACCAAATAGTTGACGTCCGCCTCCAACAGAACCAGGCGGATCTCCCGCATGGCGTCCTTCACGTCCTTCTCAGACAGACGCCCCCGGCCCGTCAGCTTTTTGAAGATGTTTTGAAGACCTCCGGAAATGCCTTCGAATGCCATAGGCTCCTCCTTGCTCCCTTACTCTTCCCAAACGCTTTCCACCGTGTCCAGGCCCTGAAAGAGCAGCTCCTTCTCCCGGTCAGATACGTGGCTTTCCTTCACCAGCAGCCGCATGGCGGCCATGAGCTTCTCCTGGCGGTTGAACTTCTCCACCAGGTGCAGGGCCGTTTCATAGGCCCGCAGCTGCTCCTCGGCCCGCTTCAGGGTATCCCGGACCCCCTGACGGGAGATGCCCTCCCGCTCGGCGATCTCGGACAGGGAGCAGTTTTCGTTGGCGTACTGGCTCATCATCTCCCGCTGCTTTTCGGTCAGCAGGAGCCCATACCAGTCCAAAAGCTCGCCCAGCTCGATCAGTTTATCCATACCTACCTCAGCAAAAGGCTGTAAAGTATTTTTACTTTACAGCCTGAACAGTATACCCTATGCTATTACGATTGTCAACACATTTTTACACCGTTTCGAAAAGCTCCTGGGGGAGTTGCGGCAGGTCGTCGAGACTGGTCAGCTTGAACTTGTGGAGGAAGGTGTCCGTGGTGACCAGAAGCATGGGCCGGCCGGGCACGTCTTTACGGCCGGAGATGGCAATGAGGCCCAGCTTCAAGAGCCGCTCCACCGCGTATTCGCAGCGGACGCCCCGGACCTCCTCGATCTCGCCCCGGGTCACGGGCTGGCGATAGGCCACGATGGCCAGTGTCTCCAGAACGGAGTTTGAAAGGCTCCGCTGCTGGGTGGGATTCAGCACCGCTTCCACGGCCTCGGCATTCTCCGCCGCCGTGGTGAGCTGGACCGTGTCCGCCGTGGTGAAGAGCCGAAGGCCACGATCCTCCGCCTCGTAGGACAACGAGAGTTCGAACAGCTTTTGTTTCAGCTCCCCGTCGGTGAGCTCCAGCCCCCGACACAGCTCGCTCAAGAGCACCGGCTCCCCGGCCACGAACAGTATGCTTTCTATCTTCGATGTGATGCGATCCATTTTAAATATCCATTCCTTTTTGGGTAGTTTTGCCGGTTTCGCTTGCGAAATTGCTGCGCCGGTCCGCAGCAAAGGCACAAACTACAGATCGTTTGAAAATTATTTTTCATACGATTCGCCGGAGGGCACCGTCTCCTCCTCGTCCATGTACACCGTGTCCTCTCCGTCCTCCCTGAGCTGCCGCATATGGATACGGATGGGGGCGAAGGTATCCCCCTGGGTGATGTGGACCTCGCCCCGGTTCATCATCTCCAAAACCGCCATGAAGGTGACCACCACCTCCATGCGGGTGGGCCGCTCGGAAAGGAGCTCCCGAAAGGACAGGTGGGCGCTCTCCATCAGCTTCTTGCGGATGAGGCCGGACCGCTCCCGCACCGTGTAGGTGTCCTGGCGGACCCGATGCTCCCGCACCGTCTCCTCCGGCTCCCGTGCCCCCGCCAGGGCCTGCAAAAAGGCCTTCAAGAGCCCCTCCGCGGTGGCGTCGTTGAGGTCCGCCTCCTCCTTGGGGGGCGGCAGCTCCTCCGGGAGCCGCGCAAAACGAAGCCGGGCCTGCTCATAGAGGGCATTCAATTCCTCCCCGGCGGCCTTGTAGATCTTATACTCCTTCAACCGGCGGATAAAGGCCTCCTCCGGGTCCTCCTCCTCATCCTCCTCCAGGGGTGCGGGCCGGGGCAGCAGATGGCGGGATTTCAAATACACCAGCTGGGCCGCCACGGTGAGAAAGTCGCTGGCCGCATCCAGCTCATCTTCGGTGAGCTCCTCCATGTATTTGAGGTATTCTGCCGTGATCTCGGACACAAATATATCCTCGATGCTCACCTCCGCCTTTTCGATCAGGTGCAGGAGAAGATCGAGGGGACCGTCAAAGTCCCGGATGTGTACCCGATATCCGTCCATCCTTACGCCACCAGGAGCTTGCTGATGAGGCCGAAGACCAGGTCATGGGCCCAGGAGATGGGATAATCCAGTATTCCCAGCCACAGCAGCGCCAGCAGAATGTAGCGGCCGTACTGGCGGAGGAAGGCCCAGACCTTGTAGGGCACGTGCTTTGCCAGCAGGTTTTCCGCCACATGGCTGCCATCCAGGGGCGGTATGGGGATCAGGTTGAAGATGATGAGGGTGGTGTTGATGCCGATCAGGTTCAGGAAGATATAATAGAAAGCGTCGTTGAAGAACAGACTGTTGTTCCACCGGACCAGGATGACGAACAGAGCGGAGAAAAAGACCACCTGCAAGAAGTTCATGAACACCCCGGCCAGGGACACGATGATATCGTCCCGCCTGTAGTGCTTGAAGTTCCGGGGGTTCACCGGCACGGGCTTGGCCCACCCAAAGCCCAGGAAGAGGAGGCACAATGTGCCCAGGATATCGAAGTGGTCGATGGGATTGAGGCTCATGCGGCCCAGGTTCCTTGCCGTGGGGTCGCCGCAGCGGTAGGCCGCGTAGGCGTGACCCCACTCATGGAGGGTCAGGCCCATCAACAGGGCGGGCAGCATATAGACAAGCTGCAATGGGTTCTGAATGAAATACTGTATCCTGCTCATGGGGGTAGTATACCCTATGGCCCCCCTTTTTTCAAGTACCCCGATCAGCTCCCCATGCGTAGGTAATTGGCCCCGATCCGCCGCAGCAGGTCCACAAGGGAGTGGGAAGCTACGTCCTCCGCCGGGTACAGGGCCACGGAAAAGACCTCCTCCCCGCCCAGAGTAAATACGGCGTTGCCCACCGTCACATCGGCATGCAGCGGCGCGATCAACGGTTCCTCCACGTCCAGCCGCCGGTCCACCTTCCCCGCCTGTTTGGAAAGAAGCAGGGAGGCGTCCTCATGGGCCACCAGGTCCACCGTGTCCCGGTCCCCGCTGAGAACGGGCCAGTCGGGGGATACCACCTCCCCCGCTCCTGAGAGGCGCACGGGCTGGAAGGTGGCGAAGGCGTAATCAAAGAGAGTCCCGGCGGCGGCAAAGCGCTTTTCACTGGACTTGGCGCCGATGACGGCCGCCACATAGACCACGTCCTGCCGCTTCACGGCGAAGACACCGGAATACCCCTCCTCCTTCTGGGAGCCGGTCATAAGGCCGAAGCAGCCCGAGTAACTGCGAATCATGCGGTTGGCATTTACCAGCTCCGTCTCCCGGCCGCCCGAATGGACGATATGCTCCATATACTGGCCGGACCAGCGGCAAAAGTGCTGGCTTTTGGCCGCGGCTGCCCCCAGGGCGCACAGGTCCGACGCCGAAAAGGCGGTGCCCGTGCCCAGACAGTCGGTGAGGGTGCGATCGACGCCCAGCTCCTTCAAGGTGACCTGGATGTTGTTGACGAACACGCTCTCGGACCCGAAGGCGTTTTCCCCTAAGGTCACGATGGCGTCCCCTGCGGAGATCATGACCGCGGCCTTCAGGAGCTCTCCCGCCTCGATTCGCTCTCCTGACTCTAAGAAAGCCGTGGGGCCGGAGATTCCCGCGGCGTGAGGGGACACCTGCATGCCCGTACTCTCCTGGATGAGCCCGCTGTCGAAGGCCCGGCACAAGGTCAGCACGGCGGGGAGCTTCCGAAGCCCTGCTACGACCATGGGCTCATCCCCCTTCTTGTCCAGCAATGGCTCCGCCCGTCCCGGCAGAGACAGGCAGTATGCGGGCACTTCGGCGGAAACGACTTCCTCGTTTTCTCCCCAGCTCCCCAGGGGCACAAACAGAATGAACACGGTCAACGCAAGCGAAACAAAACGGCGCACAGGCTTTCCCTCCAAACCTCTTTTGGGATAAGCCTATGCGCCGTGATGGACAAAGATGTATTTACTCCAGGATGTCCTTCAGGAAGGATTCGCCCGCATGCCAGGGGGCGCCCGTGAGATAGTCGTAGATGGTGGCAGCGATATCCGCAAAGCTGCTGCGAACGCCCAGATCCACGCCGCCCTTCACGGACTTGCCCACCACCAGCAGGGGAATGTGCTCCCTGGTGTGGTCCGTGCCGTGATGGGTGGGGTCGCAGCCGTGGTCGGCGGTGATCATGAGGATGTCCTCGTCCTTCATGAGGTTTAGAATATCGGGAAGCTGCTCGTCGAACCGCTCGAGAGCCCTGGCGTACCCCTCCACGTCCCGGCGGTGGCCATAGAGCATATCAAAGTCCACCAAGTTGGTAAAGATAAAGCTGCCTGTGCCGTCGGCGATGAACCGCTCCGTGGCGGCCACGCCGGTCTCGTTGTTTTTGGTGTGATCCACCACGTCGATGCCCCGGTGGCAGAAGATGTCCTCGATCTTGCCGATGGCCACCACAGGGAGGCCCTGGGCGTGGAGTCCGTCCAAAATGGTGTCTTCGAAGGGCGGGATGGCGTAGTCCTTCCGGTTCTCCGTGCGGACATAGTGGCCGTCCTTCTTCGTGAAGGGGCGGGCGATGACCCGGCCCACGAGATATTCGCCCTGAAGCATCTCCCGGGCGATCTCGCAGATGCGGTAGAGCTCCTCCAGGGGAATGACCTCCTCTGAGGCTGCCACCTGGAACACGCTGTCCGCCGAGGTGTAGACGATGGGCTTGCCGGTCCTCACGTGCTCGTCGCCCAGCCGCTCGATGATTTCGGTGCCGCTGGCTACCTCGTTGCCCAGGGTGCCCCGGCCGATCTTTGCCTCAAATTCGTCCATGAGCGCCTGCGGGAAGCCGTTGGGGAAGGTCTTGAAGGCGGTCTTCTGGATGAGGCCAGCCATCTCCCAGTGGCCGCAGGTGGTGTCCTTGGCATGGGTCACCTCTTTGCACTTACCGTAGGCGCCCTCCACGGGACCTTCCCACTTCGGGAGGGGACTGCCCTCGATATGACCGATGCCCAGCCTGCGCATGTTGGGGATGTTGAGAGGATGGCGCTCCTCGATGTGGCCAAGGGTGTTGGCCCCCACGTCGTCGAACTCGATGGCGTCGGGCAGCTCACCGATGCCCACGCTGTCCAGAACAATCAAAATAGCTCTCTTGCTCATACAAACGTCTCCCGATCCAGATTTGGTATCAGTATACCAAATCCCGCGCCGGTTGACAACCGTTCAGCGCTAAATCCCGCTGGTTGATCCGGCGAAGCTCCTGAAAAAAGTCGTCCCGGCCCTGGTCGTACGGAAGCAGGAGGCGCACATGTTCATAGACGGCGAACAAGAACTCACCGTTGGTGGGCATGCCCTGCTTGTCCTGGGCGCTGTATCCGAAATATTGGCGCTGGACCCCCTTTCCTGCCAGCCGCCAGCAGCTCTCCACCCCGTGGCGCATGGCCCGATCCACCATGACCGGCGAGGAGTTGTGGCGTCGGGACAGGGCTGGATACAGCTGCTGCATCAGTTTCACCCGGGAGGGGTAGCGCATGTCGGCAAGCAGGCCCACACCGTCGGAAAAGTACCGAAAGGCCAGCAGATGCCGGGGGACAGAAAGGGCGTCCAGAGAGCATTGGGCTTGAAGAGTGAACCAGCCATGACGGCCGCCCTCCCTGTCTTCCTCGCCGAGGAGCAGAAATATCCGCCGGAGCGCCAGCTCCAGCACCAATGGTTTGTAGAACACGAAGACCGCCGCGGACAGGGCCTTCTCATGGGGGCTTTCGTCCCGCTCCGCCAGCAGGAAGAGGGGTACGCCCAGCTCCCGGCACCGGTCCAGAAGCTTGACGCCTGTACCGAAGAGAAGCTGATCCTCCGCCAGCAAAAAGTCGGTCCCCGCCGCCAACGTGTCCGTTACGGCCATGCCCCGGCCCGTAAGATAGGCTTCCGCCCGGCTCCTGTCCTGAGGCCGCAGCAACAGACAGGCCTTTCGTTCCTGAGCGCTTTTCATGCTCTTAACGCCTCCTCCCGCAGGGAAACGCCCTCGCCCCAGGGGCTGTCAAGGCGCATCCGTACCCGGTCCGCCACCATGTAGATGAAGGCGGAGTTGGAGGGCGTGTCCCGATGGGCTTCCACCGTGTAGCCGAAGAAGGTCTGGATGGTGTTGATATCCGCTCGCATCCAGGCGCACTCGATGGCGTGGCGCATGGCGTGTTCGGCCATGGACACGGAGGTGCCGCAGAGCCGGGCCGTGGCGGGATAGATATCCTTCATGATGGACAGGGCGGAGGGATGCTCGGCGCAGTTTACCAGCTTGATGGCTTCCCAAAGGAGGTGATAGCCCTGCAGGTGGGGCGGCACACCCAGGGAAAAGAGGGTGCGGGTCACCAGATACTCCACATACCCGTAATCAGGCCGAGATATGGAGGCTTCCCCTCGGGTCAAAGCGTAGAGCTGGCTGGCCGCCTTCTTGGCATCCAGGGGCTTCAAAAAGCAGTAAGCGATCTCGTCCCTTACCCGCTCCAAAGCGACGGCTGTGCCCTCCCCCGCCATGACGAAGATCTGGGGACGCCGCAAGAGCGGCAGCGAGCACATGGCTTCCACGATCTCCAGGCCGTCTATCCCCGGCAATTCGAGATCAATGAGCAGCACGTCGGTCCGCTCCTCCATGTACCGTTCCAAAAGCTCTCTGCCGTCCAGCAGAATGGGCAACACGCGAAACTGTTTTGCGCGTATCAGCATGGTTTGCAGGCTTTGTGCATTTTCCATGTCCGCACTGACGATGCGAAGTGTCTTCATGTGACCTCCCGGCTAATAAAAATGATGTGGATATGAATAAATATGAGGCCGTCTTTTTTTCTCGGTCCGTATAGGATTTTACACGTAATTCTGATTTATTTCAAGTCGTTGACCGTCAATAATTGCGCAAATTGTATGAATATTTTATGAATATTACAGCATTCTGTATTTTTTCATATCCTTCGCCTGCTTTGTTGCGTTTTTATGAACAGAAAAACAGCACAGACGACAGCTTTGTCTGTGCTATTTCGAAGGAGGATATGTTTAAATCGCTTCTATGGCGGCTGTAAGGGCCGTCACGATCTTGTCGAGGGTCAGCGTGGGTACGTCCAGCCCCATTTCGGGGGTAGCGGGCACGTGGATAAAGGCGGCAGGGATGGGATCGTCGGCCTGTTCTACACGGTAAAGCGCAGCATACAACAGGGTGTTGCACACATACCGGCCCGCGCTGTCGGAGAGCCGGGCGGGGATGCCAAGGGCGGAGATAGCTTCTGTCATATCCTCCACGGGCAGGGTGGAATACAGGACCTCCGGACCGCCGGGAACCACCTGCTCGTTCTGAGGCCGGTTCCCCTCATTGTCAGGGATGCGGGCCACGATCTCGTTGAACCCCTGTCGCTCCGGGGTCACCATGCCCCGGCTGGCGGCCACGCCGATCATCAGCACCGCGTCGGGTTCGCAATCGTCCATAGCCTCGAACAGGGCCTTGGGCGCGCCTCGGAAGGTGACGGGCAGCTCCTTTTTCACAAGCTCCCATTGGCCTACCGTCTCGGGCAAGGCGCTGACCGCCTGCCAGGATGGATTCACTTTGTCTCCGCCGAAAGGAGCGAAGCCGGTGATCAACAACCGCTTCATTGACGGACCTTCCTGACCACCGCTTCCAGCTTTTCAAGGGCCTTTTGCAGCACCCAGGTGGGGCAGGCCAAATTGAGGCGCTCGAAGCCCGCGCCTTCGGAGCCGAAGATGTATCCCTCGTCGAAAAACAGCTCCCCGTCGATCATGGCCTTCTCCAAGGCGTCCTTGTCAAGGCCCAGCGCCCGGCAGTCCAACCACAGAAGGTAGGTGCCCATGAGCTCGAAGGGACGTATCTCGGGGATATGCTGGGCCAAATAGGTTTCCGTCATTTTCTTGTTCTCCCCCAGGACAATGCGCAGCGCTTCCAGCCAGGGTTCCCCATAGGTGTACGCCAGGCGGCAGCTCTCATAGCCCAGGGCCGTCAACGTGGGATAGTGGCCCTGCTTCTTCAGCTTCTCCCGCAGCCCCTGGTCCGCCGTAAACAGGTTGGAGCACTGCATGCCCGCCAGGTTGAAGGTCTTGCTGGGGGCGGTACAGATCACCGCATTCTTCACGTACTTCTCAGGGAGAGTGCCCACGGAAACGAAGGTGTAGCCGGGCAAAATAAGGTCCCCGTGGATCTCGTCCGCCACCATGACGACATTGTTTTTCAGGCATATCTCACTGAGGCGCAGCAGCTCCTCCCTTTTCCAGATGCGGCCCACGGGGTTGTGGGGGCTGCAAAGGAGGAACAGCTTGACCTCCGGCTTGGCGCAAAGCTGTTCGAACAAGTCGAAGTCGATATCGTAGGTCCGCTCCCGCTCGATGAGGGGGCAGAAGATGGCCTCCCTGCCCTGCTCCTGAGCCGAGAACCGGAAGGGATGGTAGACCGGGCTTAGCATGAGCACCCCGTCCCCCGGCTCCGTCAGGGCCTTGACGATCTCATACAGGGCGGGGACGATGCCGGGGCTGGTGATGAACCAGTCCTTTTCGGGCCGGAACCCGTGGCGGCGCTCCATCCAGTCCTGGACGGCGGAAAAATATGCGTCCGTGGGGCCGGTATAGCCCAGCACGTTATGATCCAGATATTCCTTCAGACCATCCACCACCTCCGGCGGATCCAGAAACTCCATGTCCGCCACAGAAAGGGGCACGGCGTCCCGGGAGATGTCCGGCTTCTTCTCTTTCATATGCTCATACTTGAATGCTCCTGCGTTCCAGCGATCGGGCAGCGTGGTAAAATCGTAGGCCATAGCGTCCTCCTCATGGTTCGTTGGCAACAGTATACCACTATATGCCGTCATTTGCCAAGGGTGGCCTTGTTTTCTGCACGTAGACGCGGTATACTGCTTCTGACAATTATTCGGAAAGGACGAAAGAGCATGAAGCGCAAGGATATGGATCCCCAATACCAGTGGGACTTCACCCACATCTATCCCGACAAGGCGGCCTGGGAGGCGGCCATGGCCGAGGCCGAGCAGGCTGTGGCAGGTCTCGCTGATCTGCCCGGAACCCTGAAGGCCAGCAAAGCCGGACTTAAGGCGGGGCTGGACGCAGCCTATGGGGCCATGGAGAAGATCGAGCTGCCCTTCATCTACGCCAACCTCCACAAGAGCGCCGACGGCAGCGAGCCGGAGCACCAGACCATGGACGCCCGGGCCATGACGCTGATGGTGCGGGGCATGTCCATGTTGGCCTTTTTGAACCCGGAGATTTTGTCCATCCCCGAGGAGGATCTGACCGTTTGGATGGCCCAGGAGGATATGGCCGTCTATCGGCACATCGTGAGCGACATCACCCGTGGCCGGGCCCATATTTTGGACGAAGAACGGGAAAAGATGCTGGCCATGCTGGGAGACGCCGCCCAGACGCCCTCCAACGCCTACTCCATGCTCACCAACGTGAACATGAAGCTCCCCCCGGTCCACGACGAGCAGGGGAACGAAGTGCAGCTCACCCAGGGCAACTTCGGCGTATTCCGGGAGAGCCGGGAGCGGAAAGTCCGGGAGGAAGCATTTAGGGCCATGTTCGGCGCCTATCGGCAGTTTGGGGACACCTTCGCGGCCCTCTACGGCGGCGCGGTGAAGATGGACAACTACCGGGCCGCGGTCCGAGGCTACTCCTCCGCCTGCGAGGCGGCCCTCGATGGCGGCAACGTGCCCGTCAGCGTCTACGACAGCCTCATCGAGGCGGTCCATGAAAGCCTACCCGCCATGAAAAAGTATCTGAAGCTCCGGCAGCGGGTGCTGGGCCTGGAGAAGATCGACATCTTCGACCTTTACACGCCCATGGTAGAGAACGTGGACTTCCCCGTTCCCTTTAGCGATGTGAAAGCTCTGGTGAAGGGGGCCACGAAGCCCCTGGGTGAGGAGTATCAGCAGTTGTTGGACAGGGCCTTTGCGGAGCATTGGATGGACGTATACGAGAACGAGGGCAAGCGCAGCGGCGCCTTCTCCATGGGCGTGTTCGGGGTGCATCCCTACGTGCTGCTCAACTACACGGACACGTTGGACGACGCTTTCACCGTGGCCCATGAACTGGGCCACTCCATGCACTCCTTCTTCTCCGACCGCACCCAGCCCTACCCCATCCACGACTATCGGATCATGGTGGCGGAGGTGGCCTCCACGGTGAACGAGGTGCTCTTGACCAAATATCTGTTGAAGACGGAAACGGACCCCAAGCGCAGGGCCTATGTGCTGAACCACTTTCTGGAGGGCTTCCGCACCACCCTGTTCCGCCAGACCCTGTTTGCGGAGTTCGAGCGCAAGGCCCACGAGCTGGACGCCGCCGGGACGCCGCTGACCGCCGCCACGCTGAACCAGGTCTATCACGATCTGGTGGCCCTTTACTACGACGGCGCTGTCATTGACCCGGATATCGACCCGGAGTGGAGCTACATTCCCCACTTCTACCGGGGCTTCTACGTGTACCAGTACGCCACGGGCTTCTCCTCTGCCGTGGCCATTGCGGACCATATCCTTTCCACCGGCGACGCTTCGGGGTATTTGAAGTTCCTGACCACCGGCGGCAGCGACTACCCGCTGAACGAGCTTCGGATCGCCGGCGTGGACCTGACAAAGCCCGACACGGTGAAGAACGCGCTGAAGGTCTTTGCCGACACCGTGGACGAGCTCGAAAAGCTGCTGTAAAGCCAAATACAGGCAAGGGATCAGGTCGTATGCCTGCTCCCTTGTTTTTTATCCGTTCAATTGGTACACCGTCAGGTTGAGGTAAACCGCGAAGCACAGCCACAGGGCGTAGGGCACCTGCAGCCAGGCAGCGGTGGCGCTGACGGGCCGGTAGCGGATCACCGTGCCGATGGCGAGAGCCAGCATGACGAGCAGCGTCACCAAAGCGGCAAGGCGCAGGCCCAGGGCGAAGAACAGCACCGGCCACAGGAAGTTCAACAGCAGCGTTCCCGCGAAGAACAGGTGCTGGTCCTTGAGTCCCCGGGGCGGGGCGATGTAGACGAGAGCCGCCGATACACCTATGAGGATGTACAGGATGGACCAGACGATGGAGAACACCACCGGCGGCGGGGTCAGGGGCGATTGGGCCAGATTTTGAAAGGCCCTCATGCCGTCCATAGACACCAGGGTAGCAAGGCCGCCCGTCAGCAGGGAGAGGAAGATGAAAATTACATAGGGCCAAAGATCACGTTTTCGTTCCATGCCCCTATTGTATGTCCGTTTTGTCCCGCCTATTCTTTGGGAAAGAAGGTTTTGTAGGCGTCGTAGCCTGTGTTGACGCTCTGCTCGACGTCGTAGCTCAGCAGCTCAAAGAAGGGAGCCAGGGACCGGGCGGGGCTGTTGCCTGCCCTTCTTAGGGCCAGATAGGCTTCGATGGTCTCCTCTCGCCCCGCAATCAAAATCCATTCGAATCGCTCCGCTGCCGGAACGTCCTCGTTTTGCTCGTGGTAGTGAAGGAGGCCGTGCCGCTCAATGATCTGTTCCGCCTCCGGGCCGATCCGGTCATACTCCTCCAACCTCAGCGGAGGCGACAGGGCCAGCCGTTTGCAGCCGCCAGCCACACATTCGCAGAAAGCCGTCACCATGCCTAAAATAAAGGATCTCTTGTCCAGCATTCGCTTTTGCTCCCTTCCTCGGATACCCATAGTATGCCCGGTTTAGGCCCCTGCTGTCAACCGGCTCTTCCTTGACGCCGCCGAAGCGCTCATGCTATAGTGGGGCCATGAGTCGCCGAAAGATAGCTTTATACCGGCTGTGGCAATGGACCTGGGGCCTGCCCCAAAGCCTTATCGGCCTTGCCCTGGCTCTCAAATACCGCCGCTGCGCCCACAAGCGGGTGGGCGGCGCGTTGGCCACCCTCCACGACGGGGACTGGGGCGGAGTATCCCTGGGTATGTTTATCTTTGTGCCAGCTGGCCTGCGGCCGGAGCGGGAAGCAAAGCTCCTTGCCCACGAATACGGCCATACCTTCCAATCCGCGCTGCTGGGGCCTTTGTACCTTTTGGGGGTGGGCATTCCCTCCTTCCTGTGGGCCAACCTGCCCCAAAACCGGCGGCTGCGGGCCGAGCGGCACATCCCATACGAATCCCGCTACCCGGAGAGCTGGGCAGAAACTCTGGGCCGGAAGCACTTTCCCGCGGAGGAACGCCTTTGAACGACATCTTGCTGCTCCTTATCGCTGTCAACCTGGTTTCCTTCGGTCTCTACGGCCTCGACAAGCTGAAGGCGAGGAAGGGTCTTTGGCGCATACGGGAATCGACGCTCCTGCTGGCGGCCGCTTTTGGCGGGTCCTTGGGGGCGCTGCTGGGCATGAAGGTGTTCCGGCATAAGACGAAGCACTGGAAGTTCAAAGTGCTGGTGCCGGTGTTTCTGATCCTGCACATCGCCCTGGGGGTATACCTGGTCAAAAGCGGGCTGCTTCCTGAAAAAGACGGAAAAACCTGCAAAATAGGCCTTGACAAGGCGGGGGGCGGCGGCTATAATATCCATGCTTAAGCAGAGGCGCCCGCCTCTCACCTGCCGATCCGGAGAGATCAGGCACGGTATGATGGGACTTATTCGTGGTGGGCGCATTTGCGTCCGCTATTTTTTTAGGAGGTGTCGAACCATCGCTACCCAAGAACTGCCTATCAATGAGGAGATCCGGGATCCGGAAGTCCGTTTGATCGACGAGAACGGCGTCCAGCTGGGCATCATGGATGTCCGGGCGGCCCAGCGCCTTGCCGATGAGCGGGAGCTGGATCTGGTCAAGCTCTCCAATGCCAATCCCCCCACCTGCAAGCTCATGGACTACAGCAAGCACCGCTATGACATGATGAAGCGGGAGAAGGAGCAGCGGAAAAACCAGAAGATCATCGAGATCAAGGAGATCCGCCTCTCCGCCACCATCGACCAGCATGACATGGAAGTCAAGGCCAAGGCCTGCTCCCGGTTCCTGCAGGACGGAAACAAGGTGAAGGTGAGCATCCGCTTTAGGGGCCGCCAGATCACCCGGGGCGATATCGGCGAGGAGGTCATGACCACCTTCTTCAACATGGTCTCCGACAAGGCCACCCAGGAGAGGGCGCCCAAGCAGGAGGGCAGGAACATGTACATGGTGCTGGCACCGAAGAATTAAAATCTATCAGGAGGAAAGAACATGCCAAAGATCAAGACCCATCGCGGCGCTGCTAAGCGTTTTGACGTGACCAAGTCCGGCAAAATTAAGCGCGGCAAGGCTTACAAGAGCCACATCCTCACCAAGAAGACCACCAAGAGGCTGCGCGGCCTGCGCCAGACCGGCTATATCGCCGAGGAAGAGCAGAAGAAGATCCGCGAGCTGATTCCCTATAAGTAAGGAGATGTGAACCATGGCAAGAATTAAGAGATCCGTCAATTCCATCAAGAAGCGCCGCAAGGTGCTGCGCCTCGCCAAGGGCTACTTCGGTGCCAAGTCCAAGCAGTATAGGGCAGCCTCCCAGCAGGTGATGAAGTCCATGGCCTACGCCTACGTGGGCCGCAAGAACAAGAAGCGTGAGTATCGCCGCCTCTGGATCGCCCGTATCAACGCCGGCGCCCGCCTCTGCGGTACCAACTACTCCAACCTGATCAACGGTCTCAAGCTGGCCGGCGTCGAGGTGAATCGGAAGGTTCTCGCTGACCTCGCTATCACCGATATGACCGCCTTCAAGGCCCTGGTGGACACCGCGCTTGCTGCGAAGAAAGCGTAAAAAGCCAACCAATATAAGAGCTTCCCGCGGGAGGCTCTTTTTATATGCAAGCGGGAGATTCGTTGAACCGTGCGAGCCATGGGTTCGCTTCGGGCCTAAAGGTCCGCCCCTACACCTCCATCACCCTTCTCCCCCGCCTTCGGGCGTATTCAACCACCTTGCGGGCGTTGCCGGTCAGATGAGGCGCATAGGCGATGAGGTATTTGCAGGCGTCCACCATGGCCCGGTTAGCCCGGAGGATGGCAAGCCGCCGAGGCACCGTTTCGAGTCCCTCCGGGAAAACGCTGCCCGTGAACCCCTCCGGCAGCTCCTCCCGCCCGGTGGGCAAGTAGGCCAGCACCCGATACAGACGAACCTCCGGATGGCTCTCCCGAAGCTCCCGCATCACCGCAGCCGCCAGCCGGTCAAAACTCCCCCGGCTGCCCACATAGAAGTCCGTCACACCCTGCTCCCGTATCAGCTTTTCCGCCGCAGCCCGCACCGCCGGCAGCAGGCTCTCCGGCGCGTCCCTATGGCCGATAAAAAAGCAGGATGGCATTGTTTTACCCTCTATTTCAACTATATTATTGTAGTTATATTACAACTATTCAATAATAGTATACTATTATTTGGCTCGTCAAGATACAATATTGTCGACGAGGTGATAATTATGTCGAATGAAATCAAGATAAAGAAGAAAACGCCCCGCAAGGGGGACGATGGCTATAAGATCGTATCCGTGCGCATGAAAGATGAGCTGATCGAGCGATTGGATGCTTTGTCAGCAAATACCAATCGTTCCCGAAACGAATTGATAAACTTGTTGTTGAATGCGGCAGTAGATATCGTGAAGATAGAGGACTAAAGCAGGCATCGCGCCTGCTTTTTTCGTGCCCGCCGGATCCGTTCAGAGATCCTTCGGCAAGCTCAGGATGACATATTTGAAAGTTGGAGAGATGTTGCAGCGGGACGGGCAAGCCCGTCCCCTACGGTACATACTATACATTCGCGGTTCAATGGTTTTGGTGTGAAAATGAATTGTTGCCCTGTAGGGGATGGGCTTGCCTATCCCGTCCTTATTGCTTTGTCAGCTCGTACAGCATGATTGCCCCGAAGACCGCGGCGTTCAGGGACTCCGCCTTGCCCGGCATGGGGAGCCGATAGGGGTAGCAAAGGGCGGCGGAAGCATCGGTGACGCCGTTGCCTTCGTTGCCCACCAGCAGGGCCATTTTGGGGGTCTTGGGGGGCAGGGTCTCGCTGCCACGGAGGTGGCCGCAGAGGCAGGTATAGCCCTGTTCGTTTAAGGCGTTGAGGGCGGCGGGTATGTCCGTGACGCTGACGGGCAGGTGGTAGACGGAGCCCATGGAGGCCCGCAGGGTCTTGGGCGAGAAGGGGTCGGCGCACTGGGGGGACAGGAGCACACAGGACGCGCCCAGAGCGTCCGCCGTACGGATGAGGGTGCCCACGTTCCCCGGGTCCTGGACGTCCTCCAGGAGAAGCACCGTGCCCGTGAAAGACTTCGGCAGCGCCTGGTCAGGGGTCTTCGCGACGGCGCACAGATTCTGGGGTGTACCCGCGGTGGAGAGCGCCTCCATGACGCTGTCCGTGACCAGCACAATCTCGCAGGGAAAGTCCACCTCCCCCCCGTACCCCTCCCGCACGAAGACGGTGGAAAGCGCCACGTCGGAGGTCAAAGCCTCCCGGACCAGCTTGTCTCCCTCGATATAATGGCAGCCGGTCTCCCGTCGATATTTGCTCTCCCGCAGAGACCTGGCCCGCTGAATGCGGGGATTGGTGCGGCTGGTGATGCGATCCATACGATTACCTCGCCAAAACGAATTAAAAAAGCCACCTTTCCGGTGGCGTGTTGTGTCAGTCGCTCAGACGCTGCGGACGATCTTGCCGGAACGGAGGCAACGCGTACATACGTTCATGATCTGAGTCTTTCCATCAACGATCACATGAACGCGCTGCACATTGGGAGCCCAGCTGCGCTTGCTCTTGCGATTGGAATGGCTGACATTGTTTCCGGACATCATGCCCTTATTGCAGACTTCACAGAACTTACCCATCCAAGTCCACCTCCTTTGCAAAAATCGAACGGAGCTATATTACCATAGGCAAATGGCAAATGCAAGCTTTTTTTAGACCAAATCTAAAAAATTGTTTTGTCGCAGCGCCTCATAGAGGACGATGGCCACGGAGTTGGAAAGATTCAACGACCGCTGGCTCTCGCCCATGGGGATGCGGATGGCCCGATCGGCGTTTTTGCGGAGCAGTTCCTTGGGCAGGCCCGCCGTCTCCTTGCCGAAGACCAGGAAGTCCCCGTCCTGAAAGGCGGTGTCCGTATACCGGTTTTGGGCGTGGGTAGAGGCATAGAAGAAGCGGGCGTCCGGGTACAGGGCCTGCAATTCCTCCAGGCTGTCGAAATAGCTGATATCCAGGGTGTGCCAGTAGTCGAGACCCGCCCGCTTGAGGTGCTTGTCGTCCACAGAGAACCCCAGGGGGCGGATAAGGTGCAGCGCGGAGCCCGTCACCGAACAGGTCCGGGCCACGTTCCCCGTGTTCTGGGGGATCTCCGGTTCCACCATGACGATATGAAGCATGCCGCTGCCCTCCCGTAAAACCTGTCTTGTCAGGTAAAATTTTAGCATATTTTTTGTGACAGCGGTTGAACAATCTGTGAATTGACGCTATAATGTGAGCATGTATACGCGAAAGAATGTCCCCGAGAGGGAGGCGTCCAAAAATACATACGCGAAGCGCGCCCCCGGCGCCTCCACCCGTTCTTCCTCTGCTGCAAAAAGCGAAGCGCTGACCGAGGAGGAGCTGGCCGCCCGTCGCGCCGCCGCCCGCAAGCGGGCTGCCGCTAAGAAGCGGGCTTTGGAGCGCAAGCGTCAGCGGCGCATCTTCCTGGCGGCCGTGGGCATGTTCGTCATGGCCGTGGCGGTGCTGGTGTGGGCTGTGGTCCTCATGGTGAAGCGCGGTCGGCCCACCATGACGGCGGACGCTACCTCCTCCCCCACCGCTTACAGCGCGCCTGCGAGCACCGGCGCCAGTGCCACCCAACAGGTGAAGACCGCCGATCCCGGCGACGCGCCCGTCCTCACCGGGTCCATCGCCCAGGGCGTCACCGTGAACGGCGTCCAGGTGGGGAGTTTATCTGTGGAGGCCGCTCGTTCCGCCCTGGAGCAGGCTTTTGAACAACAGCTCAACAGCGTGGGCATCACGCTGAAAAACGAATACTTCAATTCCACCCTGACCCGTCGGGATATAGGCGCTTACTTCGATGTGGACGAGGCCCTGTCCCAGGCCGCCGCTTCCGGCAGCGGCGCCGCCATCCAGGTGCTCATGCGCTACGACCGGGACGATCTTATGAAGGCCCTCTCCGCCCTCAACGACAACGTGCCCGGCCATGCCACCAACGCGATCATGACCATCGAATATGACACCTACACCGTGGGCAAGACCACCTATCAGAAGCCTAAGTTTGCGTATACCGAGGGCACCAATGGCATGCAGCTTGATACGGCGGCGGTGACAGGCCAGATCGAAAACGCCTTGCAGAGCGGCACCTATCAGCTGTCCTTTTCTCCCACTGTGACGGTGTCTGAGCCGGCGGTGACCGTGGCAAGCCTCAAGAAGGCCACCACCAAGCTGTCCTCCTTCTCCACCGTTTACTACTTTACCGGCTCCAGCTCCACCGACAAGGCGGTGGTGGAGAACCGGCAGGGCCGGGATATCAACATCAGCAAGGGCGTAGGGCTTATGAACGTGATCACGCTCAAGCCCGGCGAGGCCTTCAGCTTCAACAAAAAAACCGGGGACAGGACCGAGAAGAAGGGCTGGGCTCTGGCCAACGCCATCTATAATTCCGGGTACGCCAAGGAGCCCGGCGGCGGCATTTGCCAGGTTAGCACCACCATGTACAACGCCCTGATCCTGGCCGGGGTAGAGATCACCTATCATCGCCCCCACACCATCCCCTCGGATTATGTGGATCTGGGCTTCGACGCCACGGTGGACTCGGGCCACATCGACTTCAAGTTCAAGAACAACAAGAAGAACACCATCTACCTGTTCGTATACATCACCAAGAACAAAGACAGCGCCCGGAAGAAGGAGATCCATGTGGACGTGTACGGCATGGAGGAGCCCGGCATCACTTACAAGACCCGGTATGAGATCCTTTCCGAGGACAAGGCCGTCAACCCGGAGATCAAATACGACAAGAAGCAATACCCGGATTATCAGGTGAAGACCCGCAACGCCCACGACGGCTATGTGGTGACCACGTACGTGGACATGTACACCGACAAGAAAAACCCCAAGACCATCTATACCTATACCGCTACCTACGATAAGATCGAGGAGCAGTGGATCTACGGCAGCAAGCCCACGCCTACTCCCTCCCCCACCAAGACGCCCAAGCCCACCAAGACGCCCAAGGTCACGCCCACGGCGGAGTCCTTCGAGCCTGATCCAGACTACTGAGAATACAACCAAATCGGCGGACCGCATGAACGGTCCGCCGCTTTTTGTCCGATACTTCTCCTGCATTATAAATGTAAAAAGCCCTGCAAGGGTCCGACGTCGATGCCCGGCTGCCTCAGTAGAAAGGGAGCCAGCACCCCGGCGATGACGCGCACCCCGCCGGGGCTGTCGCTCTCGATGTTCAGCGGCAGCAGCGGGTCGTGTAGGCTGAGCCGCAGCAGGAACCAGCCGTTGCCGTGTTCATCGTCCAGGCTGAAACGCACCCCCTCGTGATTGTCGGGGGCCTCCGTCCAGCCATTCTGCGTCCGAGCAAAGGACAGCAGCTCATCCAGCACCGCCTGGCCCCGGGCCTTGAAATCGGAGTCGGTGATCTTGAGGCGAAATTCCCGGCTCTCCGCAGGCTCCGGGAGCCCTGCGATCAGGCTTTCCAAATCCCGCCCGCAGGCCAGCTCCATGAGGAGCCGTGTGATGAGATAGGCTCCGTCGTCCAAAAACCAGTTCTCCTTCAGCGCCCCGTGGCCGGAGGTCTCCATAGCCAGCTGGCAATCCGTGCCCGCCTGGTTCAGGCGGATGGCCTCGTTGATCACGTTTCGGTAGCCCCGGCGGAACCGGTGATGGACGCCGCCCCGCTCCCGGATGAAGGCCGCAAGACCCGTGGAGGTGATGGAGTCAGTGACGATGGTGGTGCCCGGATGGTCTCTTAGCAGGATGGCGGAGATCATAGCGATGAGCCGGTTCCGGTTCAGCTCCTCCCCGGAGGAGAGCACTGCCCCCGCCCGATCCACATCGGTGTCGAAGATGATGCCGAAATCGGCGTGGCTTTCCAGCACCGCGTCTCGGATGCTGGCCATGGCCTCGGTTGATTCCGGATTGGGCGCATGGTTGGGAAAGCGGCCGTCGGGATTGAGATAGCGGCTGCCGGCGGTGTCGGCGCCCAGGGGCTCCAGGACCTTCCGGGTGAAGAACCCACCGGCCCCATTGCCTGCGTCCACCACGATCCGAAGGCCCTCCAAAGGCCGGGACCTGCCGGCGGCAACCGTGATCTTTCGGCGTAGGAAGGCGGCGTAGGTATTTAGAAAGCGGCTCCGCTTCCGGCCGCCGGTTGTCTCGGCGGCGGGGAACGGCTCTCCGGCCAGGGCCAGGATCTCCCGGATGTCAGCACTCTCCAGCCCGCCTTGGGCGGTGAAGAACTTGAATCCGTTTCGATTCCAGGGCAGGTGGCTGGCCGTGATCATCACCGCAGCGGTGAAGGGCCGGCGCGGCAGCACCGTGGACATGAACATGGCCGGTGTGGTGGCAAGGCCCAAATCCGTGACCTCCACTCCCGCCCGGCAGAGCGCCGCGCTCAACGTTTCCGCCAGGGCCGGGCCGGACAGCCTGGAATCCCGCCCCACACTGATGCGCAGGTCCTCCCCCTCCGGAAGCCTTTTGCGCAGCCAGCGAACGAAGCCGCCCGCGATGCGCTCCACAGCCTCCGGGCCCAGGTTTACGTCCTCCCCCGGAACTCCGCTCAAAGCCACACCTCGAATATCACTGCCGTTTTGCAGTTTTTTAAGGTCCATATAGTCGCCTCCCATGTCATTCGCCAAAGCTTCCTGTTTATTGTACTATCCAGCATTGGATCTGGCAAGGAAAAAGAGTGCAGATAATTCCTCATTCGCTATAATACAACGAGAGGGAAAGGCTTTTCCCTTCCCTCCCAAAAAACTAAGATTTTGGCTTCTCTTACTCTCCTAAGTAGCTTTTTTATACGGGCTTATTCTACGTCAACATTGACGTAAGCAATGGCATCCACTGAAGCCGGAACGACCCCTTTCTCCTTATAGTAATCCAAGAACGAGGACGAAATGTCCTTGCGAATAATGATACTGCTTCCAGGGGTCAGCGCTCTGTCGCTATACAGGCTGTCGTCCTCTATATCCAGAATGTTACCATCCGCATCCAGCAGGGCCAGGACCACCATGATGTCATAAAGTGGTTTGTCCGTGTCGTTTGTCACGGTGGCATACATGTAGTTGTAAGTCCACCAGTCGGATTTCACATCTAATTGCAGATCCGTTTCAACAGGCAGACGCAGGGTGCGTCTGGAATTATCCGTTTTGCCGGTCAACGTCATCGCATAATCGGTGGCAGTGCCGGTCTCGATCTCGCTCAGCATTTTCACATAGGTGTATTCGCCCGGCTCCAAATACTCGGCATACGCATATATACTATCGGTAGATGTTATAACATCGCCTGATTCATCATATATTTCAAGAACACCCGCATTGATTTTAATGGCTTTGTCACCCTCATTGGAAACTTTGGCATAGGCAAACGCATATGTCCAATAATCGGAGATCACCTGAAAGTTCTCCTGAACAACGGATAGCTTCCCTGCCGCATGAGTCACGGTGCTCACTGAGAGCAGTAGTACACAAAGCAGAAGAGACATGGCTCTTTTCATTTGAAATCCTCCCTCGAATAAACAGATGGTTGTCGCAAAACTGCGGCAACCATACGGCCAATTATTTCCCGAAGTAGCGCTTGAGCAGGCCAGCGAAGGCTTTGCCGTGTCTTGCCTCGTCGCGGGCCATCTCGTGGACGGTGTCATGGATGGCGTCGAGACCCAGCTCCTTGGCTCGCTTGGCCAGGTCGGTCTTGCCGGCGGTGGCGCCATTCTCGGCCTCCACCCGCATCTTCAGATTCTTCTCGGTGGAGTCAGTGAGGACCTCGCCCAGGAGCTCTGCAAACTTGGCGGCGTGCTCGGCCTCCTCCAGGCCCGCCTTCACCCAGTATTCGCCGATCTCGGGGTAACCCTCCCGATAGGCGACCCGGGCCATGGCCAGGTACATGCCCACCTCGGTGCACTCGCCGGTGAAGTTCTTGCGCAACCCCTCAATGATATCCTCGGGCGCACCCTGGGCCACTCCCACCACATGCTCGGCGGCCCAGGTCATCTCCCCAGCCTGCTCGATGAACTTGGAAGCGGGAGCCTTGCAGATGGGGCACTGCTCGGGAGCCTTCTCACCCTCATACACATAACCGCAGATGCTGCAAACGAATTTTGCCATAAACGAATCCTCCTGATAGAGTTTTAGGACTTTCCCTTTCCGTTCGCTCCGGTACTCATCCTTGATATTGTAAATTCTCCCCCGCCCTCCTGTCAACACCCGGCGGGAGATTATTTGGCTTTCACGGTCAACTCCACCACGGTGTCAAGGTCAATTCGGGTGCCGTCTATCAGGAGAAGAACCCGATTCGCTTCGTCCAGCCGCCGAGCCCGCCCCGTCACGGTCTCGAAGCGGCCGCCGGCCTTCCTTTCGTCCGGCAGGAAGCAGGTGACGGTGATCTCCGGCTGCTCCAAAAGGCAGGCGCGCAGCCGGGACAGCTGCTCGTCCAGGGCTGTTAGCGCATCCTCCCCCAGTTCCGGAGCGCTTTCCGTCAGCCGGGCGGCCTCCGCGATCTCCGCCTCGAAGCCCGTCAGAGCCGCAAAGGGCAGAAACTGAGCCGCCCGCTTCGACAGGGGCATGGGCGCATGCTTCCCGGACACGGGTCGGGGCAAGTCAATGATGTCATCGTAGAGGCCGGTCATATCAGCGGATGAAGTTAGTGCGATTCCCCCGCTCCGTTTCGGGCAGGGTGATGCCGGCCAATTTGCCCGCCTCCTGGCACTTGAGCAGATAAGCCATGTTCCGGGCCAGGTTCCGCATGGTCTGGAGGCCTTCCGCATCCTCCACCGCTTCGCCCGGCTTGCCACCGTGGACCAGATTCCAGTAGGTGGCTCCCACCACGGGCATGCGGGAGATGCCGAAATACTTATTGAGCACGTCAAAGCTGGCCGAGGTGCCGCCCCGCCGAGCCACGGCCACAGCCGCTCCGGGCTTGAAGGCGAAAGCAACGCTGCTGCTGTAGAACGCTCGATCGAGGAAGCTCAGGATCCGTCCGCTGGGGTGGGCGTAGTAGACCGGCGCACCGAAGACGAAGCCGTCGGCCTCCCGCGCCTTAGCCACAAAGTCGTTTACCCCATCGTCCGTGAAGATGCAGCCCTCTTCGGTGCACCGGTTGCAGCCGATGCAGTCCCTGAGGGGCTGGTTCCCCACGTTCACGATCTCGTAGTCGATCCCCTCCTTGAGGAGCTGCTCGCCGATCTCCTTAAGGGCGATGTAGGTGTTGCCCTTGGGCCGGGCGCTGCCGTTGAGCATCAGTACTTTCATAGGTTCCTCCTTGTATATATACTGCATATTTGCATGTTTATTAGTTCCGTCGCATTTCACAAGGCGCGGTGTAGCCGCGCGCACTCAAAAAACAGTGGGAGAACGGGTGGCTTCCAATACGTCAAATCCAGCGACACGCGCGGTGGATTTGACACCCTGCGCCTCTTGCCGCCCGGTGGCTCGTATGAGCCATAGGCAAGAGGTGGAAGCGGAGCTCCTGCGGAGCACCCCGCCGCAGCGGTCCAGTCCGTTGAAGTCCCCAGGCTTCGACGGACTGATCAGGCCTTATGGCCGCCTATTTGATCGTTACGATCTCGGGCGGTGGCTTCCTCCTTCAGGTCCATGGCCTTTAAAATGGCGTTGCCGCCATACTTCTTGCGGATGTCCAGCACCGCCTGCTGGGCACGCTGCTCCCGCTGGGCCTTCGCCTGCCGGGCCTGCCGGCCCTGCTCCTCTGCCTCCGGGTCGCTGAACAGATCCAGCTGCTCGCTGCGGCTCCCAAGCTGGTCCGTCCCCACCTCCACCAGCCGCCCGGCCACCACCTGGATGCGGCGCACGGTCAGGGCGGGGTCCACCACTTTATCAAAAATGACCGCGATAGCTTCCATGATCGCTTTGGCGGAGGCCGTGGGCTCCCGGAAGCGGTGGCCTCCGTGGGTAGGCTTGGGCACGGAACGGCCGTAGTAGTCGATGACGACCTCCCCTTCGTAAGCGTCCGCTCCGTCCAGGTTCCCCACGTCATACCCTACGCCGAGACCCACCTCCCCGGTCAAGAGGCCCCTGTTGACCAGATCCAGGGAAAGGTTCTCCGCCATCTCCCTGGCCACCAGCCGCGCCTCCGAAAAGGCGTAGGGCCGCATGAGAACCTGGCCGCTGCCCACGCTTTTATTCTCCGGCGTGTAGGCCTTGACGGCCGCCAGGGTGCACGGCTCATAGCCCCAGGCGTGGTCGATGAGCAGCTCTGCGTTGACGCCGAAGACCTTGTAGAGGGTATCCTCGGCGGTCAGGGACAGGCGGGCCAGCTCTCCCATGGTGTACACACCCCGGCTCTCCAGACGCCTGGCCGTGCCCCGGCCCACCCGCCAGAAGTCGGTGATGGGTCGATGGTCCCACAGCTCCCGGCGGTAGCTCATCTCGTCCAGCACCGCGATCCGTGCCCCATGCTCGTTGGGGGCGGCGTGCTTGGCCACGATATCCATGGCTACCTTGGCCAGGTACAGATTGGTGCCCACGCCCGCCGTGGCGGTGATGCCGGTCTCCCGCAACACGTCCTCCATCATCCGCTCCGTCAGGGCCCGGGGGGTGAGGCCGTAGGTGGCAAGATACGGCGTAAGGTCGATGAACACCTCGTCGATGGAATAGGCCTGGATGTCCTCCGGCGCCACGTAGCGAAGGTATATGCCGTAGATCCTGGCGCTGTAGGCCATGTATTTGCGCATCTGGGGCGGGGCGGTGATATAGTCCGCCTGGAGGGAAGGGGCCGCCTGGAGCTCGTGGGCGAAGGTGGAGCTGCCCGCCAGCTTTTTCCGGGCGTTCTGCTGACGGAGGGCGTTGATCCTGCCCATCCACTCCTCCACCTCGAAAAGCCGGGCCCGGCCAGGCACACCATAGGCCTTGAGTCCCGGGGACACGGCCAGGCAGATGGTCTTCTCGGTCCGGCTCCGATCCGCCACCACCAGCAGGGCGTCCAGGGGGTCCAGCCCCCGCTCCACGCACTCCACGGAGGCGTAGAAGGACTTTAGATCAATGGCCGCATACCAGCGCTCCCCCATATCCGCGCCTCCTTTCCTTTCGTATAGCATACCACAATCAGCTCCCGACTTACAACAAAACATCCCGTAAACAGTCCCGAGAAAGGGCTTTTTGTTTACGGGAGGAAAGGGATCAGGATAAGCGGGCAATCTGGGGATCAGGCCCTACGGTTCGTCGAGCACCGGTGTGTTTAGACCAACGCCGCCGTAATGGCCACCAGCAGGTCGTCGTATTCCGTGAAGGCGGGAAGCTGGGGGTAGTCGGCGCGAATCTTCTGCGTGGTGTGGAAGAGGAAGCCCGCCTTGCTATTCAGGATTCTAAAAACATAGAACTATAGCAGGGGTGTTTGATTCTCCTGTTCGTTAAAAGAAAGGGCACGGACATGACCTATCGGCGGCTTCCCTATGAGGAATACTTCATCAACACCAGCGAGGATTATACCCACACCGGTCGGGCCAGCTATGCGGTGAAGTATGTGGCGGTAAAGTATAACACGACCCGGATGGGGAAGCTGGTGGGGGTCGCCCATGAGGTTAACTATGAGATCCACTACGAGCCGGGTCGGGACGTGATCCAGATCCATTTCCAGCGGACCTTTGGAGCCATCGACTGGGTGGCCAACGTGTTCGAGTTCGGCAGCCGGTACTACCGGGCCATCGAATTCGAGGGTGAGCCCCTGCAACTTCGGGTCCACCACGGCTGGGGAAATATGTATCTCGCCGTCAAGGACGAGGTGCGGACAAAGTGGGCCCAGCTCCACGAAGCCCACCCGGAAGCGGCCACGGAGATTTTGGGCTGGTCGCTGGGCTCCGGCATTGCCTGTCTTTGCTGCCAGGACCTCAACTATAACTTCGGCGTCAAGCCCTACCTTTATACCTTCGGCAGCGTACGCCCCTTCAAGTGCACGGCCCTGAACCGGAAGCGGATGCAGCGGTATCTTGCCACCCTCTATACGGACTGCGCCAACTTCGCCGACATCAACGATCTGATCTCCTATATGCCGCCCTTTCGGGGCTTCACCATGATCCACCGGGTGAAGGTGGGCACGGACCTACCCCGCTCCTTTTTCCGGCTGATCCATCCCATCCGCTACCACGTCCACTACGACCTGCCGGAGCTATATAAAAAGCTGGCCGCTCAGGGGGCCGAAGAGCCGCCCGGCGACCAGCAGGTGGTCTGATCTTCATATTCTTTTTAGTATTTCTAAAGCCAGCTCCAGCTTCCCCAGGTGGTGGTTGGCGCTGTGGAGGCCCGCGGCGTCGTAGCCGCTTTCCGCCAGCACGTCCCCGGCCTCCAGGAAGTCGTAGAGCTCCAGACCGTAGAAATCGCAGAGGGCCTGAACGCCGGCGAGCTCCATCTCCACGGCAAGGCAGCCCTCCTGTTTGCGCCGATTCACCAGGCCCACCGTCTCCCGGAGCATGGAATCGGTGGTCCAGACCCGGCCCTGCACATAGGGCGCGCCCAGCTCGTCGAAAAGGGCGGCCACCCGATCGGCGTTTTTGATCCCGATATAGTCGGCAGGCGGGGCATAGTAGTAGGACGCCCCTTCGCCCCGGTAGGCTTCGGCGGGGACGATGTACCGGCCACGGGTGACCTCTCCGCCCAGGCTCCCGCAGGAACCGAACATGACAAACATGGTGGCGCCGGTCTGCCAGTGGACCTCATAGCAGAAGCCGGAGGCCAGGGCCGAGCCGATGGCGCTGAGATAGAAGGCCACGGGCTCCCCGTCCAGGGAAAAGCTGTAGATGGGGGTATAGCCGTTGCAGGCCCCGATGCGACCGATGATGGTGCAGTCATGCTGGCTTAACAGGTGCCCATGGATCTCCTTGGAGAAGAGGATCAGGCACTTGTCCACCTGGTGCTGCTGGGGGCCGTAAAAGGCCTTGAGGTCGATCATGGACGGAGTCTCTCTGTCAAAATCATGGATGATCATGGTGGTTTCTCCCTGCGCTTTTACCGAAATATAGCACGAAACCAGTTCCGCCGCAATCCCCTTTTTGGCACGGGGGTGGACAAACGGGCGAGGGTGGTGTATACTGTTGGCAAGCGTTATCTTTATGTAAAAATAACGAGAAGGAGGGAAAAACATGGCCGCTGAGAAACGATCCCGCCGAGCCCTGCTGGGGCTGGGCCTGACGCTGCTACTGCTGTTCCTCCTCTCCTTTTCCCTGGGCCGATACGGGGTGCCGCCCGTGCAGGTGGTGAAGATCCTGTGGGCCCGATTCGCGGAGCTGTTCGTGGGCCGGGGGACCTTCCAGCGGACCTGGACGGAGCAGATGGAGACGGTGGTCATCAACATCCGCCTGCCCCGGATCCTCATGGCCTGCCTGGTGGGCTGCTCCCTGTCTGCGGCGGGGGCCACCTTCCAGGGGGTGTTCCACAACCCCATGGCCGCCCCGGATATTTTGGGGGCTTCCAGCGGCGCCGCCTTTGGGGCCGCGTTGGCCATTCTGCTGGGGGCGTCCACCCGGATGATCACCCTTTCCGCCTTTGGCTTCGGCATGCTGACCGTGGGGTTTGTCATGCTGGTGGCCCGCCGGGCGCCAGGGGCAAGGCTCATCAACCTCATTTTGGCGGGCATCATGCTCTCCTCCCTCTTCAACGCCGGTACTTCCTACATCAAGCTGGTGGCCGACCCCTCCAATCAGCTGCCCCAGATCACCTACTGGCTCATGGGCTCCCTGTCGGGAACCCGGCTCAGTGACATCCCTCTGGCCTCTCTGCCCATGGCGATCGGTCTCGTGCCCCTGTTTTTGCTGCGGTGGCAGCTAAATCTTTTGAGTCTGGGGGAAAGCGAGGCCCGGTCCCTGGGGGTGAACACCAACAGGGTGCGGCTCATGCTGCTCCTTTCCGCCACCCTCATCACCGCCGCCAGCGTGTCCTTCTCGGGCATGATCGGCTGGGTGGGCCTGGTGGTGCCCCACCTGTGCCGCAAGCTTCTGGGGAGCGACCACCGGTATCTCATGCCCGGCTCCTTCCTCTGCGGAGCCGCTTTCCTGCTGCTGGTGGACGACGTTTCGAGAAATCTCCTGGCGGTGGAGATCCCCATCGGCATCCTCACCGCCCTCATCGGCGCCCCCTTCTTCCTCTACCTCATCACCCGAAAGGAGGAGAAGCTGTGAGCCTGACCATTGAAAACCTGTCCTTTGCCTACGGCCCCCGCCAGGTACTCCATGAGGTGTCCTTCACCGCCCAGGCTGGGGAGCTGTTGGCCATCCTGGGCCCAAACGGCGTGGGCAAGACCACCCTCTTTAAGTGCGTCATGGGCATGGAGCGGCGGTATTCCGGCCATATCTGCGCCGATGATACGGACCTTGCCTCTATCTCCCCCCGGGAGCGGGCTCACCGGGTGGCTGCCATCCCCCAGGTCCATCCCCTGTCCTTCCGCTACAGCGCCTTTGACATGGTCCTCATGGGCACCAGCCATGGCCTGTCCCCCTTCGCTGTCCCCGGGGAGAAGGAGCGGGCCGTGGCCCGAGAGGCCATGGAGCGGGTGCACGTTTGGCCCCTCAGGGAGCGGCCCTTCGATCAGCTGTCCGGGGGTGAGCAGCAGCTGGTGTTCATCGCAAGGGCTCTCGCCCAACAGGCGAAGATCCTGTTGATGGATGAGCCCACGTCCAGCCTCGATTACGGGAATAGGCTACTGGCCCTCGGCGTGGCCCGGAACCTGGCCCGATCGGGGTATACGGTGCTCCTCTCCACCCACGACCCCCAGCACGCCCTTTGGTTTGGGGACAGGGCCCTCATCCTGAAGGAGGGCCGGGTGCTGGCCCTGGGCGACCCCGGAGAGATCGTCACCTCCGACCTGCTCCAACAACTCTACGGGCGGCGGATCGAGCTTGTCCACACGCCCCAGGGGCCCGTACTGGTGCCGAAGGAGGGTGGCTGATGTTCACCTGGACCGAGGCAAGCGCCGCCTTCTGGGAGGACAGCGCCAAGTATACGAAAAGCTATGACCGTCTTGCAGATCGAGCGGCCGCCCATCTGGTCCCCGACGGCACGGTCTTTGAAGGGGGCTGCGGCCTGGGGCACCTGTCCCTTGCCCTCTCCCGGCGGGGCTACGCCGTGACGGCCATGGACGCCTCCCCCCTGTCTCTTCGGTATCTGCGAGAAAACGCCCGGCAGCAGAGCCTGTCCCTGGACATCCGGCAAGGGGACGCCTTCGCCCTGCCCGAGGAGGAGGTCTATGACAACGCCGTGTTTTGTTTCTTCGGAAGCGTATCGGAGACCCTGGCCTGGGCCAAGGTCCACTGTCGGGGCAGCCTTGTCCTCTTTAAGAAGAGCTGGAGCACCCACCGCTTCTCCCGGGACGGGGCGGCCATCCGCAAGTTCACCTATCCTCTGACCCTAAAGGAGTTGAACCGGCTGGGGGTGCCCTATGAAAGATCAGTCTTTGACGTGGACATGGGCCAGCCCTTCCGAAGCCTTGAGGCCGCGGTCCGCTTCTTCGCCCTCTACGACCCTGAAGGGGCCATGACGACGGCGGAGGTCCGCGCCCGACTCACCGACACGATTGACCCCTGCTTTCCCTTTTATCTGCCCGCTATGCGGCCCGTGGGGATGATCGTCCTGCGGGCTCAGGATATATGGCAAATATAAACCCTATAGGAGGAATGCGGCATGAAACGTATCGTTACCCTGCTGCTGGCCGCTTTGACGCTGGTAGCCCTGTGCCCCGCTGCTCTGGCCGAGGGCGAGCCCGCCACCCGGGCCTTCACCGACGACCTGGGCCGGACGGTGGAGCTCCCCTCCGCCATCGACAAGGTGGCCATCAGCGGCCCCTTGGCTCAGATCGTGCTCTTTGCTTTATGCCCGGACAAGCTGGTGGGCATCGCGAGCAAATGGGACGCCACGGCGGAGCAGTATTTGAAGACCGAATACTATGACCTGCCCGTCCTCGGCCAGCTCTACGGCGGCAAGGGCGAGCTGAATCTGGAGACCCTGCTGAACAGCGGTGCTCAGGTGGTCATCGACGTGGGTGAGCCCAAGAAGACCATTGTGGAGGACCTGGACGCCCTGCAGGCGCAAACCGGCATCCCCTTCGTCCACGTGACCGCCCTGACCGCCACCATGGGCGACGCCTACCGTAAGCTGGGCGAGCTGCTGGATATGCCCACGGAGGCCGAGGCTCTGGCCGCCTACTGCGACAAGGTCTACGCCAGGACCCTGGAGATTGCGGACAGCGTGGAGAAAAAGGATTTGCTGTACATCACCGGAGACCAGGGCCTCAACGTCATCGCCCAGGGCAGCTACCACGCGGAGGTCATCGACCTGCTCGCCAACAACCTGGCCGTGGTGGAGAGCCCCTCCTCCAAGGGCACCGGCAACGAGGTGGACATGGAGCAGATTTTGCTCTGGAACCCGGACGTGATCCTCTTTGCCCCCGGCAGCATCTACGCGACCGTAAAGGATATGCCCGAATGGCAGACCATCCCCGCCATCCGGAACGGTGAATATTACGAGGTCCCCTTCGGTCCCTACAACTGGATGGGCTTCCCGCCCTCGGTCCAGCGGTATCTGGGCATGATGTGGATGAGTCAGCTCCTGTATCCCGACGTGGCCCAGTACGGCCTCTACGACGCGGTGGCGGAGTATTACCAGCTGTTCTATCACTGTGAGCTGTGCTTTGACCAGTTCGGCGCCCTGGTAGCCAACTCTGTCTGGGCCCAGATGGGGATAGAGGCTCCCGCAGCATAAGATTATGGCCGAGAAGCGACACATCCTGATTTGCGGGGAACGAGGCGTGGGCAAGAGCACCCTCATGGAAAAGTTGCTCGCCGCCTGCCCACGGCCCCGGTATGGGTTCATCACCAAGATGCGCCTCGCCGGTCCCAACGGCTTGCGCCCCATCTACATCCACCCGGCGGAACAGCCTATAGCGGAACGGGTATATACCGAGGCAAACTGCATCGGCGTCTGCGACAGCAGGACCCACCGGCCCTGTCCGGACGTTTTCAACACGCTGGGGGTCCGGCTTATTGAGGCAGCCCGGCCGGATGGGATCCTCGTCATGGACGAGCTGGGCTTCTTCGAAGCCCAGGCGGCGTTCTTCACCGCCGCCGTGCTCAACGCCCTTGCGGGGGACGTCCCCGTGATCGCCGCCGTCAAAAGCCGCACGGATATCCCCTTTTTGAACGCGGTCCGGACCGCCCCAAAGGCAGAGGTCTTCTACATCACTCCCGAGAACCGGGACGAGCTCTACGAGCATCTGCTGCCCCGCCTGCAACGTCTGTAATACCTTCCCACAACAAAAAAAGGGGCTGTTAAGAAAGTCTGTCATTCTGAGCCTTCAGGCGAAGAATCTCTGAACAAAAGTTTGAAAAACACTAAAGTTTTCAGTCTTTTTCGTTCTGAGATCCTTCATCGCTTCGCTCTTCAGGATGACAAGTGAGACTTTCTTAACAGCCCCTTTTTCGTTTTATATCCTATGGTTCGGGCGTGGTTTCGACCTCTTCGGGCTCCGGCACGGTGTCGTCGGAGATCTCCGAAACGGTGGTGGTGGGCGGCGCACCCTGCACCACGGTCACCAGGCCATCGTAGATACCCTCGCACATCAGCTCCATGAAGTCCTCCTCCTGGAGATGCTTGCGCTCCTTGGAGCTGTCCCAGTTGCCCAGGATCAGCAACGCGCAGGGACAGCCGCAGTTCGTGGCCACGGAATCGCTGACGATGTTCACCCCGTTCTTTCGATCGCTCCCCGTCTGCTTGCGCATGCCGGTGGCCAGGGAGTAGGCGTCCACTATCGTAAGGGCGTATTCCGTGTTATCCTTGGTGCAGCGCACGTAGGTGGAGGAATTCTGGGAGTTGGGGTAGTTGCACATGAGGCGAACCACATAGTTGCACCTGGCTTCCTTGAATATCCGGCCCCGCTCCTCATTGGACATAGTCCCCTTGGTTTCGTCCGTACGGCTCAGGACCACGGTGGCGCCCTGGCTCTCCAAATACTGCTTGAGGCGCTTGGCAAACAGCAGATTGTAGGCCGCCTCGGTTTTGAATTTCGAGGAGTTGGCATCCCGATACGCATCGAGGCCGATGATCAGGCCAGATAGAGGCATCTTCAAATCCGCTTCGGGATCGGCGGTCACAAAAGCGGTGGGCTCCGGTGTGGGCGTGGTGGCAACCGGTGTTCCGAGATCCGGGGTCTCCTTCACCTCGGGCGTGGGGCTGGGCGTGGGCGTGGCGGTGGGCAGCAGCTCGTCCTTGGGCTCCTGGGATGGCTCCACCGTGGGGGTGGTCAGCACCTCCTCCTGGACGGCGGTGCGCATGGCTTTGACCACGCCAGGACCGTTCTTGATGGCCCAGGAGACGCCCAGATACAGGCCTGCCAAAACGGCCAGGCACACCAGGCAGAACAGACTGAATCCAACGGGATTGCCGATGCGAAGGACCCTTCTTCTTTTTTTGATCTGCTTCATGGTTGCTCCCTTTCATATTGTGGGATGGTGCCATTGTATCATTTTGTTCGGCCCGTGTCTGTTGAAATGCAAAAGGTTAACAAAAAAGATAAAATAATGTGACGTATACCGGGACAGCGGGACAGATTTGTGGTATAGTTTTCCTGTCATGGAAGCGCCATTTTCCAATCGTACGCCTATCAGGTCCGTCTGTTTCACCGGGCATAGGGAGCTGCCGCCTGTCCGTTTGGCCGCGTATCGTCAGCTGGTCAAGGACACGGAGACAGCCATTCGCCGTGCCTTCGCGGCGGGCGCGCGGCGGTTCTACTGCGGCGGTGCAGAGGGGTTCGATCTGCTTTGCGGAAAGCTGGTGCTGCTGGAGCGGGAGCGACACCTGGATATGCAGCTCGTGCTGCTGCTGCCCTATACCGGCTTCGGGGAACAATTCAACATCGCGGATCGAACGGAACTCATGCGGCAAAAGAAGGAAGCCGAGGAGGTGGTCTATCTCTCCACCCACTACTTTCCCGGCTGCATGGCCCTTCGGAACCGGCAGCTGGTGGAGGATGCGGATCTGTGCATCTCTTATCTCACCCACGCCCCCAGCGGCACCGCCCAGACCGTGGGTTTCGCCCGGGAAAAGGGGATCGAGGTTATATACGTATAAAAAAGACCGGCGAACCGGGCTTTTTTGCATCATCCCTTTGGCACAGGCGGAGGCGTGGCGTTGACGAACTCCGCCTCCAGAGGCACGTCCTCGATGGTCCAGTTGTCCGTGTAGGGAGCCGTGCCGGGAGCCAGGCCCGAGACCACCTTAGGGGGCTCCGCCAGCTTCAACTGCTCTCGGATGGCCTTGGTCTCCAAATCGTTCTTGCTGCCCTCCCGGATCTCCACTTCGGTGCCGTAGCAGCAATTATACCAGATCCACCGGGCGTCGGGCACGGGCAACCGGATGCATCCGTGGCTGTCCTTGGAGCCCAGCTTCAGATATTTATCCACATAGAGGCTGTTCAAATCCTTTTTGCCGCCCTTGCCGCCATGGTATACCACGGAATGAAAATAGGTCCGAGACACGATCAGCGTCCAATACTGGGCGGAGTAGTCGCCGCCGGCAAAGGTGCCGAACCGGAGCCGGCATTCCTTCAGCTTAAAGGTACCGATGCGGGTGTTGCCCAGCTTGGGGCTGCCGGTGGAGCAGAGCATATAGCGGACAGGCACGGTGTACTGGCCGGCTTCGTCCTTTGAAAAAGCCATGACCACCTGCCAATAGACGTCCACGATCAGCTTATAGGTCCCCGCAGCCGGGTAACCCTTGGGCCAGATGGGGTCGATCTTCTCCGCCTCATAGTAGGTGTCCTCCAATCCCCCCACCAGCTCCTCGAAGGACATGTTCACCGTGGGCGCATAGTAGGAGAAGGGGATGGGCGACGCCGTGGGCGTGGGCGTGGGCAGCGGTGTAGCCGTGGGCGTGGGGCTGGGCTGCGGCGTCTGGGTCGGTGCCGGAGTTTCGGCCGCCACCACAAGCGCCTGGGCCGCAGGTTCTGCCGTAGGTTCGGCCGTCTGGGGCACCAGGGTGGGCGCCAACGTGTCCGCCACCGCGATATTGTCAGGTTGTATGGCTTCGGCCGTCTGCTTGGGCCCGCAGGCTCCCGTCAACAGGATCAACAGCACCAGCAGAGCGGCACTCCCTCGTTTCAGCTTCACAGGTTCGTATATCCTTTGGAAAAGTCGTGGGTATTGTACCATGACAGACCTGCCCCCACAAGCCAAAATCTGTCAAATTCCTGCAAAATAACTATGAACTCAGGCGATGCGGGCCTTGGCTTCCTCGATGGCTTTCGTCAGCTGGTCGGCGCAGGAGGTGGAATTGCGGCCGCAGGTGTTGCCCTCAAGAAGGGCGATGACCTCGTCCGCGTCCATGCCCTCGACGAGCTTCCCGATGGCCTTCAAATTGCCGTTGCATCCACCGGTGAAGACCACGTTGTGCAGCTTGTTGTCCTCCAGGTCGAAGGTTATCTCGCTGGAGCAGACGTTCTTGGTTTTGTAGCGATACTGCATGGTTCTATATCCTTTCTTCTTGTTCTTTTTCGGTTGAAACAGGTTCTGATTCCGGTACAGGCGGCGCAGCTTCTTTCTTCTTTCCCCAGCTCATGATCCACCGCTGCCAGGGCCGCTCCCAGAGATAGGTGAGCACCGCAGCGAGCAGGAGCGACAGCCCCAGGGCCTCCGCCGTCAAATAGGCCTGCATCCTGGTCCCCGCCGCCGCCACGTCCGCGCCGCTTTGAAAGCCCAGGCTCATGCGCAGCAGCACCATGAGCCGCTGGTGATAAAGATAGAGGTTATAGGAGACGGCCCCCAGAAATCGGGCTACGGGGTTGGAAAACAGCCAGCGAAGGGGCTTCAGAGACAGGGCCGCGCTGACCAGGAACAACGTGTAGCACAGGGAGAGACCGATCCTGTTCTCCAGCTGCCAGATCTGCTTGTCCGCCGGGTACATCTGAGCGGAGACGATCTCGCTCCGGATGAGCACCGCGCCTGCGATGGCGAGGACCGTGAAGAACACGCCCCACAGCCGCTTATAGGGGGCCTTCACACAGTAGAGGGTGAAGAGGTACGCCGCCAGCATGCCGTTTGCAAACACGGGCAGGAAGGTGGGCAGCTGGTTCACCTGCATGTTGATGGGGGTCTGCTTCAAAGCGTACTGGTAGATGAACAGGGCGCCGAAGCCTGTCAGCGTCCCCCAGAAGAGCAACGGGCTCTTGCGAAAGAGCCTGGTGAGCAGCGGGAAGAGCACATAGAACTGAACCTCCAATCCCACGGTCCACAGCACACCGTTGATGGGGGCGTAGACGTAGGTGTCCGCCCGGAACATGTGAGTGAAGGTCAGGTGGGACACCAGGTCCCGCACGGCGTAGGACACGGTGGGATAGTGCCCCCACCAAAGCTGAAAACCGAAGGAGACGAGGACCGCCAACAGATAACTGGGATAGATGCGGGCAAAGCGCTTTTTGTAGAAGATGCAGGCGTCGTCCACGGGCTCGCCGAGGAGCATGGACCGGGCCAGGGGCAGCGTCAGGCAGAAGGCGGACAGCAGCACCATCATGTCCACGAAGATATACCCCACCCAGCGGATGTGGCTGGGGGTCAGATTGGTGACGCCTATAAATCTGAGCCAGGGCGTGGGGTAGTTGGGCATGAACCAGGTTTGTTGCCAGAAATGGAACCACAGGACCATGAGCACGGATAGACCTCGAATGCCGTCCACCACGTCCACGTGACGGCAGTCGATATCCATGTCGAGGCTAAAAAAGCTGTGCCGTTTTACCTGGGCTTCCTCCATGCCGCTCCTTTCTCGCATACCTTCCCTGAGTATAATTTATTATAGCAAGATGCGCCGGGGATTGCAAGGGAGCTAAAGGGGGTGTATACTGTTGCTATAGCAACAAACGAAGGAGATACGATATGGATAACATCCCCCTCTCCCCTGCGCTGCTGTCCGCCTCCCTGTTCGGGGGGCTGGACGGGAACGAACTGGATAGCTTTTTGCACGCAGCCAAGTGTCGGATGGACAGCTTTCCCCGGGGAGCTATTCTGCACGGTCAGGGAGACAGCGTCACCGCCGCCGGGGTGCTGCTCTCCGGGAAGATCAAGGCCTACCGACTGAACCGGCAGGGAGAGGAAAACCTGCAAAGCGTCATAGGACCCGGCGGCATGTTCGGGGACATGCTCATGGCCACGGACAAGGGCAAGAGCCCCGTCACCGTGGAGGCGATAGAGGACGCCCGGGTCCTGTTCGTGCCCTTTGAAAGCATCATGGCCGCCCCGGGAGAATTTGGGAATCAGCTACGTAAAAACCTTCTGCACGAGCTCTCCGCCCGCTACTGGGCCTTGAACCGGAAGGTCCGCTACCTCTCCGAGCGCTCCCTCCGGGGCCGGATCGCCCTGTTTTTGCTGGACGCAGCGAAGGAGCAGGGCGGCTCCACCTTCACCCTCAGCATGACCCGGGAGGCCATGTCGTCCCTCCTTGGCGTGAATCGCAGCGCCCTAAGTCGGGAGCTTTCCCGCATGGAAAAAGACGGCCTGCTGGCCGTCTATCGGGGCTCCTTCCGGCTCCTAGACCGGGCGGGGATAGAAAACTGTATAGATTGAGGACATCCATCATGAATCGCTTCTGCCGCTGTCAGTCCGTTTCCACATAGTACCAGGTATCCCTTGCCTGTTCGATCCTGGTGATAAAGGGACCTTCCTGGCTTGCTCGTATGAGCTCTTCCCCGCCGCTGGAATACACCAGGAGTATGGAACCGGACAACATGCCTCGAAAGATCCAAAAGGCAACGACCTGGCCCCGTTCGTCATTTTGCAGTACGAGCGCCTGACCGCTGGCTGAGACCCGCCTAAGTCCCCATGGCAGGTCTACGTTCCCAAGAGGATCGGGCGTCAGCTGACCGTCCTTGATCAAATCGACGATCTTCAGTCGATCCGCCTCATAGTGGTCCAGCTCATATTTCACCTTCGTGTCTCTGAATGGGAACTTAAGGATCAAAATGACCAGCAGACACAGAACGCCGATGCTGAAGAAGTTGATATATGCCCTGTGCCTTATGATGGCAACGATGCAAGCGACCAGCAGGGCGACAAAGCAGCCAAGCAGGATGAGGAGGATCAAAGGGGCATGAATAATAAGGGCGGTGCTGGCCAGTCGATCGCCATACCAGCCCAGAAGGAAACACGTGATTAGCAGCAGGATCGACAGAATCAATAATTTATACTTTTTCATACAAGCCTCTACCTTTCTGCCCGGGCGATGGTGTAGCCCTTCTCCCGGTTGCCGGTGAGGACGATCTCGACGGTGTCGCCGTAGCAGCAGTCCACCCAGTTGGTCACGCGGTCCTTATTCACGTCGTCCGTGACGGCCAGCCGGAACCACAGGGCTTCCCCGTCCTCGATGGCGTCCCAGCCATCCCAGGGCACAGGTTCCAGCTCGAAGAAGGTCCTTTGCCCCCGGGCGTAGGGGCTGCCGTCCGCGTTTACAGCCGTGCCCGCACAATGCTCATATCCCTTCTCCCCATACCAGCAGCCCAAAGCTTCAAAGCCGTCCTCCGTGTCGATGCGGACACGGACGGTGGCTGTCTTTCGCCAGTAAGGCGCACAGACGGACCGTGCCCTAAGGCCGGGGATGCCGTGGCAGAGGGCGGCAAAAGCTCCCCTCTGCCCGTGATCGCTCAGGAACCGTTTCATCTCAGCGCCATAGATCGGGTCATCCGCCAGGCGCGCCGCGGCGGGGACGGCGGAGTCCCCCAGGTCCCAGAAGACGGAGGTGTCTACGGAGTCGAGACGCCCCTGCTCATATGCCCGGACGTTGTAGTCCGCAATGAGGGCGTTGGTGTCGCAAAGACAGAGACAACCGAACAGTACGGTGAACAGCAGAAGCATGGCCCGGGTCATGTTCAGCTTCCGGCAGAATATGCCCACCAAAGCCAGCAGGAAGGCTCCTGTCAGCAGGACCATGGCCCAGCTCGCATACACCCGGTTGGGGGTGAGGCCGTAGGCGCGGATGTACAGGACCATCTTGGAGAAGGCCGTGGCCGCCAGGATCAGGCTGCAGAGGCACAGGGCCGTGAGCAGCGCCCGACGGAAGCCATGGCCCTTCCCCATTCTTGTGAACAGGCTCACGAACAGGTACAGCACCCCATTGATGGCGCAGACGGCACAGAGCTAGAAGAAGCCCTCCCGGGCGTAATTTGCGTAGGTCCAGCCCTGGGGCAAAACGCCCGTGAAGGCGGAGGTATAGAGGGGCCACTGAGAGAAGAAGAACAAACCATAGACCGCCAGCAGGGGCACGAGCATGGCGCCGCTGACCACCAGGGGCAAAAACCGACGGCGGATCGAAAATGCGTTCCAGCTCTCCCGATCCAGCAGGCGCGGCAGGGCATGCTCCCGGCTGCCCCGCAGGACGCTCATAAGAAGCACGGCCATCCACACCCCCATCACGAGGCAAAGGAACCGACGGAAGATGGCCTCCGGCAGGCTTTCGGAAAATATGCTTCCCAGGAGTTTGGAAAACGCCGCGTCGTATTGCAGCAGGTTCACCACCAAACAGACGGGCACAAAGGCCAGCCCCAGGCCCAGCAGCACCAACAGGGCAGTCTTCAGCCATTTTTTCTTTCCACCGGAGAAGACGGCGGTGAAGAAGGCCCCCAGCCGGGTGAAGGGCATGAGGATGTTGGCCTTGAAAAGCTCCGGCACGAACATGTCCCCCAACCGCTCCTCCTGGGCGTTGCCGCCGGCGCAGTAGACCCCGTATCCCCACAGGAGCACCGCCACCCACCGAGCGAAGAAGCGGACCGGGCCGTTGCCGGTCAAGAGGTGGCTCAAGAGGAACAGGAGCGACACCGTCCACAGGCCCAGGGTGCGCTTGCCTACCCGGAAACGAAAGTGCCACAAGGTGAAGCCGTAGAGGATGAGGCCGTAGACAAGGCCCAGTAAGGGGTAGTCGTGTATCTGGAGCCGGCAGACCAGATACCCAAGGACCAGCAGGGCGATGGCCAGCACCCGGTCCCGCACCGGCACGGACGGTTGTATTGCCGGTTCAGCTGCCGTTTCCTCGGGCAGATTCATTTGCAGTTGTTCCATTTATTCATTCTCCTTGTATTCCAGTATGTCGCCCACGGAGCAGTCCAGCTCCCGACAGATGGCGTCCAGGGTGGAGAAGCGGACGGCCTTGGCCTTGTTGTTCTTCAGGATGGACAGGTTGGCCACCGTGATGCCCACCCGCTCGGAAAGCTCGTTGAGGCTCATGCGGCGGCGGGCCATCATCACGTCCAGGTTCACTTCGATCATGATTTAGCCCCCTTTAGACGGTGAAGTCGTTCTCGGCTTTCAGGGCCACGGCTTCCTCGATGACGTTCTTGACCACCCGCAGCACCAGGCCCAGGAAGCCTGCCACAAAGAATAGCGCCAGGTGGATGCGGAAGTAGAGGATGGCACTGAGCGCGCACAGCCCCGCCTCCAGAAAGCAGCACCAGGAGATGGTGCGCAGGCAGGAGACGGCCCTGTCCGTGAATACCAGATGCTTCTTCACCAGCAGCAGGAGCTTCACGAGGAAGCCGTCGGCCACCGCCACGGGCACCAGCATGAGGTAGCTCATGGGCAGCATCCGGCCGATGTACTGGCCGTCATAGGGGCCGCCGTTCCCCTTGGGCAAAGCAAAGGGCAGAAACACGGCGATGGCGATAAGGCCGAGAAAGCCGACGGCACAGCAGATAAGGGACAGGGTCACGGACGCGTTTTTACTGATCTTAGGCACAGGATTCATCTCCTTTTTTCTTTCGCTGCCCCTACCATACCACGGACCACATCGTTTGTCAATTTATATTTATTGTTTTTCAATAATTCTTTTCTGTTTTTCAGAAACAAAGCTGCCTCTTGTCATTCTGGCGAAACGATGATATCATATATAAAATTTCGTCATCAAACGATAAGGAAGAAAAAGCATGGAACTGATCATGGAAGCCTTGGAAAAGAACGCCAAGTTTTTCCCCAACGAGGTGGCCCTGGTGGAGATCAACCCCGCCGCTCGCCCCGCCGCCGAGATGACCTGGCGGGAGTATACGCTGATCGAGACCAGCGCCGAGGGCCGCTATCGTCGGGACATGACCTGGCGGGAGTTCGACACCAAGGCGAACCGGTTCGCCAACCTCCTCTTGACCCGAAACGTGAAGAAGGGGGACAAGGTGGGCATTTTGCTGATGAACGGCCTGGAGTGGCTGCCCATCTATTTCGGCATCTTGAAGACGGGCGCCCTGGCCGTGCCCATGAACTACCGGTACACCGACGAGGAGATCGCCTACTGCGGCGACCTGGCGGAGGTCTCCGTGCTGGTGTTCGGGCCGGAATTCACGGAGCGAGTGGCCTCCGCCCTGCCCCGGCTTCCCCGGGTGAAGACCCTGTTCTATGTGGGCGCGGACGTGCCCGCTTTCGCGGACAGCTACGATCGGCTGGTGGAGTTCTGCTCCAGCCGGGCCCCCGCCGTGGAGCTCACGGAGGACGACGACGCGGCCATCTACTTCTCCTCCGGCACCACGGGCTTCCCCAAGGCCATTCTGCACGCCCACAAGGCCCTGATGCATGCCGCCGTGTGCGAGCAGAACCACCATCAGCAGACCCACAGGGACGTGTTCCTCTGCATCCCGCCCCTCTACCATACCGGCGCCAAGATGCACTGGTTCGGGAGCCTGCTGTCCGGCAGCAAGGCGGTGCTGCTCCGGGGCGTGCGGCCCGACTGGGTGCTCCAGGCCGTCAGCGAGGAGAAGTGCACCATCGTATGGCTGCTGGTGCCCTGGGTCCAGGACATTTTAGACGCCCTCGATTCCGGCGCCCTGAAGCTCAGTGATTACGAGCTCAGCCAGTGGCGGCTCATGCACATCGGCGCCCAGCCCGTGCCCCCCTCCCTGGTGCGGCGGTGGCTGAAGGTGTTCCCAAAGCATCAGTACGACGTGAACTACGGCCTCTCTGAGTCCATCGGCCCCGGCTGCGTACATTTGGGCGTGGAAAACCTGCACAAGCTGGGGGCCATCGGCAAGGCCGGATACGGCTGGCAGATCCGGGTGGTCAACGATACGAACGAGGACACGGCCCCCGAGGAGGTGGGCGAGCTGCTGGTGAAGGGCCCGGGCGTCATGAAGTGCTACTATCGGAACCCGGAAGCCACCAAGGAGTCGCTGATGGGCGACTGGCTCCGGACCGGGGACATGGCGAAGATGGACGAGGACGGGTTCGTCTATCTGGTGGACCGGAAGAAGGATGTGATCATCTCCGGCGGCGAGAACCTGTACCCGGTGCAGATCGAGGATTTCCTGCGCACCCACGACAGGATCAAGGACGTGGCGGTCATCGGCCTCCCCGACGAGCGGCTGGGGGAGATCGCGGCGGCCATCATCGAAGCCAAGGAGGGCGAGGTGCTCACCGCCGACGAGGTGGACGCCTTCTGCCTGGCCCTGCCCCGGTATAAGCGCCCCAAGAAGCTGATCTTTGCCAAGGTCCCCCGGAACCCTACCGGCAAGATCGAAAAGCCCCTGCTGCGGGAGCGCTACGGGGCCACGCGGCTGGTGGAAGCGCAGATGAAGGGATAAAAACTTATTCTTTGCCGCTTTTTCTCTTTCGACTTGAATGTACACTTGAAGTGCAACGGATAGAAAAGTGACCCATAACTCTGGTATACTTAGTTTGTTAGAACGAAGGGTACCGGAGGAGCTATGAATCACTATTACCATCTTACACTATTGGAACGGGAAAAGATACTCTTTTTTTCAGGGAAAGGGTATTCACTTTCAAGGATAGCGGAAGAAGTAGGCAGAAGCAAGGCAACGATCAGTCGGGAACTGAGACGAAACAGTCAGAGAGAGGAGTATATTCCTCTGATTGCGGAGCAGAAGTATGAGAAGCGACGAAAGAAGTGTCGAAGGAGGAAGCGACTGGCCGACCCGGTCCTGTATGAGTTGGTGCGGGAGAAGTTTCTGGAACAGCAGTGGTCGCCAGAACAGATCGAAGGACGACTGAGATTGGAGAACTATCCCTGTCCACCAAGCTACAAGACGATCTACCGTGCGATCTATGCGGGGATGTTCGATACGAAGGAACAGAAGCGGTCAGAAGGCAACAGAGGGATGATACGACGCCTGCGACACAGGGGAAAGCCGCGGAAAACCAAGAATCCGGACAGTCGCAGAGGAAAGATGGCCATCAGCCACAGCATTGAAGAACGTCCGGAAGCAGCGAACACCCGCTCTCGCTTTGGGGATTGGGAAGCGGACACGGTGCAGGGGAAAGCAAAAGGTCCAAGGCTCGTAACACTGGTAGACCGAAAGAGCCGGTATCTGCTGTGTAAGAAGGTACCAACGGAACGAATGGACGAAGTGGCGCAGGCGATGATCGCTTGCCTGGAAGGGTATCCTTGTGAGAGCATTACGCCTGACAGGGGGAAGGAGTTTAGCAGCCATGGGAAGGTAACGGAGGCAACAGGAGCGGAGTTCTACTTTGCGCTGCCACGGCACCCATGGCAGCGTGGTACAAACGAAAACACGAATGGTCTTCTCCGGGAGTACTTCCCAAAGAAGACCAATCTGGCAAATGTAAGTGACCAGGAGGTCAAAGAGGTGGAAGACAAGCTGAACCACCGTCCGAGAAAGTGTCTCGGCTATCTTTCACCCTTTGAAGTCCTTTTCCATTCACCGTTGCACTTGACTTGACAATTCAAGGAAAAAGAGAAAAAGCGGCGGAAAAAGAGAGGCTCTTCAACAAAAAGTGTGGAATCGTCTTCTGACAGAAGGCAGTGACAGGTA